>Ga0209517_10007368_pt1 | contig 13212 bp, 9 predicted proteins | sample PeaSoiMetSII2010_FD_187695 | JGI IMG/M metagenome (GOLD analysis project Ga0209517, IMG submission 187695) | Peat soil microbial communities from Weissenstadt, Germany - SII-2010 (SPAdes) (version 2) | ecosystem: Environmental > Terrestrial > Soil > Wetlands > Peat | place: Germany: Weissenstadt...
CTATCGAGCGTTATGTGGAGCGCGAATCCCCGCTCGATTGTGCGGGCGGGTTCAAGAGCGAGGGCCTCGGCATCACGCTGTGCGAATCCATCGACAGCAACGACCCTACCGCGCTCATCGGACTGCCGCTGATACGCCTCGCTGCGGTGCTGCGGACAGTGGGCTTCGAACTACCCTAGCGCGATCTGCGCGATGCTTTAGGGGAAGCGCGCGGCGTCCCCTTCGGTGCCAGGCGCTTCGCCGTGCGCTTCATCGGTGTGATTGCATCGAGCACCGCGGACAATTCAGCCGGCAATGGTGCGCTGACATGAAATGGCATGCCGGATCCGGGCCATTCGAAGGCCACCGACTGAGCATGCAAGAAGGTGCGTTTCAAGCCGTGCTGCTTTAGTTCGGCATTGCGTTCACGGTCACCATACTTGTCATCGCCCAGCAACGGATGGCCGGCGAAGGAAGCATGCACACGGATTTGATGAGTGCGGCCCGTCGGAATGTCCACCTCCATCAACGTCGCAAGGGGGCCGAAGAACTGCACCGGCTTGAACACGCTGACCGAGTCCTTGCCGGCCGGCGCCACGCGCACGTGCCGCTCGCCATGCTGCCGATTGTCGGTCGCCAAGGGCGCATCGATGCGCTTGGTGCCCAACTGCCAACTGCCCGACACGAGAGCGAGGTAGGTCTTGTGCATGCCGCCGTTGCGGATCAAGGCATGCAAGGTGGTCAAGGTCGGCCGATCGCGCGCCACCAGTAAGCAACCACTGGTATCACGGTCGAGGCGATGCACGAGTTCCAGCGTCTCGTGCGGGCGCGATGCGCGGAGCGCCTCGATGACCCCAAAGCTCATTCCGCTGCCGCCATGCACCGCCACTCCGGCAGGCTTGTCGAGCACCAGCAGGTGCTTGTCCTGAAAAATAACCGCTCCCTCGATGAGCTCCAGCAGGCTGGTGGAGGGGCGCCCCGGGCCCGGGCGCCCCTCCTCGTCGCCCGCGTCGATGCGCACCGGCGGCAGCCGAATTTCGTCGCCGGCCGCTATACGGTATTCCGCGTCGACGCGTTTGCGATTGACGCGCACTTCGCCCTTGCGCAAGAGGCGATAAACGCGGCTACGCGGCACGGTTTTGAAGTGCCGCATGAGAAAATTATCGATACGCTGGCCCGCTTCGTCGGCGGTAATGGTACGCATCTCGACGGCACTTTTCGGGACGTACAAGCGGACGGGTTCGGCGTTGGGAGTATTCATAATTGGAGAACTTCGTTGAGCAATCTTCTAAGGTATTGATTACATTGACCCTGACGGGCTATCGTGATAATGTGGCAAAACCGTGTCAGGCGCTGAACCATTTTCGGGTACCGCCTAGTTCTTAGGCTCACGCAAGTGGCCCAGGTGACACCGGTTTCGGCGGCGCCCCCATCCTACGGGAGCGCAGCATATTAGTTGGTTCTGGATTTCCAGACCATCGCTCGGCCGATGAGACAGACGCTAGAGAGCCGTGCAGAGCTTCGGCGTCTGACAAGCGGTTAACCGAGAACAAGGCCCCGGGCTTGCCGTATACGTTTTGTCAGAATTGGGTTGAGTTGATGCCGGTCGCGTGGCTCGCGTTCGGCTTGGTACCAATTCTTGTCGCGCCCTACGTCGCGGCCCCGGCTTCTATTCTCAAGCTCTCCTCCTCGGCCCCTACCACCTTAGTTGGGGCAAATGAAAAGAATGCTCGTCAACGCAGTTCAAGAAGAAGAATTGCGAGTCGCACTCGTCGACGGTCAGAAACTATACGACTTATCGATTGAGATCCCGTCACGGGAACAGAAAAAATCCAATATCTATAAAGGCCGAATAACCCGCGTCGAGCCCAGTCTCGAAGCGGCGTTCGTCGAATACGGCGCTCAGCGCCACGGCTTCCTGCCGTTGAAGGAAGTCTCCAAGGAATACTTCCGATCTCAACCGGCGGCCGGCGGCCGGCTGAATATCAAGGATCTGCTGCAGGAAGGCCAAGAACTGATCGTGCAGGTTGAAAAGGAAGAGCGCGGCAATAAAGGCGCCGCACTCACCACCTTCATCAGCCTGGCCGGTCGATTCCTCGTGCTCATGCCGAACAATCCACGCGCCGGCGGAGTATCGCGGCGGATCGAAGGCGAAGACCGCGATCAGATGCGCGAAGCCATGAACGCCCTGCAGATTCCGGACGGCATGGGGGCCATTGTGCGGACCGCCGGTGTCGGGCGCACCACTGAAGAACTGCAATGGGATTTGAACAACTTGAAAACGGCCTGGGACGCGATCGTCGCCGCCAATGATGGCCGCCCCGCCCCCTTCCTGATATTCCAGGAAAGCGACGCGGTTACGCGCGGCCTGCGCGATTACTTCTCGGACGACGTGGGCGAATGCCTGATCGATCAGCCCGAGGCCTTCCAAAAGGCTCAGGAGTACATGCAGCGCTTCATGCCGCCGGATGCTCAGCGCAAGCTGAAGCTTTATCAGGATCCTGTGCCTCTGTTCACTCGGTATCAGATCGAAAGCCAGATCGAATCGGCGTATTCGCATAAGGTGACCTTGCCGTCCGGCGGCAGCCTGGTCATCGATCACACGGAAGCGCTGGTGTCCATCGACATCAACTCGGCGCGCAGCACACGCGGCGGTGACATCGAAGCGACGGCTCGCAACACCAATCTCGAGGCAGCGGAGGAAATCGCGCGGCAGCTACGTCTGCGCGACATCGGCGGATTGATCGTGATCGATTTCATCGACATGGAATCGACGGCCAACCAGCGTGCCGTCGAAGACATGCTGCGCGATGCGGTCAAGATGGACCGCGCCCGCATTCAACTGGGACGCCTCTCGAGATTCGGACTGCTCGAACTTTCGCGGCAACGCCTGCGACCCGCGCTCAGTGAGACGACGCATATCAATTGTCCGCGCTGCAGCGGCATGGGCACCATTCGTGGCGTGGAATCGATGTCTCTGGCCTTGTTGCGATTGATCGGCGAGGAGGCCCGCAAAGAGCGCACCGGCCGCGTGATCGCGCAGGTCCCGGTCGACGTGGCGACCTACCTCATGAATGAGAAGAGGGATTGGCTGAACCAAATCGAATCACGGGACAAAGTATCGCTCGTGATCGTGCCCAATCCACATCTACAGACACCGGCCTACACATTGCGCCGAATACGCGACGACGAAAAAGAACTGCCCGAAAACACGGCAGCTAGCTATTTGATAGTGGATCAACCCAGCATCGATGACTCGAACATCGGAAATCGCGATAAGAAGCCGCAGAGTGAAGCGCCGCTGGTACCCAGCATTCTTCCCGCATCGGCCGCACCTATCATTCCAATGCCGGTCCCTGAAGCGCCAACGGCACCGCCCGCCGCCCCCATCGAGGTGGCCCAGGAAGGTGCGCTCGTGCGGCTTTGGAAATGGCTGTTCGGTACCCGGGCCGCGAGCACGAACACCACCACGGAATTGCCGTCGGCACAGACTCAACGCGAGAGGCCGCCGCAGCGCGCACCGCAGGATCGATATCGCGGCAGCGGTGGCGACCGCTATCGCGATCGAGACCGCAACAGCCGCCGGGACGGGCCGGGGCGGGAGAGCGCGGGGCGCGACAGCCCGCGCGATGCCGGCCGCGACCCGCGACGCGAACGAACGGGGCGCGACAGCCAGGGGCGGCAAGCCAATGCGCCGGGGCGCGACGCTTCCCGCGACGCGGCACCTCGACAAGACGCACCGCGCAGCGAAGGGCCGCGTCCGGAGATGCCGCGCAGCGAAGGGCCGCGGAGTGATCAAGCGCCTCGTCCCGACAGCCCGGCACGCGGCAATGAACCACCGCGCACCGGCGACCGAGACTCGACCGGCGAGCAGCGGCCCACCAGCGAGCGCACCGGCCGCAGCCGGCGTAGGCGTGGCCGAGGCAGACGCGACGGCGGCGAAAACGTAGCCAACGGGCCGGGAAATGGCAGTGATGCAAGTGCCGAGGTCAATGGCGCGGGCAGCCGGCCAGACCTCGCGCCGCGGACTGACATATCCCGGTCCGACATGCCACGGCCCGATGCGTCGCCACGGCCCGATGTGGCATCAGCTTCCGATTCCGGGCCCCGTCCGGAGGCCGCTCCGCGAGCCGACACGGCAGCATCGGCTGGGGCGGCGCCAGCGCCCGCTCCCAGAAGCGAACCTGCGCTGTTGTCGCGCCCAGCCGAGCCATCGCAGGCCGCTGCCGGCACCGACAACAAGTATGTCGTCTGGTCCTCCGCGCCGAGCGATGTGCCGCGCAGTGGACCCGACGACCGCTAGCGGCCAGCGACAATTCGGGGTATTTCGTTGCGCGCGGACCTTAACGGTTCGCGCGCAATCTGACTATCAAGCTGAGGCTGACCACCAGCAACGCTGCGGCAAAGCCGCGCAGCCCGGCGATAGCGTAGTTGCCGACCACGACTGCCAAAGACCCTCCGGCCAAGAAATGCGGCCGCCTGATGACCAGGAAAAGTCCGGCAAGAACCAGCGTCACGACTCCATAAGCCACTATCCAGACGTGGCGTTCGGCCGGCTGCAGCTTGCGTTCGGGAACCACATCGCCGCTGCGCCCCGAACGCAGTCCATAGGCCACGACCACCAGGACCAACGCTAGACCGATAAGCGAACTGACATCCTGCAGAAACCGCGCGCCGACCAGGTGGTGGCCGGCTATATCGACGATGGGATCATCCAGCATCGGAATCATCCGCACGCCACGCGCGCCCTCATGGGTGAACGCGTCCAAAACCAAGTGCGTAACGGCGCCCGCTTCGACTCCGCACGCCGCCAGCACCCACTGGGCCAAGCTGCGGATGTCGGCCGGCGCGGCGAAACTTCGCCACCGTGCGTAGGCGGCATTGGGCAGTATCTCAGTGACCGGAGTCTTGATCAGCAGTTGGAAAATCCAAAACGTCGCCAAGCCCACCGGCAAGCAAAAAGTCAGCAGGCCGATGACGCTGTGAGTCTCGATCCTCGCGGGACGCCACGGCATCAATAGCCCGAAATCCGGAACCATACTGCCGATGATGGTCGCCGAGAGCAACCGCCACCGCGCCAGCAGGCGGGAAAACGGTAGTACAGCAGCCACGTGGGATATGGTAAACGGCATTAAAAACCTTCGATGTCATCTAATCGTCAGATTGCAGTTTTATAACACTCGGCCTTTTACAACGCTGCGCTACGTGGCCGTAATGCTGAAATCAGCCCGCGCGACGCCAGCATTATGAGGTCGAGCACTCGTTCGAAACCGTCTTGCCCACCGGAGTAAGGATCGGGTACCTCGAGATCATCGAGGCCTCCGGCATACTCCAGGAGCAAGCGTACTTCGGCACGCGACGCTTTGGGCCTCAGCGCCTGCAATGCGCGCAAGTTGCTCCGATCCATGGCCAGGATGAGGCCGAAGCGATCAAAATCGTGCACGCTCACTTGCCGCGCCCGTAACCCGCTCAAATCGATGCCGCGCTGCATCGCGGCGCGTTGGCTGCGAATATCCGGTGGCTCGCCGATGTGGTAATCACCCGTACCGGCAGAATCGACGTCGACGTCGAGCGCCGGCCGTTCCTGCGCCAGAAGGTGCCGGAAGACGCCCTCGGCGGTGGGACTTCGGCAGATGTTGCCGAGACAGACGAATAGAACGGAATTTCTCTCGCCCCGGGGTTCCGGCCCGCGTGCACGTCGAGCGCTCGGGACGCCCTCCAATCAGTAGATCTCCGGTACGAGCATCTCGGCCGGTACGGCCTGCCGGGAGTAATCTTGGCGGTGCTCGCGCTCGGGCAGGACGATGGGCGCCTTTTGCACTTCCGTGTACGGGAACTGCTTCAGCAGGTGATCAATACAATTGAGCCGTGCGCGCTTCTTATCGACGGCCTGAACGATCCACCAGCGGGCCTCGGGAATGTGCGAGCGCTCGAGCATGACCTCCTTGGCCTTCGTATAGTCTTCCCAGCGACGGCGCGATTCGAGATCCATCGGACTCAACTTCCACTGCTTGAGCGGGTCATGGATTCGACCGAGGAATCGTAAGTGCTGTTCATCGTCGGTAATCGAGAACCAGTACTTAATCAACCGGACGCCGGACCGCACCAGCATGCGCTCGAATTCCGGCACCGAGCGGTAGAATTCCTCATATTCCTCGGGCGTGCAAAATCCCATCACCCGCTCGACGCCCGCCCGGTTGTACCAACTGCGATCGAACAGGACCATTTCCCCCACAGCGGGCAAGTGCGCTATATAGCGCTGGAAGTACCATTCTGTCCGCTCCCGGTCATTGGGTGCCGGTAGTGCTACCGTCCTGCAGACGCGCGGATTGAGGCGCTGTGCAATGCGCTTGATGATACCGCCCTTGCCGGCGGCATCGCGCCCTTCGAACAGGATCACCACTTTCTCTCGAGCCTCGACGACCCAGTCCTGCAGTTTCACCAACTCCGCCTGAAGCCGGAAGAGCTCGGTGAAGTAACGGCGTCGATAATTTTTCTCGGCGTCAGCGTTCTCTCCCGAAGGTTCGCCCGGAAGTGGATGGCGGTCCTCGATCTCCATTTCCAGTTCTTCGTCGTAACTGTCCGCAAGATCGCGACTGATGCGGCGAATCAACTCTTCACTATCGAGCGATGGCATGTCCGGCATACGGGGTCCTTTCTGCTGTTGACGCTTATCGTGCCTATGAGGCAAGGAGAGGGCAAGTTATGAGTCGATTTCCGGACGCATCACTACGGGATGTACGGATATCGAGAGTACTCGCGTGAGCGTATGGTTTGTTCGACGTCACCGGTAGGGTCAGCAAATGATGTCAAGTAGCGGCGGCAGCTGTTGGGCGCTCATCCTCGCGGGGGGAGACGGCACCCGGCTGCGAAGTCTCACCACCACATCGGCGGGCGTTTCGATACCGAAACAATTCTGTTCGTTGCGAGGTGGTCCGTCGCTGCTGCTCGAGGCGCTGCAGCGAGCGTCGATCATCGCGCCGAATGAACGCATTTGCGTCGTCGTCGCCGCACAGCATCGGCGCTGGTGGCAGAAGCCACTCGAGATTTTGCCGCCCCGAAACGTAATCATTCAGCCTGGCAACTGCGGAACGGCAAGTGGAATCCTGTTGCCGCTGCTGCAAATTCTGGCAAGGGATCCGGGCGCAACTATCGTCATACTGCCGAGCGATCATCATGTCGACAATGAACCCATACTGGCTCACGCCCTACGCGCGGCGGTGGCCGCCCTTGAGGGTCACGGCAACGATGTGTTGCTGCTGGGTATCGAACCGGAGGAGGCGGATCCGGAACTTGGGTACATCGTCCCCGGTGCACCGTCCGTCGACGGCACCGCGGCCGTGTTGAAATTTGTCGAGAAGCCCACGGTGGATGTGGCCGAAGAGTTGATCGCCCGCGGAGCACTCTGGAATGCGTTCATCATCGCCGGACGCGCCGCCGCATTGTTGCAATTGTTCGAACGGAATGCCCCTGAGCTCGTGCTGCGGATGCGTGCGGCCCTTCAGGGGAACTCAACGGGTTGCGCAGATCCGGATGGACTCGGCGCGCTTTATGAAACGCTGGCGCCCCAGGACTTTTCGCGGCATATTTTTCTCGGCCAGGAGCCGCACTTGCGGGTCATGCGCGTGCCGGCTTGCGGTTGGTCTGATATTGGTACACCGAAGCGCGTCGTCGTTGCACTTGATCGAATGATTATGAACGGTGCGCTTGGATCGGAGAACGGTCAGGAACATAGTGTCTTGAATTTGGCTGCCCAACATTCGCGACGCCATACCGATGCAGGGTTGTCTTTCACTACCGGCACGACCCAATGACCGATTACCCGCAGCTTCGCCGCACCATGGTCGAGCAGCAGATCGCCGCTCGTGGCGTACGATCCGAAGCGGTGCTCAACGCCCTGCGAAAGGTCCCACGCGAATTATTTCTACCGGAGCGGCTCCGAGAATTCGCTTATGACGATGCGCCGTTGCCCATAGAGGCGGCGCAGACCATCTCCCAGCCCTACATCGTGGCGCTGATGACGGAGGCGCTGGCGCTCGAGGGCGGAGAAAACGTGCTCGAGATCGGCACGGGTTCGGGCTACGCGGCGGCCGTACTGGCCGAGATCGCAGGCGAAGTCTACACCGTCGAGCGGATTGAGCAGCTTGCCGACACGGCAGCCCTGCGGCTGGCCGATCTGGGCTACAAGAATGTCCATGTACGCCACGGCGATGGGACGCTCGGCTGGGCGGAGCATGCACCGTACGACGCCATCATCGTAGCGGCCGGCGGCCCGCAGATTCCGGACACGTTGAAGCGCCAACTGAAGGTCGGAGGCCGGCTCGTCATCCCCGTCGGCGCCGACCAGCGGGCCCAGGAACTGGTACGCGTCACCCGATCCTCGAACAGCAATTTCAACACCGAAGACATTGCCGATGTTCGCTTCGTCCCGCTGGTCGGCCAGGAAGGATGGTTGCCCGAAGAGAGTCCCTTCCTGCAGCGAGAGAGGCCGACACGGGCACGCCCGGCCGATGGCGAATTAGCCCGAGCCATTGGCGATACTGCTGAGACCTTTGATTCGATCGAGGCGGCCGCTCTCGACTCGCTGCTGGACCGAATCGGCGACGCAAGGGTCGTGTTGCTGGGGGAGGCGACCCATGGCACGTCCGAGTTCTATCGAATGCGGGAGCGCATTTCACAGGAATTGATCACGCGGAAGGGCTTTCGCTTTGTGGCCATCGAGGGGGATTGGCCGGACGTGGCGCGATTGGATCAATACGTCCGGCATTTCGATCATCCTGCCACCGAGTGGACCGCCTTCGCCCGGTTCCCCACGTGGATGTGGCGGAACAATGAGATGCGCTCGTTCGTGGATTGGCTCCATGACTACAATAAGGTCAAGGAGCCGCAGAACCGGGCCGCGATTTATGGCCTTGACCTCTATAGCCTCTACACGTCGATTCGATCCGTGCTCGAGTATCTCGACCATGTCGACCCTGATGCAGCTCGAGTTGCCCGCCAACGGTATGGTTGCTTGACCCCCTGGCAAGCCAATCCCGCGACATATGGTCATGCAGCACTCACCGGCGCCTACCGGACTTGCGAAGGGGAGGTTGTGCGCATGCTTGAGGATCTTCTGCGCAAGCGCAGCGCCTATACCGCCTATGACGGCGAACGCTTCATGGACGCAGTGCAGAACGCCCGCTTGGTTGCCGACGCCGAGCACTATTATCGAATCATGTATTATGGCTCGCGCGCATCCTGGAATCTGCGCGACAACCACATGTTCGAAACGCTGAAGGCATTGCTCGCTTTTCACGGTCCGCGCGCCAAGGCTATCGTATGGGCCCATAATTCCCACGTCGGGGATGCGGCCGCAACCGAGATGTGGGCGCGGGGCGAATATAACATCGGGCATCTGTGCCGCGAGGAGTTTGCTGCCGGGGCCTATTTAATCGGTTTCGGCACTCACGAAGGTACGGTTGCGGCGGCGTCCGATTGGGATGGTCCGATGGAAATCAAAGCGGTGCAGCCTGCGCTGGATCGAAGCTACGAAAAGCTCTGTCACGAAGTGGGCCATCCTCGTTTCATGTTACCGCTTCGTCATCTGGCGGCGGGCACGCTCCGACAGGGATTGAACAAGCCTCGTCTGGAACGCGCGATCGGGGTGATCTACCGTCCGGAGACGGAGCTCGCCAGTCATTACTTTGAGGCGCATCTGCCCAATCAATTCGACGAATACATCTGGTTCGATAAGTCCAGCGCGGTCACGCCACTTGGGACGAAGGAACTCGAGGGGCTCCCGGACACCTATCCCTTCGGTCTGTGAGGTCTTCGTTAAGAACCCAGAGATAAATATTCGTGGCCTCACCCGCCGCTTCGCGCAGTCTACGGCAGTCGACCACATTGATTTGACCGTCTCCGAAGGAGATATCTTTGGTCTCCTTGGAGCCAATGGGGCGGGTAAAACCACAGTCATTAAAATGCTCACCACCTTATTGGGGCCCAGTGCCGGCACCGCCACGGTTGCGGGTTTTGACATCGTGTCACAAGCTCACGAAGTGCGGCGCCGTATCGGCTACGTCCCGCAAATGCTGTCGGCGGACGGCGCGCTCACCGGCTATGAGAATTTATTGCTCTCGGCAAGGCTGTACGGAGTAGCAGAGAAGCGCAGTCGCATCGAAGAAGCCCTTGCATTCATGGGGCTGGGCGAATACGCGGGCCGGCTGGTGAAGACCTATTCCGGAGGAATGGTTCGTCGGCTCGAGATCGCGCAAAGCATGCTCCACCGGCCTGCTGTCTTGTTTCTCGATGAGCCCACAATCGGATTGGACCCGGTCGCAAGACGCGCGGTTTGGGTGCATCTCAAAGAACTGAACAAGGACTACCATATAACCATTCTGTTGACGACTCACGATATGGAAGAGGCAGACAACCTATGCAACGATGTTGCTGTCATGCACACGGGCCAGATAGCCGCACACGGATCGCCCGAGGCGCTCAAAGCGCGCGTCGGCCATCATGCCACCCTCGAGGACGTGTTCGCGCATTTTAGCGGCGAGCTCGAGGAGACAGGGCGGCTACGGGACACCGCCGAAACCCGAAGCTCTGCGCGGCATCGAGGCTAAGCCTTCAATGCAGCGGATCCTGCGCGAAACCCTCGCCATAGCCGACGTCGAATTGCGTAAATTGGTGCGAGATCCGACCGAGCTCGTGTCGCGCGCCATCCAGCCCATGTTGTGGCTGGTCATATTCGGCCAAGTGCTGAGCCAAATCCGTGGAATCGACACGGGCAAGGCTGGATATTTGGGATTCATGACGCCGGGAATCCTCGCCCAAAGCGTGCTGTTCAGCGCGATTTTTTACGGCATTGCCGTCATCTGGGAACGCGATCTCGGCATCGTCCACAAGCTCTTGGTCACCCCGGCGAGCCGTGTTTCATTAGTGCTCGGCAAGGCGATTTCCGCCAACTTTCGCGGGATTGTGCAGACTGCCGTAATTTACGGCATCGCATCTGCCTTGCATGTGCCGATACGGTGGGAACTCGCTGCGGTACTGGGTGTGCTGTTGATTGTCGCGCTCGGCTCAGCCATATTTTCGATGTTTTCGCTGTCGATAGCGTGCATCGTGAAGACGCGAGAACGCTTCATGGGGATAGGCCAGGTCCTCACCATGCCCTTGTTCTTCGCCAGCAACGCAATTTATCCGCTCGATATCATGCCCCGCTGGTTGCGAATCGTTGCCACGCTCAACCCTCTGACCTACGTCGTTGATGGTCTTCGCGGTCTCATGGTCCACGGCGAACAGAGCCTTTATGGTTTCGGTACCGACTGCACCGTGCTTTGCTTCACCTTCGCGGTTTTTCTTGCGATTGCGGTCAAGCTGTACCCGCAATTGGTCCGCTGAGTACGGCGCGCGCTCAGCCAACGTCCACCGTTGCTTCACCGAAAGCTTTCGATACGTAAATGCGGTCGGCGCGCGCCGCTCCAGACTGGCTACGTCCTCGCGCCGGTCGCGCCGTAGACCGCGACTTCGCCGGACGACCCGCCCAGCTGCTCGGTAAGCTCCTGTTTGAGCTTCGCTAGGTCAGCCTCTCCAAGGCTCTCTTTCTCCAACAGAGACCGTGCGCCCCGATCGAGAACACCGCGGGCGCGCGTGAGTACCGAGGTTGCCGTGTGAAAGGCCGCAAGAACCATTTCTCGGACGACGCAGTCGATTTCCCACGCCGTGCGCTCACTGTATCGGCGTTCGCCGGGGAACTCGGGCACACCGGGCATCAGAGCATGTGGTTCCGCCTCGTATGCAACGAGACCCAGTTTCTCGTCCATGCCGTAGCGCATGACAACGGCACGCGCCATTTCAGTCGCCTTCACCAGGTCGTCGGCTGCGCCGGTCGAGGGAGTGCCGAAAACGAGCAGCTCCGCAGCGCGGCCGCCGAGCAGCGCGGCCATCCGGCTCTGCAATTCTTCCTTGCTCATCAGAAACCGATCTTCGGTCGGGCACTGAATCGTGTAGCCGAGCGCGCTGATGCCGCGCGGAATGACCGAAACCTTCTGGACCGGATCGGTTCCCGGCAGCGCCATCGCAACGAGCGCATGTCCCATCTCGTGATTGGCAACCGTCTTACGCTCGTGCGGGTTGAGAATGCGATTCTTCTTTTCCAGGCCCGCCACGATGCGCTCGATGGCGGCCGTCAGATCGGTGAGCCCGACTGCGTCGGCGTTGCGGCGAGTCGCAAGCAACGCTGCTTCGTTTATGAGATTGGCAAGATCCGCGCCGGCAAATCCCGGTGTCATACCCGCGATCTTCGCCAAATCAGCATCTGCCGCCAACTTCACTTTTCGCGCATGGACGCGCAGAACGTCGAGGCGACCCTTAAGGTCGGGGCGGTCAACGAGCACCTGGCGATCGAACCGCCCGGCTCGCAACAGTGCGGGGTCGAGAATTTCGGGCCGATTGGTCGCTGCGAGAATGATGACGCCCACCGAGGGATCAAACCCGTCCATCTCGGCGAGAAGTTGGTTCAGTGTCTGTTCCTTCTCATCGTGGCCCCCGAACCCGTAGGCGCCGCGTGCCCGGCCCAAGGCATCCAACTCGTCGATGAAGATGATGGCCGGCGCGCTTTGCCGCGCATGCTCGAACAAATCGCGCACGCGCGCAGCGCCGACGCCGACGAACATCTCGACGAACTCCGCACCGTTCGTCGACAGAAACGTGACGCCGGCCTCGCCCGCAAGAGCCCGCGCGAGAAGGGTCTTACCGGTACCGGGCGGGCCTACCAACAGTACCCCCTTGGGAATGCGCGCCCCGAGGCGCGCGTAGTGCCCGGGATCTTTGAGGAAATCGACTACTTCTCTGAGTTCCTCCTTGGCCTCGTCGACACCGGCCACGTCGGCGAACGTGACGCCCGTGCTCTTTTCCATCATGACTTTGGCGTTGGTCTTGCCGATCGACGTCATACCGGGCATCCCTTGCTTCTCGGCGATACCGCGGATGACGAAGTACCAAATTGCGAAGAACATCAGGCCGGGCACCACCCACGCCAGCAGCTGTTGCGCCCAACCACTCGAATATTCGCGAGTGAATGGAACCTTGAAACGGGAGAGCCATGCGGCCACGTCCGGCTCGACGCGATTGGCCGTCAGTACGCGCTTACCATCTGCCGTCGGCGTCTTGAGGTACCCCTGCAGTTCCCGGTCGGATACGACCACGCGCTCGATATGCCCGGCCGCGAGGGCCTGTTCGAGCTCCGTG
>Ga0209517_10007369_pt1 | contig 13211 bp, 20 predicted proteins | sample PeaSoiMetSII2010_FD_187695 | JGI IMG/M metagenome (GOLD analysis project Ga0209517, IMG submission 187695) | Peat soil microbial communities from Weissenstadt, Germany - SII-2010 (SPAdes) (version 2) | ecosystem: Environmental > Terrestrial > Soil > Wetlands > Peat | place: Germany...
CGACGTTGTGGTGGCGGCCGTCACTTCGGCCCCGTCCCGTTCGAGGACGGACGTCGCCTTGCAAAACTGGCCGGCGGCCGGTTTGCGTGTGGCTTCCACGGTAAGGCTACCCCGACTGGACTGCTTGGAACAAAACCTCCTGCGCCGTCGGCTCGGCATGGTTGATCAAAGTGATGCCGGGCAATTGAAGCAGGTTTGGGCGAATGAAATCCGGCTGCGTTTCTGATTCGACGCGTGGCCCCGGAAAGGGTACCTGGAACATGTGAAAAAATTGCTTCTACCGATTTCAGCACTGCGCATTTTCAATACTTTACACCGTTCATAACGGGTCAAAATTCAATTTCTTCACATGTTCCTGACACCCTTTCCCCCCTGACACCCTTTCCCCCCCTGGGTGCCCCAAGCAGGTAGGGCGAATGGTGTCAGGAACAATTTTATTTCACAGGAACCATTTTATTTCACGCTAGGCGTTCAGCCCAAACAGAGCGGCCAATTTTCGATTTACATCACGCTGCAAACGTGGGGACAACTGGCCCAACTCCCGCCGGATCAAGGCGCTCGTCAACGTGACCAGCCGATGCAACCGAAGAACCGAGGGAACGCGCAACCCCGTTGCCGCAAAATCCTTCCGGCGTGAATCGAGCACGATGTCCGTGGCAGAGACGGAGGTTGGCATCTGGCTGCTGATGAAGGCCACGATCAGATGGCGATGAGGTCCCATGGGGTCAGTCAAACAAAGGGCGGGCCGGACTTTCTCGGCGGTCAGATCGTCAAACGGAAACGGAACAAGAACGATTTTACCCTTGGTCATGGAAGGGCTTGCCATCGGCGGCGGTGTAAACGTCCTCAGCCGGGTCTTTAAGGAAATCGAACGCCGGGCTGGCCGACGCCGCTTTTGACCAGGCCACCTCCGAAATGTCCTCCGCCTCCGGCACCAACACGATCACGCGAACGCGACTTTGCCGCGGTATGGGCAGAGGTTCGTCCAGCCGCAACTGATGCTCGGCATCCACAATCCCGGTCCTTTCAATGGCGTTCATATCGCCTCTATGATGGCCCGTAAATCAGCTTAAATCAAGCACCGAGGCGCCAACTGAATAAACGGGGGGTGATGGCTTCAAGGAACGGCTGGCGTTCGGGTTCGCCCAGAAAAATCGCGACGAGAGCGGAGGTATCAATGACCGTCAGCGAGGTAGACCTTCGCGGTCATAACCCAGGATTTCGTCTTCCGGTCGATCATCAAGGGTCGGCAGGGCATCAACCCGGCGCAGGATTTCTTCCAGCTTTTCTTTTACAAGGCCGGCACGGCGCCGCTGCGGAAGTTGCTCCAGTCGCTTTTGCAGCGAACGTTGAATCGCCAACTCCACCGGCTCACCGGTCTCCTGCGCCACCTGGAGAGCCAGCCGTTCCGTTTCCGGATTTTCGATGCTGATCGCCATACCTTTTCCCTACACCGCGATTCTACAATGCCAGGCCGAATTATATAACGAATTCCCCGGGAGGAAAAGCAGAGTAGGGCAAACGGCGCCCACCTCTGCTACCCGCTGTGCCACGCTACAGGCCGCGATAAACGTCGCGACGGTGCCTGATCCTGATCACCAGAACCATCAACCGAACATCCTCGATCAAGTAGATGATCCGATAGTTTCCGGAGCGGAGACGAAACAGGTTCGACTCACCCTGCAATTTCTTCACCCCGGGCAGGCGCGGATCGACGGCCAAGCGGTCGATTCGTTCCTTGATCTTCTTCTGGTCACGGCGGGGAAGCTCGGCCAACTGGCCGAGCGCGGAAGGCAGGATCGTAACCGTGTAGGTCGCCACTAAAGGTCCAGTTTCTTCTTCGCTTGCGCCCAGGGAATTGGCTTCTCGCCCTTAGCCTTGGCATCCGCCAGGGCCTTGCGCGCTTCCTCCGCGTCCTGGCGATCCTCAAGTTCCTCGAGCAGCGCCAGGTCCTCGAGGGGAATCAGGGCGGCGAGATTCCTGCCGCGGCGATGAAGGACGACCCGCTCACCGCCATAGGCGACGCGGTTCACCGTCTCAGCGAAATCCTGGCGCACCTTGCCAGCCGGAAGACGGGCAGCCGACATTGACGTTTTGCTCGTTTTGTACATCTGGCTCTCCTGTACAAGGATAAGAGCAATTCTGGTTTATGTCAAATCGCGGATGGCGCATACGTTGCGAACTCGGGGACGAACCCGGGTACAGAACGTTACACAGGTTTATTATGTCCATGCTGTGCCTGGGGCCATCCGAAAGCCAAAAAATAATCTCTACTGCGTTCCGTCTGACCCCATACTCCCTGATGATGGAGGTGGTCACGACCGCTCGATCAACTCGAGACGGCGAAGAATCCCGGCCCGTGTCGAGGCGGAGACCTTCTTGGGAAAACGGGCTGGAAGACGGTCGAGAGCGGGTAGCCACAGTCAGTGCAGTTCTGACTGTGGGTTCTTTTTTGGCGGAGGAATCTTTCGGTCGATTGCCGCGGGGATGAGAAAAGCAGAACCGCACTGACCAGTGACCAGAAAAACAGTCCGATGTCCGAGGACTCAAGAGCAGGCAGGAGGGGCACTCAGCCGCGTGTGGCGCGAACGGGCTTGGGCTTCTTGGCACGGCGCGCGGCGCGGTTAGTCGATTGCACGGCCTTGTCAGGTTGACTGTCTAAAGGAACGTTCGTCCGGGCAAGCTGCAAGAGCAAACGCAAGGCTCGATTGACCGACGCGGAATCGGCGAACGCTTGGGCCACATCGGGATCCAGAAACACCACATTCGTGCCGGCGCGGTAAGCCTCATAATGTTTCCCACGAACGCCGTGGGAGAAGTCGTACTCGGGTCGAATCTCGTCGTTATCGTTTTGGTGAACGTGTTGATTCATACTGTCTCCGCTCTCGGGGAGTCGCTGCACGAGCGTTAATGATGCGGGTTCGGCCTTCGCGTTCAGTTTATGCCACAACGAGCAGGCGTCCTGACGCCGACTGGCCCATGCTGAGAAATCGGAATTCGTCCTCCGAGTGGTATGGGTCGGCAATCGCGAGTTCCAGCGGGTCGCCGAACACCGTCATCGCCTAGGGGAACGTGGCGCCGTGCTTCGCGACGTTCGAATCTGCCTTCTTGGCGTCCCATTCAAATTCCATGACTCGATTCGTGTGGCCAGGAGTCTTGATGCAGGCATCTCAACCCTTAGTGTACCGCAACTGCAAGCCGGATGCTCTCTAAGAACAATGACGCAGGCTGGCGCAGACCCCTGTTCTTGGGAATCTGCGATTTCCGGAAGGGACTTGGGGGAAACAAAAAGGTCCGAAGGCCGGGGTCCGGAGTCCGGGCTCACAAGAACAGTGACGAGTGATGAGTGGCGAGTGACGAGAAACGGGAATCAGGAGTCAGGTGTCGGGTCCCAGGTCTCAGAAGATGTGAAACAATTAGCCGTCTGTCATCCTGAGCGAAGCGAAGGATCCCCGCAGTTTTCTATGGCTCAACGACTTACGAACAACTGCAGAGATCCTTCGCTTCGCTCAGGATGACAAACGTCGATTTTTTCACAGCTCCTCAGGGGCGGGATTCGGGGGGCGGGGTTGGTTACATACCCACGCGACGAACCTCTCCGGGCTTGATCTCTGCAAGGACCTTTTTCAGTTCCGGCGCCAGCGGCAAAAGGAACTCAAGCTTGTTGCGCGCAGCCACCAGCACGATGACCGCTATGGCAAAAGCTGGGACATTCTGTTGATAGCTTAAGCGCTGATCCGTGGTGAGAAGTACATCGAATTTACCGGAGGCGGCGGAGAGAAGGGCGCCATTCTTGAACGAGGCCCAGCCCATTTCGGGAGCGGTTCGAACCTCATGCTCGGGGAGTTGATGGCGGAATCTACGCCGGACACACTCATCCAGAAGAATCCGCATACGCGAACACCGATTGCTTGGCCAACTCCAAAACCGCGAGCGCGTGCTCGCGGCTCACGGTCGGGAAGTCCTCCAGGAAATCATCGAGCCTGTCCCCTTCTTCGAGGTAGTCAAGGAGGGTCTGTACGGGAACCCGCGTCCCTGTAAACACCACGGCCCCGCTCATGACCTCATCCGAACGTGTAACCAGCAGTTTTGTTGCAGCCATCTCAGCCGCTAGTGTACCGCAACTGCAAGCGCGATGCTCTATAAAAACAAGCATGGCGCGTGCCTCTGCGGTGTGAGGTTGGCGGCATTTCGCACTGGTAAGAACAGTGGCCAGTGGTTAGTGGCGAGAGGCGAGAAAAGCGCGACACGGGATACGGGTTACGGGGCACGGCGCAGGGGATTCGAGATGGCAGATTCGAGATTCAGAATGGGCGAGGTAAACGCGCCGATCCGTCTGCTTCCCGTCATTACGGAGTTGACTCCCTTCGGCCAGCACCTTATTCTGAAGAGAGTTGCGGCAACGGAGCGAGGGACGCGGTATGACGATTGAGCTTACGCCCGAGCAGGAGCAAGTGATTGGCCGGGCAATTCAAGAGGGTCTGATCAGAACCCCTGATGACGTCGTGGGTGTGGGAGTGGAGACCATCCAGCGGCTCTTGGGACAACCGCGCGCTCCCGTGAACGCACCGAGTGCCCAGCAATGGCTCGAGGAATTTCACGCCTGGGTGCACAGCCACTCGACAACCACCCCACTGCTCTCCGATGAGGCCATCCATCGCGAATCGATCTACGGCACACGCGGCCAGTAAATGGCGATTCTAATTGACAGGAACATCCTGTTGCGGCTGCTTCAGCCGCACCACCCCCATGGTGCCCTTGCCGAGCGTGCGGTGGGCACACTGCGCACACAAAACGAAACCTTGAACGTAACTCCTCAGAACCTGATGGAATTCTGGGCCGTGGCGACTCGGCCCACAAGCGAAAACGGCTTGGGAATGACGCCTCAAAATGCGGCGGCAGAACTCGCCGCCTTCCAGCGGTTGTTCACCCTCTTGCCCGAAACCGCGATGGTGTTCCATGAATGGGAGCTCTTGGTCTCCAAGCACCAGGTTTCCGGCAAGAATACCCACGATGCCCATATCGCCGCCGCGATGAACGTGTATGGAGTCACCAGGATTCTAACCCTCAATGTGCAAGACTTCACTCGCCACTCCAACATTTCTCCCATCCACCCCGCAACCGTTGCCTGAACCTTTTTCTCTTCGAAAGGACGCGTAGCGCGGCCTCTGCGGTGTGGGGAGGCTCTTACCACCCGGTCACGAGTGGCCTGCCGGCCGACATTTCGTCCTTGCCGGCCCTTGGGCATATTCCGCCTAATTGTGGCTATGGGAGTGGGGGAAAGTCCGCGCCGCTTGTTTGCGTTTTCCGCTTGACAACTTCGCGAAGTCATGATAGCCTATAATTGTGGTCATTTTGTCGACACATTGTCGCAGGCGGGCGCCGGGATGACCGGATGGGAAAGGGAAAGCGGGATGGTCCCCGGGCACTCGAGAGGGAGTGGCCTCAAAAAACAAAAAATAGTACGATCGAAGCCAGTATATTATTGAAAGCAAAGGACATAACTTCTTTGAATGCTGAGAATTATGCGCGTTCTGAGCGCAATTCCGCATCAAACAGAGCCTGAAACGAGCAAAATCAGCGCATTTTGCGCAAGTGAAGTACGGGAAAGGCGAGGCCAGAACAGTGACAAAAAGTCGGCTACATCCCGGCGGGCTAAGCTCCGATGTACTTGGCATAGACGCTGCGCGCCACGGCCGGGTCGGGCGTGCCTTTGACGATGGCGCGGCCGTCGGAGAAGACCGTCAATTCGTAGGCATCGACTGCGAAGACGAGCAGGAACTCGTTGGCGCGCACTCGGCCGAACGGTTCGAGGCGGGCCCTCAAATCCGCGAGATCCAAGTGCCGCGGCGCCGCCGCGTGAATCTGCACGGAATCTCGTCCGCAAAGGCTGGTGTGGGTTGGCCCGGTCCGGTTGAGGTAGGCAAACTCTCTAGCCCCGCAAACCCGGCACTGCGGGTCTTTGGGCGGGCGGATTTCCTGGAGCTGGTTCTTCCAGATGTCGTAGGCGAGCATCGCTCCGTGCAACTCGTGGCGCCGGCCCAGAAGGATTTTCAGCGCCTCCGTCACCTGAATGGCCGCTACCCAGGAGACCGCCGGGCTGATCACGCCCGCCGTGTCGCAGGTTTCGTGCGCCCCTTCGGGCGCAGCGGGAAACAGACAGGCCAGGCAGGCCGTGCTCTCCGGAAGGATCGTCATGCTCATGCCGTAGCTGGCCACCACGGCGCCGTAAACCCAGGGTAAACGGTGTTTCACTGCGGCCTCGTTCAGCAGGTAACGCGCTTCGAAATTATCCGTGGCGTCCAAGACCACCTGGAAACCGCTGACGAGTTTTTCGATGTTGCGGTTGTCCACATCTTCAACCACGCCCTCGACTTTGACTTCGGAATTGATCTGGTTCAGCTTGCGCGCTGCGGCAATGGCTTTCGGCAATCGCTCGCGGGCGTCCGCCTCGTCGAAAAGGATCTGGCGCTGCAGGTTTGACTCTTCGACGAAGTCGCGATCCACGATGCGCAGCGTCCCCACGCCGGCGCGGGTGAGGGCGTTGGCCTGGGCAGTGCCGAGCGCTCCGCAGCCCAGAATTACGGCCCTGGATTCGAGCAGCTTCGCCTGCCCTTCCGCGCCGATGGGCGGGAACAGAATCTGACGGGAGTATTTTTCGCGGTTCATGCTGGGGTTCGAAGCGCAACCCTTGTCGCTGCGCAGGCCGGCCGCGAGGACCGCCCCTACAGATGATTCTCTCACACTTTGCCGTCGAGGCAACCCTACCGTGGGCGTGACGACCTCGCACCCACGCAGAAAAAACCCTGGACGCACAAGGTCTGCGGAGCGATGATTAAGGCCACCTGATTGCCCAGCGGCGGGGAACGCTGCCCGGATACTGCGCCCGGGCAGGGCCTCCTGCCCAATGAATGGCGAAATGACTGAGCCAATACCGTTCGCACAAGAACGCCGATTGATGGTCGAAATCCAACTGCGGCATCGGGGCATCCGAGACCCAAGGGTCCTGGATGCCATGCTGCACGTGCCGCGCCACGAGTTTGTCCCTTCGAGTTTGATCAAGGCTGCTTACGACGATCGGCCGTTACCTCTGGGTGACGCGGAGACCATCTCACAACCCTACATCGTTGCCGCCATGACCGAAGCAGCCCGCGTGCAACCCGGTGACAAGGCCCTGGAAGTGGGGACCGGAAGCGGGTATCAGGCGGCGATCCTGGCCTATTTGGGCGCGAGAGTTTACAGCGTGGAACGTAACGCGGCGCTCGCGGAAACTGCACGCGATCGCCTGGCACGCCTCGGGTACGACGCAGTGGACGTCATGGTGGGTGATGGAAGCGAGGGCTACCCGGCTGCTGCGCCTTACGCCGTCATCATCGTCACTGCCGCCGCGCCCAGTGTGCCGCCCGCCTTGCTCGAACAACTCGCGGAAGAAGGCCGCCTGGTGATTCCGGTCGGAGACCTCCGCCGTCAGGACCTTCTTCTCAACGTCAAACAGGCGGGAGAAGTGAAGATTCGAGTCCTCGACCCTTGCCAGTTCGTGCCACTGGTCGGCAAGGCCGGCTGGCCCGAAAATGACCGGCGGCTGATGTAAGTGCGTTTTTTTCTTGACTCGCATTCAACCGGATTTTATTATCACGGTAGCTAGAAAGGAGGTGATCCATGTCGATAGAAAGTAACCTTAGCGAGGGTGCTGAGGCTTAAGGCGTCAAGCACGTGCCCACTTGTGGGAACCTCTCGCTAGCAACAGAGGGTTAGTGGCAAGGGCGCTGTGCGGCGCCTCTCCCCGACGAAGGAGGGAGAAAAGCCAAACCCAATCAGTATCCCGGGCCCCTGGTCATGCGGACGGCGCATGGCCAGGGGCTTTTCGTTTGGGCTGAGTCGAGGGTCGAAAGTCGAGAGTCGAGAGTTGAAAATCAGAAGGACCATGATAGTTGCGCTATAATCAGGCCATGCTGAAAAGCGTCCACCTCAAGAACTTCAAACTCCACGGGGACACTCGAATTGATGCTGCGCCGATTACTGTCTTCATCGGGCCGAATAACAGCGGCAAGTCGAGCATCTTTCAAGCGCTCTTGCTCCTTCGGCAGGCAGCCCTCCGAAATGACCAGTACTTATGCCAACCACCGGCCGCCCACGTGCCGTCAGAATCCGAGCCATACCAGTACTCGTCCCTGCTCAGTGTGGACCAGGGGAAATTCGAGGAAATCGTTCGTGAAAGCGGGGAGGACGTTCATCTCGGGTTCACGGGTGTCGTGCGCGCGCGAAGACCCATCGGTCGCGTGGAACAAGCTGTCGTTAATGCTCAGTTGCGGATCAGAACAAACCAACTCGCCTACCACACCGGCTCGCTGGAGGTAGCGGGGGCCGACACCACATGGGAGTTTGTTCGGGGGAGTTCCCCGAAAACCCCAGTTATTCAGCTACCCGGCGTGAAATACTTCCTGCAGATATCGCCCACATTCCAACTAACGGGTCATGGTGGATATGAGTATGACCGTCAAAAACAAGGCTTCGTCCCGCCACCTGAGGCTTTGCTGGAGTACAACGAGGTTTCCCAGTGGCTTGGTGCTGTTCCAAGCAGCTTGCTGCGGTCAATACATCCAGTATTCCCTCTTCGGGGCTTCGAGGAGTGGGGATACCCAATCACCGAAAATCCGCCGGGCAATCTGGAGTTGATGACGCTTCACGACCGGGCGCTTGCGCTACCGAACGCGCTCGCCTCGGACAGAAGACTTAAGGAGAGGCTGTCAGAGCAACTTAGTGATTTACTCCATCTCTCCATTGACTTCGAGGTTGTTCCAGGAAAGAGGCTCAAGATCTGGGCCAAGCACACTAACGATGTCCGTGGTGAAACCCTGTTTGCCAACGAAGGTACGGGTGCAAATCAGATTCCGTTCATTTTCGTGCCAGTTCTTCTTACGCCGCCCAACGAGACGATCCTGTTGTCGGAACCCGAAGTTCACTTACATCCCAAGAGACAATGCGAGCTTATGCGGGTGCTGCTCAGGATGGCAAAGGACCAAACCGTCCAATTCTTCATAGAAACTCACAGCGAACACGTTCTGCACGTGATTCTAAATGCGGTTGGCAAGGGCGATTGGGCGAAGGACGATGTCGCGCTGCACTACTTCGACAACGTCGAAGGGGCGGCGGATGTGCGGCCCCTTACCATCAACGAGCATGGTCAGGTCGACGGCGGCTTGCCGGGATTTTTCGACCAAAGTCTGAGGGAGCTTACTGAATTCCTGGACGCCCTCAAGAAGACATAACGCGTGAAGCACCGATTCCTGCTGGATGTTATGGTTATCTACCACGCCATTAAGGGCGTGGATGAAGCCGGAAATCCCGACCAGACCTCGAGCGAGCTTGTTCGTTTGATCGGTGAGAATTGCCATACTGTAGTAGCCGACAATGAGCTCGCTGAAAGGTATTCACGTCACCTCAAAAAGCTGCTTTCAATCCCGTCGCTGCTTTATAAAACCAGTGAATTTCTGTCGGAGGTGATCTATAACTCTTCGAAGTTTGCCGTCGAGGTATCTCCAGCACCCGAATTGCCTCCTGGTGTCAGACTTCCCCGTGAAGACGAGTACGTCGTCAGAGCGGCCTTAATTTCTCACCCCATCTTAGTAAGTGCCGAGGAGCGGGTCTTGAGGGACGTCAACGCGCAATCGGTGCTTGGTTTAAGGGCAGTGACTCCGGCCGAAGCGCTCGAACTCGCAAAGGACACGTAGCCGTCGGCATCACTCACCTAACGCACCTTTCGCTTCTCGAAGAATTCGAACGATTGCAGGATCACCTTGGTTGCCATGTCGGTCAGGTGATACAGGGGCATCTCTTCGCGGCGCACCCAGCGGGCGTCGGTAACGTCGGAGGCGGGCTTAAGCTTTCCGCCCTTCAGCCGGCAGACGTAATCCACGATCACATAGTGGTACTTGACGCGTTCGGATTCGCGTGTGATGCGGTCGAACGCCGCGACGATTTGCAGAGGCTCGACGTCCAGGCCGGTCTCTTCCTTCAACTCGCGCCGCACGCCTTCCGCCAAGTCTTCGCCGAGTTCGAGCATGCCGCCGGGAATGGACCACTGGCCCTTCAGCGGCTCGCAACCGCGGCGAATCAGGAGAGCCCGCCGGCGGTGGATGACGACTCCGCCGACGCCGACGATGGGACGATCTGGGAATTCGCGCTTCATCTTTGTTACTGATTTGCCGCCCGCGCTACGAGTTCATACAGAATCTTCACCCCACGCCGGAGTTACTCGACGGGCACACGTTCATTGGCGGCGTGCTCAGTGGCGTCCACTTCCGGCGTCACTTCCAACGTGTTGAACCCGTAACAGGTAATTCCCAGCGGGCGGTACATTTGGCTCTCGGTGTACCCGCCGCCCAGGGCCGGCGCAACCATCGCGCGCGGATTGTATTGGTGCACCACCTGCTCGATCAACCGGTAAAGACTGGTGTCCGTGGAGGAAGAGTTGGGAGGCCTGAAGCGGTTGGCGGAGGTAATTTGAATGGAATCATCCGCCAGAACGCGTCGAAACTGGCCCAGAAAAATCTTGGGATCTTCATCCGGGAGCAGCCGCACATCAAGCTCGGCGTAGGCCGTATCAGGAATCACGTTCGTCTGAGCCGCACCCTGGAGGACGGTGAGAGAGACCGTGTCGCGCAGCAGAAAGTTGTACTGTTCATCCCGAGTGAGGCTGCGGGCTAAATCAGGATCTTGAAGCGCCGTACGGATGTCGCGGAACTGTGTGGCGCGGGGTTCCGGTTCAAGGGCGGCGATGACGCGAAAGTACTGTTCCACCGAAGGAAGCAGGTGGACGGGCGGTTGCCAGTCCACGACGCGGGCAAGAGCTTTCACCAGCCGATTCGGCGCCGAATCCGCAATAGGGATGGACCCGTGGCCGCCTCGGCCAGTGGCGGTGAGTCGAAGCCAATAAGGGGCCTTTTCCCCCACGCCCACCTCGTAAATTGTTCCCCGGCCCTGGATAATCAGGTTCGAGCCGCCTTCCGTAATCAGGTATTCCGCGTTACGCACCAACTCCGGATGATTTTCCAAGATCCAGCGGCTGCCTGTGCCGTCAACCTCCTCGTCCGAAGTGGCGAGGAAAATCAGGTCGCGCTTCAGGGTCAAGCGTTGCCTGGCTGCAATCAGCAGCGCCATTGCCTGAAGCAGCCCTTCGTCCTTCATATCCTGCGCGCCGCGGCCATACATTTCACCGTTCAATATCTCGCCGGAAAAAGGCGGCAGCCGCCAGCTACGCGGGTCCGCCTGCACCACGTCCATGTGGTTCAGCAGGATCAAGGGCCGAAGCGTTCCATCACCTTTGAGGACCGCGCAGAAATCGGCGTGCCCGGCGGCGTAGGGATAGATCGTGTTGGGGATCCCGGCCCGCTCGAACAGCCGATGGAAAAAATCTGCCGCAGCCAGTTCGTTCCCAGGCGGATTCGAGGTGTTGATGCGTAAGTACTCGTGCATCAACTGCACTGTCTCATCCTGGTAGGGCGGCCAAGCGATCGCCCGGAGGTGTTCATCAAGCGGGGTTTGAGCGAAGGCGGGAAAAGAGAGAACGGCCACAAACAGCAGCGCGCCGAGCGGCTGAACTCGGCCCCGCGACCGACGTGCAGCAGACGTGTGTTGAGAATCACCCATAGTCTGAGGCGACCAAGCCGAGGCGATTCGAAATCCTCCGGCGGCGAGAGCGCTTCGCTGCGCGGCCATGCGCCTGCGGGCTGGGCACTCTCTGACTATAGCAGATGAGATGCCGGAGGCAAGAACTCAAGCGGAGCTCAGGGCCGTCCTGGAAACGGTGAAGATGGACAGAGCGGCGAAGCCGCAACCAGATCCAACTTCTCCGTGTCCTCTGTGACTTCGAAGCCTTAACACTGAGAACACTGAGGATCTCAGTGATCTCTGTGTTCAGTCTTTCGAGACACAGAGAGCACGGAGAAGACATCTTCGCAAAATAACAACGTCCCGCGAACTAGTGCCACAGGGCGCGATGCTTGTGCCGCGACGGTAGGATCGGAAGACGCCAACAGCCGCAATATTCTTGCGTTTCTTCGGTCAAAACCCTTATAGTCAACTCGTTGAAACCCTCAGGGGACGGGGAATCATTGTTGGCGAAACCCACCACACGGCGCATCTTCATTACGCTGTCGGGGCCCAGTCTGGCGGCGATGGAAGCTCAAGCCGGCCGGTTCGGTTCTGCGGGTGTGGGCTACGAGTTGCGCCTGGACTCTCTCCAGAACTTCACCGACTTCGAAGTCTCGCTCCATCAGATACTCTTGCGTACGCACCTTCCGCAGGTTATCGCCACGTGCCGACGGGAGGAGGCAGGAGGAGCCTTCAAAGGCAGCGTCGAGGAGCAAGCCACTGTCCTAGCCGCCGCCGTGCGCGCGGGTTGCCAGTGGGTGGATCTCGAGCTGGAGTCCATCAAGCAGGGCGGCTCCACTCTACTGGGGCAATTCGATCCCGCCAAAGTCATCGCCTCCTATCACAACTTCCGGCAGACGCGATCCTTGGGCAGTGTCTATCGCCAACTGGTGCGGCTTCCCGTGGACACGGTCAAGATAGCGACGCAGGCACAGCATCTGCGCGACAACCTTCAGATCCGCCAACTCCTCAGGTCTCATCGCCGCCGGACGCCGAGGTTGGTGGCACTGGCGATGGGTGCATCGGGCATTCCCTCGCGGTTATTGGCGTTGCTTTGGGGATCGGCGATCACCTACGCCTCTCCCGGAAACCATGCCGTGGTTCCCGGACAGGTTGCGGTGGACCTGATGCGTTCCGTGTACCAGGTCGAGCGGCTGAACTCAAGCACCCGGCTTTATGGCGTCGTTGGCTCACGCGCCTCGATTTCACTCTCACCGGCCATGCAGAACGCGGCGTTCCAGGCCAAGCACGTGAATGCTGTTTTCCTGCCTTGCGAGACCGGCCGCCTTCCGGACTTCATCGCCTTTGCGCGGCAGGCGGGCTTGTCGGGGTTCGCGGTGACCATGCCCTACAAGCGCGCCATTCTGCGGGCGCTGGATTGGGCCGATCCGATGGCCACGCGCATTGGGGCGTGTAACACGGTGGCCGTCCAGCGCGGCAAATGGATGGGCTGGAACACGGACGCCGCGGCGGTGGTGGAAGTTCTCACCAAGCGTTTGCGGCTCTCCGGAAGCCGCATGTTGATTCTGGGCGCGGGCGGGGCTGCCTGCGCCGCCGCC
>Ga0209517_10007371_pt1 | contig 13210 bp, 17 predicted proteins | sample PeaSoiMetSII2010_FD_187695 | JGI IMG/M metagenome (GOLD analysis project Ga0209517, IMG submission 187695) | Peat soil microbial communities from Weissenstadt, Germany - SII-2010 (SPAdes) (version 2) | ecosystem: Environmental > Terrestrial > Soil > Wetlands > Peat | place: Germany...
GCCGGGTGACCCCGGCATCGCGAGGGCAGCGTCGAATCTCTATGCCCCACCCGAAGCCGAAATTTCTGCAGCCGCGGATACCTGGTCTCTCGGCGTTACCCTGGTCGAAGCTCTGACCCAGCGGCCGTTGGCGTGGGACAGAGCAACACACGGCGACCCGGTTCTGCCCGAGACCATTCCACAACCCTTCGCTGATATTGCCCAGGCATGTCTCCGGTACGACCCCGCGTGTCGATGCAAGGTCGCCGATATCAAGGCCCGTCTTGAACCCACCCGACCACTCCAGAAACCAGCCAGCAAGGACGGCAGGGAGGCGCCCGCGAAAGTTCGCGTGACGCTAATAGCCGCAGCGCTGGCCCTGCTTGCGATAATCACTCTCAAGTTCGGATCTCATCAAACGCGGACATCCCTGCCAACCCCAGCACAGCAAGCTCCACCCGCGATCACCACGATCCCGGCTCAACCTCAAGCTCCTAGGAATCAAAACCCCAAGGGCACAGTAGTAAAGGGTGCCGTAACCGAGCGAGTCCTGCCAGACGTACCCCGAAATGCAAGCAGAACCATTCAGGGCAGAGTCAAGGTGAGGATACGGGTTACGGTCGATCCAAGTGGCGAAGTTTCGAGTGCGAAGGTTGATTCGCTGGGACCAAGCAAGTATTTCGCCAACCTAGCCGTGCAAGCGGCGCGGCAGTGGAAGTTCAAGCCCGCCCAAGTCGATGGTCAGGCCGTCTCCAGCGTGTGGGTCTTGCGATTTCAGTTTGGACAAGCCACAATCGAGGTCACTCCGACCGAAGCCTCTCCCTAGCGCCTTTGCACCAGCCGCAGGGCTCGGCGTGTGCTGAAAGTGAAAGCTTTCTGCCTACGTTCGACACGTGTGGTGGGCCCGAGCGGTACACGCGAAAACACCAGTTTGCTAAGCGGTAGTGGACTGATTTGAATTTAGTTCGAAGATCGCTTTGAGGTAGTTTTCTGTCGCCGTGCTTAACTCAGCCGCGAGATGGCGGTGCAGACTGCGATCTGGCGTGACGAATTGCCGTTCGGTGTAGGCCCTTAGCGCCTCTTGAGCCTCTTTCATTGCCTTTTCGGCTGTTCTCACCTTTTCGATGGTTGCCATGTTTTATGCCGCTCTTTCCGTCCCCCACTGTTCGCGTGGAAAGGAAACACTTTTGACATTGGAAGACGAACCGAGCTACCGATTGTCTACAGTGGCTGTTTCCCCTATCTGCTCTTCCTCTAACTGCTTGATCTTGCAAAGTAGCCACGAACGTAGCGTCTGCTCAAGCTCTGCCTCGGTGCCTGTTCGGTAAAGGCTATCCATGGTCTCGTGCGATTCGTTCAGCGGGATATGTCGACAAGGAACCGGCTGGCCACGGTCTTCCTCAGGAACAAGTTGGAGCAGCCGACATCCAGCTTCTGCGCAGGAATCCTTGCCACCTTTCAGACAGCTAGGTGAGTCCTCGAAAATAAGGGGAGGACGCCATGCGGAGGACCTGTACCCTCCCTGCTCAAGAAACTGGAGCTCCCGCCTCAACACCTCGAGAATCTCGCGACGGCTGCACATCGCCTAACCCCCCTGTCCGAAGTAAGCGAGTTCGCTACTTTTGGAACCATACGCTAACACCATCCCGGGCACCGTGATGTGAGTCACAAGTGCTTGTGACGGGTGTACCGAGAGTAATTTGTTTCTCACATAAGAAAACGCCCGCGGTTGGACCTCAGTCTGAGCTTCCAGCGCGATTGTTGGGCGAAAACGGGCGATTTTCACTCACAATCGGTCAATGCATTATGAAAGAGCGCCCCGCTTCAGAAGGTTGAAGCTGGATATGATGTCGGGTGCGCTCCATGAGGGCATAGGCAAATCGGCTGGAGAATGGCACTTTACCTTAGGGGAAAATTTATCAACAGTTGTGCCAGTAACGGATCGCGATAACGTTATCGAAGAGTCGATGAAACCCCCGAAAAACGCCAAAATCCGCTTGACAAATCTTGAACCTGAAGTACAGTTTTAGGCCACGCGGCGGTTATAGCAATTGACCAACTGAAGCTCCCAAGGGTCTCAGCTTATCTCTGCTTAAAGGAGGGCATGTGGAAACTGCAATCGGAGTTTTTTCTTCACGCGATCACGCTGAGGAGGCTGTAAAGGAATTACGGCAACGAGGTGTACCGGAGCAGTCCATCGTTTATCTCACGCGTTCCGAAAACGAGGCTAAGAGCATCGCTAAGGAATTCGGTGCCACGGTAGGAGGTTTTGTGGGCGGGGCGGCTGGCATGTCGGCTGGGGTCGTTGCCGCCACACTGTTGCTTCCGGGCATAGGTCCGGTGTTTGCGCTGGGCTTCGGTGCAGCGGCGCTGTTGGGACTTGCCGGGGCCGGCGCGGGTGCGACTGTGGGGGCAAGTGCTGCCCCGGCCGGACGCCTTACGAGTCGTAAAGACGGAATTGCGATTGAGTTGGTTTTTGCGAAAAAGTGGACCGGCCAATTTACCGTGAGAGGTAACAATTTGCATCTTTGTGGAACCTGCTTTCTTCACCCGCAGAATCGGGCGTGCTTAGCAGACTTTCCTTTACAACTCCCAGGACTGGACATAGACTTGGGGCCTGCGCCCCCCCGCGCGCAGGAGACGCCCGCGGCTCCAGGCGGGCAGAATGAGACCCAGGAGTAAGTCTGATGAATCCTCGTCAAAGAACTCTTTCTCTATTTTATACTTTTGCAACGTTGGTGTGGCTGTGCAATTCGCCGGCGGCTTCGGCTCAGAAGATCGCAGTGTTGACGTATCACAACGACAACTTCCGCACCGGCTGGAATCGCGGCGAAACCAAGTTAACGCCGGCGAATGTCGCCAGTTCATCGTTTCGCGCGTTGAAGTCGATCACGCTGGATGATCAAGTCGATGCGCAGCCGCTGGTGGTGCCGAATCAGCTGATCACCGCCGGCCCACATCAGGGAATGCACGACGTGGTGTATGTGGCAACCGAGGGCAACACGGTGTACGCGGTCGACACCAACAACGGCAGTATTCTGCTGAGTCCGAATTTCGGCACTCCGGTATCGTATCCACTGGGCTGCGGCAACAATGGCCCGAACGTGGGAATTAACAGCACACCTGTGATTGACCGCGTGGGCAAGACCATGTACGTGGTGATTTACACAAATGAATCGAACGGGCCGGTGTATCGCATCCACGCACTCGACCTGGGCAGTCTGACGGACAAAGAGCCGCCCGTGGTGGTGACCGGGTCGCACACGCTGACCGACGGTACGACCTTCAACTTTAATGCTACGTACCAGCGGCAGCGCCCTGCGCTGCTGGTGGCTAATGGGAATGTGTACGCGGGCTTCGGGAGCTTCTGCGACTTTGCCGCCAATTTATCCCGCGGCTGGCTGCTGGGATGGCAACTGAATTCGCTGACTCCGCTCGCGTCTAACCAGGTGTTTGACACCCTGGCGAGTTCGCCCGACGACTTCTTCCTTTCTTCCATTTGGATGTCGGGCTACGGGATTTCGGCCGATCAAACGGGGAATTTGTATTTCGTGACCGGGAACTCAGATTATTCGGGCAATACCTATAACGGGGTCAGCAATATTCAGGAAAGCGTAATCAAGGTGTCGGGAGACTTGACTCAGGTTCTGGATCTGTTTACGCCGTCAGATGAGAGTTCTCTCGACCAATCTGACGAGGATTTCGGTTCGGGAGGCGCGCTGTTGCTGCCACCCCAGCGGGGTTCAACTCCGAACCTGGTCGTGGCCGCGGGGAAGGAAGGGAACATGTTTCTCATGAACCGCGATGACCTGGGTGGGTTCAGCGTCACGAACAACAATGTGCTGGGAACTTTCTACATAGGAGGTTGCTGGTGTGGGCAGTCGTTCTTCGTGGACCCTTCCGACCTCGACGCGCGGGTGGTGTCCAGCGGCGGGAATACGGTCTCGATTTGGAAGGTGCAAACCTCTCCCAGCGTGACCCTCATCAATACCGCCAATTCCACGACATTCAACTCTGGACAAGACCCGGGATTCTTTACGAGTATTTCATCCAACAAGCAGGCAAACCCGATCGTGTGGGCCCTCTCGCGCCCCTTCGGCTCACCGTACTCAATCTATCTGTACGCCTTCGATCCGGAGGCGGGATTGAAGCAGCTTTTCAGCGGCCCGGCGGGAACGTGGCCTAACACCGGCGGCAACGCTAACCTGGTGCCCGTGGTCGCCAACGGCAAGGTTTTTGTTGCCAGTTACAGGCAACTGACGGCGTTCGGGCTGAAATGAGCGATCCGCAGTAAGAGACACCTTTTTAGCTGCCTCAAGGAAGGGGCGTTTCAGTGACTCGGGCCCCCGAGCGCGCTGCTCGAAAGGCTGTACAAACCAGCTACATCTTCACATGACACTGGCGGCGCTGTTTGTAGCCCACGCCACCCACACCTCGCTGACGGTAGCCCAACACGTCCCATTGCGATGGTAGTTGTTGCCAACGGTGCCCCGCAACCCGATGCGGGCACGGCTTTATAATTCACTATGGTAGGGACACTTGATGAACAGCACGGGTTGCCGGAAGAAAGATGCGTAACCACTGCCAAGCGATGACCCTGCTGACCGAGAAAGTGCTGTTTTTCCTCCTCGCGCTCGTCTTCTGCTTGGCCGCCGTCCCTGTATTTGCGCAAGGCGGCCCGCCCTACTACACCAATGATCCGGGCACGCCCGGCCATCTCAATTGGGAAATCAATCTCGGTTATATGCCCTTTCTCTACAGCAATCAGTCCGTTTCCCATACCCCTGACGTCGACATCAACTTCGGCATTGGCGATCGCATTCAGCTCACTTACGAAAATGCCTGGTTACGCGTCCACAATCCTTCCGCCGCCACTGAGTTTGGTCTGGGTCAATCTAACCCCGGCGTCAAGTGGCGTTTCTACGACGCCGGGGAATCTGGCCTCTCTATCTCGATTTTCCCCCAACTCTTCCTCAACAACCCCAACAACGCGGTCCGCCGCGGGATTACTCCCCCGACCGATACCTTCCTCCTGCCCTTCGAGTTTTCCAAGAAATTTGGCCCCATCGATGTGGATTACGAAATCGGTTACCAGCTCGTCCACAAGGGACCGGACGGCTGGCTCACCGGCCTGGTCTTCGGCCACGATTTCACTTCAAAGCTTGAGATGGACATGGAGCTCTATTCCCAAGGCAGCTTCCATCCTTCCGCCTACCAGCCCACGATAGGCTTGGGTGGCCGCTACAAAATTCACCGCCCGGCGATCCTGCTTTTCATGGCCGGACGCAGCCTTGAACCCACCCGCAGCGATCAGTCTTACTTCGTCGGGTATTTCGGCATCCAACTCCTGCTGCCCTCCAAGTCCTACAAGTAAGGTTTTTCAACTGTTCGTGGATGGGGTGAGGCGCAACGATTCACCTAGTACGGAAATCTGGCTCTATTCGTTGGCTGCTGACACAGAATCCAGTGACGGTCAGCTCTTTTGCTTCCGCAACATGAGGGTGCGAAAGGATGTGATGGTGTCGCCGTCCGTTCAGGGCACCTTGCCCGCCGCGTTGGGTGCGTGCGTGAGCTGCATCACATTTTCGAGTGCGATTTCTGTGGCAGTATGCGCCAAGTGCTAAGCTTCTGATCCAGGGATACCGAGCGTGCCAAAGCAAGCCACGGTTAGCTCCGCAGCACGGAGAGACGAGCGCGAGTTGCGCGATGCGCGCTTCGCCATGCGTCTTTCCCTCATTGTTGGTTTGGCAATGCTGATCGGTAAGACCACGGTCTATTTCATGACGCATTCGGCTGCCATTTTTTCCGACGCGGCCGAGTCCGTCGTGCACGTGATCGCCGTGGGCTTTGCCAGTTTTAGTCTTCGGCTCAGCACAAGATCGGCTTCCCCTCAATTTCTCTACGGTTACGAGCGGATCACTTTTTTCTCCGCTGGATTTGAAGGAGCCATGATCGTCGTGGCTGCGATCGCGATTCTTTATGAATCGATCCGGAAGTGGATCGCCGGGCTACAACTGGAGCACCTGGGAGCGGGCGCATTGCTGATCCTGCTGGCTGGAGTGCTCAATGCGGGCCTCGGTTATTATCTTCTGCGCACCGGCCGGCGCACCCATTCGCTCATTCTCGAAGCCGATGGCAAACACGTTTTGACCGATAGCTGGACCAGCTTTGGCGTGGTGGGAGGACTCGGACTGGTGCTGCTGACGCACTGGAAACCGTTCGATCCGCTCGTGGCAATCGCTGTCGCCCTAAATATCCTCTGGTCAGGAGGGCGCTTGGTCTGGCGCTCGGCAGTCGGGTTAATGGATTATTCTGATCCCACGGCCGGCCGGAAAATTCGGGACAAGCTCGATGCAATTTGCTCGGAACTGGCCATCCAATACCATGGCGTACGCTTCCGAACCACCGGATACCGCCAGATTATTGAAGTGCACTTGCTGTTCCCGCGCCTGACATCGGTCAGCGAGGCCCACCGCCTCGCAACCGTTCTCGAAGAACGCCTGCCCGTCGAACTAGGGATGCCCGCCGAAGTCATGACTCACTTGGAGTCCTTAGAAGACCATGCCGATGTCCACCACGAACAGCACTACACCGGGAAACCTGAGTAGGCTCGGGACAGTGTTCGGAAAGTCGGTAACCCGGCTGAACTTTTCGCGCCTATCGCCCCAACTGCCAAGGACTTGGTCTCAGGGTGTTCCTTGTTTTCGGTTGAGTTGAACCGGAAAACGGCATCATTATGCGCGCATCTCGCCCGCCCATGACAGTGTAAACGGTGACGTAACTCACATTGATGAGAGTCGTGCGTCACTGACTTCCAGAAACTCGGAATGCTAAATTCGCGCCGTCCGACCTGTAGCTCGCAGATCACCGCGTTTTACCACGGGGCGGCTCCGGGCTTACCCATAAACCAAGGAAAGGAGAACGCCCATGTTTGCACGCATTATTGAGTTTGCTCCGAAGTGGGAAAAGAAAGAGGAGTTCATCAAGACCCTCAAGAATGACGTTTTACCCATTCTGAAGAGGCAGACTGGCTTCCTGGAAATCATGCCATTTTTCCCGGAAACCAAGGATGAGAAGTGCGTCAACATCACTCTGTGGATGGAGAAGAAGGATGCGGAGCGCTATGAGCGAGAAGTGTTTCCGAAGGTCAATGACATCCTGAAGCCCTATCTGACCACCCCGATCACTTGGAAGCTGTACAACGTCGAGACCACTGTATGTGAGCACTTTGTGAATGCTCTCGCGGCCTGAGCGAAGGCAGGCGTACGTGGGCCGGAGCAGCGGATTCGTTGCTCCGGCTCCTACTTCGGATTGATTGCGCATCAAGGTGCATCTTCTAGTTTGGGAGCAATCCCCAATTGGATCGACGCCATGATTTAGAAGCGAGGACGCAAACGGTCTTTTGGAGGCTTGAAAGTGCCTGAAGATTCCTGTCCGAGCACCACTGACACAAAAGCGCGGCCAATCGGGAGTCTTTCGAAAAATGGCGCACTTGCGGTTGGCACCTGTATGGTCCTCCTAGACGAGGTTTTCGCCCAACAGGGCGGCGGTTCTGCTTCGACGCCGGCTGTCCAGGCTTTGCAGGCAGCCTTGACCGGCCCAATTGCCACCGGGTTGGCCTTAGTCGCCATCGTTGTGGGCGGCCCGATGTTCGCTTTTGCCGAAGGCGCGACCCAGCGCACGCTCACTGGCCTCATCTTCGGCGTAGGTATCGCAGTCGGAGCGGTCAACTTCATGGCTTGGGTGTTTCCGTGAGGCTTGAACAGTGGGCGTGGCTCCGGCGAGAGTTAAGGAAGGTTGGCATCTGGCGTTCGCATAGCTGGATGTCACAAACCATGAGGAGTGGCGACTATGGCCGCTTACGGTCAGTGGATAACGAAGTCTGCGCGCATCGGCGCATCATTCGGTGGTGTCGCCGGATTTCTCTATGCAGCTTACGTCATGGCGACCAGCGCCAACCTCGGCTGGACGGATGTATTAGACGCAGTGGGGTCCGTTGTCGCGGTGTTTATATTCGCGGTCATAATCGGTAGCTTTTGCATCGCAATCGGTTGCCTGGCTGGGCTGGTTTTGGGCGTTGTTTCGTCCCCTCTTGGTCATTTATTGAAAAGCGCCAGAGTCATGCCTTCCGGTCCACCGGCATAGCGCTTTTCTGCGATTGGCATTCAAGACGGGAATATCCGGCGGTCTCAACTTACCTGGCTGGGGCACTCGACGTTGGTCACGCCGGGCAATTCCTGCAACCCGGCCTTCCGACCCTCGCGTTCCGCAAAAGCGAGCATCTCCTGCTCCCGTTCCGGAGAAATCTCCGGACGCCGGTAGCCTGCTACTAATTCCTCCACCCTCTCCCGTGCGCGCTCCAGAATGTCGGATGCAACCCCGCTCGCGCCGCGATCAATGACCGCCGAAGGGAAGTGCTGCTCCTGGCGAAACAGTGCGCGTGTCTCCTTCAACTTCAGAAAATCTCCACGCAGCCCAGTCTGCGCAAACATGGCGACAGCCAGCGACTCCGCGCGCGGCTCAATGCCTTCAATCAGCCGTTGCGCTGATGCGATTGCCTCCGCATCGATCACCAGCTTCTCGATGCTGTGGCAGGCCAAAAAGTCCAACATTCCCGCCCCGGAAATCATGTTGATGCCGGCTAGCGCCCCCAGCACCGCGGAGATGCCACTCTCCATCTCCACCTGTGCATCGACGGCTTTGCCATCGCCCGCCACCAGATAGGCGTGCGTGGGCAATCCCAGATACTTTCCGACTTGCGAACATGCCAAGTCCAGCATCGCGGTTTCGATCGCGCCCATGGGCGTCTTTCCGGTGCGCATATCGAAAATCGCCGGAGCCCCTCCCCAGACAATCGGTGCCCCGGGCGCTGCCAACTGGTGAATCGTAATCCCACTGATGCACTCCGCCGCATGTTGCACCACCGACCCCGCCAACGTGACCGGAGCCGTCGCCCCAGCCAGCGGCATGCTGACAATTTCCGCAGGCACTCCCGCCCGCGCCAGGTCCACCAAGTTCTGCGAGGCAAACTCAGACCAGTTCAATGGGGGCGAGGGACAAACATCAAAGACCGCCCGCGGCCTCTGCCGGACTGCATCGCTCCCTCCGCTTTCGATCGCCAGCAGTTCCAGCAGCGTATGCAGACTGGAAGCAGAAAACGCTCCCGTGACCACCGGCTTCGCCGAATACCACAACACCAGCAGCAGGCGATACCAATCCCCGATTTCCTGCGGCACGTCGTTGCACACCATCGCCGTTGACTGCGCAGCGAATTGCGGCAGCATCTCCGCCACCTGCACCAGCCGCACCAGATCGCCCGACTGCGCCGGCCGCGACTGCTGGGTCTCGGAATCAAGAATGTTCAGGCAGGACGAGCCGGGATCAAAGTGGACCTCATCTCCTCCGTAGCGCACTGCGGGCATCCCTGCACGGTTGTAAAGGCTGAATCCGTGCGGTGCCGACTCTACCATCCGGCGTGCCAGCACCTCAGGGATGTGCGCCACACCGTTCTCGACCGTCACTCCCGCCGAACCCAGCAGATCCACTACGTACGGTGCCACCCGCACTCCCGGGTCCTCGATGAGCTGGAAGGCTTCGCCTAGAATCCGTTCCACCAGCGCTCGGTCGAGCAATTCCAGCTTCGGTCTCATACCGGCTCCGCCACCGCGCTCCGCGTCTTCTGTTCCATCAGGCTTCGAGCCAGCGCCACCGCGCTCATCGCGTCTTTGGCGTAACCGTCCGCGCCAATCTCCTCCGCCCACTTCCGCGTTACCGGTGCGCCCCCAACCATCACTTGCACCTGCGATCGTAGTCCCGCTTTTTCCAGCGCCTCGACTACACCCCTCTGATTGCGCATGGTCGTGGTGAGTAAAGCCGATACTCCTACGATGTCCGCGTTAAGCTCCCGCGCCTTGGCCGCGAACTGCTCGCCAGTAACATCCACCCCGAGATCGTGCACCCGAAATCCATGCGCCGAAAGCAAGGTCCCCACGAGCATCTTCCCGATCTCATGGATATCGCCCTGGGTCGTCCCCAGTATTACCACGCCGGCCATCGGGCGCTCCGTTCCCAGCTTTTTCAATTCCGGATCAAGCACCGCCATCGCTGCCCGCATCGCCTCAGCCGATGCCATCATGTCTGGCAGAAACATCTTCCCCTGCCCGAACTGCTCACCCACCGCATGCATCCCCGGCACAAACCCGTGGTTGATCGCTTCCAAGGGAGCGATCCCCGCCGCAACCGCCTGCCGGGCCAGTGCAGAAGCCGTATCCGGCGCCCCGTCAATAATGCTCTGCCGCATGGCAGAAAAAGTGTCGTCTGACATTAAAGGCCTCTCGGCTATGCTGACCGACCGGAACTACACAAGTCTGTGATCACGATCACATTCCGCGACCAGATTTGAAGGTTGCCCTTCGGTGGCGCTCTTAACGCCCGACGATTTTGCGATTACACACCCATAAACTCCGGGCGGTAATCCTTCCATATCCCTGTTGCTGGCGAGATTATCCGGACAGGAGCCGCTTCAGCGTATTTCGCGGTCCTCGCCCATTGCCACGCGTGTTGAATTTCGGAGGATTCGAAGTAGCGCGTCTCGGACTGGAGAACAGCGGCTCCCGCCGTGAAAATGTCCACAACCTCTTCCCAGCGATGCGCTCCGACAACCGCCATCCGAGCGATATGATCCGTGTGTTTTTGGAGAAACCGAAGGTCCTCCCAGCGTGCCTTCCATTCCGCTCCGCGCATTTCTGTAAGGTCCGCGAGGATGCCGATCGGGTGGTTCTTATGTTGTGCGATGAAGAACTCAAGCTGCGGCTCGAATGCTTTGAGGTCTTCCTCCGACAGCGTTCCGGCCACGCTAAAACCGAATGCGGCTCCTCCAGTTTCCCTAAGTCGTTCAATCACAGGCGCACCTCTTGTTTGGATTAGAAACGGCGGTTCTTCTTGCTTGCGGTCAAGCTCGGGTGAGGGCAGTCAGCACCACCAGTAACAGTAAAACGAATATCAGGACACCGCTCCCCAGCAGCACGATTTCGCTAAGGATGTCGGGTTTCAGTAGATCTGCCCGTTGCATTTCATTTCCTCCTGTCTACAACACCGATCAATCTTGTCAGCAATATGTCGAAAACTCCGACCTCTTGATTGTTTGTGCTTAGGGCAAGGGTCTGCCTCATCGCAATCTCTACCCGGGATACGCTCCCGTAATGGTTGGAGATGACCCGCAAGGCGCCAATACCGTGCTCGGCCATCTTCTCAATGGCTTCATAGACCAATCGTGTCGGAAAGTTTCATCCGCTCTCCTAATCCATGCAGTCACACCAAGTTCGGCGTGAGTTCTTTGGTCTTCACGACCACATCATGCAACGTCCCCAGCCGCGAAAATGCTCAATATTGCTCATTCTCCACACATTAGACCAGGCGGTAATTTCATCGGGCGGGGCAGTGGTTCTTGCCAATTGTGAGCAAGAATGAACATCCTCGCTAAGCACGATCCTGCCAAATGTTTGCAGAATGTATACCCACGTTGGGAGAAGTCCGGTGAAGGCGCCAACCGCGTGAGCCAAGAACCATCGCGATTTCGACGCGAAGAAATTCCTCGCCACTATCGGCGAGGGTAGAAAAGCTGTGGCTTTCCCAAAAAACAAACGATCTTCTCGCAGGGGGAGGGGGCTGACGCGGTTTTCTATATCCAGGAAGGCAAGGTTCGACTCACGGTTGTATCCAAGATTGGCAAGGAAGACGGCCTGGGGATATTGGGCGAGGGAGAGTTTTTCGGAGAAGGTGGCCTGGCTGGACAGTCTTTACGCATGGGGTCTGCAACCGCAATAACGGATTGCGAACTTCTGCGCATTGATAAGAAGACGATGATGCTTGCGCTTCACCGGGAACACACATTCTCCGATCTGTTCGTAGCGAATCTGCTGGCGCGAAACATCCGGCACGAAGAGGACTTGGTCGATCAGCTTTTCAATTCCAGCGAAAAAACGCTGGCCCGGCTTTTGCTGTTGCTTGCTCACTTCGGCAAGGAAGGTGCGCCCGAGCCTGTAGTCCCCAGAATCAGTCAGGAGACCCTCGCTGAGATGATCGGCACAATCCGGTCGCGCGTCAGTTTTTTCATGAACAAGTTCAGAAAGTTGGGCTTCCTTGATTATGGCGACGGCGGGCTGCAAGTTCATAGTTCACTGCCAAATGTCGTTCTCCACGGCTAGTTGCACGCCGCACTCCCACGAACCAAGTTTCCAGACAGCGACGGGCAAATCAGGCACTTGCCGCATCTAATCCGGCCAGTGGAGTTATTTTCGTCGCAACCAGCACCTCCAACAAGGTGGCCGTGTTACGAACACTTCCCGAGATGGACACGAGTGCTTCTGAGACGAGGGGATGTTGCCCTGCCAGCGAGTCAAGACGGTCACTCACATCGTAGAGTTGCTGAATTTCGTGCAGAATCGTATTCGCATGCATGCAATACGCGGCTTTCAGGAGAGCCTAAGGAGAGGAAACTTCAGATGGGCTGACTTAGTTCAGGGAACCTGAAAGAGGAGAAGGTGGTAACCACCTCATTTGCATTCTATCACGTGCCCAGCCCTGAGCGTCGCCGTCCTTAGGGCCTGCAAATGATCTCGCTGCCGTGCCAGCCTTAACTGTGCCATACGCCCACCGGTTACTGTTGAGAAATCGTAATTACACCAACCAGCCAGAACCGTGGCGGGCGAGATCGGGTGACGGCAAAACACTAGTACTCCCCAACCCGTGCGCTACTCACCCTGCCCGCTGCCCACCGACAGCGTAGGCACTCCGTTCTTGCAGCATGGATCAGGCTCGCCTCGACCGGCGACATCTTCTGATCGAGGGCCTTGGCAGCTGCAATCACTTCGCTATTCGGTGAACCCGCTGCGGCCCACTTCTCGACACTCGGCACTGGCCACGGCCAGAAATCGCCGCATGTCAGGTTCGAATCCTTCCGCGTCCAGACTGCACCAAGCAATAATCTCGATTCCTGCTATAAAATCCCTACGTGGGAACCCCAGGGAACTGAATACGCAAGTGCTGAATGCCGACTTCTGATAACCAATCCGTTGCGACGACCCTGCCCGCCCGCTACTACACAGACCCTGATTTGTTCCGCGACGAACTTGAACGCTTCTACTGCCAAACCTGGATCTGCGCCGGGCGCGCCAACCAGGTCCCGATGCCGGGCGACTATTTTCTGCGCGAGGTCGCGGGTGAAAGCGTC
>Ga0209517_10007372_pt1 | contig 13209 bp, 9 predicted proteins | sample PeaSoiMetSII2010_FD_187695 | JGI IMG/M metagenome (GOLD analysis project Ga0209517, IMG submission 187695) | Peat soil microbial communities from Weissenstadt, Germany - SII-2010 (SPAdes) (version 2) | ecosystem: Environmental > Terrestrial > Soil > Wetlands > Peat | place: Germany: Weissenstadt...
AGCGGGTTTTACCGTTCCGTTTTCTGGCCGCGGCGCGTCACGCTCCGCAGTGGGAGCAGGCGCTGGAGCAGGCGATGTTCCGTTCGCTCGAAGGGCGTGCGGCGCGCCTTGCCGGGCACACGGTGCTGCTGGTGGACGTCTCGGGTTCGATGACATCGCCCATCTCTTACCGCGCGGAGATGCAGCGCACGGATGCCGCGTACGGACTGGCGATTCTGCTGCGCGAGATGGCTGAGAAGGTGACGATCTATACCTTCTCCGAGTCGGCAAAGCGTGTGCCCGCACGGCGCGGAATGGCGCTGCGCGATGCGCTGGACCACAACCAGCCGCACGGGGGAACGTATCTCGGAGCTTCGCTGAAGCAGGTGGAGAGCGAGGTGCGGGAGGGGTACGACCGGCTGATCGTGATTACCGACGAGCAGTCGCACGACCAGGTGCCCGCGCCGCACGGACTGGGGTACGTGATCAACGTGGCCTCGGCGCGCAACGGCGTGGGATACGGGCCGTGGACCCACATCGACGGATGGAGCGAGGCGGTGATCGACTACATCGCTGAGCTTGAGGCTGGCAATCCGCTGGCTTGAGTTGCGGCCGGGGTCGTCAACCAAAAACGAAATCCGGGGAGCTGGCAATTATTCGGCGGCTCCCCGGATCTCTTTTGCGCAGATTCTGTTCTCAGAGCCTGCCTATCACTCAGCCGCCAGCGCCTTGAGCTTGAACAGCGCTCCCGCCGCCGCACCGCCCAAAGTCGGTATGAGCAGGAAGACCCATAGCTGCTGGATGGCTAGGCCTCCCACGAAGATCGCCGGTCCAAAGCTGCGCGCCGGGTTCACGCTGGTCCCGGTGATGTGGATGCCGAGCAGATGAATCGCCACCAGCGTTGTGCCGATCACCAGTCCGGCGAAGCCAGTTGGTGCGCACTTCTGCGTCGAGCCCAGGATCACGATGACGAACAGCATGGTCGCTACAAACTCGTAGATGATCGCCGAGGTCAGGTTGTAGCCGCCCTGGTAGCCGGCGCCAAAGCCGTTTTGTCCAAGGCCGCTGGTGGCCAGGTCGTAGCCGCCGCCCACCCCTTTGGCGATGAGATAAACAACCAGCGCGCCCAGTGTGGCGCCGATGAATTGTCCGATCCAGTAGCCGATCAGGTCCTTTGTGTTGATGCGACCGGCCACCCAGGCGCCGATGCTGACCGCCGGGTTGATGTGGCAGCCTGAGATGGGTCCGATGCCGTAGGCTGCGGCAATCAGGCCCAGGCCGAAGGCGAATGCGATGCCCACGATGCCTACCTTGTCGCCGGCAACCACTGCCGTGCCTACGCCAAAGAACACCAGGAAGAAGGTGCCCACCAGTTCAGCAAAGTATTTCTTCATTGTTCCTCCGTTTCTCTTGTTCAGAGCGCCGCGCCTTTGACAGGACGGAGCTGTGCACGCCGCAGATCTTTACAGGCAAGCGGACTCAGGATTACTCGCTAGGATAGGGGAGACGCCGCTTGATGGAAACCAGGGGTCCCAAAAACGGCTTGCCGGGTGCGCGCACGAAGTCTCTCAGAGGCCAACGCCGGAGTCAAGAAAAACCTCAGCGCACAGGGGATAGCGCCCCGGCCGGAAGGCCCTTATCGGTCCATGATCCCGGCGCAAATTCACACAACGTTTGCAATTTCTTCGCACGGCTGAAGTACTCTGTTAATGGTTCCGAGCGGCCACCTCATCTGAACGGCAAGGGCCGCCGGGCGAGGGCAGACCGTTTGAGCCAAACCGTATTTGTACTGGAAGACGACACCGACATCGCGCGGCTGGTGCAGCATCACCTGGAAGCCGCAGGATTTTCAGCCCGCCTTTTTACCACTCCCACCAACCTGATTCCCGACGCCGAGCGCCAGCCGCCGGCGCTGTTTCTGCTGGACATCATGGTACCCGGCGGAGATGGCCTGGACGTTTGCCGCCGCCTGCGCGCCAACGCCGCGCTGTCGACGATTCCGATCATTTTTCTCACCGCGCGCGCCGGGGAAAACGACCGCGTGCTGGGCCTGGAACTGGGCGCGGACGACTACATCACCAAGCCCTTTGCCACACGCGAACTGGTGGCCCGCGTCAAGGCGGTGCTGCGCCGTTTCGAGCGGCCCACGACGCCCTCCGTCATCAGCTTTGAAGAGGTCGTCATCGACGCCAACGCCATGCAATTGAAGGTGCGCGGGGTGCTGACCACCACCACCGCAACCGAGTTCCGCCTGCTCGACTACCTGGCGCGCCACCCGGGGAGGGTCTTCAGCCGCGATCATCTGCTGGACGCCGTGTGGGGCGACGCCCGCTTTGTTACTCCCCGCTCGGTCGACGTCTACGTGCGCCGCATCCGTGAGAAAATCGAGGTCGATGCGGAGAATCCGCGCTACCTCAAGACCGTGCGCGGCGCCGGCTACCGCTTCGAGCTTCCCAAGGGAGAGTGACACAGGCGGCTGAAGCCGGCTGCGCGCCGGATTGAGCCGGACGGGAGCGCAAGTTTTGACTCGAAGAGTCTTCACCAGGCTGCTGGGGCTGTTTGTCCTGCTGCTGGTGTTTCAAACCGTGGTGATGGAGTTCGTCTTTCGCCGCCTGGTGGAGCATGCGGCGGGGGGGAGCTATCGTCTGCTTGCGCAACGGGCGCTCTGGCCGGGACTCATCGCGCTGGCGCTGGCCCTGGTTGCCGCTGCCTGGGCCGCGAGCCGCATCACAGCCCGCGTCGATCGCGTGGTCGGCTTTGCCCGCCGCATCGCCGATGGCGATTTGAGCGCGCGCCTCACAATCACGGGCGAAGATGAACTGGCCGCCATGGAAGCCGTGCTCAATCAGACCGCGGAACGGCTGGGCCAGAGCTTCGACGAGATCGAGAGCCGGCGGCAGGAACTGGCCGCCATGCTGGACTCGATGCAGGAGGCGGTAGTCGCCATTACGCCCGAGGGCCTGGTCCGCTGGTCAAATTCGGTGCTCAACCGGATCACCGGAACGCTGATTTATCCGGGACGTCCACTGGTCCATTTCGTCCGCGATCCGGATGTGCTGGCCTGCGTGCGTGCCGCGCTTGAGAATCGCGAGGTCCGCTACGGACGCGCCAGTTCGCTGGTTCCGGGGCGTATCTTTGAGATTAACGCAGCGCCGCTGCCCGCCGGTGGCGCGCTGGTGGTTCTGCACGACGTGACGCGCATCGAGGCCGCGGAGAAATCGCGCCGCGACTTCATCGCCAACGTAAGCCATGAACTGCGCACGCCGCTCACTTCCATCCAGGGTTATGTGGAGACGCTGGTCGAGGAGCCGCGTCCCAACGCCGCAACCACGCGTGAGTTCCTTGGCATCATCTACAAGAACGCCACGCGCATGAATCGGCTGACTGAGGACCTGCTGGCCCTGGCCAGCGTGGAGAGCCCCGATTACAAGCTCGCTCTTCAGCTCACGCGCGCCTCGGCGCTGGTGCACGACGCGATTGAAAGCCTGGGCGGCATCGTTGTGGATTCGGAGGTTGAACTCGAATCCACGGGAGCGCCCGACGCGACGGTTATGGCCGATCCTGACGCCATGAACCAGGTCTTCGGCAACCTCATCGAGAACTCGCTCAAGTACGCCAAAGCCGGCAAGCGCATCCGCGTCGGCGCGCGGCTTCTCGAATCGGAGGTGCAGTTCAGCGTGCAGGATTTCGGTCCCGGCATCGCTTCCGAGCACCTGGATCGCATCTTCGAGCGCTTCTACCGCGTCGACAAGGCCCGCTCCCGCGACTCCGGCGGCACCGGCCTCGGCCTGGCCATCGTCAAGCACATCGTGCAGGCACACGGCGGCCGCGTCTGGGCCGAAAGCGAACTTGGCTCCGGCGCGCAGTTCCATTTCACGCTGCCGCTCGCACCTGCGCCCGTGGGTGAGAAAATGGCTTCTGCGATCGCCTGACTTGCCGGCGGCGCACGAAATCCTTTTTAGAGAGTGTGCGAAAACGTGAAAACGGCTTCAAGGACCCTTGTTGCGCGCTGTATCCCTTCCTGGCTGGTAGCCTTGCTCTTAGTTTTCGCAGCCGCTGCGGCCCCCGCACAGCAGCGGCCTCCGGCCGTACCGCTCATCGCGCACAATCCTTACTTCAGCGTCTGGTCCATGGCCGACAAGCTCACCGACCACAACACCCGCCACTGGACCGGCCGCGAGCAGCCCATCTATGGCCTGGCGCGCATCGATGGCAAGACTTGGCGCTTCATGGGTGAGGACCCGCGCGAGCTGCCCGCCATGGAGCAGACCTCGCTTGAGGTCACGCCCACACACACCATCTATCAGTTCCAGGCCGGGCAGGTCTCGCTCACGGTCAGCTTCTTCACGCCCGCCTTCCCTAAAGATCTCGACGTGCTCTCGCGCCCGGTAACCTACCTGACCGTGAGCGCAACCGGACTGGGCAGCCACGAGCTCTCCGTGCTCATCGATGTGGACCCGGTGATTGCGGTCAACAGCTCCGACGAGCCGGTCACCTGGGGCCGTTCCCGCGCTCCGGGGCTCACCGTCCTCAACGTCGGCTCGCGCGACCAGCGCGTTCTCAACCGCCCTGGCGACGATCTGCGCATCGACTGGGGTTACTTCCACCTGGCCGCGCCCGACGCCGCCGGCGCGCAATTTGCTCTCTCTGCGAATGCTCTGCGCAGTTTTGCAGCCACCGGCAGCCTGCCCGCTGCCGACGACATGGATATGCCGCTCATGCCGCGCGAGGGCGCAGCGGACGTGTCCGTCCTGTTGCCTTTCGGCAAGCTCTCCGCGCAGCCAGTCAGCCGCCACGTTCTGCTTTCCTACACCGAGGACTACGCGATCGAATACCTGGGCCGCAAGCTCAGGCCCTACTGGCAGCGCAACGGGCTCACCGTGCAGCAGATGCTTGCCGATGCCGAGCACCAGTACCCGGCGCTTGAGAGGCGCGGCGATGCCTTTGACAGGGAACTGACGGAGGATCTGGAGAAGACGGGCGGAAAGGCCTATGCCCAGCTCGCCGTCCTTTCCTACCGGCAGACGCTGGCTGCGCACGGATTTGCAGCCGATGTGGACGGCACGCCGCTGATGTTCCCCAAGGAGAACTTTTCCAACGGGTGCATCTCTACGGTCGACGTGCTCTATCCGTCGGCGCCATTCTTCCTCTTCTTCAACCCCGCGCTGCTCGAGGCGCAGTTGAAGCCGGTGCTGGAATACGCCGCGCTGCCGCGCTGGAAGTGGCCTTTCGCGCCCCACGATCTGGGCACTTATCCGCTGGCCGACGGGCAGGTCTACGGAGGCGGCGAACGCACAGAGGAAGACCAGATGCCGGTCGAGGAGAGCGGCAATCTGCTCATCCTGGTGGCGGCGATGGAGCGGGAGCTGGGTAACTTCGACTTTGCCCGCACGTATTGGCCGCAGTTCACGCAGTGGGCCGAGTACCTGCGCCAGGCGGGCCTGGACCCCGCCAACCAGCTCTCCACGGATGATTTCGCGGGGCATCTCGCCCACAACGCCAACCTCTCCATCAAGGCCATCGAGGCCCTGGCGGCTTATGCAGAGATGGCGCGGGGGGTGGGCAAGCCGGAAGCGGCCCAGGAATACGCCCGGCTGGCCGCGGAGATGGCCGCGGAATGGCAGACCATGGCTCTGGACGGCGACCACTACAAGCTGGCCTTCGACAAGCCGGGGACGTGGAGCCAGAAGTACAACCTGGTGTGGGACCAGATCCTCGACCTGAAGCTCTTTCCGGCGCAAGTGCGGCAGACCGAGCTGGCCTTCTATCTGCAGCACATGAACCAGTTCGGGCTTCCGCTTGACAACCGCGCCGACTACACCAAGCTCGACTGGTCGCTGTGGACGGCGACGCTGGCCGACACCGCCCAGCCCGCCGGCGCTGAGGCATACAACCGGATCCTCGACCGCACAGGCCACTGGATCAACGAGGGGCCCAGCCGCGTCCCGCTGACGGACTGGTACGACACGAAGACCGGGAGGCAGATTGGCTTCCAGGCCCGCTCCGTCGTCGGCGGAGTCTACATCAAGGCCCTGGCGGACAAGGGGCTGGCGGAAAAGTGGAGGGGCCGGGTGGGGCCCTGATGGGGGGATGGCCTTCCGGAGCCACAGAAGGGCCGGGAAACGCGAAAACCAGGCCCAATTCAAATCCCCGTAACATTGAAAGAAGAGAATGGGATACGGCAGTTCCTCTGCAAGGGAGATTTCCGTGAAAAAGACGTTGGTTGTTCTTGGTTTTTTGGCTTTCGCCATGAGCGCCGCCCAGGCCCAGAAGTTGACCGGGGCCGGCGCGACATTCCCGTATCCGATTTATTCCAAATGGTTTAGTGAGTACGCCGCAGCGCATCCGGGCGTGGAGATCAACTACCAGTCGATCGGCTCCGGCGGCGGCATTCGCCAGGTGACGGCCGGCCTGGTCGACTTCGGCGCCACAGACGGTCCGGCCACGGACGAACAGCTCGCAGGCTCCAAGACAAAGCTTGTCCACATTCCGACCGTGATGGGCGCGGATGTGCCAGCCTTCAATGTTTCCGGTATCAATAACCTGAAATTCAGCCCCGACGTCCTGGCCGACATTTTCCTGGGCAAGATTTCCAACTGGAACGACCCGCGCATTGCCAAGGACAACCCCGGCGTCAGCCTGCCTGACCAGAAGATCATCGTCGTCCACCGCTCCGACGGCAGCGGTACTACATACATCTGGACCGATTACCTGAGCAAGGTGAGCAAAGAGTGGGCCAACGGCCCCGGCAAGGGCACCTCGCCCAGCTGGCCGGTGGGCGTGGGCGGGAAGGGCAATGAGGGCGTGGCCGGACTGGTTCGCCAGTTGCCCGGCGCTCTGGGCTACGTGGAGTTGATCTACGCGCTGCAAAACCACATCAGCTTCGGCTCGGTCAAAAACCAGGCCGGTAACTATATAACGGCCTCCATCGACGGCGTCACAGAGGCTGCTGCCAGCATCAAGCAGCTCCCCGCCGACTACCGCGTCTCCATCACCGACGCTCCAGGAGCCAACGCCTATCCGATCTCCAGCTTCACATGGCTGCTGGTGCCGCTCAAGTCTCCTGACCCGGCCAAGGGCAAGGTCATCAAGGATCTGCTCAGCTGGATCATCAACTCCGGGGAAAGCGAAGCGCCTGCCCTGTCGTACGCTCCGCTGCCCAAGAGCGTCGCCGAGAAGGTGCTCAAGACCGTCTACACCCTGCAGTAAGCATGGGATAAGCAAAAGGGTCCGGCCTCTCGCCGGACCCTTTGTCTTTTGAGCTTCGTCAACCTCTGAGGTGTTCGCCGATCAGGCGGTCGACCAGGGGGGCGAGCTGCTCGCCGGTTCGGGGCAGAACGAATGCCGCTGCCGCCTGGTCCCAATCGAGCTTGAAGCTGGTGGAGAGGGCTGAGATCCAGATCTGCCGGATCGGCGCATTCGGCGTGATGACAAACTTGCCGGGCGGCTCTTCGAAGAGCAGGTTGAGCAGGCCGCCCTGGCCGCCTTCGACCTCGAAGCCGGCGTCGTCTTCTTCCTCGCGCGCGATCAGATGCTGAAGAAGCGCGGCCAGCGCTGTCTCCGCGGCTTTGCGGAACTCCTGTTCGTCCATCATGGTTCCAGTCTACCAATCGGAAGGGTGTACTCGGGAAGGATGCCGAGTGAAGCAGCGGTGCGGAAGAAGACGCGCATGCCCTCCAGGCATTCCTCGTCGAGGACGTAGTGGATGTTGGTGGTCAGATAGGCGCGGATGGTTTCTTCGGGGATAGGGAGCTTCTTCGACCACTCGGCCACCAGGGCGTCGATGTTCTGGAGGCCGTGGACGCGGGATTGGATGAAGTCATTTGCAACACCCTCATCCAAAGGGCTGCCCGGCGCAGCCGCCCAGACGGCAGAGACGAAGGGCAGGCCGCTGATGGAAACCCACTCCTGGGCCAGGTCGAGGTAGACGAGCGGCTCGCAGGTGCGCTCGAAGCGGTTGGCCTGCTCTTCAAGGGCAAGCAGCGCGGGGTCGCCGATGAGGATGGCGGCATCCGCCGCATCGAGCATCGCATCGAGGTCGGCGGAGGCGGGCAGGAAGGGGACGCTGGGGTTGCCCCAGTGGTGGAAGAGGATGCGCGCGTAGGCCAGGGTGGTGCGGCTGGCCGTGTCGGCGGCGACGGAACGGAGCGCCGTGACCGGCTGGCCGGCGCGATGGACCAGGAGCAGGGAACGGACGCGCTTTTTTGCGGCGATGGTGCAGCCGGGGAGGATGCGCAGCGTGGGGTTGCAGGCAAGGGCGGCGATGGGGACCAAACCTATGTCCGCGTGGCGGATGTCGGCGTGGCCGGAAGCGAGGCGGTCGGCGCACTCGGAGGGCAGCATGCGGTCGATCTGATAGCGCTGGGCGAGCGGGTCCTGCAGCGGCGGGTGCTCGAAATCCCACATCAATGGAGCGGGATTGAGGAAGTTGATTGCGGCGATGCGCAGTCGAGGATAAGAGACAGGATTCACTGACCTTTAGATTATCAATTGAGGGCGGAGGATTCTGCGGTGCGCCTGCCGCTGTGACGCGCGAGCTTGACATGGGGCTGTGACAGGGGTAACGTTGGCGCAAATTACCTTTGATTACTGCAGGGGTTTCCTGTGAAGAAAGCGGACGTGTGGAAGTATCAGGTGGGAGCGGGACAGCGATGACGACTTTGTCCCGGGATGGCACCCTGACTGCGCGGGGCTCCTCAGCGCCGGGAGCGCCGCTGGATGAGGAGCGGCTGGCGTGGCTGGCGCTGGCGCTGGCGCCGGGACTGGGGCCCAAACGGATTGTTGACGCAGTGCAGGAGTTGGGCGAGGCGAGCCAGATCTTCGCGCTGCCGTTGACGGCGCTGGAGGCGCTCAAGTTTCCCGCCGGTGCGGCGCAGTTCATTTTCGACGGCAAGGCGCGGGCTGCGGCCGAGCAGGAATGGGCGCAGGTTGCGGCGCAGGGGGCGACGATCGTCACGTATGGCTGCCAGGAGTATCCGGAGCGGCTGAAGGAGATCTACGATCCGCCGCCCGTGCTGTGGGTGCGCGGGGATGCGAGCCTATTGTCGCGGCCGGCGATTGCGGTGGTGGGGACGCGGCATCCGAGCCCGTATGGCTCTGGGGTGGCGGAGATGATCTCGCGGGACCTGGCGGTGCGGCGGCTGCTGATTGTGAGCGGGATGGCGCGCGGGATCGACTCGTGTGCGCACAAGGGGGCGCTGGCAGCGCGCATGCCAACGTTGGCGGTTTGGGGTACGGGTATCGACGTGGTGTATCCCAAGGAGAACAAGAAACTTGCCGAAGATATTCTGGCTGCGGGCGGGGCAATCGTCAGCGAGTTGCCCATGGGGACGTTTCCCGCGCCACAGAATTTTCCCCGCCGCAACCGCATTTTGAGCGGGCTGAGCGTAGCGGTGCTGGTGGTAGAGGCGGCAGAGAACTCGGGCACACGGGTCACTGCGCGGTGCGCAGCAGACCAGAACCGGGACCTGTTCGCGGTGCCGGGCAACGTGACCAGCAAGGGGTCGTGGACGCCCAACACGTTGATTAAACAGGGCGCCAAGCTGACCGCGACCTGGGAAGATGTGTGGGAAGATCTGCCTTCGCCGGTGCGGCTGGAACTGGAGGCCGAGGCCCTGATTGAATCCAAATCGGAGACCACCGCATCTCTACTTCCGGACCCGGTGCTGCGGCCACAGGAAGCCATGGTGCTAGAGGTTCTGCGCTCCGACGCCAGTCTTCAGATCGACGAGATTCTGGAGTTGCTGGAGACACAACTGACTTCATCCGAAGTGTTTACCGCGATCTTCGAACTGGAGATGGCGGGCCGGATCCGCAGCATGCCAGGCAAGAATTATGTGCGGACGATGTGAAAGAAGTGGTCAGTTATCAGACGTCTGGGATCAGCGAGAGTGTCGGCAAGCGGAGATTCGTGGGCACACCAAACACTGTGGTTCTGGTAGCGGGCGCTCAGAAAAGATTCTCCAGGTTGCGGCGGCCATCGACGATTCTCGCGATTTCTGCTTCGTCGATGGGTCCCTCATTTGTGTGGGGTGTGTTTCGTAAAGGATGAGGTATGGGCCCTCAACGAGCAGGCGCGTCGAAGGGCGGATGTCTGGGCGGCGGACGCCGATTCGGGGGTATTCGATGAGCAACTCAGCCTTCGCCTGGATGGCGTCAAAGATGCGCTCTGCGGCGGAGGGATTGTCGAGGCCGATGTAGGTGTAGATCTCGATCAGGTCTTCACGGGCTTGACGAGTCCAGACAAAATCAACTGGCACGGGCCTGTTCCCCTGCGGTGTTTGCCAGGCGCTGGCGAGCTTCCTTACGCGCCTTTTCGAAATCGACCGGGGTGGCGGCTCCGCTGGCCTTGCCCTCATCCCAAAGCCGGCGAAGGCGGCGCAGGTCTTCCTGACGGACTTCGCGCTTGAACTGCCAGTCGCGGATGGCCTCGCGGACGATTTCGCTGGTGGTGGCGTATTCTCCAGTTTCCACGGCGGCCTTGAGGGCGGCGATCTGCTCCCCGGTGAGGGCTATGCTTAGTTTTTGTACATCCGGCATGTTCGCGGCTCCGGGGTTCGTGGAGTAATATTTGCTACTTCTTGAGCCATCATAGCAAATACCGCTGTGCCTTCGCCGCCCTAACGCACAGATTTGATGGAGGGTTGATGCCCATGGCTGGACGCAGAAGAGAGGTGTGGCGTGAGGGCGAAAGGGCTAAGGAGATGGAGGCGGAGTGGAAACGGAAAGGTGTTCCGTGGTAGGGTGCATCCTTTGCAGGTGGTTTCTTCCGGATTGGGTCGACCGGCTGTAACGGCGAACGAATTTTGGGTCCAACAAGGATCAAGCGGAATTGTCCGACTGTGAGTCAAACAGCGCGGGCAAGGTTGAACAAGGTAGAGTTGTTTAGGAAATAAGGATGGCAATGAGCAAATCACTGGTGATCGTCGAGTCGCCCGCCAAGGCGAAGACGATTGAGAAGTATCTGGGCAAGGGCTTCGACGTGCGGGCTTCGGTCGGGCACATCATGGACCTGCCCAAGAACGACATTGGCGTGGAACTGAAACACCGGACGTTTGAGCCGGAGCTGATCGTGTCTCCGGGCAAGGAAAAGGTCGTGGACCAGCTGAAGAAGCTGGCGGCCAAGGCCGACGAGATTTATCTGGCGCCCGACCCGGACCGCGAAGGCGAGGCGATTGCTTATCACCTTGCTCTCCAGCTGGGGACCTCTGCCAAGGAGAAGAAAAAGATTCACCGGGTCACGTTCAACGAGATCACCAAGAAGGCGGTGCAGGAAGCCTTCAAGCACGCCCGGGACGTGGATCAGAATCTCGTCGACGCGCAGCAGACGCGACGCGTGCTGGACCGGCTGGTGGGCTACCAGATCTCTCCGCTGCTGTGGGATAAGGTGCGCCGCGGCCTGTCCGCCGGCCGCGTGCAGACCGTTGCGGTGCGGCTGATTGTGGAGCGTGAGCGGGAGATCGGCGCGTTCAATCCGGTGGAGTACTGGACGCTCGATGCGTTGCTGCATGCGGAGCGCCAGGCCGATAAGAGCTTCAAGGCGCGGCTGGTGGGCATCGACGGCGAGCGCATCTCTGTGGATACGGTAAGCGGGCCGGCGCTGAAGGGCGAGAGTGAGACGAAGGCCGCATTGGCGGCTCTCGAAAAGGCCGAGTGGACCGTCGCGTCGGTGGTGAAGAAGGAGCGCCGGCAGAGCCCGCCGCCGCCGTTTACGACCAGCCAGTTGCAACAGGACGCCTCGCGCAAGCTGGGCTTCAACGTGCGCCGTACGATGGGCGTGGCGCAGCGGTTGTATGAAGGAATCGATCTGGGGGCGGAGGGCACGACCGGCCTGATCACCTACATGAGAACGGACTCGCCGCGCGTGGCGCCGGATGCGATTCAAGGAGCGCGGGAGTGGGTCGGCAAGCACCTGGGCGGGAAGTATCTGCCCGAGACGCCGAATGTCTACAAAGGCAAGAAGGACGCGCAGGATGCGCACGAAGCCATTCGGCCGACGGACGCCTCGCGGACGCCGGAGTCGATTGCGCGCTACCTAAGCGACGAGCAGCAGAAGCTCTACACGCTGATCTGGCGGCGGTTTGTGGCGTCGCAGATGGCGCAGGCGCAGTTGGCTGTGACGCAGGTGAATATTGCCGCCCAGAGCCGCCTGGACAAGCGGACTTACGATTTTCGGGTCAGCGGCACGACGGTGATCTTCGACGGCTACCAGAAGCTCTATGAGGCGTCGAAGGACAGGAAGGACGAGGACGACGAGTCGTTGGCGAACAAGCTGCCCAACCTGGACAACGTGAAGAAGCTGGAGCTGGAGCGCCTTGAAAACGAGCAGCACTTTACCGAGCCGCCACCGCGCTACAACGAAGCTTCGCTGGTGAAGGAACTGGAGGAGCGGGGCATTGGACGGCCGTCGACCTATGCGTCGATCATCAGCACCATCCAGGACCGCGAGTACGTGGTCAAGCACGGCGGATCGCGAGGAAGGTTCTATCCCACCGAGATCGGCGTGGTGGTCTGCGATCTGCTGGTGGAGAACTTTCCTTACATCTTCGACATGGCGTACACGGCCAAGCTGGAAGAGGAGCTTGACGACATCGAAGAGGGCAAGGAGAAGTGGACCGATCTACTGAACGGCTTCTACGACCACTTCGAGGATGAGCTGAAGGATGCGGGCAAGAAGATGCGCGACATCAAGCGCATGGAGAAGGTGACCAAGGAGAAGTGCGATCTGTGCGGGTCGCCGCTGCTGCTGAAGTGGGGCAAGTTCGGCAGTTTCTTTGCCTGTTCGGCGTACGACAAGAAGGACCCTTCGAGCTGCACGTTCACCAAGGAGAACATCGCGGACAAGCCGGACATGAATACGCCGGAGGCGCAGGAGGCAGGCGATACCGAGGAGTACTGCGAGAACTGCGGCAAGGTGATGGTGCTGCGCCGCGGACCGTTCGGCATGTTCATGGCCTGCCCCGACTACAGTGCGGATCCGCCTTGCAAGACGATCCGCAAATTGAGCCAGAAACAGCAGCAGAAGCCGCCCGTACCCACAGGCGAAGACTGCCCGGTGTGCGGCAAGCCGCTGGTGCTGAGGCAGGGGCAGTATGGGGAGTTCGTCTCCTGTTCCGGTTATCCGAAGTGCAAGTACGTGAAGCAGAATTTGATTGAAGGGATGAAGTGCCCCAAGTGCGGGACCGGAGACCTGGCCGAGCGCAAGGCACGGCGGGGGAACATCTTCTGGGG
>Ga0209517_10007376_pt1 | contig 13203 bp, 7 predicted proteins | sample PeaSoiMetSII2010_FD_187695 | JGI IMG/M metagenome (GOLD analysis project Ga0209517, IMG submission 187695) | Peat soil microbial communities from Weissenstadt, Germany - SII-2010 (SPAdes) (version 2) | ecosystem: Environmental > Terrestrial > Soil > Wetlands > Peat | place: Germany: Weissenstadt...
AGCCGATTTCGTATTGAAGCAATTGTAGGTTGCAGCGCGACTTGCTGGCACTGCGCAGCGCTCCGCCGGTTTTCGGGATTGCCGAAGCCGAGCGGATAGCTCGCGATATATACGGCTTGGCCGTTTCACTGCGGCCGCTGGCGGGCGAACGTGACTGCAATTTTCACGTTCGCACCGCCGATGCTCGCGAATATGTATTGAAGATAGTGGACGGTGCTGCCGATCCGCAAACGACGGATTGCCAAGTCCGCGTACTGCGCCACTTGGCGGAAGCTGATCCGGCGCTGCCGGTTCCTCGAATTTTCGCAACGCAAACGGGCGCGGATCTGGGCAGCATCGAGCGGGACGGCATCACTTACGCAACCTGCCTCATGGGATATATCCCGGGTCAGTTGCTGGCGGAGATCGCGCCTGAGCCGCCATTGCTGGTGAACGTCGGAAGCACCCTGGCTCGAATCGATCGGGCATTGCGCGGTTTCTTCCACCCGGCTTTGGCTCAGCGCATCGCGTGGGACGTCCGGCGCCTGCCCGAACTCATCGAATACGCCGCCTATATCGACGCGCCCGGCGTCAGACAGAACGTCGTGGAAGTCTTCGGCGCGTTGAAGCAGCGGCTTCCTGCACTGCGCGGACTACGTGCCCAGGCGATTCACGGTGATTGTCACGCCGGCAACTTGCTCGTTGATTCCGCCGCTGGTGCGGTGTGTGGGGTCCTGGATTTCGGCGACATGATTCATGCGCCGCTGATCCTGGAGCCGGCGGTGGCCATGTCCGAACTGCTGACGGAAGGATTGACCACACCCGACGAGTTGGCGGCCATTCTCGAAGGCTATGCACTCGTCCAACCTGTCGAGCCGGCCGAGATCGCGGTGCTTTTCGACCTCGTCACGGCCCGCCATGCCATCACCATTTTGCTGCATGCGTGGCGCGGCCGGCATGATCACGGCGGTGCACGCGCGCTCGATCAAGCGGCCATCAACGCCGCCCGCTCATTGGATCTTCTGTTGGGATTGGGCCGCACTCAACTGACCAAGGAATGGCACGCTGCCGCCGGCACGTCGCCGTCGGATTACCCACCGGTCGATCTGGGCCGCCGCCATCGCTTGATGGGCGCCGGCGCCGAATTGTTCTACCGGCAGCCCCTGCATCTCGTGCGCGGCGAAGGGGTTTGGCTATTCGACCCGCAAGGGCGGAAGTATCTCGATGTGTACAACAACGTGGCGCACGTCGGCCATGGCCATCCGACGGTTGTGCGCGCCATTGCCCGGCAGACAGCGATATTGGCGACGCATACCCGATACTTGCACGAGAAGATTCTCGACTATGCCGAGGAACTCACGTCGCGATGTCCGCCTCATCTCGATGCCTGCATCTTCGTCAATTCGGGCAGCGAGGCCAACGACGTTGCTTGGCGCATGGCGCAGTTGGCCACCGGCCATCGAGGCGCAGTAGTCATGGCACATGCCTACCATGGAATTACGGATGCCGTGGCGGCGCTCACGCCTGGGGCAGGGCAGCCGCAAGATCCCCGCGTAGTGACCTTGGCGCCGCCGCCTGCGGCGTTGACGGTGGACGATTCGATGAGCCACGCCGACCTTGCCGCGGTCGCCGATGACACCGAAATCGCCGTTCGTACCCTGGCGTCGCGCGGTTTTGCTCCCGCCGCCTTCTTCATCGACAGCGCCCTGACGAGCAGCGGCATCTATGATCCACCGCCGATCTGGCTTGCCACCGCAGCGGCGCGGCTGCGTGCCGCCGGCAGTTTGATCATCGGCGACGAGGTGCAATATGGACTCGGTCGTTCCGGTTCGCACTTTTGGGGCTTCGAGCGTCGGGGGCTGTCGCCGGATATCGTGACGCTCGGCAAACCAATTGGGAACGGTTACCCCATGGGCGTGGTCATTGCCAGCCGACGATTGATTGAGGCCTTTCAGACCAAATTTGGTTTCTTTTCGACGTTCGGCGGCAATCCCGTTGCTGCGGTCGCAGGGCTAGCGGTATTAAAAGTGCTCGATCGCGACCAACTCATCGCCAATGCGCGGACAACGGGCGACTACTTGCGGCAGCGTTTACGAGCCATTGCGGCGCAGCACGAATGCTTGGGGCAGGTGCGCGGCACGGGATTGTTATTGGGCCTCGAGGTTCTTGGGCCGGATGTGCGCACCGCTAAAGCGCGCACCGAGCAGATCGTGAACACGCTGGCGTCGCAGGACCGGGTGCTCATCGGTTCCGAAGGACCGACGGCCAACATCCTCAAACTGCGGCCGCCGATGCCGTTTCGCCCTGAGCACGCCGACCTGCTCGTGACGGCGATCAGCGCAGCGGCGACGGCCGTCGATGGGCGCCCGGCGTAGCCGCCCGGGCTTGCAGCGCCCTCAGGCCCCGCCGCGGCTCGGTGCCATCTAGGTGCCGATCATCCCCTCGAGTTCGGGAACGATCTTGAACAGATCCCCCACGAGCCCCACGTCTGCCACTTCGAAAATCGGCGCTTCGGCGTCCTTATTGATGGCCACGATGGTGCGGGCGTCCTTGATGCCGGTCAAATGCTGAATCGCACCCGATATGCCGACGGCGATATACATTTCCGGTGAAATGATTTTGCCTGTTTGACCCACCTGCATTTCATTGGGCGCATAGCCGGCATCGACGGCTGCGCGGGATGCGCCCACGGCTGCGCCGATTTTGTCAGCCAAGCTGAAAAGCATTTTGAAGTTCTCGGCGCTGCCCAGCGCTCTCCCACCGGACACCACGCGCGAGGCCGTCTGTAAATCGGGTCGGTCGGTGCTCCCGGACCTGGCGCCGACGTAGCGCGTGTGCGAAGGGAGGGCGACGGTCAACGCTTTCGATTCAATGGCGGCGGAGCCGCCGGTTGCGGCCGCTTCGAACGATGCGACACGCACCGTTGCGACCAGCTTGCGCGATGCGTCCGCTTCGACGGTGATAATGGCGTTGCCCGCGTAGATCGGGCGCCGAAAGCGGTATGCGTTTTCAACGGCCATGAGGTCGCTTACCTGAGCGACGCCCAGCAATGCCGCGACGCGCGGCATGAGGTCCTTTCCGAAGCTCGTCGATGGACCGAAGATATGGCTGTAATCGGCCGCCAGTGCCGCCACTTGCGGCGCGAATATCGCAGCCAGCGGATGTTCATTTTCAGGCCGATCGACTCGCAGCACTGCTTTGACGCCGGCAACCGCCGCGGCTTGTGCCGCAACCTTCGCGGTATCCGCGCCAAACACGGCGATGGTGATGTCGGCATCCGGGATGGTGTTCGCGCACGTGACGCATTTGGACGTGGCCGGATTCAACGCCTTGCCGTCATGCTCACCGATTATTAATACTTTGTTCATTAGATCAAACCCTTCTTCTTGAGAACGCCCACGAGTTCCGGCACATCCTTCACCATGATGCCCTTCTGGCGTTGTGCGGGCGGTTCAGTCTTTACGGTCTTCAGGAATTGCCCGGCGCTGATGCCCAGGGCATCGAGCGAGGTCACGTCCAAGGGCTTCTTCTTGGCTTTCATGATGTCCGGCAATTTGACATAGCGCGGCTCGTTCAGCCGCAGATCGACAGTGATCACCGCCGGCAGATCCACTTCGATGGTTTCCAAACCGGCATCGACTTCGCGCGTCACTGCCGCTTTGTCGCCGTTGATTTCCACTTTGGAGGCGTACGTTGCCTGCGGTCGTTCCCAGATGGCGGCCAACATTTGCCCAGTCTGATTCGCATCGTCGTCGATGGCCTGCTTGCCCAGGAAAATGAGATCGGGATTTTCTTTCTTCGCCAATGCAAGAAAGACTTGGGCCGCCGTCAACGATTCCACCGGCGCATCGGTTTGTACCAAGATCGCGCGGTCGGCGCCCATCGCCAGCGCGGTGCGCAGCTGCTGCTGTGTATCGGCCACGCCGATGCTGACCGCAAGGACTTCGATGTTGCTGCCGCGTTCCTTGATACGCAGAGCTTCCTCGAGGGCGATCTCGTCGAACGGATTGACGCTCATTTTGACGCCGTCCAGCATCACGCCGCTGCTGTCCGCCTTGACGCGGATGCGCACGTTGTAATCCACGACGCGCTTGATACAAACCATGATCTTTTGCATTGACACTCCTTAAGCAGCCGCATCCGGCGCGCTTTTCGTTTGCGCCTGGGCCTGAACCTTCAACTGTAGCTCCGAAAATAAAGTGCTGATTTTAGCGGCACACTGGCGCAACTTGGGTAAAAAGCGATCGAGCCCGGACTTCAGAGGCACGGCCGACGACACAAAGCGCACCGTGAGCACCGCCAACACCCGATCGTGCAAATTCACCGGCACGCTGGCGCTCACTTCGTCCACCAACCTCTGAGTACGCGTTACGGTCGCATACCCCTGAACCTTGATGTCCGCGAACATGCGCTGCAAGTCGGCGCGTTGTGAACGCGCTGGTTTGTCTTCCTCTTGGTTCGATTGCGCCAATAGGTCGAGGAGATTATCACGCTGGGGACCCGGGCAAAACGCAAGATAGACGCGGCCCGCGGCGGTGCAGAGGAGCGGCGCACGAAATCCCGCCGAGTAGCGTTCGATGGCGAGCGGAGTATGGTGATCGGTGGTTTCCCGCACCATCATCACGCTACCGGATAAGGTGGCCAGCGATACCGGCCATACGATCTCGCGGCACAACTCGTCGATACAGGGTTTCGCGATCTGCGACACCCATGCCTCGTCATGGAAGCCTTTGCTTAGGGCCCGCACCAGAATGGTCAATCGATAGCGGTCGTCGGTGGTGTCGCGGAACGCGAAACCGGCATCGCACAGCGTTTCCAAAATGCGATAGACGGTCGTGCGCGGCAGTCGTATTTCCTGGGAAACTTCCGATACCGTGGCGCCGTCGCGCGAATTGAGTACCGTCAGCGCGTCAAGGCCGCGCATCAGCGCGCGGATCGGGCGTGTGGATTCCATGAAACCTCGGACTGCTGGTCGGATCAGGTGTATGTAGCGGATGTATACCCTAATCATTCGGCGCGGTAGTGTAAGTACCGCCGCGTCGCTTGTCCACCTTGCGGTCAATCGTTAGACTGTTCTCAGATGACTCGCTACTTTCGAGGTCGTGTATCCTTGAGGCGATGAAACAAGTTGAGGCGATGAAACAAGTCACTTCTGCTCACGCCAACGATCGTGTCGGCGCACGCACAAGCGTTCGTGCCAGCGACGGTTTGGCGAACGTTCGTTATGAAATTCGCGGCAAGCTGGCGCGGCGGGCGCTCGATTTGGAGCGCTTGGGCTACGACATCGTGTCGCTCAACATCGGCAACCCCTATGCCTTCGGATTTCGCACGCCGGAGACCATGCGTCTGGCCATGATCGAAAACCTTCGCTATAGCGAAGGATACGTGCACCAGAAGGGCATTTTCCCGGCGCGCGAAGCGGTGGTCATGCAGCAGCAGGAACGCGGCGTGAAGGGCGTGACGGCGGAGGAGGTGTTCATCGGCAACGGGGTGAGCGAACTCATCGACCTGACGCTGCGGGCACTGTTGAATTCGGGCGACGAAGTATTGGTGCCGAGCCCTGACTACCCGCTGTGGACCGCGGCCGTGAACCTCAACACGGGGCGAGCCGTGCATTATCCTTGCCGCCCGGATCGCGGCTTCGTGCCGGATCCAGACGAAATCGAAGCGCTCATCACCCGTCGGACGCGCGCCATCGTCATCGTCAATCCAAACAATCCCACCGGTGCGGTGTACCCACGGCAGACGCTCGCGGCGATCGCGCGGCTCGCCGAGAAGCACCGGTTGGTCGTCCTGTCCGATGAAATCTACGATCAGATTTTATACGACAATGCGGAGTTCATACCGATGGCGACGCTGGTCCATGGCACGCTGTGCTGTACGATGAGCGGACTGTCGAAGGTCTATCGAGCCTGCGGGTACCGCGTCGGCTGGGCCGTGTTCTCGGGTGACGTCGAGGGCGCCGGCGAATATCTCAGCGGTCTCGAATTGCTGAGTTCGCTCAGATTGTGCAGCAACGTGGCGGGTCAATGGGCCGTACAAACCGCCCTGGGCGGGTATCAAAGCATCAAAGAACTGACGCATCCAGGTGGCCGCCTGCATGAGTCGCGGCAAACCATACTCGACAGCGTAGCGCGCAGTAAATATCTACGCCTGGCGCGTCCCATGGGCGCTTTGTACTCATTCGTGGAGGTGCGCAGCGACATGTTGCCGGATTTCGACGATCAGGTTTTCGCGTTGGATTTGTTGGAAAACAAGCATGTATTGGTGGCTCCCGGAGTGAGCTTCAACGTGCCCTATAAGAATTGTTTTCGCATCACCAATCTCCCTGAGTCGCAGGTTCTCGCCAACGTGTTCGCCCGGATCGAAGAACTGCTCGAATCGCACGCGGCGGCGGCACGCGTGCTGCAAGTCGTCGGCGCCGCCGGCCCCTAGCTCCACTGAGCGTGCAACACGTGGGGCGCGGCCTGTTCGACGCCGCCAATGCGGGCCATACCATTCTCGTGCCGAACACCGAACTTGCTGCGGCGCTGTTCGACGTCGTAGAACGCATGCATTTGGAGGCAGGCCATGGCGTATGGCCGACGCCGCGCATCCGTGATTTCGGCGGCTGGCTGAGAGAACGGTACGGTGAGCGCCAATTATCGGACGCTTCCCTACCGCGAGCTTTGAGTGACGTGGAAGAGCGCGAGCTGTGGCGCGCAGTCATTCTGGACAGTGAATCCGGTGATGAGTTTCTCGAGCCCAATGGCGCCGCTCGAAGCGCCCGGCGTGCCCGGCGCGCCCTGTGCGAATACGGGATTCCGACGGCCACGCTGGCCGAGTACGCCACGGAAGAGTCGCTGGCCCTGTTGAACTGGAATCGACGCTTCGAGGAGCGCTGTAAGGATCTCAAATGTACCGCCTCCGACCAGCTGCTCGAGCTCATCCCGATCGATTCGCGGAGCTTGGTTTGGATCGAGAGTCCCATCTGGCGGCCCATGGCCCGTCGTTGGCTCGCGAAGAATTGCGCTGCGATGCTGTCGCCCGTCCAAAGCTCCGCCGCGGCACACCCCCGCCGGTTATCAGCTGCATCACCCGGCGCCGAACTGGCCGCGATCGCCGAATGGGCACGTCGTAATTTGCGCTCGGCGCCGGCATTTCGCGCATGGATCTGCATACCGGATTTGAATTTGCGGCGCGCCGAATTGCTCGACGCCTTCGATGCGGTCTTGGCCCCTCAGAGATTCTCGCTGGCTGCACGCGAGACGACCTCATCCTATGCAGTGGCCGGCGGCACGCCGCTTAGCGGTTATGCACCGGTGCGTGCCGCATTGGATTCACTCTCCGCCACGGCAGGACCGCTATCCTTCGAAGCATTCAGTGTGCTGTTGCGAATGCCGGAACTGCAAGCATCGCACTCCGAAGCCGTTGCGGCGGCAAGTTTGGACGTCGTGCTGCGCAACCTTGGGCCCAGTGAAGCACACTTCAGCGAATGGCTCAGAATGGCGGAACACGTCTTGCGGGAAAAGGCGGTCGGGCCGGTTGCAGCATTGCAGCGGCTGCAAGCCTTCCTGCGCAAGCTAGAGGTCGTGCACGGCGACCACCCCTTGAGCCGCTGGGTATCCGTTTGGGTGGACGCGTTCGAATCCGGGCCTTGGGCCCTGCGGCATCGTTGGTCCAGCACGGAGTTTCAGTCGGCGGAGAGATTCCGCGAGTTATTGGCGGCGCTGGCCACGGCCGATGATGTTTTCGGCGCCCGCTCGGCAGCATCGGCGGGCCGGATCTTGCAGCGCGCCGCTCGCGACACTGCGTTTCAACCTCAGACCGGTATTCCATCGATTTGGGTGAGCGCGCAAATCATGGACCCATGGCTCACCTACGACGGCCTATGGATCGCCGGATGCAGCGAGGAACGTTGGCCGCCGCCGCTCGACCCTATACCGCTATTGCCCATCGGTCTGCAGCGTGACTTTGGCGTGGTTTCCGCCAGCGCCGATTTGCAGTTGCAGTTCGCCATTGACCTGCAGCGCCGCTGGCAGTCCCGGGCGGATCGTTGCGTCTTCAGCTGTGCCGATTCAAGTGATGGACGATCGACCGCTTTCAGTCCGCTGCTGCCCGACGCGCGGCTTGTGGACGGCGAGACTGCCATGACGCAACCACACTGGCGTGCCCTTGCGCAGCAGGCTCCCCGGTTGGACAGCGTGCTCGATGAGACGGCTCCGGCTTTCGCTGCGGACGAGCGCACCCACGGCGTGGCCACGCTTCGCGCACAATCACGCTGTGCATTTCGCGGGTTTGCCGAGACACGGTTGGAGGCCGAGACGCTCAGCCGGCCTGTGCCGGGATTCAACATGCGCGAGCGCGGCGACATGCTGCATCACGCGCTCGAACACATCTGGTCTGAGTTGCGGACATCAGCGCGATTGGCGGCGATTGCGCCGGTGCGTCGCGACGAGCTGGTCGGAGAAAGCGTTGCCCGCGCCATTGCCCGACAATGCCGGCGCCGCGATCCCGGCATCCGCTGGCAGCGACGCGAAGCACCTCGCATGGCGGCGCTCGTGGCCAAGTGGCTGCAGACGGAGCTCTTGCGTGAACCCTTTGAAGTCGAAGGCCTCGAGCAGAGCGCGCAGATAGCGCGGCACGGGGGACTCGAGTTCAAAGTGCGCATCGATCGCATCGACACGCTGGCCGATGGCGGGCGAGTGCTGATCGACTATAAAAGCGGCATGACGTCGGCGGACTGGCGCGGCGAGCGACCGGATAATCCACAGCTACCCATCTATGCGGTGATGCTGCCTGCGGGTCTCGTCGCCGTCGCGTATGGAAAAGTGAACGCGAGCGAATGCTGTTTCGTTGCGGAAACCGCACGCCGCGGGATATTCAAACCTGGCGGCCGGGCGTCCTCGCTGGAGGGCATGCCTGATTTCGCTGCCTTGGTTGCACTGTGGTCGCAGCGTCTCGAGACGATAGCTTCGGAATTCGCCGCCGGCTACGCAGCAGTCGCGCCGACGATACGAGCCTGTGCGTCTTGCGGATTGCAGCCGCTGTGCCGCGTGCCCGCGAGCCTCGACGAGGGCGGGATCGAGGATGTCTGACCATCCCGTCGACAGTGGCGCGCGTCAGCACGCGATCGCCGCGTCCGGCTCCGTATTGGTCCAAGCGCCCGCGGGTTCGGGCAAGACCACGTTGTTGGCACAACGCTATCTGCGCCTGCTCGCTGCCGTCGACGCGCCAGAGCGAATCTTGGCGCTGACGTTCACGCGCCGCGCGGCGCAGGAAATGCGTGAGCGCGTGATGCAGGCCCTGCACGCGGCGTCCGCCATCGAATGCCCGGCGCAGATGAATGTACACACGTGGGAATTGGGTCTCGCAGCGCAGCGCCGCATGCGCGAGTTGCGCCTCGATCTCGAACGACATCCCTCGCGGCTCCGCATCGAGACCATCGACGCATTCAACGCATGGCTGGCGGATCAATTGCCCATCACCGCGGGTGCGGGCTCCGGTCTGCGCTTGACCGATACCCCCAAGCCTTTGTACGAAGAGGCGGCACGCCGTGCCTTGGCGCATGACGAACCGGACCAGTTCGGCGAGGCGGTTGAGCGCGTGCTTGCGCAGGGCGACCAGCGCTGGCAAAGCCTGGTCACCTTGATCTCGCGCATGTTGCCCGGCCGGGATCGTTGGTTGCCGCTCCTCGCCGGCCATCTGCAGGCCACCGCGCTCGATGCACGGCAATTGCGCCAGGTACGGCAGCACTTGGATGAGGATCTGCAGCTACTGGTGTCGCGCACCTTGGGGTTGGCTCTCGAGGCGATCGGAGAAGAAAGACTGCCGGCCTTGTCCCGCTTGATGCATGCAGCGGCCATGCGGCTCGAAAACGCGTCGGCCGCGATGGCGGCTTGGGCTGCGGACGAATCCGTCTTGCGCGCGGACACCGGCGACATCACACGCTGGCGTGGCGTGGCGACGGTGCTCCTGACCAAAGATGCTGCCTATCGCAGGCAGCTGACCAAGCACGAGGGCTTTCCGCAGAAATGCCCCGAAAAATCAGCCATGATGGATCTAATCACGGAACTCGATCGGCACCCGGCGGCCTTGCGCGTGCTGGTCGAGATTCGCGCGCTGCCCACCCCAAAGTACGATGATGATCAATGGGCGCGAGTTCGCGAGGTTGCGCAGGTGTTGGTACTCGCGGCGGCTCAGTTGGAACAAGTGTTTCGCGAGCGCGGGATGGTGGATTTTCCCGCGGTCTCCATGGCTGCGGTGCGCTCCCTCGGAACGACATTGGCGCCGACCGACCTGGGCTTGCGGCTCGACTATCGGCTGCAGCATATTTTGGTCGATGAATTCCAGGATACGTCCAGCTCGCAGCTCGAACTCTTGAAGCTGCTGACCGCCGGCTGGCAACGCGGCGATGGACGCAGCGTGTTTTGCGTCGGTGACCCCATGCAATCCATTTATGGCTTTCGGCAAGCGGAGGTGAGGGCTTTTCTGGAGCTTGCGGAGGATGGCATCGGAGACGTGCAGTTCGATGCCCTGCACCTGCGCAGCAACTTCCGTTCCGCCAAGGCGCTGGTTGATTGGATCAATAACTGCTTTTCGCACATACTGCCGCGCGTCGACGATCGCGATCGGGGCGCAATCGCTTTTCGGCCCAGCGAATCGGCGATGCATGCCGGGGCAGCGGACGACGCCCTGGTCGGATTGCGGGGATTCCCGAGCCGGCGCGACGAGGCGAACGCCATCGCCGAATTGATCGCGCGGCAATCCGCCCGGCACCCCGACTGGCGTATCGCCATCCTAGTGCGCGCGAGGGCACACGCGCGCGACATTGCAGCCAGCCTGCGCGCCAGGAACATTCCTTTTCGGGCGGTCGACATTGAACCGTTGCAGGACCGCCCCGTGGTGCGCGATTTGGTCATGCTCATTTGCGCGCTGCTGCACTTGGGCGACCGTAGCGCTTGGCTGGCGCTGCTGCGTGCGCCGTGGGCCGGACTCACCCTGGCCGATTTGCTGCACGTGGCGCGCTCGGCACCGGTGATATGGGATGCACTCTCGAATGACGCAGTGCTGTCCGGATTGACCGAAGACGGGCAGGCCCGCTGCGAACGGGTTCGTCGTACGCTCGAGGCCGCCCTTCGTATTCGTACGCACGGCACGATCAAGCGCTGGGTGGAACAGACGTGGTTGGCGCTTGGCGGTGCGAACTGCGCGACGGGTGCCCAGGATCTCGAGCACGTAGGCCGGGTGTTCGCGAGACTCAGGGAACTCGAGGAACAAGGACTCCCGGATGCGGCCGACATGGCCGATTGCTTCAGCGATTTGTATGCTGACCAAGGGGGAGCGTCCCCCGTCGAAATCATGACCATACACAAGGCAAAAGGTCTCGAGTTCGACATGGTAATCGTGCCGGCATTGGATCGCCACATACCGCAGAATCGTGACGAGTTGTTGTTGTCGCATCAGTTCGCACGGGCCGGCCGCGACGGTATGGTGATGGCCGCGCGTCCGGGCGTGGGCGAGGAGCCTGATGACTTGTTCGAATTTCTGCGCTATCAAACTCGCGATGCGACGGGACTCGAGGCCGAACGCTTGCTGTACGTGGCGTGCACTCGCGCCAAATGGCAGCTGCATCTGACCGCGACCATCGGTGAAGGATCCTCGTCAAGTCCGAAAGTCGGCAGCCTGCTCGCCGTGCTGTGGCCGGTGGTCGGGAGGGAGTTCAGCCTCAGGGGGCCCGCGACGGAGGCGCAGGGAGGACCCGCAGTGCCGCGCGGCGGCCCCGTGTATCGGGTGCCGCGTGACTGGTCGCCGGATGTCAAAGAAATGTTGCAGATCGGCGGGGATGTTGCAGTATCCAGCGCGCCCCGCGAGGAGACGCCTGTCTTCGACTGGGCCAGCGAGACGGCCAGGCGCGTCGGCAGCTTGGTGCACGCCGAGCTTCAAATGATGGATCTCGACCACAGCGACGAGGCCGCCATCAAACAGCGTGATGGACATTTTCGCCGGTGGTTGGCATTGCATGGAGTGCCGGCCGAGCGCTTGCCGGACGCCAGCTCGCGAGTCATGTCGGCGCTCATTGCCGTGCATCGCGATGCCCGTGCGCGCTGGATATTGCAGAAAGGCTACCGTGACGATGTTCGCGAGCATGCACTGTCGGGTTTGTGGCAAGGCGACGTGGTGCGCGTGGTATTCGATCGCAGTTTCATCGACGATGAGGGCGTGCGGTGGGTCATCGACTACAAGACCAGCCAGCACATCGGAGGACGCCTCGAAGAGTTCCTAGATCGGGAAGTCGAGCGTTATCGACCGCAGCTTCATCGCTATGCCCAGCTTGCCCGGCAGCTCGGGCCGGAACCGGTTCGCGTGGGGCTGTATTTTCCACTGATGCGCGCGTGGCGGGAATGGACGCCGTGAGGTCGCCATCAAGCGGGATCGCCACCCTTGGCGATCAATCCGCCGAAGCGCCGCTGACGTCCGGCATAATCGCTGAGCGCGTGCCGAAATCGCGCTTCGTCGAACTCCGGCCAGAGACAATCGGAGAAATGCAGTTCAGCGTATGCGCATTCCCATAGCAAAAAATCGCTGAGGCGCCGTTCGTTGCCGGTGCGGATCAGCAGGTCGACGGGACCGGCGGTGGGCACCGAATGATCGACCTCTTCGAGGCATCGTTCGAAATCATCGGCAGCCAGATCACCGTCCGAGGCGCCGCGGGCGGCCAACTGCGCGGCTTTCAAAATGCTGTACTGGGACGAGTAGTCGACCGCAACGCGCAAGTGCATTCCCGTGCACGACGCGCTCAAGCGTTCGCTTTGTTCGATCGAGCGCAGCAAGTTTTCGCTCAAGCGATCTCGGCGACCGATCACGTTGACGCGGATCGACTGTTCTACGCAGCGGCGAGTCTCGCTGAATAGATACTGACCAAACAGCTTCATGAGCGCCGCGATTTCGGCCGGCGGGCGGGTCCAATTGGCCGCTGAAAATGCATACAGCGTGAGGGTGTCGACTCCAGCGCGGGCGGCGGTTTCGACCGTCGCGCGCACGGCCTTCGCGCCCTCCACGTGGCCGGCAGTCCGAGGTAGGCCTCGCTGGGTGGCCCAGCGACCGTTTCCGTCCATGATGATTGCAAGGTGCATGCCCAATTGTAGATAACTTTGCGATGTAGAGCGAGAAGTTATCAAAAAATTGTGACTCAATTCCGTCGGGTCGCCTTGATCACTGCTTCGATATGCTCGAGGTAGCGCA
>Ga0209517_10007379_pt1 | contig 13199 bp, 12 predicted proteins | sample PeaSoiMetSII2010_FD_187695 | JGI IMG/M metagenome (GOLD analysis project Ga0209517, IMG submission 187695) | Peat soil microbial communities from Weissenstadt, Germany - SII-2010 (SPAdes) (version 2) | ecosystem: Environmental > Terrestrial > Soil > Wetlands > Peat | place: Germany...
TTCGGGTCCATCCTATTTGGCTTCGCGTACGTAGGTCCCGGCTCTGCGGAGCAGCGTGAATCACGCTGCACCGCGTCCGGGACACGAGGCATTCCAGCCCCGCTGCGATTGATCGGCGCGCTGCACCGCCGCGGCGCAGTCAATCTCGATGTCGAAAAGGTCCGAACCACACCGCACACAAACGAAGATCCGTGCCGCCACGCGCCGCCTCACGGCAGGGCATTGCGCATGGCGCGCGCAAGCGTTACGGAAGGACGTTCGCCGAACGTCTCGCGATAATCTCTGGCGAAATGTCCGAGGTTGCCGAAGCCGCAGGCGAAGGCGACCGAGGTCACCGAGGTCACGGGATCAGGCGCGGAAAGCATTTCGCGCGCGCGCCTCAGCCGGATCGTCCTGGCAAAAACCATCGGCGAGTAGCCGCGGGTTTGCTGGAACGCCCTGAAAATCGCGCGCGCTCCCACGCCGGTCTGTTCGACCAGGCTCTCGATCGTGATCGCCTCATCCCAATGCGCTTCGATGAATTCCTCCGCCCGGCGCACATGCGACGGCACGACGTCCTTTGCATCCCGGTCCAGGAGATGGCTGAACGTATGCCGGTTGGCGCACAGGAACGCCACCAGAATGGCCTGCTCGAGTTCGCGAAGCACCAGGCCCGGTAACGCAATGGAGGCGGCATCAAGCTGATCGGAAAAAAACCGGACCAGCCGCCAGAGATTTTGTACCTGCGGGTTCTCTCGATTGACGGCGGGTGCGAATTCAAGCTTGCCGCTCGGCCGCGCGCCCAGAAGAAAGGTCAGCTTCTGCTCGAAGGCGCCGGGTTAGACGCGCAGGTTGAACCAGTCGTGGCCGGCGTCGGCGGTAAGGCCGGTGCTCTGGCCCGGTGACACGATGCAGGATTGATGCGCATCGAGCGCGACCGTCTTGCCGCCCACGGCCGCCTGACCGTTGCCGGCGACGGCCGTCAGCATGCGGAAGCGATCGGCTTCGGGGTAGTTGACGGATACGGCGGAGCTGCAGGCCCCGTAAACAAGTCCGATGCTCTGGAGTTGAACGAGATTTCCCTTCGCCAGCAGGCCGTCGGGATATTTCACCTCGGCCCGGGTCGCGCCGAAACGCGTCAGGAGGGCGTCTCTGAACTCCTCGGGGTCGGAAGTACTGAAAACCGGAAATCGCTGTAGCGGATCAGCCAGGTGCTGGGGCGGCATGGTTCATCCTGCTAGCGTTCAATTCCCCAATGGCCTGTTCGCCGGCCAAATCACCCTGAAAATAGGCCGTCCGGACGACGGTCGCCATGCGTCAATAAGTGCCAAATCCAGCCGCCCACGGCGGAACCCGCGATTTCGCAGATCGTGGCAAACATGCTTGACTTGCCCCTGACTGCCCTCATCTTCAATACAAGACTTTACCGTGTACCGGAAGCAGGAGACAACTATGCGATCAGTGGTCATTACCGGGGCATCCACCGGCATCGGCTGGGCCACCGCCAAGGTTTTGCTGGCTTCCGGATTTCGCGTCTTCGGCAGCGTGCGCAAGGCGGCCGATGCCGAGCGCCTGCGCGGCGAATTCGGCGCCAATTTCACCCCATTATTGTTCGACGTCACCGACGAGGCCGCGGTGCTTGCGGCTGCGCGCGAGGTCCGCGCCGCGCTCAATGGCGAAACGCTGGCCGGGCTCGTCAACAATGCCGGCGTCGCGGTGGCCGGACCGGTGCTTGGACTGGCCGCCGATGAATTCCGCCGCCAGATGGACGTCAATGTGATCGGGCCGGTGATATCGACGCAAGCCTTCGGTCCGCTGCTCGGGGCCGATCCTTCGCTGAAGGGGCCGAAGGGCCGTATTGTGATGGTCTCCTCGGTCGGCGGCAAGAACGGCAATCCGCTGATGTCGGCCTATTGCGCCTCCAAGCACGCGATCGAGGGCCTTTCGGAAAGTCTGCGCCGCGAAATGATGCTGTTCGGCATCGACGTCATCATCGTCGCGCCGGGTGCGGTGAAGACGCCGATCTGGAGCAAGGCTGATGAAGTCGATATTTCCGCCTACCGGAATTCGCCGTTCTTCCCGGCGCTGGAAAAAATCCGCAAATTCATGATGCAGCTCGGCGAGGCCGGATTGCCGCCGGAGAAGATCGGGCAAACCATCGCAGAAGCCCTGACCTCGCCAAGCCCCAAGGTGCGCTACCAGATCACGCCCGATCCGATGCGGCACTTCATCATGACCGCGCTGCCGAAACGGACGCTCGACGGGATCATCGCCAAGCGCCTCGGATTGACGCCGCAGACCTGAGGGCGCGCGCCTGGCGAACAGGCGCTGTCAACGCCGGCGACCTTGGAGCCTACTGGAAATGCAACCCACAAAATCAGGAGTTTAGGGTCGTCATTGCGAGCGCAGCGAAGCAATCCATGAGCTCTATCCGGGAAAAAAATGGATTGCTTCGTCGCGCTGCTCCTCGCAATGACGGCGATGTAGCTCGTCTCCTCATTGCATTTTGAGTCAGACCTTAGGAAGGTTCGATGCCGATCCACATCTGCAGCACCTGCGGCACATCCTATCCGGACACGCGCGAGCCACCTTCTGCCTGCCCGATCTGTGAAGATGAGCGCCAGTTCGTGCCGCGCAGCGGGCAGGCCTGGACGACGCCGACGAAGCTCGCGGCTGGCCACGCCAATGCCTGGCGGCATCTGGAAGCGGATCTGTTCGAGATCCATACCCAACCCGGATTTGGCATCGGCCAGCGCGCACTGTTGCTGCGGACGCCGCGGGGCAATGTCCTGTGGGACTGCATCGCGCTCCTGGATGATGCGACCGAAGCGCTGGTGCGCGCGCTGGGCGGGCTTGCGGGAATCGCGATCTCGCATCCGCATTACTATACGTGCATGCTGGATTGGGCGCGTGCCTTTGGCTGTCCGGTCCACCTGCACGCCGCCGACGCCGCCTGGGTCATGCGTGGCGATCCCGCGATCCGGCATTGGGACGGCGAGACGCTTGAGATCGCGCAAGGGATCACGCTGCTGCGGCTCGGCGGGCACTTTCCCGGCGGCACGGTGCTGCATTGGGCGGACGGCGCCGAAGGGCGCGGCGCGCTGCTGAGCGGGGACATCGTGCAGGTGGCGATGGACCTCTCTCGCGTTTCGTTTCTCTGGAGCTATCCGAACATGATGCCGCTCGCCGCAAGCACGGTGCGCCGGATCGCCGACACCCTGAAGCCATGGCCGTTCGACCGGATTTACGGCGCCTTCCCCGGACGGCAGGTGATGACCGGCGGCGCGCGCGCCGTGGAGCGATCGGCCAAGCGCTATATCGAGCTGCTGGAAGGCGGGCAGCCCTAGGCTTTCACGACCCAAGTTCCGCGCTGGGGCATCGCCCCCGCCGAGGCGGAGCGCGCCGCCGAAGCGATCCTCGCTCTCTTTGTCGAAGGCATCGCCGCCCGGCCCAAGGCCGCGCGCGGCAAGGCCGGCCGGCCCCAACCGGCCCGCTGAGCAACCGGCGGTTGCCGAAATTGTTGCGTAAAGGTGACCGTTCAATTACGTTTTTGTGACACGTTACAGGTTCCGGCTGTGCCGTGTGCCAGCTGGCCGTTATTGGCCAGGGCTCGAAACGTCATGCCGGGAGCAGGTTGTGTCCTAACCCCATGGCGATCCGGCCAAATTCAGGTCCCTCCGCGACCACCGCCAACGGCCTTGCCGCGATCGGCCTATGGCAGTGGCTTGCGGTCGCCGCCCCGCATCTGGCGGCGCTGGCGGTGATGCTTCAAACCGAGACAGAATTCGCGGCGCGCGCGGGCTTCCTGCTGTCATGGGGAATTCTGAATTTCTTCTGGATCGCGCTGTTGCGGCGTCCGGCGCTGTCGGGCGCGTTGTCGCTGACGCTGGTCGTGGTGCTGATCCTGCTGTCGCGCCTCAAGCACGACATCGTGCAGATGACGGCGAACTTCGTCGACCTGATGGTGATCGACCGCGATACCGCGGCGTTCCTGTTTACGATCTTTCCCAATCTGCGCTGGTCGGTGATATCGGCGGCCCTCGTCACGCTGCCGCTGATGTATGCGCTATGGTGGCTCGATCCGTTTCGCATCCGCCGCCTTCCGGCGCTCGCCTGCCTGCTCGCGTGCCTTTCGGCGCTGGTCGGATTTTCCCTGACCTGGCCGGACGAAACCTGGCGCGGCTATTACGACGACGGCTACGTCTCGAAATTTGCCCGCTCGGGCGTCACCGCCGTGTCGGACTTCATCAATTACGGCTTTATGGAATCGGATGCGGTTGCGACCGGGCGTCTGAAAGTGCCGCTCCTGGATTCCTGCCGGCCTGCGGGACGGCGGCCGAACATCATCATGATCCACGACGAGTCGAGCTTCGATATCCGCCAGGCTGAAGGCGTCAAGGTTCCCGCGGGCTATGGCAGCCATTTCAAGTCGTTCGACGGCAGGATGCGCAAATTCCTCGCCGAGAGCAATGGCGGCCCGAGCTGGTTCACCGAATATAATGTGCTGGCGGGATTATCGTCGCGCTCGTTCGGCCGCTTCTCCTATTTCGTCACCCGCATCGCCTCGGGCCGTGTCGAGCGCGGGTTGCCGCTTTCGCTGCGCCGCTGCGGCTACGAAACCATGTCGCTCTATCCGGCATTCGGCGCGTTCATGAGCGCGCGCAGTTTCCAGCTCACCACCGGCATCCAGCACTTCTTCGACGCGCATGATCTTGGCGCTGATGACGTCGAGCCCGACAGCTTCTTCTACGACAAGGCCTTGGGCCTGATGTCGCAGCGCGCCCCAAACGCGCCGCTGTTCATGTTCGTCTATCTCGCCGCCAATCATTTTCCCTGGGAGACGCGGTTTCGTCCCGATCTGATGCCGGCCTGGCGCAATACGGGCAACGAGCCGGTGGTCGACGAATATCTGCGGCGGCAGGCGATGAGCGCGAACGACTACGCGACCTTCGTCGCGGGGCTGAAAAAGAAGTTTCCGTCGGAGCCGTTCCTGATCGTGCGTTACGGCGACCATCAGCCCGAATTCTCCCCGCATGTGCTCGATCCCGATCTCGACGAGGCCGGTGTCGGCAAGAAACTCGAAAACTACGACCCGAGTTATTACGCGACCTATTATGCGATCGATGCGATCAACTTCGAGCCGGTCAAAAGTCCCGCGGTCATGGATACGATCGACGGGCCCTACCTGCCGCTTGTGATCCAGGAGGCGGCCGGCATCCCGCTCGATCCATCCTTCGATGAGCAGAAGCAGATCATGCTACGCTGCAATGGTCTGTTCTACGCCTGCAAGGATGGCGCCGAAGCCCGCCGGTTCAATCGATTGCTGATCGACGCCGGCCTGATCCAGGGATTGTAGGGGTTACCGTCCGGCGCCGAATCGGGAAAACGCTAGTTTCGCCTTCTCGATCGTCACTTATCGGGGGATGACTGCGCCGACCGCGGGGGATCGCGGTGTTTAGGCGGTGTTAACTTTCGGCCTTGAACCAGCCCGGTCGGCTCGAAGACAGCCGCTCCTGCCGGCGCGAGCAGTGCCCCTATCAGTTTAAGCCGCCTGCGAATTCTCCCCGGCGTTGTAACATGTCGATCATCAATAACCCTATCTGACGATAGATATCTTTTGTCAGGCGATCGGTACCCAGTGCCGCGACTTCGTTAATTTTATTCCATTAGGGAATGGATTGTTAACGAGGCATTCAGGGATTCTGCCGTGTCGACCGAACGCTTTCTCAAACAGCGCGCCGTCAATATCGCTGTGGAGGGACATTACGTGCTCCCCAAATGGTACGACCCGCGGGGCAAGCTGCAAACGTTCCCTTGCCGAACCACCCGCGTTTCGCCGTACCGGATGCTGGTCGACGTGCCCGTCACCGGCAAGGTCGGCGACCATCTCACGTCCTACTTCCGCGATTTCGGCAAGCTCGATGGCCACATCAGCGATACCAGTCCCGGCTGTTTCCTGCTCGAACTCGATGTGAGCTATCCCACGCGCGAGAGGCTCGCGAACAAACTCACCTGGCTGGAAGGAAAGCTGAGGGATCCCCAGACTCTCGATCAGCGCGAGCATCCGCGCGTGATCCCGGCGCAACCCCGTTCTTCGCTGACCTTGGCTGATGGGGCTATCCTTGAGTGCACGATCATCGACATGTCGGTTGGGGGCGCCGCGGTCTCCGCCGATCTGCAGCCCGAGATCGGAACGCCGCTTGCCGTTGGGGCCTGCGTCGGCCGCGTCGTCAGGGTTTTTCCCGATGGCTTTGCAGTTCAATTCATCGAAAAGCAGAGGGAATATGACCTCGCGCGGCTGATCTCCCGGCCGATGTCGTCGTATTACGCCGCCACCAAGGTTGCGTCCGAACTCGAGCAAGTCGATTTCGATAATGTGGATGCTGATGTTGATGCTTGACGGCCGCGATCCCGGGCCGGGAAGGGCGTAAAGCCGGTCGCAATAAAGCCGATCAACGCGCGAACTTTCGCGAGGTGCGGATGACGATCGGCTGGCAAGACGGCATGGTTGCCGTCCTCCTTGAATCGGCAAAGGGCTGCCATTACGGTGCCCGCCGACAAGGGGAAAACAAGATGAAGCAGATCAGGATCGGCGACGTCACCATCGATGCGGTGATCGAACGCGAAGGTCCGTGGCGGCGGCCGCAGGATTTCTTCCCGGCCTACGATGAGGGATCTTCAGGCATCATCTGCCCTCGATGGAGCCCGAAGTTTACGACGAAGCCCTCGGCATGATCGTCATCACCTACCAGACCTTCGTGGTGCGAACGCCGCGCTACACCATTCTGGTCGACACCTGCACCGGCGAGGACAAGGGCCATCCGCCGCCGTTCGATTTTCCCGGCAAGGAGCGCTGGCGCAACGAGCTGTTCGCGCTCGGGATCGGTTTCGACAAGGTCGACTACGTGTTCTGCACGCATCTCCACATCGACCATACCGGCTGGAACACCACCTTGCGCGATGGCCGCTGGGTGCCGACGTTTCCAAACGCCAAATACATCTTTCACAAACGGGAATACGCAGTCTGGGAAGCCGAGAACGCGAAAGGCAACAACCCGCCCGGCACGGTGTTCCGCGACAATTGCCTGCCGGTCGTCGAGGCAGGTCAGGCGCTCCTCGTGGACGACGATTACGCGCTCGACGACACCATCACGCTGACGCCGACGCCCGGGCATTCGCCCTGCCATTGCTGCGTCAACATTCTCTCGCGGGGCAAGCGCGCGGTCGTGGCCGGCGACCTCATGCACCATGTGATCCAGTGCCGCGAGGTAGAATGGTCGTCGAAGCCGGACTGGGACCCGAAACAATCGGCGCTATCGCGCCGGAAGTTTTTTGCTTCCGTCGCCGGGACCGACACGCTGATCCTGCCGGTGCATTTTCCGAACCCCACCGTCGGCCTGATCACGGCGGACGGGGACCGCTTCAACTACCGCTACAAGCGTGATTAGACAGGCGTGCCGGGACACGGTAACTGCCTTGCAATCAAGGCTTGTGCCCGAACCGACGGTTTAAGAGGTCCGAAATGAAAAGACGCTGCATTGCCGCCTTCCTCGCCATGATCGGCGTAATGATCTCCGTCGCAGCCTCCCTCCCGACCCTTGCGGCGGATGATCCCCACGCAAAAGTCATGCAGTCGGCAGCCTTGCCGGTGCGCGCGGTGATCGATAACGAGCGCGTCACCGTCTGGGACACGGCCAGCCATCTTCCGCCCGCCGCCCACGATTTCGTGGCCATCACTCTGTCCGAATCGGGCAATGCGATCTTCGGTCACGCCGGCGACACCGTCGGCACGGCGGGGACGCGCACCGTCATCGTCGAACTGAAGGATCGTCCGGTCGCCCCGATTGCGAATAATTCCGGTTATCCCAATGCCTATCCCCGCCCTCACATCGAGAAGATCCTTGAAAACGACCGCGTCATCGTCTGGCGCTATCGCTGGAATCCGGGTGAGCCGACGCCGATGCATTTCCACGACAAGGATGTGGTGGTGGTGTATCTGGAGGATTCAGCGCTGAAATCGACCGAGCCGGACGGCAAGAGCGTCGTGAACGAATACAAGGCCGGCGACATCCGGTTCAACCGGCGCGACCGCGTTCACACCGAACTCCTCCTCCGCGATGCGGCAAGCGCTGTCATCACCGAGTTGAAGTAGACACCCGGACTTGTCCAGGTGTCTTATTGTCGGATTGAGCGTCTCGCGCCACTTCAGCGTTGCGTCACTCCATGCACTTGCGGACGAACTGGATTCGCTCCAGCAGTCCGATTCCCTGCGCCTGGGCCTGCTTGCGGCAGCCCTCGCGCTTGTCGAGGCGCAGCTCGACCTTCTGCATCAGACTGACGCCGATATCGCCGGAGACCTGCGGCGCGGCGCCCGCAGCCGCCGCTGTTCCGGCGTCGGTTGACGGTCCGTCGCCGGCAGCACGTGCCGCCTCCTGAAGACGCTTGATATCTTCCGGACTCAATTTCGGTCGCTCGATATTGAGCGAAACCTTGTTCAGCTTTCCCGTGAAGGTGAACGGCGTAGCGTAGTCGTTGTCGTCGACCGGTGTTCCGGTGTCCGACCCTATATCGAGCGACTCGTCCCACTGCAGTATGAGCGGAAGCGTATGTTCCATTTTCTCGGTCGCAACTGCGGTGCCATCGACCTTCAGCACCCCGGTGCCGCCAGCCCCAATACCGCTGAAATTGCCAAACAGCATGGTCGCAGGACCGAGACCGTCATATTTGAAGTCAAACTCAAGCACGTGCTTTCCGGCCGCCAGCTCCGGTCCCTCCCAGCGCGCGCGCTTGAGGTCGACCAGATTCCAGGTGAATACGGGCTTGTTCTTCAGGACGTAAAAACCGTACCCGCCGAACCGCCCGCCTTGCGTGATCAGCATGCCTTCGGCGCCGCCTTGCGGAATCTCCACGTCCACCTTGAAATTGTAGGAGGTGTTGAGGATGCTTGGCGCATCGCCGTTCGGCGTACCGGTCATCGGCCGGGTCCAGGTGAAGGAAGTGCGGCCTGCGCTGAGGCTTGGTCGCGGTATCACCAGCCGCCCCGCCACCGAAGCGTCGAGCGGCAGCACCTGGTATTTCTGCGCTTCCTTCCAGAAAAGGTCCTGCATCTCCTTCAATTTCGCTGGATACTTGGCCGCGACGTCCTCGTACTGCGTCCAGTCGTTCTTCAGGTCATAGAGCTCCCAGGGATAATCGAGCGGGCTCGGCAGCTTGATGCCAGCCGTTACCCAGGGCGGCCGCAACACCTTGGTTGAGGCAATCCAGCCGTCATTGTAGATGGCGCGGTCGGCCATCATCTCGAAGTACTGGACTTTGTGCGTGGTTGGCGCGTTCGCGTTTTTCTTGTCGAAGGTGTACAGCATGCTGACGCCCTCGATCGGGCTCTGCTTGATGCCATCGACTGTTGTCGGCTGCTTGATATGCGCGGCCTCCAGGATGGTCGGCACGACGTCGATGACGTGATGGAATTGAGTGCGAATCCCGCCCTTGTCGGTGATCACCTTCGGCCATGAGATCGCCATGCCCTGGCGGGTGCCGCCGAAATGCGACACGATCTGCTTGGTCCAGGAGAACGGCGTGTCAAATGCCCAGGCCCAGCCGATCGACATATGGCCGTAGGTGCGGTCGGTGCCCCAGACGTCGTAGAAATATTTGAGCTGCTCTTCGACGGTTGGGTTGGCCTGATTGAACATCGCGACTTCATTCGGCGTGCCGTTCGGCTGACCTTCCGCGCTCGTGCCGTTGTCGCCGTTGATGTAAATGATAAGCGTGTTGTCGAGCTTGCCGAGGTCGTCGATCGCCTGAATCACGCGGCCGATCTCGTCATCGCAGTAAGCGGCGAAAGCAGCGAACACGTCGGCCTGCCGGATGAACAGCTTCTTTTCGTCGGCGTTGAGCTGGTCCCATTCCTTGATCAGGTCTTTTGGCCAGGGTGTCAGCTTGGCATCCTGTGGGATGACGCCTAACCTCTTCTGGTTGGCAAAGATCGTCTCACGCAGCTTGTTCCAGCCGTCGTCGAACAGATGCATGTCGCTGATCTTCTTGATCCACTCCGGCGTGGGATGATGCGGCGCGTGCGTGGCGCCGGGCGCGAATTTGATCAGAAAGGGCTGGTCGGGCGAAAGGGTGTTGATGCGATTGACATAGTCGATCGCCTCGTCGGCCATCGCCGTCATCAGGTTCCAGCCGGGCTTTCCGACGTAAGGGTAAATCGGCGTGGTGTTCCGGACGAGATTGCCGGGCTCCCACTGGTTGGTGTCGCCACCCATGAAGCCGTAGAAATATTCAAAGCCCATGCCGGTGGGCCACTGATCGAACGGACCGGCCTGCGAAGCCTGATATTCCGGTGTGTTGTGGTTCTTGCCAAACCAGGCGGTGTGGTAGCCGTTATCCTGCAGGATGCGGCCGATTGTGGCCTTGTCCTTGGTGATGATGCTGTCGTAACCGGGATAGCCGGTGGCCTGCTCGGCAACAACGCCGTAGCCGACCGAGTGATGATTGCGGCCCGTGATCAGCGCCGCGCGCGTCGGCGAACACAGCGCGGTCGAATGGAAGTTGGTGTAGCGCAGGCCGTCTCGCGCGATCCGGTCGAGCGCCGGCGTCGGAATGACGCCGCCGAAGGTGGAGGGGACGCCATAGCCGGAATCATCCGTGATGATCAGAAGCACGTTCGGCGCGCCCTTGGGCGGAACGATGCGCGCCGGCCAATACGGCGTGGATTTTGTCGCTTCGCGCTCGATCTTGCCGCCGAATTTTTGCGACGGCGCCGGAAGCTGGTCTCCGGGTATTGTCGTGGTGGCGCTCGGCGAGCCGGGCACGCCATTGATTTCCTGCGCGGTTGCTGCTGCGGACAGCAGAAAGGTCAGTGTCAGTGTCGCAGCGCACAATCGGCCTGTGCTCATGACAGGTTCCTCCATTTGAAGATACAGCGACAGCAATCGGAAGCGAACGATGAGCTCTGCGCGGCACGAAAGGTTTGATTTGAATCAAGAAGCCCGCGTGCGGGATTGGGATTAGTCTTGGCTGAATTTGAGCGAAGAGGAGCGCGTGGTCGAATGTCAAAATTGCAAACAGCAACGGGGCTAATTGTTTGCGCTCTATTCTGCCTGAACATTTCAATCGCGCAGGCCGGTCCCTGCAGCGCCGACATTGCGCAGTTCGAGAAGGCCATCCGCGACTCCGCGGGAAATCCGAATGCGGGATTGACGGCGCCGCAGTCGGTCGCGGCACAAATGGACCGGCAGCCGACACCGGAGTCCATCAAACGGGCCGAGGGCCGCCTGCAAGCAAAATTCTCCGCGACCATGGCGCGCGCCAAGCGGCTTGACGCCAAAGGCGACCGGTCAGGCTGCAGTTCCGCACTTTCCGCGGCGAAGCGGATGTATATTCTCTAAACGAGGCTGGCGATCGAAGCGTCCGGTCAGCCGACTGGCTCTCCCCGGCCTTATTGCGGCTGTGGTTGCTTCGGCTGAACGTGGCTGTTCGTCGTGACTTTTTTGGTTGTCTTGACGCTTTTTGGTTTCGCGAGAGTTGGGTCCGGCTGCGACGGCAACAAGACGACCGGTGCTGGCATGGTTTCGGCCGGCGGCGCTTGCTCGCGCGCACCGTTTCGCTGGCTTTGCCACCAGTCCTGCAGCGCATAGCCCTGATGAACGACCGATCCGGGGGGTTGATTGGCGAATTCGCCGGTTTGCGCGAGGGCGCTCACCGTCGACGCAAGCACGACGAGCGTGAGGATGGCCGAAAGATTGATACCGGATTGCATTTTGGGACCCCTCTCGGTTGGCTTCGAGCTGGTCTGCCACCAGCCGTTCATATAGGTCCGCGGTTTTCCCGCGGAAAGGGCGCCCAATTGGCGGCGTTGCGATGGTTTCCTTCGCGGCCCGGCCGCTTGCCGCATGGGCACCTGCGCGTCACCACCCTTCCGCTCCTGCCTCACATCGCCTAAGAGCGGCCTGAAACTTTTCCTCGGACCTCAAGCGACGCATGATTCGACTGGACAACATCTCTAAGCAAATCGGCCATCAGATTCTCTTCATCGAGGCCTCGGCGGCGATCCAGAAAGGCGAGAAGGCCGGTCTCGTCGGTCCGAACGGCGCCGGCAAGACGACGCTGTTTCGGATGATCACGGGCCAGGACCTGCCCGACGAGGGGCAGGTCGCCGTCGATCGCGGCATCACCATCGGCTATTTCAGCCAGGACGTCGGCGAGATGTCCGGCCGCAGCGCGGTGTCGGAGGTGATGGATGGCGCAGGCCCGGTCAGTGCGGTTGCCGGCGAATTGAAAGAGCTGGAGGCCGCGATGGCGGACCCGGCGCGTGCCGATGACATGGAGGAGATCATCGCGCGCTACGGCGAGGTGCAGCACCGTTTCGAGGAGCTCGATGGCTACGCGCTGGAGGGGCGGGCACGCGAGGTGCTGGCGGGTCTCAGCTTCAACCAGGAGATGATGGACGGCGACGTCGGCGCGCTGTCGGGCGGCTGGAAGATGCGCGTGGCGCTGGCGCGCATTCTCCTGATGCGCCCCGACGCCATGCTCTTGGACGAGCCGAGCAACCACCTCGATCTCGAAAGCCTGATCTGGCTGGAGCAATTCCTCAGAGGGTACGAGGGCGCGCTGCTGATGACCTCGCACGACCGCGAGTTCATGAACCGCATCATCGACAAGGTGGTGGAGATCGACGGCGGTCAGCTTTCGACCTATTCCGGCAATTACGAATTCTACGAGGGCCAGCGTGCGCTGAACGAGAAGCAGCAGCAGGCCCAGTTCGAGCGCCAGCAGGCGATGCTGGCCAAGGAGATCAACTTCATCGAGCGCTTCAAGGCGCGCGCCTCGCACGCAGCCCAAGTGCAGAGCCGGGTCAAGAAGCTGGAAAAGATCGAGCGCGTCGAGCCGCCGAAGCGCCGCCAGACCGTGGCTTTCGATTTTCTCCCCGCACCGCGTTCGGGCGAGGACGTGGTGAGCCTGAAGCGGGTGCAGAAAGGCTATGGCAGCCGGATCATCTATGACAGGCTCGATTTCATGGTCCGTCGGCGCGAGCGCTGGTGCGTGATGGGCGTCAACGGCGCCGGAAAATCCACGCTGTTGAAACTGGTGGCGGGCTCCACGGAGCCCGACGACGGCACGGTGGCGTTGGGCGGCAGCGTGAAGATGGGTTATTTCGCGCAGCACGCGATGGATCTGCTCGACGGCGAACGCACGGTGTTTGAGTCGCTGGAAGA
>Ga0209517_10007380_pt1 | contig 13198 bp, 16 predicted proteins | sample PeaSoiMetSII2010_FD_187695 | JGI IMG/M metagenome (GOLD analysis project Ga0209517, IMG submission 187695) | Peat soil microbial communities from Weissenstadt, Germany - SII-2010 (SPAdes) (version 2) | ecosystem: Environmental > Terrestrial > Soil > Wetlands > Peat | place: Germany...
ATGGCGCTCCACTGCGGTTGCGCGTTGAGAATCAACTTGGCTACAAGATGGTCAAATGGATCGAGCGTATTGAATTTATCCAGTCGGAAAAACAGTTGGGCGAGGGAGAAGGCGGAAAGAACGAGGATGATGAATACTTTGATCTCCTGCCTAACATCTGAGCGACTCTACTCCGCGCGACAGCTCTGGCATTATCGCGCGCCGCAAGGAAGCTTCCCCCCTCGACGAACGGTCTCGCAGTCCCGGCGGATATTTCTTTCGTCGTGATCGCGCGCTGGTCTTCATCCCTCTGCGTTCTCGCGTTATTCTGACGCAACGCGGCGTGCAAGGCGGACAAAGCAAAACAGGAATGTCTGTCGCGTTCTTGCCTCAAGGTTCCGTATCGTCGTCCTCTACGTCCTCGTCCAGGACACGATCCTGTTCCAGGTAGTGTGCCACGGCATACTGCGCCAAGAGCACTGTCTCCAGGTGAATCGTGGCACCGATACATTCACCCTGCAGGTGTGGCACACCAGCCGGATGTTTGCATGTCTCTTTGCTTCCGTCCTGAAACTCAACAAACGAACTGTCTTCAGAATCGAAGTGGCGGAGGTTGTGCCATACTTCCTCTCCTACGCTTCCCGAGATGTCGATTTTCAGTTTTACCGAAGGCATCGGCCGAAACTCCATTCCTCAAGCTGCGTGGCATGCGGTGGCTTCTCCACAGATCATCTCCAAGATCCGCCCTGCCAACTGTTCGAACCCATGGTGAACGTCAATGCCGATTTCTGAGTCGTGCTGCTCAAATTGCGCCCGCAATTCCTCCTGTTCACTTTCGCTCAGCAGCTTGTTAGTCATCGGGAAAAGTAGGTAGTCCTCTTTCCAGATGTGTGCTGGATAAAGCTCAATGAGCCTGCGGAGAGTACCGATCAGCGCCTCCTTGCCTGCGTGAGGAGTGCGTATATAGGTTTCGGACGTAAGCTTCAGATCTGCCAACAGACCTCGACCTTTTTCATGTTCATGAAGAAGAACTGCCAAGGGACAACCGCTCGCGGGCACTCCCTTCTTCTCCAGGAGCTTAAACAGATAATCCTCTTCCTTCCCGTGGTGGCACTTATCGCCAAAGGTCTGCATGAATTCCGACAGATCTGTCAGCACGGCTGGGTCGATCTCCTTACCCGATTCCAGTTTCTCTATGATTACCGCCATTCCACCGACGACCTGTTGAATGATGCGGTGTTCGTGTTCCAGTTCCTCTGTTGGCTTTCTGTTCGTCATTGGAGTACTCCCTTCTTGTCTTTGACATCCCGGTCAGCGGTTGTAATGCTTCGCATTGATTTCGGTGTACTGTTTCCATTTCTCCGGCAGGTCATCGAGGGCGAAGATCGCGGAAACAGGACAAACCGGCACGCAGGCACCGCAGTCGATACACTCGACCGGATCGATGTATAGCTGAGTTTCCGTGGCAAAATCATCTTCGTTCTTCCGCGGATGAATGCAGTCGACAGGGCATGCATCCACGCAAGCCGTATCTTTCGTTCCGATGCAAGGTTCAGCGATCACATAAGCCATAAGAACGGCCCTCTACTTCCAGCCTACTTCCCCCACCACGAGATGCAGTGACAAAAGTCACGAGGCCTGCTCACTCCGTCGCGCGGGTTCAAAACCTTGCAGAAGCGGTGCACGGTTGCGGGCTTCCGGTATCGGTTCGACCATCAACCCTCTAGCGGAGTCAAAGCTCAGGGTTGTGGTCAAACTGCACTTGTCACACAACCAGAAGAACACCGAAGCACCGCCCGACTTCCTGCTGCAAACCGTAGCTGGGACGTCCCGACAGGGTTCCGAGGGGGATCTCACCTCAAATCGGAACAACTTGCCGCGTCCCAGCCGATGGAAAGGAACGGAACATGCAGGGTTCGCACATTTTGCAGTCATTGGTCGCCCTCGTTTGAGTCTGCATCTTTCGTCTACCATTTCCGCACTCGGAATGGATTTCTCCAATAGTTCATTCGTACTCTGGGGAGGGGATTTCTGTAACGGTCGGCCGGAGCCAATCGACTAGCGGTAATGCGGAGCCAGCTTTGCTGGTGTGAAACTCACGACAGGAAGTTTGCTTGGTCGCAGCCATTAAGCCGCCGATTTGCGACTGCTCGCTCTGTGTTTTCTTCCGACCCTCATTTCCAGGTAATCCCGAAGAGCAACTGCATTGTTGTGGTCACTGTCGTGAGAACTGTAGACAAGCGTCACCGTGCCTCGGCGCGCGGCCGTGAGGATTGGATCACACGCTTCTGGATGTCGATCCAGTTCGGCTTTGTAACGTTTCTGAAATTCCCCCCATTTCTTCGCATCATGACTGAACCACTGGCGCAGTTGAGTACTGGGTGCAACGTCCTTCAGCCAGCCATCGAGATCCAGGGAAGTCTTCTTTATCCCACGAGGCCAAAGTCTTTCTACAAGGAAACGTCGGCCATCTTCTGGAGAGGCTGTTTCATATACGCGCTTCAGTTTGAGCATTCCGGTTTCCTCCTTTGAATAGGCTAGTCAGTCGTCTCTTGGCCACTCCGCCTGCGTACACTCCGGGCACTCGCTCTCAATGTAGGCAAGCCACGAGAGCACTTCCGAGACGCCAGGAAGGTTGTCTCCTTGTGCAGTGCGCCACGTCGCGTACACCTCTAGGAAACGGTCAGTCACGTAAACCGCGGAAGCAGGAACTGCGTGGACGTCGACTGCCCCAACCGATTTGTGGATTTGCCTGTCTTGGTCAGCCAGAACGGGAAACGGCAGTTGCACCTGGTGCTTGGCCCGTTCCGCTTGCTCCCGGGAACAGGCCAGGACAACCAATATCTCCGAGTCTTGACCTCGAATTTCGGCGTAGCGCTGCACGAGGGTCCGGAGAAATCCGTTCTCTCTCAGGTCGGCAGCGTCTCCTGCGAAGAACAACACCAGATTGGCGTGGCCACGGTAGTCATAAAGACTGACTTGCCCGCCCTCTGCTGATGGCAGCGTGAAGTCGCACATCAACCGTCCACGGGCTGGGAAACTGTGCGCCGGCGTGAGTTTTGCGCTGCCGACTTCTGACTGCAGCATGGACAAACCTTATATATCGTTACACGATATAATATCACTATCGATGAGGTCGATGGTGGCCTGTGTTCTGCAGCTCTCGAAAGGAGCGAGGCGGGCATCAATACTACGTCTAAGTCGTAACCCAAACAGGGGAGATCCACTCTCTATATAAGGAGGCTCCGATGCCTGCCGATATTTCCGCCACCCACATGGTCAAACTGACGAGTCGAGAATCCGTTGCCGAAGGCACCATGGCCTTTCGTTTCGAGAAACCAAAGGAGTTCCAGTTCACGCCCGGCCAATACGTCGATGTCACGCTGCTGAATCCGCCGGAGACAGATGCAGAGGGAAACATCCGTTCATTTTCGATCGCCAGCATTCCTTTTGAGGACCACCTCACGCTCGTTACCCGCATGCGTGGCACTGCGTTCAAGCGTGTGCTCAAGTCTGCACCCCTCGGCATGGAAGCTAAGCTGGACGGTCCCATGGGCTCCTTCACTCTGCACAAAAACGCATCGAAAGCAGCAGTCTTCCTCGCCGGCGGAATCGGAATCACACCGTTCTTCAGCATCCTCGGCAACGCGGCACATGAAAAACTGCCCCACAGGCTATATCTGTTCTACTCGAACCGACGACCGGAGGATGCCGCATTTCTGAGCGAACTGCGACAATTGGAGGAAAAGAACCAGCATTTCCGCTTCGTTCCCACTATGACGGAAATGGCCAAGTCGCACCGGGATTGGAAGGGCCAGACTGGATTCATTGACCAGCAGATGGTCAGGAAGTTCCTACCGGACCTCCAGGGCCCTATCTATTACATTGCCGGACCTCCAGCAATGGTGGCTGCGATGCGGCAAGTGTTAGTCAGTTCCGGTGTTGACGAAGATGATGTCCGGACTGAGGAATTCGCTGGCTATTGACCTTCGTGGATATTGGCACAAAAACAGGCCCTACGCTTAAGAGGCGCACTGCATTCTGTTTGGGATACAGTCGCGTCCACATGGCTGGCGCTACAACGGTGGCTTCATTTCTGGACAAGGTCCCCGATGGTCTGCTTCATGACTTGACCATAGACGTTCGAGATGGAGTTCGTCAGCGGGATGTTCTTCGGACAGATTCGAACACAGTTCTGTGCGTAGCTGCACTCGTGGATGCCACCGTCAGCCGTCATGGCTTCGAGCCGGTCCCGTTTCAAGGACGCCCCCGTAGGGTGCTGGTTGAAGAGGCGTACTTGGTTGATGATTGCCGCGCCCACAAAACCTGTTGCCACTGTGAACTGCGGACAGACCTCCATACAAAGACAGCAAGACATACACCGGGACATGGGATACGCCTTCTCCTGTTCCTCGGGCGATATTCTTGGACCTGGTCCCAGATCGTACGTTCCATCAATCGGGACCCATGCTTTAACGCGCTTAAGATTCTCGAATAGCACGCTACGATCAACTGCCAGATCTCGAACAACGGGAAAGCGTGACAATGGTTCCAGGCGAACGGGATGCTTGAGTTTGTCCACAAGAGAAGAGCACGCCATGGCAGCCTTGCCGTTGATTCGCATGGCACAAGACCCGCACACTTCCTCCAGACAATTGGAGTCATAGATGATGGGGGTTGTTGGCTTCCCTGTGCGGTCCACCGGGTCCATGGCGATGTCCATTAGACCGCTGATGACGTTCATGCCAGGCCGCCATCTCAGGTCAAACTCTTCCCAGAAAGACTCCGATTGCGGCGTGGCTTGCCGCCGAATGACGAAGCGCACGGTCTTGTCGGTCATAGTTGTTTTACTTCACTTTCATCCGTGGGGTGATTAACGCATCAGCACAAACGGGCCTGTTGGACGCCTTCTGTTTGGCTGTTAGTTGAAGAATATCGGAGGCTCGAACTGCCAAATCGCTGGCTTGCTGTTGCAGGTCTGGGCGGTACCAAAAATCAGCGAGCCTCACGACCTCCTCGCAAGACTTTCTCAGTTCCAGCCAGCCTGGCGGCAGCTTATGAACCCGAGCAAACGCTTCCAGGGTCATTCCACGGCCTCGGTTCGGGAAGGGTTTCGTTGTCGCCAGCCTCTTCTTCATTTGGCAATCGAAGACGACTTTCCATTACGTCTCCCAAAACTCGGCAATATCGGCCCAGCGTGCCGGAAGAAAACAAGTCATCGTGCGACGGAACGATTAAATGGTCATTCCCGACTCCAACGGGTAATGACGGTTCATTGGAAGGGACAGCCTGTTTCGAACCCGAGAAATCAACATGGTCGGAGCGGTAGGCGGGAACGAGCCGGCGGATCTCATCCAATATTGCGTGCGGGTCGAAGGGCCCCATCCGGGGTTCCAAATCCTGCCGTTCCATCCACACGGCCTGACGGTCCACCTCACCCGATTGAGCCCCTCGCGACTGCCCCGTGTCTGAGCGGATGCCTTCTCCGCGCGTAACGAGTTTTCCTATCGGATAGCCCATGTACTGGGCGAGCCGGGCAATTATCTCCATATCGCTCTTAGGGCCAACCACCTCCGCGGCCTTTCTCAACCTCTGGAGATCACCGCAGGTGTTCGTGAAGGTTCCCGATTTCTCGTAAGCGGATGTGGCAGGAAGCACGATATCCGCGAGTTGAGCCGTCTCGGTAAGGAAAAGGTCCTGTACGACTAAGAATGTTCCCTGCAGGGCAAATGGGTCGATGCGGTAGCGAGCCACGGGGTTCGAACCAACGACGTATACCGCCTTCAGGGCTCCATCTTTAGCAGCTTCCATCATCTGCGGCAGATTGAGTCCCGACTGTGTGGGAAACTCTTCGTCCCAAACTTCACGAAAAGCCGCGCCCTGCGAGAGGGGCACGTATCCAGGTAAGAGGTCTGGATAGAGTCCCATGTCGGCAGCACCCCGCGAGTTCGCATAGTCGCCAAGGCAAACCCACTTGCAACCTGGGATCGCAGCACCGATCCGCACAAGCGTGGCGATGTCCTCGCCTCGTAATTCAGAGCCACAGACAATGATGAGATCCTTCTCTGTCTGTAGTTTGTTTCTGAGAGCGGTCAGTTCATCGCGACCAGATTGGTCCAGAGCGCAATATTCGCGAGCACGATCGTCCCCGGCCAGGAAAGCTGCCGCTTTGCCTTCAGTGCCTCCAGCAACCGGCACGAATTGCGTTGCCTGTCGAGTCAGCTTGATCGGGCGCGCATTGATCAGGTAAAGCCGTGAGCGGTGCAGACGCACATTATTGCGGATTTGCCAGGCCAATAGCGGATGTTGATACGTAGGATCGCTTCCAATGAGTAGGATGGCAGGAGCGTCGAGGATATTTCTCATGCTAGCGGTAGCGTTTGGTTTGTCCGCGAGAGCACGGACCAGGGCCGGGAAATCCGCTGTCCGATGATGATCAATGTTGTTTGTGTGGAGGACGACCCGTGCGACCTTCTGCAACAAGTAGCCTTCTTCATTGGTCGTACGCGTTGAACCAATCACCCCGATTGAGTTGCCACCACAGCTATCTCGAACTTCGTGCAAGCGTCCAGCAACAATCGATAGGGCCTCTTCCCAGGAAGTGGGAATCAGCCGGCCATTCCTCCGCACCAGGGGTTGCTTCAGCCGTTCGGGGTGGGCGGTGAAATCGAACGCATAACGCCCTTTGATGCACAGGAAATCGCCATTGATGCCGCTCTTGTCGCGGTTGGAACCGCGGACGATCTCCATGCCAGTTTCGCAGGGGCGCACGCCCAAAGTCGTCGTACATCCGTCGCCGCAGTGCGTGCAGACGGTCGCCACGTGTTTCATTTCCCAAGGTCGAGTCTTATAGCGGTATGCACCAGAGGTCAGAGCACCGACGGGGCAGATGTCGATGCACATGCCGCACTCTTCGCATTCCAGATAGTCACCTTTGTTCGGAACAATCAGCTGCGAGGAATTCCGATTGGCGATCCCCAGGGCCCAGACATCCATGCCCTCACCGCAGATCCGCACGCAGCGGTAGCACATGATGCACCGAGGCCGATCAAAGTACACGACTGGGGACCATTGCTGCTCGTCTTTGTGGTTCTTGCAATCAATCAGCTTGGACTCTCCTGGCCCATAGCTGAGGGTCGCATCCTGCAGTTCGCATTGGCCGCCGGCGTCACAAACCGGGCAATCCAGGGGATGGTTCTGCAGTACAAATTCGAGCATCGCCTTGCGGGCCTGCTTGACGGTGTCACTCTCCGTAGTAACCACCATCCCCTCGCTGATGAAGGTGGTGCAGGCGGTCTGTAACTTGGGCATCTTGGCGATTTCTACGAGGCACATCCGGCAGGCGCCCTGTAGCGACAGGCCTGGGTAGTAGCAGAAGGATGGAATCTCAATTCCTACACTCTTGCAAGCCTCGATCAGCAGTGTCCCAGCCGGCTGGACGATCTTCTTCCCATCCACCGTTATGTTTACGTCGGGCATCGCCAATCTGTATCTGTCTCGTGCGCAGCCGCACAACTCAGCTCGCGTTGTGGCGCTCTTCCGTTGTTCCTTCCGGCCAGGAAATGGTGATCAAGAAAGCGCTCTCCTCCACCGCCTCGACATCGTGGGGGACGCCATGATCGAGTGCCATCAACTCCCCGGCGGGAAGTTCGATCTTCTGATCTGGTAGATGAACGCGGATCCTGCCTTGGAGCGTATGGATCGAAATTCTGGCATCGGCGTGGTGCTCCTTCATTTGGGTGTTCGCCTTCATGAGCACCAACACGATGCGGAAATCCGGGTACTTAGCGAGCGTCTTAGAGCTGCGCCCGGTTTCCCGCTGCCATGAATCTTCGTTGCGGAGCTGTCGGAGTTCATCCGAAAGATTGAACCGCAGCAGCGGGCTGGCTAGATAGGGCAACCTGTTTAGGGCCTTACTGCTTTCATTCGGCTTGGGTACCGCTGAATTTCTCGCCATTTTTGCCCTCCATCGACTGAGATACCCAGTATATATCGTGGTACGATATACATGAAAGAAAGTACCATTCAATCGGCAACCGCCACCCCGGATATATGGGTGATCGGCGTCTTCCTTCGGGAAGCACGCTGCAGCACAAGCTCGATTCCTCGCTACTTGTCGAGAACCCGTCACGACGGCAGGAATGTCCGTCTCTCTGGATCTATGAGCGGATCATGGTCAGCAGCATCTTGAAACGAGTGCCTGCCTTGACCGCGTGGGGTTGCGTGGCAGGTAACAGAACGACCTCTCCAGCTTTCACCGTGATGGGTTTACCAGCGATCGTGACTTCTCCTTCTCCTTCAACCGCTTGCACGAGCGCATCAAACGGGGAGGTGTGTTCACTCAACCCTTGCCCTTCATCGAAGGCAAAAATGGTGACGTTCCCCTTTTCTCGTTTCAAGATGACTCGGCTCACGACTGACCCCTCCTGGTAATTGACGAGTCCGGGTAGAGGCAAAGACTGTGCTCCGGCAATTTCTGAACTTGTTGCTGTGGCTGAGCTCATTGTGCGTCTCCTATGTTAGCTATTGGATGTCTCGGCGCCGGCTAACGACTTATCGTGCCGGTAGCGGGAATGGCGCCGTAAGCAATTTCGTCCGACCCGTCTTCGCTACGTTCATGGTGTGCCACAACTCGATTCCCCACCACAGCAACGCGGTCAATTCGATGAAACCCGTGAACCCAATCAGCGGATAAGCGACATTGGGCACGAAATCTGTAAGCACCTGCAGCAGCACTCGGCCTGCACAGCCGACGTTGAATAGAACAAAAGGAGCCCACAGCGAGTTCATTCGCTTCGCGTCGATCCCCGCCAGGATGGGCACAACGCGCGAAGAGACTCCCAAGATCATCATGCTGATGAAACCTACGGTGAATGCGTGGCGGTGAGAGCCCATATATGTGTGCGCAAATACCTGATGGGTCAACGCCCCGTAGAGCGGGAAGAACGGCATCATGCCGCAAGCGATCACCAACCAAACGTAAGCGGCACGAACGAACTTGAAAGTGCGATCCGGCTGCGTTGGCTTCCGGAACACGCCGATTTGGATTGCCAGCAAAATTGCCCACAGCGGCATGAGCAAATAGGCAAGTTCGAGGCCAATTGCCAAATAGAAGTTGTGGGTAGTGAGCAACAGCACATAGCTGATGATGTTCAGCACCAGGCTGCCATTGATCAGCCAGAAGATCATTGTTTGGCGATCATGCGAGGGCTTTCCGAGACCGTACACCTGAGGCACGAAGCGCTGGCTGACGCCGGCGATAATCAGCGCGGCGAAGCCCAGCAGTTGAACATCCCGCAGCGGGCCATCGATCAGCGCGATGCGCATGATCACACCATGTTCCGAAGGAGCCGTGGCCTTAGCAAAAAAGAACACTGCTTCCAGGATTGTGCCCAGCAGAAACCAGATGAACGAACTGGCAATGAACTTTTCGTACGGGTTGTGCGGCTCAATCGACTGCCGAGCCGTTCGGTACAGCACCAACATGAAGATTACGACGGCAGTAATCTCGGATAGTCCCGACACCGCACCCAGCACGAATGAAGCCAAGGCGGGCAGCAGCATATCGGCAAGCATCCCTGCCACGATCCCCGTTCCCAAAAGATAGAAGCTCAGATTCGCCAACGCTGGCCGCCAGAGCGTGGTGTTCTTAAAGCGTGGAAACGACTGGTAAGCGAAGCCCATCACAAACATTCCTACCCAGCCGAAGATCATGGCGTGCGCGTGGGCGTGGATCGAAGAGAGGAGGCGCAACTGCAAGAAGCTCTTCCCGAAACCGATCTGCAGAAGGTTGATCGCACCCCACAGGCAACCGAGCGTCAGCACGATCGCTACACCAGCTTTGAAGAACCGGCGATAGATGTAATCCTGCAAACTTTCTTTGTAGACGTATGCCTGGGCGGACGGGTTCGCCATCTCGGTGTTGATCTCGCGCAGCAGTTCGTCCAAGTTTGCCTGATGGACCGCAGCAAAGAATGTTAGCGGTTCACTGGGTCCGTGCTCACCGCCGCAACCCTTCAAACCGTGCTCATCGAAAATGCGTCGGGCGCCAGGACACAGCGCCACGATTTCTGCCACGCTGGTATCGCCGGTGATGTGATTCATGACGTTGTCCCCCTCATCCCTAAACAAAGACCATAGAACTTGGGTTGCCGTTCAGCCATGACTTTTGTCACGACTTTGGAAACACCACGTTCCGCCAGAGCTATCGACGCGCTGCCAATAGGGGTGACGGCCTGACGACGACCATTCCCTTCATGCCGGATCCCTCGTGCAAGGTGCAAACGTAGCGGTAGACGCCTGGCTCCCTGAAGACGCGGGAGAAAGACTGTCCGGGCTGCAGCAAGCCGGAGTCGAATGGACGAACACCAGAAGGAAGCTTCACATCTACTACGGATAAGGCTTTGCTGGCATCATCCACCACGTTGTGAATCACTGGCGAGGAGTTCTTCCAAACCACTTTGTCACCGGCGTTCACGGTGATCGCTGCTGGCACAAATCCCATGTCAGTCATGCCGACTGTTCCCTGGGCTACTGGCGCTGTAAGCTTGGCCAAGGTTTTTCGGATCGCTACAGGGGACAGCTTCACAGAACAATTTGGGGCCAGCGCATCCAACGTTCTCACCACAAAACTGCGAACGTGTGGATCCTCCACTTCGACTACGCTGCCGAAATACCCCGTCACATGTACAAGACGATTGGCGTTTTGGGAGAACAACAATGGCCTTGCTTCCACGCGATAAACCTTTGATGACTGGAGGAGTTGCAGCATGGCCTTGCCGTCATTCGCCAACGTGAGGCAACCATTCAATTCTGTAAGAGAAGGTTCCGCTTCCGCAGCCGCCAGCCCGTGTGCATGACCTGCTTCATGTGCCTGCCCGGGTTTAGCAGTATGCGGCATCATGTCGGGCATGGACATCTCTGAACCAGAATCGGGTGGTACCGTCTCGGCCGTTGTGGCTGTAGCGGCTGTCGGAGCACCTTCCACCGTTGTGAGGCTCGACACAGTGTCGGCCTGAGTCATGCCCGAGATACGAGGAGATCCGAGCGCGATCGAGTCTACTGCTGGTCCCGGGTGCATCAGGGTCGCGTTCTCGGCGCCAGAAATCTGAAAGGTTGCCATCAGCCCTTTCGCCATCCGAGCCATCGCATGGTCCATCATGGGGAACTGTCCCGGAATACTGGCTTTGAATTCAAGAATCGCGGCTGCGCCGGGCGGCACACTCGCGGTTTGGATGCTCGTCAAGGGAGGAGATGTCAGAGACCCCAACAGGTAATCCCGAGTAAAGATCTCACCTACGACATGCAGTGATGATGTGTCATTGGGCCCCGCGTCACCGAAGAAGACGCGAACCGTTTCTCCAACTTTTGCCTGCATCGGGTGCGTTTTCGTCAGAGCGTCTACCGCTCCATTGAACACGAAATACTCGGGACTCTCGTCCATCAGTTTGGCATCGCTGAATTGTTGCATCCCTGTCTTGCCTTTGGCAGCAGTGGTATAAATTTCCCCCTGCATGACGTAGTACTCGCGATCAGCAGGCGGAAGTCCACCTTCTGGTTCGACCAGGATCAACCCATACATGCCGTTGGCAATGTGTTCGGCAATCATCGGCGTGCCGCAGTGATAGACAAAGAGTCCCGGCGTGGTGGCCTGAAATGTGAACGTTTTCGACTGCCCAGGAATCGTCTGACTGAACGCAGCTCCTCCGCCCGGGCCGAGTGATGCATGGAAGTCAACCGAGTGGGCCATGTGGCTGCTGGCGTCGTTCCGCAGAGTGACCTCGACAGTGTCTCCCTGCCGCACCCGGATCATTGGGCCGGGCACTTTCCCGTTGAACGTCCAGAAGCGATACGTCGTACCGGCTGACGGATCGAGTGTTCCAACCACCTCCTCAGCCACGAGCGTAACGCTAACCAGAGCTGGTTTTCTCTCACCAGCAGCCGGAGGAACATCGGCCGGGTCGCGTACTATGTCGTTAATCTTGGTCTGAGCCTTTGCTTGATGTTCGCTGTGTGTCATTTCCTGTGCGGTCAAAGCAGCCGTTATCGGAAACACGAAGAGCAGCATGCTCACGATGGCTTTCACGAATGATTGGTAATGAAGGCTTATTTTCATATTTCGTCTTTTCCAGCCGGCCTATCGTTATCTACTTTCGGCGTTCGGTTGCCGGCTGACCTATACTTGTATCGGGAGGCGATAGATCTCAATGGAGCATCCGTACCATCGGAATAGTCAGTTGTCACAGGAGCCCGTAAATGCTAGAGGGTGAATTGTTTACGCTGCTCCAGGGAACTACCGATGCCGCATTCTCGGTGACGGAAGATGGCGAAATCCTGTCTTGGAACAAGGCTGCCGAGAAATTATTGGGCTACTCCGCAGCCGAAGCGATCCACAAAACCTGCTATGACATCCTGGAAGGCATGGGGGCGTTGGGTACCCGGGTATGCCACCAGCACTGCAGCGTGGCTGAGTGCACGGGGGGCAATACGGAAATTCCCAACTTCGACATGAGTGTGAAGACTCGCTCCGGGGAACGGTTGTGGGTCAATATGTCTACCATCGTGTTCGATAATCAGCGCACGGGGCGCCGCCTGATGGTGCATATGGCGCACGACATCACCGAACAGAAAACAAACGAAGAGATGATGCAGAAAATGCTGGAATTGTCGAAGCAGGTCAGTTCACTCGCCGAGGCTTCTGTGCGCGCAGAACCGGCTGCTACCCTGTCCGAACAAGAGAAGCATGTCTTGCGCTTGTTCGCCGAAGGCAAGGATAGCGATGAGGTCGCCAGCACTCTCGGTATCAGCCCGCAGACACTCCGCAATCACCTTCACCATATCAACCAGAAACTCCGCACCCATAACCGCCTGGAAGCAGTAATGAATGCGATCCAGCGGAAGCTCATCTAACAGCCCCCGTACACCTGTCCCGGATTTCGGTACGAACGCTTCATTGTGCGTTTTCCTCACATGCGGCACATTGGTTTCAGCCGGTCGTAACGGTGGGAGCTGCCAAATGATTTCCCAATGCTCAAACCCACAGTGCCAAAAACCCTTTCACTACCTCCGCGGAGGAAGGCTGTACCGGTTCGATGTACGGCGGCCCGTTGAGCCGTGCAGGGATATTCCGAATGCGATCTGCGCGAGCAAACCCTCGCAAGCCAGCGTCTTCTTCTGGCTTTGTGGTGAATGCGCAAGCCGATCCTCGCTCCGATTCTCC
>Ga0209517_10007381_pt1 | contig 13197 bp, 10 predicted proteins | sample PeaSoiMetSII2010_FD_187695 | JGI IMG/M metagenome (GOLD analysis project Ga0209517, IMG submission 187695) | Peat soil microbial communities from Weissenstadt, Germany - SII-2010 (SPAdes) (version 2) | ecosystem: Environmental > Terrestrial > Soil > Wetlands > Peat | place: Germany...
AGCCTCTCGCCGTGGACCTGGACAGCGATCAAACGGCCGCACTTGGATTAATTGGTTGATATTGCAAGCCACCTGTACTCCTCGTGACCGCTTGGGCCTGCACTAACCTTGCTTGCTAGTACGCCCTTCGGTTAGTGTGTCCGGTCGATCATCGTTGGCGATAAATATTGGAAGCAATGATGGAACCTTTGGTCAGCGTAATCATACCGACCTATAACCGGTCAGCGGTGATTGGTCGGACCATCGAGAATATCTTCGCTCAAACGTATTTGAGCGTAGAGCTTATTATCGTCGACGACGGTTCAACAGACGACACGCAGATGAAGCTTCGAGAGTTTCTAGGCCGAATTCGCGTGATCACCCAGGCCAATGCCGGACCTGCTGTCGCACGGAATCGGGGCGCCGAAGTCGCGCGCGGAGAGATTATCGCTTTTCAAGATTCTGATGACTTATGGAAACCCACGAAGCTCGCGCGCCAAGTGTCGCTTCTAACCAAGTACGGTAAATCGGTGCCATGTTGCATCTGCAATGCCATCATGGGGGTGGTAGACGGTAAAGAGTGGACATCATTCGGCGACTCGGTGATTCGTCCAGAGCATCGTGAGGGTCTTTGGCTTAACGTGCCAGAGGTGTTGGCAACCAGGTTCGTATTGTTCAATCAGACCGTTGCTATCCGCCGGGAGGCTTTCGAAAAAGTCGGCGGCTTTCGAAACGATCTGAAGTACCTAGAAGACTACGATCTGCCGTTGCGCTTGTCCCTAGAAGGCCCCTGGGCGTTCATCCGCGATCCTCTCATCATCTATGGTGAGGGTTCGCCTGAAAGCTTTTCTCAGCAGGCGTTGAGGGAGCCGGTGGTTTTGAGGGAATGCGCAGTGGAGATCTTCGAGAGCATTCTGGAGAGGGTCAAGAACCAGGGCGGCAACACAAGACTTCGGAGACTTCTCGCACAAAGACTGAGAATGCTCCGCTGGTTGCTTGCGGGAGCCAAGCTTAATCAAGCAAATTTGTTTGCTGCTCGGCTGATTGGGCAGGGCTTGATCTTGTTGGATCATTATCTTCGCGCGGCGTTCAGAAGATCGCCGTGGTTCCCGCAGCCAATAACGACTCCATGTGATGCGATCGGAACGGGTGGTCCGGAGTCTCTGCAAGAGGTGTAGTCTCATGGAACCTAAACACTACCAATTCGGCGGCGGCGAAGCTGAGACGGTCTTGCACCCGATAGTGGTGGTAATTCTACTGATCGTTATCATCCTGCTTCTTCTGCGGTCTCGCCGGTACTCCATACCCGCATTTCTCTTTGGCACATTCTTGATTCCTGCTGGACAGCAAATCGTTCTCGCTGGAGTCCATGTTTTCGCATATCGGATCATACTTCTAGCTGCGTTGCTAAGAATGATACGATTCAGGCGGTCGCCTCCGCTTGCGGGAAAATGGAACTTCATCGATACGGCATTCTCTCTATCGGTTATGTTTCACGTGGTCGCGTTTGCTCTGCTCTATTTGGAGATGGCGGCGGTCATCAATCAGGCAGGTTTTGTTTGCGACTACATCGGGGGATATTTGTTTCTAAGGTATGCAATTCGAGATAACGAGGACATCGTGGAGGTCATCAAGTGTTTCGCGGTGCTCACAGTCATCTTCGCAGTGTGCATGCTACGCGAGCAATTCACGGGTGAAAATATCTTTGGCCACTTGGGCGGAGTTGAGCTGCTATCTGAGGTTCGAGAAGGGCATATCCGGTCGCAGGCGGTCTTCCAGCACGCGATCTTGGCGGGAACCTTTGGGGCGATCCTAATGCCGTTGTTCGTGTGGCTATGGAAGAGCGGGAAAGCGAGAATTCTTTCTGTCGCTGGCGTTGTTGCTTCCGTGGCAATGGTGGTGACTACCGCCTGTAGTACTCCACTTTTCGCATACGGTGCCGCAATTGTTGGAATATGCTTCTGGCCAGTCCGCAAACATATGCGGTTGTTCAGATGGGGTTTTGTCATCGCTCTGGTCGTGCTACAGCTAGTGATGAAGGCCCCTGTGTGGGCCCTAATCGAGCGCGTTCATCTGGTAGCTGGGTCTTCAAATTATCACCGGTTTCAGCTCGTTGATCAGTTCATAAGACACATGGGCGACTGGTGGCTCCTGGGAACGAGCTCTAACGCTAGCTGGGGCTACCAAATGTTCGATACGTCAAACGAGTACGTTGCACAGGGCGTAACCGGAGGTCTGTTTTCACTTGTCTTTTTCGTCCTGACGATTTCTAGCTCCTTTGGACGGATTGGAAGGGCCAAGAGGTCTATCGAAGGAAGAGATCCGCAATTCGAGTGGCTCCTGTGGCTCCTAGGTAGTGCGTTGTTTGCCAATGTTGTAGCCTTTTTTGGGATTAGTTATTTTGATCAAACACGCGTTGCATGGTTTGCGCTGCTGGCCATGATAAGTGCGGCTACCACGGGCCGTCGACCCATTGCTCTCTACGTCACCAAGAAACAGCTTGTGCCCCAGTTATCAAACGGCGACATGTTGGTATCTGCGAAATGAAGTTGTGAGTCTGAATTATAAGCATGCCTATGGCCAGTCACATCGCAGCCATCACACTGTAAGATAGGGGCTTAGGCCTCAGTGTCAAGCGCGGCTACGGAGACGACGAGACGCTGTGACACACCATAACCAGCAGCTGCGGAAACGTAAACGCGTTGGGGTGGATGGATCTCGGGCATGATTACTCAAATGGTTCCACACATAACCTAAGAATGGTCGTGTTGTTATACAAAAAGACCCACGTTAAAGAATTATCCTATGAAGAAACTATCAATCGTCATCGTCACGTGGAATTGCAAAGTATTTCTCAAGGAGTGCCTGGACTCACTAGCTAGCTACAGGCAGGATTCGGAGACGGAAATTATCATCGTCGACAATGCCTCCCAGGATGGTACTCCCGAGCTTGTACGCGAGCATTACCCGGAGATCACTCTAATCCGGAGCAAAGAGAACCTCGGTTTTCCAAGGGGAAACAACGTAGGACTGCGCAAGAGCTCGGGAAGATATGTGTGCCTAATCAATCCTGATGTGCGGGTGTTAAATGGCTGCATCCAGAAAATGATGGCCCACATGGAGCGGAATCCACGCATTGGTCTGCTGGGTCCGCGGATGCTAGGTGCGGACGGTGTATCGGCTCGTTCGTATATGGGTGCTCCCACTTTGTGGAACCTGTTGTGCAGAGCCTTAGCCCTAGATACTGTGTTTTCGAAAAGCAAGTTGTTTAGCGGCTTCCTGATGTTCCACTTTGATCGCAGTAAAACGGCAGAGGTGGACATTCTAAATGGTTGGTTTTGGATGACGCGCCGGGAAGCGATCGAGGAAGTTGGGTTCTTGGATGAAGGCTTGTTCATGTATGCGGACGATCTCGATTGGTCCAAGCGTTTTCGTGACGCTGGATGGAAAGTCGTATATTTCGCGGAGGCAGAGTCGATACATTACGGAGGTGGAACAACTGCACGTGCCCCGGTGCGGTTTTCTGTTGAAATGCAAAGAGCCAATTATCAGTACTGGAAGAAGAACTACGGCAGGCTGTCCCAATCGGCGTATCTAGCAATCATGTTGCTGCACCAGGTTATCCGTTTGGTCGGCTATTCTGTCCTTTGGGCGTGCCGGATCGCTAACCGCGACGAAACGCAGTTCAAGCTCAAACGGGCCCTCGCATGCCTGCAATGGGTGGTGGGTATCGGCCACCACGGTCAGGTCACGGCAGACGCAAGAATTCAAGCAGAAACCACTCCTTGCTGACAAAACTGACGAAATTGGCCGGTAACACGGAGAGGGAGGTGGGTAGATTGGGGTCTGCTGAACGGGAAGCCATGAAAGGGTACGCATACGTCCTTGTAACACCAGCCAGAAATGAGGAAGCCTATATAGGGGGCACTATTGAAGCTGTAGTGTCCCAGACTGTCTTACCTCAAAAGTGGGTGATTGTGAGTGATGGATCGGCCGACCGTACAGATCAGATCGTGGCTTTGCACGCGCGCGAGTATGGGTTCATTCAGCTGCTCAGGACGGGCGAGGTGGGAAACGCAAGCGAAAGAGATTTCGGGTCTAAGGTCATGGCATTCCGCGCAGGATACGCAGAATTGTGCGGCACATCGTACCAGTTTGTTGGCAATTTGGATGCTGACATCACTCTTGCCCCGACCTACTTCCAAGAGCTCTTGGGAAGGTTCGACGCCAACCCCAGGCTTGGCTTGGCCGGGGGAATAGTGCTCGAGCCCGACAAGGATCGCTTTGTGCCACAGCAAACGAGCTTGGATAGTGTTTGTGGCTCGGTTCAGTTATTTCGCCGCGAATGCTACGAAGCGTTCGGCGGTTACGTCCCAATGCGAATGGGAGGAGTCGATGCTGCGGCCGAGATCATGGCTCGAATGCATGGCTGGCAAGTACGGACATTTCGTGATATTCACGCGCATGCCCAGCGACGAGTAATTACCGGGGGGGCAACGATCTTTCACACCAGGTACCGCCAAGGAGTGTCGAACTATTTGCTTGGCTATCATCCCATTTTTCAGGTGGCGAGCTGCCTCTCGAGAGTCGCTAGAAAACCATATTTGATCGGCAGCATTGCCGCACTGTTAGGATATGGATGGTCGTGGTTAAGGAGAAATGATAGAGCGCTTCCTGATGATGTTGTTCGTTTCCTGAGATCGGAACAGATACACAAGCTTTCCCAATGTCTCCCACTTCGTTCGATAGCCGAAAAGTGAGCCAACTGGAGCACAAGTAGTTAGCAGATTGTAGACCCGTGCGGTGCGGGAATCTTAGGCCAGACAAGCCAGAGTAATTATTATGTGCGGGATTTGCGGTCAATTTGAATTCGGGAACGGTGTGCCTGTTACGGCAGAAGGAATAAGGGCCATGACCAATCGGATGGTCCACCGGGGGCCTGACGATGAAGGATTGTACCTCTCAGGATCCTTGGGACTGGGTTTCCGACGCCTCTCGATCATTGACCTCGGGGGTGGACACCAGCCCATGTCGGACCAGGAAGGTTCGGTTTGGGTGGTGTTTAATGGTGAAATTTATAACTTTAAAGAGTTAAGAAAGGAATTGGAGTGTCGCGGGCACGTATTTCGCACGCGTTCTGACACAGAAGTTCTGGTGCATGGATACAAGCAGTGGGGAAAAGATCTTCTCCATCACTTGAATGGGATGTTTGGCGTGGCCATTTGGGATGAAGTCAGACGAGAGCTGATGCTGGCACGGGACCGGGTTGGTATTAAGCCGGTCTATTACAATCTTTCCTCTGACCGCCTTGTGTTTGCTTCGGAGATTCGTCCGTTGCTGGCCTGCGAGAGTGAGAAACCTCAGCTTGACCCTGAGGCTATCGGCCTGTTCTTACGCTACAGATACACGCCCTCTCCGTTGACCGTGTTCAAGGGAATCAGGAAACTCGCACCTGGGACGAGATTGATCGTCAAAGAAGGCGGGCGGCCGGTTCTTGAGCGTTGGTGGAACTTCAAGCCAGAGCCCTTTGATCCTATGCCGAGCGGAGAGGAAGCTGGCGATAAGATTCTAGAACTCTATGAACAGGCTGTGAAGCGTCAACTCATAAGCGACGTTCCCCTTGGGTTATTGTTGAGCGGCGGGTTGGACTCGGGGCTCTTGCTCGCCCTGATGAACCAGAACGGAAGCGGGCGGAATACGTACAGTGTGGGATATGGGGCAACCTTTGCCCAGGACGAGCTTTCTAGCGCAGCGCGCACAGCAGAGATGTTAAAGGCGCCAAACGTGTCCCTAAAGATTGATCGCGAAACCTTCGACGCCTCTCTGCCAGACATCCTGACGAGTCTGGAGGAGCCGATTGCTGCGTCTTCCGTCGTCCCGATGTACCACATTTGTAGGCGTGCTCGGGAGGACGTAAAGGTAGTGTTCATGGGGCAGGGGCCCGACGAACTCTTCGGTGGTTACGTACGTCACCTTGGCGTTCGCTACGGGAATTATTGGCGAGCTTTGCCAAGATCGCTCCGGCGGCCTCTGGCACTAGCGGTGACCAGGCTTTCCAGCAGCGATTCGGTCCAACGAGGGCTTTACTCTTTGGGTGCCGAGGACCGGTTGGAAAGGTACCAAAAGGTATTTTCAATCATGCCGGACTACTTGATCACCCAACTCTTTCGCTCTGATGTCCTCGACGGTGGCACAATCGATCAGATCCCAGCATTGTGGAGGGATTTAGAGCCATTGATGTCCCGAACCGATGAACTTGGTGGGCTGCAGTTCCTAGAAATCCGATCTTCGCTTCCGGACGAATTGTTAATGTACGCTGACAAAATGTCGATGGCTCACGGCCTTGAGGTACGTGTACCCTATCTAGACCAAGAGATTGTAGAGTATGTCGAACGTCTCGATTCATCTTTCAAAGTGCGTAATGCCACGAGAAAGTGGATTCATCGCAAGGTATGCAAGCGTCTGCTACCTGCTGAAATCATTCGGCGGCGAAAAGTCGGCTTCGCCGTGAATGTAGTCGATGAGTGGTTTCGAAAATCGCTCTCGCAACAGATGGACAATGCTTTGCTTGATCAGAGCTCACATATATACGAGTATTTGCGTCCCTCGGAAGTGTCACGTCTTCTCACGGAGCACAAGAGTGGCCACAGGGACAACCACAAGATATTATTTAGTCTAGTGGTCTTAGAACACTTTGCGCGGACTGTCAAAGCATAGGCAGCTTCAGGGTGCGACAGTCAGTGCGCATTTCTCACAGGTGTCCCTTTCTTGATTGCTGTCATTGCCAAGGATAACGAGATCAAAGCGGTTCGGGAGTTCTTTGAGCTATTCAAGACACCATGGGAGGTATATGTTCGGCATCGTAGCTATGATCTTGTCATAGCAACATGCGATGAAGTGCCCGAAGACATAAATTCGCGTGTGCTCGTAGTCTACAATTCGCGGTCCATTAGATTTGACGATCAAATTGGGGTTGCGACAGAGTTAAAGGGAAGATGCGACTGGGTCGAGTTTCAGGGTGTTGAGTTTCCGGTCTATGGAGAGGTGGCTCTGTGTCGAGGGGCTGGGCGGGCATTGTTGAGACACCGGGCGACGCTTGAGACGGTCGGGACTGAGCTCGTAATATCAGGACGCCCGACCATACGTGTCGGATTTGATTTATTTCAGGAAGTGGCATTCTTGCTCTCCCAGGGCCAGCCGCCGGAGAACGCTCATATTCCGGCCTTGGAGGTTCACGTTTCGCTGCTTCGAGCAGTCATGGTGAGCGCGGGCGTTCCGTTCGTCGAGGTCCCGCCGGTACCCGCCGGGTACGATTTCATGGTGTGTCTTACGCACGATGTTGACTTTGTCGGCATACGGGACCACAAGTGGGACCACACGATGTGGGGGTTCGTTTATCGGTGCTTTGTGGGTTCGCTAGTGAATGTTGTGAAAGGCAGACTAGGATGGTCCAAATGCCTGCAGAACTGGAAAGCTGGCCTCTCTCTTCCGTTAGTCTATCTGGGCTTCCGAGACGACTTCTGGCTCGAGTTTGGACGGTACATGCAAATGGAGAAAGGGCTTGGCTCAACGTTTTTTTTTATTCCATTTAAGAACGTCGCTGGAACGATAGAGTCTACTTGCGCGCCAAGGCGTCGGGCTGCGAAGTATGACTTGGCTGAAATAAAAGAACACCTGCAAGAACTACTGGAGGGTGGCTGTGAGATCGGTCTTCACGGGATTGATGCGTGGCAAAATTCTGAGAAAGCTCATGCGGAGTTGCACCGATTCCGAGAGGTGACAGGACAATCCGACGTGGGAATTCGCATGCATTGGCTTTACTGGGCAGCAGGCTCCGAAAAGGCCCTTGAAGAGGCAGGCTTCTCGTATGATTCCACGTCTGGTTATAACAATGCCGTTGGTTTTCGAGCGGGTACAACTCAGGCGTTCTGCCCTTTAGGATTTGGCAAGCTACTTGAGCTTCCACTCAATATTCAGGACACAGCGATGTTTTATTCGGACCGGATGCAGCTGTCGGAAACGGATGCTCTGGATGCTTGTAAACGGTTAATCGACTCCACTGTTTCGTTTGGGGGTGCACTGACAGTGAATTGGCACACCAGAAGCCTGTCGCCTGAGAGATTGTGGGGAGACTTCTATGCGAAGCTGTTGGAGGAAATACGTACGCACCGGGTATGGTTCGGAACTGCCGGGGAGATAGTCCGGTGGTTCCAGAAGAGACGTTCGCTGCAGTTCGATTCGGTGCGGTTTGAAGACCACAGGGTACACGTGGAACTGAGCAATACCTCCTTTGCTTGCGCCCCCCCCCTCAAGGTGAGAGTTCACCATCCCAGGTCCGCATCGGACGAGTCTGCGTTTCCAACTGTGTGGGCCTGCACAGAAGCCGAGTGGAATGGCGAAGAGCTGTTGGAAATACCGTACTGACGGCCACTTCGATGAAGGACAACCTCAAGATATCAGGTAGCGTTGAAGGGCGGAAGCAGGTCTGCATGCTTGCGTACACTTCTTACGCGACAGACGGACGTGTGCGACTAGAAGCAGAGTCCCTGGTCCGATGGGGTTATGAAGTGTGTTTTTTGGCCCTCAAAGCCGAACCCCAGCCGCGAAACTACTGTCTATGCGGTGTGAACGTCGTCGAGTTGGACGTTGAGAAGTATCGCGGTAAGAACAAATTCCGCTATCTGCTTTCCTACCTGCATTTCTTAGTGCTTGCATTAGTGAGATGTACTTATCTCTTCTTCCGATCTCGCATACAGGTGATTCACGTACATAACATGCCGGACGTGCTAGTATTTGCGGCTCTCGTCCCTCGGATCTTCGGTTGTAAGGTGATCCTGGACGTCCACGATACGATACCTGAGACTTATGCTGGAAAATTCGAATCTCGCTCTGGATTTCTTGTCAAGCTGTTCAGATTCGAAGAGTGGCTGAGCTGTTTATTCGCACACCAGGTCATTGCCGTAAACCATGTCCAACGGGACGTCATCATCAGCAGAGGAGTTCCTGCGAAAAAAGTTTCCACTGTAATAACCATGCCGAGCTTCAGCAGGCACCCGCAGGCCCTGATTGCACGTGGCGGCGATCAACGATTTCGACTCGTGAACCACGGTACAGTGTCGAAACGGTTGGGAATTGACTTACTCATCCGGGCCGCTGGGGTTCTGGTTCATGAGATTCCCGGGTTTGAATTACACATCATTGGTGGGGGCGATGATCTGGAGGAAATAGTGCAGTTGAGCGAAGAATTGGGGCTTTCAGGTCATGTGTATTTCCGTAGGGGAGTGCCCTGGGATGTTCTGCCGCAGGAATTGTGTACCATGGATGTCGGGATCGTTGCCAACAGGGTGAACATCGCGACGCAGCTGATGCTTCCGTCGAAGCTGATCGACTATGTGAGTCTGGGCATTCCGGCAGTCGTCCCGAAGCTTAGGGCCCTAGAGTACTACTTTACACCGGACATGGTCTCCTATTTCGAACCGGAGAATGTTCAGTCGATGGTAACTGCCGTACTGAGCCTTTACCAGAGTAAAGAGCGAAGGCAACAGCAGTCCGCAAGTGCGAAGTGTTTTCTAGAGAGATATAGCTGGAACAGGAACCCGGAGCTGCGGGATCTTTACGCAGGTCTAATTGATGGCGCTTCCGATGAAATACTCCGCGCTAGGGGAAAGAGACTCACGCAGAACCTCGCGCATGAGCGCATAAGCCCCGGCGGAACAGGGGCTACGGCCAAGGCTGGCCCGCAGCATGAATAGAGACTCACCGCGCATTCTATACGTAACGACACATTGGCCCCACACAGCGGGTACCGGTGCGCACCTGCGGTCTCTTAACTTGCTTCGCGCCTTGGAACAAATGGGGACCGTGGAGGTCGTCATCTTGCACGATGAGAGCACAAACGGTCACCGAATCTCGGAACCGGGTAGTGAATTGAGCGTCGCATACACTCTTCAGGTGGAGCCGCGGCTAAACAAGACGTTAATCGACAAGCTCAGGTGGACATTCGATCCGAAGAGCGACTATCCGAACGGTTGCGGCGTGGGGTACGAGGCGATGCGTCGCGTTCGTCGCAGCCTGAGCGAATTCGACTTGATCTGGTTCTTCAAGCTGCGCGGTGCGGATACGTTTCCGAATGCAACTTGGCCTTGCTCGGTGGTGGATATTGACGATGTGCCGAGCACTTATGAGCGTGCGATGTTGCAAAAAGGAGGAGGGCTGTTAGAGCATTTGTTGACTCGCAGAAGGTTGTTCAATTGGAGGCGCAGAGAAAGGCTCCTGGGAGACCGATTTGACGTGCTCACGGTTTGCAGCGAGGAAGACAGGCAATACCTGAAGAGCACAGGGCTGAAGGTTCCCATCCACGTCATCCCAAACGGCTTTGAACGACCTCAGGGGGAACCAGTTCGCAGCCCAGCGACACCGCCGAGAATCGGGTTTACCGGTCTGTTTAATTACATCCCAAATAGCGAAGGAATCCGTTGGTTTGTGAACGAGTGTTGGCCAAAGATCAAACGCGAGGTGCAGGATGCACGGTTGCGACTTGTCGGCCCAGGCAGCGATGGACCTCTCAAACCTGGTGGTCCAGACGTTGACGGGCTAGGGTGGCTTGCCAATCCTTCGGACGAGATCAAGACATGGTCTCTTATGGTAGTTCCGATACGAGTGGGAGGTGGAACGCGGGTCAAGATCGCTCAAGCATTCAGCCAGAAGTGCCCGATTGTGTCGACTTCGCTCGGGGCTCACGGTTACCGACCGCGGGACGGACATGAAATGTGTCTCGCTGATTCCGCTGACGCATTCTCCAATGCGTGCATTAAGCTGATTCGTGAGCCGGAGATAGCGGCACAGATGGCTGAAAGGGCATGGGTCCAGTTCCTGGAGAAATGGACTTGGGATGCCACTCATTCTTTGGTTTGGGCGGCGGCAGAAGATTGTCTGCGACTGAACGGCCGAGACCTTCCTTCTTCCCCTAGTCGGGAGAGAGAAGGGAGATGGGAAGACGGGCATACGGGACAAGAGTCGGTTTTTGCAGAAGACAGTTGCGGTCCACTCACAGGAAGAGATTCCCGGCAGGATTTCGACTAAGACCCATGACTGAGCGGAGCGGCTAATCCGTTCGCCGCATTGGATGACCTTTCAGGAAACAAACCTGGCCGGAGTTGTTGAGGTCCGCCTCGATCTCCGGTGCGACGAACGTGGTTTTTTTGCCCGTTCCTGGTGCGAAAAGGAATTTGTCAATCACGGACTGAACCCCAGGCTCGTGCAGTGCAGTGTTTCATTCAATGTACGGAAGGGAACCCTGCGCGGGATCCATTACCAGGACCAGCCCTTTCCAGAAGCCAAGCTTGTGCGCTGCACCCAAGGTGCGATTTACGATGTCGCGGTCGATCTTCGTCCCCAGTCGCCGACGTTCAAACAATGGTTCGGGGCGGTTCTGAGCGCGGAAAACCGTCATATGCTCTACATTTCTGAAGGATGCGCTCACGGGTTTCTGACACTCCAGGACGACACGGAGGTGTTTTACCAGATGTCGGAGTTCTATCATCCGGCCTCGGCTCGTGGGGTGCGGTGGGATGATCCCGCATTCCAGATTGTCTGGCCCGAGAGAGTCGATGTAATTTCCGATCGTGATCGCATGTACCCGGATTTCAAAGCCTAGAAATGAATCTGTTGAGAGAATTTGAGCAGAGAGATCTGGCGGACGTAGGCCGCGAACTGCATGCCTTTGCTGCGGAACTCTACCCGATTTGCCGGAGTATTACCGGGAACGGAATCAGGCAGACGCTGGAGATGATCAAGAAGCGCATTCCGCTGCAGACTTTCGAAGTCCCCAGCGGAGCCCCAGTCTTCGACTGGATCGTGCCAAAGGAATGGAATATCTGGGACGCCTACATAAGGATTCCAGATGGACAGCGGGTGGTGGATTTTCAGCAAAACAATCTGCATGTATTGAACTACAGCACACCAGTGCGCGGGATAATGCCGCTGAGCGAACTGAAGCCGCATCTGTTCTCTCTGCCCGATTATCCTGAGTGGATCCCCTACCGAACCTCTTACTACCAGCCGAACTGGGGATTCTGTCTTTCCCATAGGCAGCTTTTGACTCTGGAAGACCGCGACTACGAGGTGTGCATCGACTCCACGCTCGAAGACGGACACCTAACCTACGGCGAATGCTATCTGCCGGGCCGCTCGAGCGAAGAAGTCTTGATCTCGTGTCATGCTTGCCATCCTTCGTTGGCGAACGACAATCTTTCAGGACTGGCCGTTGCGACTTTCCTGGCGGATTTGTTATCCAGGCAGGACCGTCGTTATTCCTACCGTTTCGTTTTCATCCCAGGGACGATCGGCGCGATTACTTGGCTCGCGCGAAATCTGGAGAACGTGCGGCGTATCCGCCACGGGTTGGTCTTAACGGGGATTGGCGACAAAGGTGGCTTCCATTACAAGAAGAGCCGCCGCGGAGATACTGAGATTGACCACGCGGCAGCGCACGTTCTGAAGCACTGCGGGGAAGCGTCGGAAGTTCTGGATTTCTCACCCTACGGCTATGACGAACGGCAGTACTGCTCCCCGGGTTTCAACCTGGCGGTTGGGTGCCTCATGCGAAGCGTTTGGGGAACCTTCCCGGAGTACCACACTTCTGCCGACAATCTCGATTTCATTCAGCCCATGCAGCTGGCAAGATCCCTTCGGGTATGCGCCGGTATTGCGGATGTGCTCGAGAACAACCGGCGCTACCGCAATCTGAGCCCTTACTGCGAACCTCAACTGGGAAAGCGAAACCTTTATCGGTCCACTGGCGGTGAGTCGATCGGGACGGAGATCAACGCGCGCCTGTGGGTGCTCAGCTTTTCCGACGGAGAGCACACGCTACTGGACATAGCGGAGCGTTCGGGTTTGCCGTTCGCGACGATCAACGATGCAGCCGACTTGCTGTGCCAAAGTGGTCTGTTGTCCGCGATTGATGACGGCAAACCCTCGGAGGCAGCCCCAGACAGCAGTTCCCACCGTGAAGGTTCCGCGAGTCGCAGAACCGCGCGGGCAGCAACCAAGTTAGTTGGGCCTCAAGACTAGGTAACCGGTGACCGATTACCCCACAACGTGACGGGAGGGCCATTGCGACGAATGCAAGGTCTGTGTGAGGATGGTTGGCGATCGCATCCTTTTTACTCAAGGACGAAGTTCTTCCCCATTGCATAAGTTCCTTTGTTTATTGTG
>Ga0209517_10007387_pt1 | contig 13191 bp, 18 predicted proteins | sample PeaSoiMetSII2010_FD_187695 | JGI IMG/M metagenome (GOLD analysis project Ga0209517, IMG submission 187695) | Peat soil microbial communities from Weissenstadt, Germany - SII-2010 (SPAdes) (version 2) | ecosystem: Environmental > Terrestrial > Soil > Wetlands > Peat | place: Germany...
AGGCAACCCGCGAAAATCAGAGATGAACGCGTCTTGGATCTTCTGCTCGCGCCCGTGGCTGCCCGGACGGTACAAAAGCGGGGTATTGAGCTTGCCGGTGGCTTTTACACGTCCCCCGAATTGGTTGACCATATCGGGAAGCGAGTCCATCTGCGCCGCGATCTGTGTGACGCCGGGCAATTGTTTGTGTTTGAAGTGCTTGATGAAGCTCAGGGGCGTGCGCGCTTCCTCTGCAAAGCGTTTGACGCGGCCCTTTCGGGTGAAAAACTGGAGGAGTATATCGCGGCCAGGGCCAGGAAGAACAAATCGCAGCGTGAGAAAAGCCGGGCCTTAAACATTCTCTCCAAGACCACCCCCGAACCCTACACAATATTGCTCGGCCCCGGTGAGATAATCGAAGAGCCAGCTAAAATCGTACCATTCCAGGCGGAGGCCGACTCCCCCGCGATCCGCGAGGCTCGCCGCGCCGTTGATGACCAGGGCCAACAAAACCCGGTCCAGCTAATCACGGGCTGCACGGTCATCGAGTCGGCGTCACGGTTTGAACGCGCCGATGCAAACAGCAAGTGGGACCAACTCCCGCAAGAGCTTTTGGATAATCCCATTGAGATCTTCGCCTGGTACGACGCAAAGCGTGAGGCCGTTGGCCTTTCAGATGATGATAACGACTACCTCCGGTATCTAAAACGGGAATTCCCACGGCAATCTGAGGCGTATAGCGATATGCAAAAAGAGAAGGCTGCGTTCGGCGCGCAGCCCTCTCAAATTCCTTAAAACCACCCAAGGAGATGGCTTTCGATGAGAAATGTACTCGCACTAACCCGAAATGTCAATGTTTATGTGAATGTGAGCGCCAGCCTGGAGGGCCGGGATGCTGGCGTGCCGGGCCTGGCGCTATATCATGGGAATCGGGGGCTCGGCAAGACGAAGGTGGCGCTCTGGAACGCGGCCAAAACCGGGACGATCTATATCCGCGCAAAAACGCGGTGGTCTGATTCCTGGCTTCTCCAGGATATAGCGACCGAATTGGGCTTAAGTTTCGGCAGCAGGCCTGCTCTCAAAGGCCTGTTCGAAGGGGTTGTCGGCTATCTGAAGGAGCGGCCGCGACTTGTCGCGGTTGATGAAATCAATATTTGCTCCCTTTCGTGCCTTGGCACTCTAAGAGACGTTCACGATCTGTCAGACAGTCCTTTCCTTCTCATCGGCCACGAAGGTGTTTTGCAGCGGCTAAAACCAATAGGGCCGCTTTTCGACCGCCTCTTATACGTTGCAGAATGCAAGCCGTTCGATTTTGATGATTTAAAGGACTTCGCCGGCCAAGTCCTCGATGTCCCCGCAAACGATGACGCACTGAGCAAGTGCTTGAAGTTGACTCAGGGAAACACTCGAAAATGTGTAGTGCTATTAAAAGGGGGCGAGAATAGGGCCAGAGCCGCGAGAGCGGCCTGCATTGGACCTGAGCACCTGCCGAGGGAGTGATTTCGATGAGTGGGAAAGAGACCACCGGATCAGCGCGAATGTGGCTGATAGCCAGGAAAATGACACATTTCACGGTCGGCGACCTGGTGCAGCTCGCCGAGGTCCCATACTCAACGGCCTACAATTTTCTCTCTATCCTTGCAAGGGCAGGCTATCTGAAAAAGGACATCCGCAAAGGTGGCGCGGAAGGTCGGCGCGGGGGCGCAAAGTGGCAGCTCATAAAGGACACCGGGCCGAAAGCTCCGCGTCTGGATCACATTTATTTGGTGAAGGATTCGAACACCGGCCAGATCATCACCGTAGGAGGGGACCTTGAATAGCCAGCCTAAGCAATCCAGTCTTATCGGGCACAGAGAGAAGGCTGTTCTGCATATAGCAAAGGCTCAGCTCGGAATGAGCGAAGCCGCCTATCGGGACATGCTGGCGAGCGTCGGTTGCCGCTCATCTGTGGAACTTGACTTCATAAAATTCGATCAAATAATGGCGCGCCTAAAGGCTGCCGGGTTTCGACACATATCCTCTTCCGCCAAGAAGTCGGGGATGCACCGGGAGCCCGCCGCCCACAAAAAGCCCATGATTGCCAAGATGGGGGCCATTCTGGTTGAGATCGACCAGCCCTGGTCCTATGCCGATAGCATAGCCAAGCGGATGTTCGGGGTTGACCTGGTGCGTTTTTGCGACACAGAGCAGACCTATAAAGTGTTGCAGGCTCTAATAATTTATCAGGTAAGGAAGCGCAAGAGCACGAAGGTTGGGGGCCGTCCGATCTAGGAAGGTGATGCTTCCCTTAATGGATCGACACAGCCCCTTTTTTGATGTGACCGCCCTGATGGGCACAATCACAAGTATAAAGCGTGCCACATCGGGGCCTATAAGAAGAGGGGGAAGTTATGAAAGAGGTTTTTGCCACGGAGCATGATGTTGTCGAAGGTTTTAAAAAAGTCGAGGCCGCCTTGGCGCTCGCCCATGAATTTCTATTCCGCGTTACAAAGGATGGTGCCGGAGGGGGCACAGGGGATGATGTGTGGGAATTGAATCGAGAAGCTTTCATAGGACTGGCCCACGTTCTATTTGAGGCCCGATGGGCAGTGCGTGACATAGCGCAGGAGGTTATGGAGCAAGTGATGGAGGCCAAAGTTAAGGAATTCTCAGGCAGACAACTGAAGGGCGTCCAGAGCAGGGGAAGGACGGCAACCAAGGCATAAAGCTAAACGCCATAATTTTTCACAAATGGGGGAGAAGGACGTGCGATTGAGTGGATATTTTAATGACGATCTTTTGCATCTGGATGGCCTTTGGGCGCGTCAGCTATACTGCGGCCCATTACCTCACGCCGCGACCCCGGAGAAGCTTCTTGCAGAGGTCGCCGAGCGAGGAAAAACGAAAAGCGCTGCATAGACCTCGCTGCCCGGATCGCGGCCGGGGCATCCGGGCCGGGTCGGCCGCTAGGGTCGGGAACCGCTTGCTCTTTTCGGCCTTTGCCTTCCGCCCGGCTGTTTCGGCTAGTGAAGGGATCGTTTGATGGGTTGAAACAGCAGGCTGAGGGCCGAGGCAAGGGCGAGAGATTCTCGCTATCTATGACTGACATGGCTCATAGTGGCCAGCAGCAATACTTGACGCTGAAGACGGGCACAGATTGAACTTAAACCAAACAGATGGAGGAAGAAATGGATCAGGGATTCTTGTGTCACTCAGGCAGGCACTACTACCCGGCCGCAACAACAGGCGCTGAGAGCCACTGTTGCGCATCATATCGGCTTGGGGATCGCGATGGACTGCTCGCGGAGAAAAAGAGGCTGGAGGGCCAGATCCAGGAGGCAGAGAAAAACTGCCTTGCAGCCACGAAAGAGCTGAATTCATTACAGGATACGCAAAAAAAGCTCGAATCGGATCTTCAAGGAATCAAGGCTAAACGACAAGAATTGCTTGCCAATGGGAAGATTCCCAGCGCGGAGACCTCGCTGGCGTCTTTGCCGTCCGATATTCAAGCCCTTTCTTCTACTATCGCGGGAAAATCTGAACGGCTTCAAACTTTATCCAATAGTTGCTCTTCCCTTGTGAACCAACTAAACAGCATAGGCCAAGAGCTTGCCAGATTCGACCTGCATGCCAGGAGAGATGCCGTCCATGACAAAATGAGAAAAACCCTTCTGGAGTGGAACAGTCTCGTGAAGCAGATGCTGGCCATCCGAAAGGACTCGGGGCTGGACAGCGTCCCTCTTCAGGTCGGGTGCCTTAACGGTAGTGAATATCCTATTTTTCCTATTGGGGTGAAGAACCCAGGCTGGCAGCCGCCCCCTGAACTCTGTATCGAACTGCTGGCGATTAAGCCAACACTCAACTTCACAGCGAACGGGAATCAGACGTACTATAGCAATGATGGCTTCGCGTCATAACAGCGCTGCTCCAGGGCGCTAATCGTCTCGGAGGAGAATGGATATGTGGTTTACATGTGATAAGTCATTGGAAGGCGTGGGTCTTATGGGGGGCAGTTGGCCAGCGGTGGGGGGTTACGTCCAATTGCCCGATCAGGTCGCGAATGACGTTCGAGGGTGGCTTGAAGAAAACGGCTACGTGGAAGTCGATCAGTCCCAGGTCCCCGCCTCGGTAATAAACCAAATCGGGACCCTTCCCGTCGAGGACATACCGGTATAGTAGCAGATAGCGAAGTTGGCGGAGATTTCAATGTGGTTCAGAACGGGCACACAGATCGAAGCAATGAGCGTTGAAGGGGTCGAGCATTCAGTCGATGAAGGCTATGTCGAGCTGCCCGACGACCTTCAATCAGGAACCATCAAATATCTTGTGGAACATGGTTACAAGCAAGTTCCCGAGTCTGAGGTCCCCGATTCGCTGAAGGGGCCGAAACTCCCTCCCGTTTTTGAAGATGCTGGCTACAGGCTGCCGGAATGAACTAAGAGATGGACCGGCGCAAGAGGAGGTAAACCGAATGAGGCTGCTAAGAAAAAACGAATCGGCAAAGGGTCAAGGACTGACGGATATCGACCTGAAAGTTCAAAGAAAGAAACTTTCCGACCTCAATGCGAGATTGAAGAATTTGCCGGCCGGCCTGGAACGCACGGGTATCCAATCGGCGATATCCGAGATGGAAACCAGACTGAAAATGGCAGAAACATTGAGTCCGGTCATGGAACCGGAAACGGCCGAGAAGATAAAGTACCTGGAAAAAGAGCGAGATGATCTCCGGGCCACACAGGCTGATATGCCGAATGGTCCAGCTTACGGAGCCATCGCGGCGCGGATATCGGATTTGAATATCCGGATCGAAATGGTGAAGGCGATGGCAACGCCGCAGATAACGAGATCGGCGATTGGTAACGAGCTACAGAGACTGATAAAAGAACGCGACGGCCTCAAAAACCAGGTAAAGAATTTACCGGAAGGGGCGGACCGCGCCTATATGGAATCGGCCATCACCACTCTTGAAATTAGGATCGAAATGGTAAAAGCGCTTTCGAATCCCGCGCCCAGCAATCTCCAGGGCTTTGGAGTTTTGAGAATGCCCTAGCCGAACAAGGATCCGGTTTGTATCACAGGAGCAGGGGAGGAGATTCCAGCCTCCGCGCCGACCCGCAGTTGACGATGCGGATCACAGCCGAAGCCGCCTGCTCCCGTCATGCAAACCGGCCCTGGGATAACTGAGACTGTATGTTGCCTGGAGCGCCTGGGCATCTGAGCCGGGTAGGCGCAGTGCCGGAAATGGTTTCGTAGGGTTTCCTTTTCCGCCACGCCTCCCCACCCGGCTAACTCAATATTTGCTGCCCTTTCCATAGGAGCCAAGTATGTCTGACGATAAGGCCGAGGTAAAATTCGGAGCCGATATTGGCGAACTCAAGGCCGGAATGGCCGAGGGCAGCGACTCCGTCAAAGCGGCCTTGGATAGAATGAAAAGCGACATGGAGAGCACCGCCGCCGCTACAGAGTCCCACACCCAGAAGATGGGCGCGGCCTTCAAGGACATGCAGTCAAGCGTCACGGCCGCTTTAGGTGGCATACAGAGCAGCATCGGGATGCTCACGGGCGGCATCGCCGCACTCGTCGGCCTCCTGGGCGGCGGCATGATGTTCAAGGGCGCCATTGACGGTGCGGTCAAATGGGATGAAGAAGTCGCAAAACTCTCACGCACGCTCGGCATTACTATGGGGGCCGCCTCCACGCTGAATGTGGGGCTGAGACTCGTCGGAACGACATCGGAGGTCTACACCCACGCCCTTATGATGCTCGACCGCCAGCTCCGCACTAATGAGCGGGGTTTAAAAAATCTCGGCATGACGACGCGTGACGCCAATAACCAGCTCGTTGATGGCGCTTCAGCTATGAAAAACGCCCTGGCCACGATACAGCAATATAAAGTGGGCCAGGACCAGAATATCGTATCTCTGGAAATATTCAAAAGAGGGGTCGAACAGATCGCCCCACTTTTCCGGCTGAACGACGACGTTATGCAGCGTGCGACGCAGATCGCAAGGGACTATGGCCTGGAGATAGGCGTCCATGATGTAGAGGCCGAACGGAAATACCGGATTGAGACTGAGGCAGTCAACCTGGCCGTGGAGGCCATGTCCCATAAGATCGGTACGGACTTGATGGGCGCACTGACGAGCTTTGCGTCATTTTTGAATGGAGAGGGAGTCAGCGCGATAAAGGCGTTCGAAGAGCAGTTGGAGAATGTGGAATCGCTGTTCGATTGGGTGATTACGCAGGGCAAAGCCTTTATGGAGGTCTTTAAATTCATCAAGGAAGCGCCCGGCGCTATTAATAAAAGCATTGGAGGGCTCGGGTTCGGAGGGGTCGCTGTACCAGAGGGCGAGGGAATAACTGATGTCTGGAAGCGATACGATGACAAAATCGATAAGATGCTTGGAGAGCACCAGGACCGTTTGAATGCCCGGCAAATGCGGCAGCCCGCATTCGACCCGTTTGATCCAGGGGTCTCAGGTACGGAGCGGGAGGATGCGTCCGGGAAATCCTTCGGCAAGGGAGGCTCGCGGCCCGCGCCCTCAGGAGACAAGGGCGGCGGAAAAGACGACCTCCTGGCTCAGTGGACTGAAGAGGCCCAGCGCATAAAAGACGCCCAGGCCGACCTGAACGCGTGGAACGCCCAAATGGACTTTCAGTTTTGGGCTGAAAAGATCGCCGCGACGAAGCACGGGTCGGACCAATGGTGGGCCATCATGCACAAATTGGCGGACGATCTCCGGACTCTCGGCGCTGAGCAGCAAAAGCAGGCCGAGCAGCAGGCCAAACAGCAGGAAGCGACAAACAAGAATATCGCCGCAATGCAAAAGGTGGCTTCAGAATCTGCGATGAAGATGGCCAAGGAGAAATACGACACCATGTATGCTCTTGGCCAGATTAATGCGACGCAGCGCGCCGCGATGGAGAAGGAGGCCGACACAAAGGCATACAACGACGCCCTCACTGCCTACTATCAGCAGCTTGCCGCGCTAACGGAGCACGGGGAGGCACTGAAAGCCAAGCAGTCGGCCATCTATCTACAGATGGAGAAGCTTCGGGCGGACTATAATCAGAAGATGCAAAAGGCCGAAGACCAGGCGCTGGAGGCCATGAAGACCAAATGGGACGGCTACGCGACGGAAGTGGGAAGCGCCCTTACCGGGATGCTCTTTCACCACCAGACCATGCTCCAGACCATCCGGAGCCTCGAGGAAAAGTTTTTCAGCTACGTTATAGATACGCTCCTGAAAAGCCTCGTCAACGCATGGCTCAAAAGCGAGGCAGAGAAGCTCGCAGCCACCCAGGCAGGCGCGGCCGCTAGGTCGGCGGCAGAGGCTTCGGGCACGGCGACGTCCGTGATCGCCCAGGCGGCGGCCGCGCTCAAGTCCATAGTCACCAGCGCGGCACAGACTTTCGCGGGCATATTCGCGTTTCTTTCGCCCGTCATGGGTCCTGCTGCGGCGGGTCCGGCTGCGGGCGGCGAAGCGGCCGTTCTCGCTGTCGAAGGCATGGTGGCGTCGGCTGAAGGGGGCTGGGACGTTCCGGCCAACAGCTTTGCCATGCTGCATCCGCGCGAGATGGTGCTCCCCGCAAATTTGGCCGAAGGCGTGCGCAACATGACGGGCCAGGGCGGCATGGGCGGCGGCGCGTCCGGACGCGGGGGCAATATGAACGTACACATACACGCTAACGACGCGGATTCTTTTGAGAAGGCGCTCGGGAGGTCCAATTCGATGACTAACCGACTGCTGAAAAAGGCAATCCGTGACTACAATTTCCCGCTCAGAAGGTAAAGCATGAGCAATCTGGCGAATGAGCTGAAAAGAAATCCCAAGGCTCTTTATAGTGCAATTCAGGAGGGCATTAGGGCCAATAACTTAAACTGGAGGAGGGCATAGATGGCAAAGGTATTCGATTTTCCTCATCAAGATGATTGGGTGAGCGCAGAGAAGCTTATCGCTAAAAAGATGAACCAAGAGGGGTTTGGCGAGGAAGCCATCAAGACTGTCAATGAACGGGTCAGGGCCTATCGAGAGAAATACCTAACGACTCGCCTTGATTGGGATTTGGTTGGCCTCGAATTATCTCCCGAAGCCATGCAAGTGATAGCTGCGGCAGTGCAGAAGGTCTGGAAGCAGGTCCACCAGCTCACAAATGATATCCTGGAGGAAAGGATTTCGGTTGAAATAGCCCTTCTGGATTTTGACCGCGATTAGGATACCCGGAGAGGAATGGGAAAATGGCGACAGGTCGCGTGAAGTGGTTCAACGATAACAAGGGGTATGGTTTCATTAAGGCAGAAGACGGCACAGAGGTCTTCGTTCATGCTAATGGCATTGAAGGTGATGGCTTCAAGGCTTTGGCCAAAGACCAGGAGGTAGTTTTTGAAATCAAAGAGACACAGAAAGGGCCGCAAGCGATCAACGTCAGAAAGGTCTGGTCTGCCGGAAGGGTCGAAGAGGCTATTTAGAATGTCAGAGGTTGAAGGACCAGGCTAGGAACTATTAACCGCAGACGCGCAGAGGCAAAAGTGGCGAAAGTGGGAATTTTGATCGATGCCGGCAGCGCGATCGCGCGCGAGTCGGAGCCGAAAACGGGTGCAAAGTGGGAATTTTGGAAAAATCACTCCGCCAACTCCGTGGCCCGCATGGGCAAAAGTGGGAAATTCCCCAATTCGCGCCAGAAGGGCTTTATTGCGGCGTTTAAGCAGCCCTCCGCTTAAGACGATGGGATCTTATGGGGCGACGGTTAGAAATCTGAAAAGAAGGGCAAAATTTAAATCCGCTTATAACGCAGGAAAGCCGCCCGGCGAAGGCGGCTCCCTGGAAAAATGATAGATCGACGCGACGCGCTATAATACGTCATAGAGGGGGAACGTCAAGTATGAATCCCGTGGCTGTCGCGCCGGTGGAAGAGCTTCAAAGGGTGACTCGGAATGTCTTATGCACAGATTATGAATGCTGCCTCGAGGTGGCCCTCTTCCGGGGATGGAAAAACTTCTCATGCAAGAGTTGCGCGAGCTTCCATCCAGCGCAGAGAACTGCCCTTGAATGGCACGAGGATGGCCTGTGCTGTGCCGATCTGCTTAGTATTGTATTTGGCTTCTGGATTATGCCTGAAACGGATCTATGAGGGGCTTCAGGATATGGACAAAGGCTTGCCCGGTAGTCATCGAGATCGGCTTCGCGATCAGTGTATCGCGCTCACAAAGCTGCTCTCGCAAAAGGACCGAATCTCTATATCTGAGATAGCCGAGAGTCTTAAAATAAGCCACGTTACAGCGCGGCGTTGGCTAAATAGCTTCAGTCTGGTAATGGACCTTCGTATTGGAAAGGGGATTGCGATCATAGAAAGGCATCAACGGCGGAGCTGAGGGGTGCAGCCGCCAGCATCTATATACTTGCTCGCAAGGCTAGGAGAGATCCCCTATGAACCATCGAGAACTCATTTTGTGCTCTATTAAGAAGCCGCGATACTCTTTCATGGCGCTGCCCCACGATCTGCAAGATCAGCTCATGGAGGAGGTGGAGAGTAACCGGTTATCCTGTGGGGCCGCTTCGAAACAATTACAGGAAAAGGGTTACATGATATCTCACGCAGCTATTGCAGCGTACTGTTTTGCTGTGAGGATGCGGAGGCGGACGCTCACAAAGACGCCCGAATTGGTTCAAGCGATCCGGGCGCAGCAAGCGAAGAACGTGGATGTCCAGGAGGGCCAAGCGCAAGTCTAATAATTTTCTGCGCCCTCTATTTATACACTAACGTGCGCTCTTAGACCAAAATGCCTCACCGCAGCCGGTCTTATCCGCCACACTATTTCTGCGCCTTCTTATTCCCCAATTAAATCATTAACTTGCCAATTCGTTAAACTATTTTCCGTTTTTACGTTAGACTATTTCCCGCCTTACACTGCCTTCTCGCCTCAATCGCCTGTTTCAGTTTCTCCGGCAGTCCTCTTTTCTTCGCCGCTTTGCTTCTCGCTTTGGTCAATGACTTTGCTGCCGAAGGAGTTCTCATCGAAAATCCGTATTTCTTTTTGTACTCCTTCTGGTCCATGCCATGTGAGACCAGGTGCTTCGACGTGAGCTGCTTCATCTCTGCGCCGCATTCGAGACAGATTACTTTGTCGTTTTGGATCGAATTTGCCGGGCTGAGCACGGGTTTATCTTCTGTTGGCCCTTCTCCGGCTATTTCGGCAGTCGGAGCTAACTCAATCCCGGCCGTTTCAGCCTTTTGCACAAAGTACATGAGAAACTTCAATATTCAGAGCACCATTCATTTTAGTAGGTTAGTACATGTATGCAATGTTTTTCGAATACATGCGGTAGTTCGGGCCATTAACCGTTAGCCATTCCCACTTGCGCGTTTTGATTGGGATATTTATAGTTTATGAGTTCTGCGCGTTCCAGGAGCTTTTTGGGGTGGAATCTGATCCCGAAAGACCCTTCGGGATCTGTCGGTGGTCAAGTTTACACATTATTCAGGTTTTTATGCCTGATCGCTAACCATTGGAAGGAGGCAAGACATGAAGGTTTTTGTGGGTGGTGTCGCCGCGGCGGTCCTCGGCCTTTTGGGTATCATTATCTGGCATCATGCTGTTTTCAAAATCATCCTGAGCGTGACTCCCCTTATCCTGCTGCTCGGTGGATTGATGGCCGCATATCTTGGCTACGATGAGGCAAAGGATAAGCTCCCCTGCTGTAAAGCCGGGGAAACCCGGGAACCCTCAAACGATGCAAAACTGGCAGAGGAAGCCGAAAGATACAAACAGGAAGCCGAAAGACTCCAAAGCGAACTGGACACGACTAAAACCAAAACCAGCTAAGAAGCCCGCGCGCATAAAATAGGGCTTCCCTTTTCCAGTGAGGGCCGCGTATCAATTTCTTGTGTCCTGCTTCGGTCCCAAAAATGAGAGTGAAGGCAATGCCTGCTCTTTACTGCTTCAACCACACGTAGCCGACATAGCCTCCTGAAATAAGGAAGATCAGGAAGAGAAAAGGAGTCCATCCTTTAAACAACTCAGGCCACGTCGATCCAATGATTATACCGAGGGAGAGCTGGACAATTTTGAAGATACCCGCCTGCCACCACTTGAGGGTAAAATCCTTGAATATGTTCATTTGAGACTCCCTTACCCGCTGTTCCTTTCAACCCGCCGGCAACACATGAGATTTTTTGCGTCGCTCGATGTTACCAGAAGCTCTGTGAGTGGGGTGGGGCAATTTTGGGTTATCAAAATCAATACCTCCTCTGTTCAATGCAGGATCGAGTTACGAGGGTCACGATTCAAGTTCTTCAGTGGAGACCGATCTCCGTCAGCGCGGCACAGCGCCTTGGTCATCGGCGGAAAGGTCGACATACCTGCAGGCTGTTAGCAGGAAGTATTCGGATAGAATTTCTCCGCCTGCTTCGGTAAGATGGACATTGTCCTTGGCGCGTATGCGAGTCTGCCTTCCACCCGGCGTATTAATGAAAGCCGAGTAGTTTCCTTTGGAGTCAGCCAGCGCTGGCCAGGAGTCCACGTAGACGCATCCGGAAACCTTCGCGCATTCACTTTGAACTATGGAGTTAATGAGACTGATCTTGGCGCAGTATTTGTGGGAACTCATTATAGGTAATCCCACCCAGAACGACAGAATCTTCTTTTCGGAAGCACACTTCAAAAACTCCCTTACCCGCGAAGCATAAACTTCATTCCATTTGTCGTTGCCGAAACATAAGCGCTTGCCCGATTCGTCCAGCATGTCGATCGGGTCATTGGTGCCCATGTGAATGACGATCAGGTCGGGTTTATTCTTCTGGGTTAATTCCCTCAAGGCCGAAGCCCAGTTGAAATCTTCCTGATGTGCAAACCCGGTGGAATACCTTCCCTTCCGAATCACCTGGACTGATGAGTGCCTTATCAGCTCGCGCTGCAGTGCAGGTCCAAACCCTTCAGCGATCATTGAGTCTCCCACAAGCAGCACTTTATGAGGTTTCAACTTTGGCGACGCAGTTCCCGGCGCAGATGTTTCATCACCATTGGTCTGCCACGCGCTTTGGGGGACTGGGCTTTCCACATCGTTGCCGCTCGAATCCGGCAGCACAACCATCTGATCGGCGCCCGGCGCAAGGGGAGGCTCGCAAACCGCCAGTTGAGCCACTTTTATTCCCTTCGGATCGGCTTGACCAGATGGGTCTTCTCGGAATTGATCTGTACCTCCGGCAGGATCTGAAGCCCTGGAGACCAATTTAGGCAGATTTGCGCCAAAACCGTCGTACATCTGACCTGAAGCGAGCTTCCACCGAGTTTCCTCAAACCATGAAAGCACCCGGGGCAGTTCGAAGAGAACTACCAGGACCAGGGCCATGGAGTATATCAGCACCGCCTTATATGGAGTAAGCTCTTTAGTCATTTTCACCTTCATCCCCTTACGCAGATGTCGACTTCAAAATTGGAAGTAAATAAAAGGTGGTATTCCTGACGGTCCAAGCTTAATTATCAGGATGCAGAGCAGGGCGAGGGGCGCGGCCTGCAGAGGAACCGGCATTCGCTGCTGTATTTTCGAAAATAAATGCAGGGCATAAGGCCCGACGAACTGAATCATAAGACCGGCAGCCAACACTGGCAAAATCCAGGACTCAAATCCTATGCCTTTTGCTTTGAACGCAAAGATTGCCTGAAACACCTCCATAGCCCTGGCGCTATCTTCTGCCCGGAAGAAAATCCACAGGAACGAAACCAGATTGAAGGTCAAAAACCATGCCCCCGCTTTGAACGCGGGCGCCCAGGTGGACACTGCCATGCCTGCGCCGCTTTTTTTATCCCTTTCGGCAGCAAACCTGGTTTGACGAATGTCTTTAACCGCATGAGTGAGCACAAGCGCCATTCCGTGCAACGTTCCCCAGAGCAGAAAACGGCCTTGAGCACCGTGCCACAGGCCTCCGATGGCCATTGTGGCCATCAGGTTCGCGTACTTGCGTAATCGTCCTTTTCTGCTGCCGCCCAAAGGGATGTAGAGGTAGTCTCGGAGCCAGGTGGAAAACGATATATGCCAGTGATGCCAAAACTCCTGGACATTGCAGACACCGTAAGGCACTCGGAAGTTTTGAGGCAGGCGGAACCCCAGCAGTTGCGCAACGCCTATAGCTATATCCGAGTATCCCGAAAAGTCGCAGTAAATCTGAATCGAGTAAGCGTATACGCCCAGCAGCACGGTTAATGATGAGTATGCGGCGGGTACCTGAAATACG
>Ga0209517_10007389_pt1 | contig 13187 bp, 8 predicted proteins | sample PeaSoiMetSII2010_FD_187695 | JGI IMG/M metagenome (GOLD analysis project Ga0209517, IMG submission 187695) | Peat soil microbial communities from Weissenstadt, Germany - SII-2010 (SPAdes) (version 2) | ecosystem: Environmental > Terrestrial > Soil > Wetlands > Peat | place: Germany: Weissenstadt...
TTGAGGGAATTCCCGGGTTTTCCCGGATGCACCTATTAACCGGGTGGAAGTCAGTCTATAAGTCTACGCAAAGAAGAACAGCTGTAATGCAGCTGACGCAGGAAAAAGCGCAGCTGACGGGTGGAACAGAGCTGATTTTGGTAGGTCAATGGGTTGCTGTGGGAATCCAGGCTAGTTGCGCCTCGGAGGTGACTTGCCCACCGAGTTGCCCACTGGGCAAGTCACTCCCAGGACGCCGAGCATAGTTCCCGAGGTGCCGGGCCAGCGCTGAGCCGGACGGCAGCGTTCCTCAACTGATGAGGCATCAGTCGCGGATGAAAAGGGCGTTGGACTTCGCCGGGGCCGTCGGCTTCGGAGGTGCCGTCAGGTCCCAGACCAGCGCCGCCGTGTCCGCAGCGCCCGTGACCGCCCTCTTGCCGTCGCGCGTCACCGCCAGGGTGTGGAAGCCGCCGCCCGGCGACTGGAACCGCCCCCGCTCCTTCGCCGTGACCGCGTCCCAGACGCGCACCGTCCCATCCGTCCCCGCCGAGATCAGCGACTTGCCGTCCGGCGCGAACGCCACGCACGGCACCGGGCTGAACTCCTCGTCGTGATGGCCGGGGTGCGCCACGATGTGCAGGCCCTCCTTCCCCGTCGCGGTGTCCCACAAGACGACGCGGCCGTCGCGGGCGGCGGCGGCCAGGGTCTTGCCGTCGGGCGAGAAGGCCAGCGACTTGACGTTGTCGCCCAGCCCCTCGAAGTGGCGCACCTCCTTGCCGGTCTCGGCGTCCCAGAGCAGCACGCGATAACCCTGCTTAGGCGTCATCATCACGCCCTGGATGTTGATGCCGCCCGCCGGCAGGAAGCTGCTGTCGTTCCAGGCACCGGCGCAGGCCAGCGTCTTGCTATCGAGGGAGAAGGCCAGCGACAGGCTCTCCGTCCCCGACTGCACGTCGATCATCTGACGCTCCTTGCCCCCCGCCACGTCCCAGAGCCGCAGCGTCGATTGCACGTCGCCGGAGGCCAATGTCTTGCCGTCCGGGGAAAAGGCGAGGCCGCAGAGTTGATGCTTGTGCCCCTTGAACTCGCCCGCCGGCTTGCCCGCGGTCAGGTCCCACAGGTGAACGAGGCGGTCGCGGCCGCCAAAGGCCAGTGTCTTGCCGTCGGGCGAGAAGGCGAGGACGGCGACGTGGCTCTTCGCCTCGACATGGCCGGTCGGCTTGCCCGTGGCCGAGTCCCAGAGGCGAACGCCGTCGCCCGCGGTGGCGATGGTCTTGCCGTCCGGCGTGACGGCCACGGCCGAGACCCCGGAGTGGTGCCCCTCGAACTCCTGGAAGCGTTCCTTGCCGGTGGTGGGGTCCCACACGCGGAGGACCGGGCCGCGTGCCGACACCAGCGCCTTGCCGTCCGGGGCGAAGACAACGCGCGACGCCCAGTAGTGCCCCAGACGGTGGGTCGGTTTGCCCGTGGCGGTGTCGAAGACGCGCAGGTCATCCTCCTCGACGACGGCGGCGAGGCTCTTGCCGTCGGGGGAGAAGGCGACGCTGATGGGCGGCTCGTCCTTGGGCAACTCGCAGCGGCGCAGCTCCTTGGCGCCCTCCACGTCCCACAGCCGCAGCGAGTGCTTGTCGTGGCCGTCGATGCCGCCGGAGGCCAGGGTCTTGCCGTCCGCGGAATAGGCGACGCAAAGGGTGGACAGGTGGCCATCGAGCTTGCCGGTTTCCTTGCCGGTGGCGGGGTCGAAGAAGTGAAGGACCTTGGCGTCGCCGACGGCCAACGTCTTGCCGTCGGGGGCGAAGGCAAGGGCGGTGTCGCGGTTGAAGCGCCAGGGGTTGACCTTCGACAGTCCCTCGAACTTGCGCAGCTCGGCGCCGGTGGCCGGGTTCCAGAGGCGCACGATGCCGTCGAGGCCGCCGCGCGAGGCAAGGTACTTGCCGTCGGACGAGAAGGCCACCGTCGCGACCATCGCCTTGTGGGCGAAGATCACCCGCAGTTGCTCGCCGGTTTTCACGTCCCAGAGGCGCACCATGTCGTCCCAGCCGCCCGAGGCCAGCACCTTGCCGTCCGGCGAGAAGGCCACGGAAGTGACGTTGCCCTCGCCGACCGAGGAGACGAGCAGATCGAAGGGACTCTTCGGTTGGGCAGGCGGCTGGTAGGTGCGCGCTTGGTGCCCGGCCAGCTCGCGGACGATCTTGCCGGTGGCGGGGTCGAGGAGGCGGATCTTGTTGTCGGAGCCGCCCGCGGCCAGGAGCTTGCCGTCGGCGGTGTAGGCGACGGAGGCCGACGGGGCGCGGAAGCGCACGGTGCCGAGCCGGGTGAGGGCGCCGGCGGGGAGCGGGTCGCCGTGCAGGTCGGCGGCGTGTAGCGTCGCAGCCGCAAGCCCCACGGCCGCCAGCATCGCCAGGCGACACAAGGCCCGGCGCCCTCGAATGTCGAACGAGAGCATCAAACGACCTCCGGTGAATCGTGAACTGGGCGACGTCCTCTACAGAGCGTGGGGCAGGCCGCCAGCCTGCCGTTGGTTTCAGGCAGGGCGCCGGCCTGCCCCACCTTCTGTTAGTCCCTCTTACTGACTAACTCTCCTGGTAACTCTAACAGTTCACCGAGTTCCTTACCGACCTCGGCGTCGGAGCCGACCTGCTTGGCACCTCCGCTCGCAAGAGGATCCGGTAGCACGGCGGATCATCGCTTGATCGAGCACTGGGGTAACGCCTCCCTGAGGGCCGGCGCTGACGACAACATCGTGGACAGGCCAAGGGGACATTTTACGTTGGTCCCGAGCACAGCATCACTTACGTTGAAATCGCTCCGCCGGCCAGCCGGCGGAGCCATTCGACGTCGCTCCTTTCGCCACAATAGGAACCGCAAATCGTTCCCATCTCCCCCTCTTGTGGGCCGGCCTCCCTCCAAGACGACGGCTGTCTTCGCCTACACCTTCTCCACCACCATCCCGCCATACGCGAGGCCCGCAGCCGGGTCTTTCCTCATCTCGAAGCGGAGCACGTCGAGGAGCTGCAGCGGCTGGAGGAGCTTCCTCGGCACGACGCCCGCGGGGGCGTTAACGCTCGGCCGCGAGTTCGGGTCGCCGAGGAAGAGGCAAGCTAACGCGTACTCCGTCTGGTCCATCCCGACGATCTTGAAGCGGAGGAGCCCGGAGCGAATCTCGAGGCCGGTCTGTCCGTGGATGGCGTGTCGCGTCGGGTTCTGCGGCATCGGGCAGCCTTCCTGCTTCGCGAGCCAGGCCGGGAAGGTCGTAATCTCCGTGCCGGAATCGACGAGGATCGTCTCCGGCCTCCAGGCACCCGAGGAGGTCTTGATGTCCAGGTCAAGCTCCACGCGAAGGAGGACGTCTCCGGTCGCGTAGAGCGTGCGGTCTCTTACGGGCACTTCGAGGCGTGACATCAGGGGAGCCAGTGCTTGAGCCTGTGTTGGGCTTCGATGGGCATGTCCCTGGTGTAGGCCAGCCTCTCCTCGTCGCCCACTGCCAGCACCTCGGGCCCTTCGGGCGTTTGCCGGTAGAGCACCTCGTGCCCGAGTTGGTCGAAGAAGTACTGCAGCGTGTGTTCGCTTAGCGCCCGCTCCTCGGCCTGGACGGTGTAGACCCCCGGGCCGAATGTCGCCTTCTGCTTCGCCACCAGCTGCCGGACAAACTCCGGGAGCGTGATGAGACCGTGGGGCAGCTCCTCGGGCGGCTTCCCCCGGAGTGACGGGGCGGCGTGTTCGATTGGGATGCTCAGCATGGCCGCCTCTCACTTCTTGGCCGTCTGAAACTGGACGATCAAGTCGTTGGCGTGTTTCTGCATCGGGGCCAGCTTGCCGTTGTAATTGTCGATGGCCTTGGCCATCTCGTCGCGCTGCTTCTGCGCCACGGCCGACAGCGCCTGCTCCTGCTCGTAGAGCTTCTTGCCCAGCTCCATCAACTTCGGCTCGAACTTGGCGTGGATGGCCCGCTCCTTGGCCGGATCGAGCGCCTTGCGCATCTCGTTCTGTTCCTTGGCCTTCAGGACGAGCACCTTGAGTTCCAGCGCCTCCTCGGACGGATCAGACTTCATCATCTGGGCGTGCCAGGCGGCGATGATCTTGGCCTCCAGTTCCCGCTTCTTGTGGGCGAGGTGTGCGATGTCGCCTTCCCGGCTCTGCATCTTCTTGTTCAGCGTTTCGATCTGGGCGTCGTACTTGGCGTGGACGGCCTTGACCTTCGCCGGGTCGGCACTTTTGGCGATTTCGGCCCTCTCTTCCTCGTAGAGGAGGATCCTCTTGTCCTCGAGCCGGTCTTCGGGCGGGTCGAGCTTGGCGATGGTGGCCCAGTAGGCCGCCTCGGCCGCCCCCCTTTGATCCGCCGCCAGGCGCTGGGCATGGGCCATGTCCTGTTCGAGGTCCTTGGCCTTGGCGAGCAGTGGTTTGATCTGGGGGTCGAAGCCGTCCTGAACTTCCTTCTTTTTCTCCAGGGTGTCGGCGTCGGCCAGGGCGGCCTGCCGTTCCGCGCGCACCTGGGCCACCTGGGCCGACAGCCTGTTGTCCGGCGGGTCGAGCGTGTCCAGCTGGGCCTGCAGCGCCGTCTGGATGGCGGCGTTGTCCGCGAGCCGCTTCGTATTCGCCTCGGCCATCGCCTTGGTCAGCGCCTGAGACTTCTTGTCCAGCTCCGCGAATTTGGGGCTGAACGTGGCCTCGATCTCCTTCGCCTTCGCCGTGTCAATGAGCCCTTGCAACTCGGCGCGCTCCTTGACGCGCAGCTCGGCCGCCTTGATCGCGGGCGCGTCGAGCTTGGCCAATTCGGCACTCCAATCGCTCTCGAGCTTGGCGATCTCGGCGTCCCTCTTGGCCGTCACCTTGACCATCGCCTCTTCTTTCGGCTTGATCTGCTTTTCCAGCGCGGCGAGGTCCGGCGCGTACTTTTCCTTGATCGCCTTGACCTTGGCGGGGTCGATGGCCTTGGACAACTCGGTCCACTCTTCGTGGCGCAGTTTGCCGATCTCGGCGAAGGTCTTGTACAGGGGCTTGGCCAGCTTGGTGCGCTGGGGGGCGTAGCGGGTCCAGATCTTGCCCAGTTCCGCGGACTCGTCGGCCTCGACCTTGGTCATGTCGGCCTGGACCTTGCGGAGCCTGCCGAGCAGTTGCTTCTTGGTCGGGGGAGGGGGGGGGTAGGCCGCGACGGGGGGCCAGAAGCCGAGGCCGAAGGCGACGAGCAGGACGGCGACGACGATCATCGGACGAAGCATGGACGACTCCCTATTTCAGTGAGGGCGATGGCATCAACCACCTGGACCCCCTTCTGACAAGGTTTTCGGACCACGACGCAGTAGGATCGAGCTTCAGCCATTGTTCTCGCCCCGGGGGGTCGTGTCAAGAAAAAACGACCCTTGCTTGAAGTCGTGAGTCCTGACCGGAAAAAAGGCGATTTCCTCGCCGGGCCCCCGGCAGTACAAGGTAAGGAAGTCCCCGCAGCGAGGGCCGCCACATGACTGCCGCACCGCTGGACACCGTCCTGCGCCACATCCGCAAGCTCACCGCCGCCGTGGAGGAGCCGAGCGACGGCCAGCTCCTGCACGGCTTCACCGCCCGCCGCGACGAGTCGGCCTTCGCGGCCCTGGTGCGGCGGCACGGCCCGCTGGTCCTCGGCGTCTGCCGCCGCCTCCTGGCCAACCCGTCCGACGCCGAGGACGCCTTCCAGGCGACCTTCCTCGTCCTCGTCCGTCGAGCCGCGACCCTCGACGGGCACCGCTCCCTTGGCCCCTGGCTCTACGGGGTCGCCCGGCGCACGGCGTTGAAGGCGCGCGCCGCCCTGCGCCGTCACGCCCGCCAGACGGAGGTATTCGACATGCCCGCCCCCGAACCCGCCGGCGCCCTCGAAGACCGCGAGCTGCATCAGCTCCTCGAAGAGGAACTCGACCGCCTGCCGGAGAAGTACCGGGCGCCGCTGGTGCTCTGCTACCTCCAGGGGCGGACCCACGAACAGGCGGCGCGGGAACTGGGGCGGCCGAGCGGATCGATGTCGCGCCACGTCGGCCGCGCCCTGGAATTGCTGCGCGGACGACTCGGCCGGCGCGGCGTCGTTCTGCCGGCGGCCGTGGTGGCGGCGGTACTGACGAACGAGCTGGCCGCGGGGGCCATGCCCTCGGCGCTGGCCGCGGGGACCGTGCGCGTGGCCCTGCTCGTCGCGGCCGGCGGGTCGGCCGTGGCACCGGTCGCCGCCCTCGCCGGGGCCGTGGCGCGCGAGCTGGCCGCCACCAAGGTCAAGACCGTGACGGCGCTGTTGCTGGCCCTGGTCGTCCTCGTCGGCGGCGCCGGCCTCGCCGCCCTCCCTGTCCCCGCGACCCCGGCGGAGCCGGCCGAGCCTCCAGCCAGGACCGAAGCCCCCGCCCGCGCCGACAGCGACGGCGACGCGCTGCCTGCGGGAGCGCTGATGCGCTTCGGCTCGCCGCGCCTGCGCCACGGGCAAGCGATCGGCGCCCTCGCCTTCTCGAAGGACGGCAAGGCTCTCGTCTCGGGCAGCCTCGACCTGACCGTTAGCCTCTGGGAATTGCCCTCGGGCAAGGAGAGGCGGCGCTTCGCGGGACACGCCAACTACATCACCTGCGTCGCCGTGTCGCCGGACGGGAAGTTCGTCGCCGGGGGTGCCGAGGACTTTCGCCTCTGGGACGCCGCCACCGGCAAGGAACTGTACCGCTCGCTGCTGCCCGCCGAGGTCTGGGGCGCCGATTTCTCCCCGGACGGCAAGCGGGTCGCTTACGCCGCCGCGTACCCCAAAGGTATCGTAATCCTCCACGTCATCGACGTCCCGACCGGCAAGCCCGTGGTCCAGATGAGCCCCGACACCCGCACTTCCGGCGGCAGCCCACACAATAGTATGGGACAGATCGCCTTCGCCCCCGGCGGCAAGACCCTGGCCTCGGCCGGGTACGAGAACGTCGTGCGCCTCTGGGACGTCGCCGGCGGCAAGCAGACGGCCGAATTCTCGGGCCATACCGCGCTGGTCCTCGCGGTCGCCTTCGCGCCGGACGGCAAGACCCTCGCCTCGGGCAGCTATGACGGCACGGCGCGACTCTGGGACGTGGCGAGCGGCAAGGAGGTGAAGATGCTCGACGTGGACGCGGGCCTCAACCACGGCGTGACCGGCGTCGCCTTCTCGCCCGACGGCAAGCAGCTCGCCGCCTGCACGACCGGCTCGCGCCTCGTGCGCGTCTATGACACGGCGTCGGGCAAGGAGACGCACACCCTTGCCGGCGGCCGCTTCCGCCGCGTCGTCTTTTCCCCCGACGGCAAGACGCTGGCCGCCGGAGACGGCAATAACGCGATCCGCCTCTGGGAAATGCCGAGCGGCAAGCTTCTCCACCCGGCCGAGCCGCACCATTCCGGCGTCCACTGCATCGCCCTGTCGCCCGACGGCAAGACGCTGGCAGCCGCCACCACCTTCAAGACCGTGTACTTGTGGGACGTGACCACGGGCAAGCCGCTGCGCCGCCTCGAGGGGCACGAGCACGGCGTCTACCCGGTGGCGTTCTCCCCGGACGGCAAGCGCGTGGCCTCGGGCAGTCGCGACGGCACGGCCCGCGTCTGGGACGTGGCGACGGGGAAGGAGCTGCACCAGTTCCTTGGCTACGACGGCCCGAAGGTCGCCGACGTGTGGGTTTACGGCGTGTCCTTCGCCCCCGACGGCAAGCGCCTGGCTGGCGCCTGCCGCGACGGCTTCGTGCGCGTCTGGGACCTGGGCACGGGCCGGGAGGTGGTGCGCTGCGAGGGGCACACCGGCTTTGTCTGGGGCGTCGCCTTCGCGGCGGACGGCAAGACGCTCGTCTCGTGCGGCGACGACGCGGTGCGCCTGTGGGACGCGGAGGGGAAGGAAGTGCGGCGGCTGGCCGTCGGCGGCCGTTACGAGGCGGTCGCGTTCTCCCCGGACGGCCGGCTGGTGGCGGCGGGGACGAAGGACGGCGGGGTGCAGCTGATCGACGTGGCGTCGGGCCGCACGCTGCATACCCTGAAGGAGCACGCCAACCTGGATTATCGCAAGCGCCTCATCTACCGCGACGGCCGGACCGTGGCCTTTTCGCCCGACGGCCGCATGGTGGCGTGGGGGAGTTGGCAGGTGGCACAGGTCTGGGAAGTGGCGACGGGTCAGGAGCGCCTGTCGTTCGACGCCCACCGTGGCGAAGTGATGTCGGTCGCCTTCCTGCCCGACGGCCGCCGTCTGGCCACGGGCAGCCCCGACACGACGGCTGTGGTTTGGGACCTGCCGGGGTGTGTACTCGGCGGGCCGGCCGCGAAGGTGACGGCGGCGAACCTGGAGGGGCTGTGGAGCGATCTGTTCGGCGACGACGGCCACAAGTCGTACCGCGCCCTGTGGACCATGGCCGCGGCCCCGACGGAGGCGATGCCGCTGCTGCGCACGCGCCTGAAGCCGGCGGCGCCGAGCGAGCGCGACCGACAGGAGCGCCTCATCAAGGACCTCGACGCCGATGAAGTCGACGTCCGCGAGAAGGCGACCGACGAGCTGGCGAAACTCGGCGGTGCCGCGGAGCCGGCGCTGCGCAAGGTGCGGGAGGGGAAGCCGTCGGCGGAGCTGAAGCAGCGCGTCGAGCTGCTGCTCGGCAAGCTGCAAACGGCGTCGGCGTCGCCGGAGCGGACGGGCGAGTCGCGGGCGCTGGAATTGCTGGAGCAACTGCGGACGCCCGAGGCGACGGCCTTGCTGAAGGAGTTGGCCAAGGGCGACCCGGACGCCTGGCTGACGAAGGAAGCGACGGCGGCGCTGAAGCGCGCCGCGCGGTAAGCGGGCACCCACATCTCAGTTCCACGTTTCGCCGCGACCCGGAGGGGAGCGCTTGTTCCAAGCGCTCCCCTCCGGGTCGCGGCTAAGAAACTGTATCAAAAACTCTCTTGCCGCTTGCGGCTTCGCAGGAAAGATTGCGAAGCCGCAAGCGGCCAAGTCATTTGTGTTACAGTTCAGCGAGGGGCCGCGCCCGACCGGGGCACGGCCCCTCGCGCTCACTGACCGCCCGTCGGTCGGCCGCCTTGCCTTCTCCCGCCCCTTCTGGTACTTCTGTACGACGAGGAGGCAATACTCATGGGACTGCTGAAACGCACCTACGCGCTGCCCCAACAGACCCTCGAAGAGTTCGAGCGGACCACAGCGCCCGGGAAGCGCAGCGCCCTCGTCGCAGAACTCCTGCGCGAGTGGCTAGAGCGCCAGAAGCGCGACCGGCTGCGCAAAGAGGTGATCGAAGGCTGCCGCGAGATGGCCGACGTTTACCTCGAAATCGAGCGCGAATACCATCCACTCGAGGAGGAGGTCGAACGTGCCCTCGATGACCAGCCCCGACCGCGGCGACGTGGTGCGCGTGCGCCTCGACCCCGTCGAGGGATCTGAGCAGGCCGGCGAGCGCCCGGCACTCGTGATTTCGCCCGACGTCATCAACCAGCACTGCCCCGTCATCCTCATCGCGTCGATCACCAGTCAGAAGACCGAAAAAGTGTACCCTTACGAGGTGCTGGTCGAGTTCCCGACCCCTTCTGTTCCCTCTGTGGCCACTGGTTTTCGCTTCTGTTCCCAGATGCGTTGGATTTCCCTGTTGCGTCGGAAGACAGACTCTCGGTTTGTCCAAGGAAGCGGCGGCGCCACATCAGCCGAATGCCCGATTTCAAAGCTGGTCCGGGGGACATCGTGCTCGTAGGCCCATCCAATGTACGAAATATCGCTGTACTCGACGCCGATGGCGTAGAGGGCCTTGGTGGCCGGCCCGTTGAAAAACGGAGAGGTCGTCGCCTCGTGGAGAAACACCTCCAGGAATTCCTTCTCTTCTGGGGTGAGAATCGTCATTTTCACGGCCCCTGTTGCTTTGTCTGCTGGTTCGAGTCCGCTTGCTGTACCTCTTGAGGAGTCCAGTAGTTCGCGTACTGGCTGCCCGGTCCAGCCGTTGAGATATACCCCTGCAATGTCCCTCCCGCGTACATGGCTCCTAACAGGGCCCATTCCGCAGCTTTGCCAGCGTACCGTCGCACCAGGGGGATCCCAGGCGGCGCCGGCCCGATCTTGCCCTGTTGAAATCCGACTGGCTGCCCACATAACGGGCAGTCCATTGCCGCCAGCCCTTGGTAAAGGGACGGCCCTTCGGTCTGGTACCACTCGACGTGCCAGTCGTCTACTTTCTGATCGCAGTTCGGGCACTCTTCGTTTGGGGCATCGCTGGGGTCGCCTTCCCGTCGCTTACAACACGCTGATTATACACTCTCACCTATTCGAGGCCACGCTCGGCGAGTGTCGAAGGCGGCAGTGGAGCCCTGAGCGGCCTGCGCTGCTCACGCTGGCGGGAAGCTCCCTTCTCGCCGCTTTTATTGTAGCGGCGCTGAAGCGCGCCGCGCGGTGAGCGGACAACCGCCCTTCAGTTCCACCTTTCGCCACGACTCCCGACTCCTACGACCGTTTTTGCCGTCAATATCACTTTTCGGACCGCATGCTTGCCGCTGCCCGCTGCGGGTGTGACAATACGAAGCGCCCCGGTCAATTCGTCCGGTCAACGGAGGACCCCTCCCATGCGCGGCGCCTGGTTCCCCCTCGGTGTGACCTGGCTCCTGCTCTCGCATTTCCCGCCGGCAGTCTTCGCCGCACCGCCTCCGACAGACGCTTACGGGGATCGGTTGCCCAGGGGGGCCGTCGTCCGCTTCGGTAGGGTGCCGCCCGGCGCACTCCGGGCGAATTGCGTCGCCCTGAGCCCCGACGGCAAGACGGTGGCCACCGGCGATGCCAATTCCACGGTCTATCTCTGGGAGACGTCGAGCGGGCGCGAGGCGCGCCGACTCACCGGTTGCCAGGGCGGCGTCGCGGCCATCGCCTTCACGCTGGACGGCAAGCGACTGGCCTCGGGCGACGGCGACGGCGGCCTGCGCGTCTGGGACCTGAGCACCGGGAAGGATCTCTGGTGCCAGACGCTCCCCAGGGCCGGCGTGGCTTCGGCGCTGGCCTTTTCGCCCGACGGCAAGCTCCTGGCGGCGCCGCGCCCCGATGGCGGGACACTTTCTCTCTGGGACGCCGACACCGGAAAGGAGGTCCGCCGCTTGACCGACACAGGAGCCACCGTCAGCGCCGTGGCTTTCACCCCGGACGGCAAATTGTTGTTGTCCACCGACGGCGAGCAGGACATCCGCGTCTGGGACGTGACGACGGGCCGGTTGTTGCGCCGCTTCGGTGACGGCAAGGCGAGGCCCCCCTTGGCCGTCTCTTCGGACGGCAAGCTGCTGGCCAGCGGCGGCGGGGCGCAGGGGCAGGGCATCATCTTCTGGGACCTCGCGAGTGGGGAGCGGCTGCGCGGCATCGTCGCACACGAGGGGAAGGTTACCGGCCTGGCCTTCGCGCCGGACGGCAAGCGACTGATCTCCGGCGGTTCGGACCAGAAGGCCCACCTGTGGGACGTGGGGACAGGCCAGCGGCTGGACGTCTTCGGCCACCCGGAAACTCGCTGCGAGTCCGGGGTCAAGGTGGACTGGTCTCGCGACGGCAAAACGCTGGCGCTCGCCGGTTGGGACGGGCTGCCGCGGCTGCACGACGCCGCCAGCGGCAAGGAACTTCGCACTTTCGCCACGGACCGCGGCCCCGCGGGGCCCCTGATGCCCTCACCCGACGGCAAGACCGTCGCGGCCGTGACCAGGGACCGTGCGCTGCGCCTGTGGGACGCCGCCACCGGCAAGGAGATATGTACCCTCGCCGAATTCTCCCACGACGTTCACGACGTCGCCTGGTCGCCGGACGGGAAGCTGCTGGCGGTGGCGTGCGAGAAGGCCGGCGTCAGGCGCTGGGACGTCGCCTCCGCGAAGGAATTGGCCCCGTTACGGGCGGACAGGCACGCGGCCGAGCACGTCTCGGCCGCCCTGTCGGCCGGCGTGCTGGCGTCCTACCAGCGCAACGGATTGGTGTTCCTGTGGGACTTCGCGTCGGGAAAGCAGTTGAACCGCTTGGTATACGAGACGGGACTGTCCGCGCTGGCCGTCTCGCCGGACGGGCGTCTGCTCGCCACGGCCGGAGAGGACCGTTTGGTACGGCTGTGGGATACGACGACGGGGGAGGAGGTGCGCCGCTGCGCCGGACACCACCAGGCGGCCGTTTGCCTCGCCTTCGCCCCGGACGGCCGCACCGTGGCCTCGAGCAGTTCGGATCGTAGCGTGCGCCTCTGGGAGGTGACGACGGGGAAGGAACGCGCCCGCATCGTGGACGAGGAGTTCTCGCTCGGCCCGTTGGCCTTCTCTCCGGACAGCCGCTACCTCGCGCGCGGCGGACCGCAGCGGCGCGTCTACGTCCACGTCCTGGAGGAGGAGAAGGAGGTGCGCTTCGCCGGGCACGGCGATTGGGTCGAGTCGCTGGCCTACTCCCGTGACGGCAAACGCCTCTATTCCGGCAGCTGGGACAGGACGGCCTTGGCGTGGGACGTGGCCGCGTTGGCGGACGAGCGGACCACGGCGCGGCGGATCTCGGCAACCGAGGCGGAGGAATGGTGGAAGGACCTGATGGGCGACGACGGGGTCAAGGCTTACCGGGCAATGTGGCGGCTGGCGGCGGCACCGGCGGACGCCTTGCCCTTGCTGCGCGAGCGCCTCACCGACACGTCACCCGCGGGCGCCGAGCGAGTCGCCCGACTGATCGCCGACCTCGACGACGACGAATTCGAGGTGCGCGAGAAGGCGACCGAGGAGCTGAAGGCGCTGGGCGCCGAAGCAGAACGTCCGTTGCGGACGGCGCTTGAGGGGAAGGTGTCCGCTGAGGTTGTGCGGCGGGCCGAAGGCATCCTGAGCCTGCGCGAGCGGGAGCCGCTCACCCCAGTGCAACTGGCGGCCGTGCGCGGCGTGGAGGTGCTGGAGCAGATGCGGACGCCGGAGGCGCGCGCGTTCCTGGAGCGGCTGGGCAGGGGGACGCCGAGCGGTTGGCTGACGACACAGGCGACGGCGGCGCTAAAGCGGCTGGCGGGGCATTGACCTTGGTCGATCCCTCCCGCCGTATGGAGCGCTTCGTACGAAGCGCGGAGGGCGGCTTCGACCACCCCGGGGGCGGGCGGTTGGGTGGCGAGGCCTACCCCGATAGCCCTCCACGCCGCCGGGATACTTGGCGGCCAGGGTCGAATTGCGAACGACCACCGAAAACGCCTCGATCAGGACGGCCATCGTCTCCTCCACAGTTTAGGCCCACGAGGCAAACCGCTCAGGCATCCTCGATCTTCACCTTGGTGAAG
>Ga0209517_10007390_pt1 | contig 13187 bp, 13 predicted proteins | sample PeaSoiMetSII2010_FD_187695 | JGI IMG/M metagenome (GOLD analysis project Ga0209517, IMG submission 187695) | Peat soil microbial communities from Weissenstadt, Germany - SII-2010 (SPAdes) (version 2) | ecosystem: Environmental > Terrestrial > Soil > Wetlands > Peat | place: Germany...
TTCGCTTCACGGCTATGCTCCTCCTTTGATTCGTGTTAACCAACTTGCCATTGGCTCAAATCAAAGCGAGTATAGCCGTTTTCAGTCAAATGCAAGGCTTACTGCAATATAGCAAGCTCTGTGGTGAATCGCTTTTAGTCTTTTGGTTGCGGCCCATGGCTGCTCTGCGGTGAGATAGGCATTTGTCCTTAAATCTTTTATGTCCGGACCACGACAAGCCTCAGTGGTGAACGGGTACGAGGGAATGAGAATGGAAAAGCCGATTGAAAATTTTTGGTCTCTAAGACTTGCTGATGTCGTGGGTGAGCTTGAAGAAAACAATTTCGAAGTGCACGTCGCTGAAGATAAAGCGGCCGCCAGGAAGATCGTAATGGAAATTCTTTCCAAAATCGACCCGAAGAGCATTTCCTGGGGCGGTTCCATGACATTTGTACAAACCGGCTTGTACCAGGAACTGAAGGAGTATCAGGGGGCGCAGATCCTCGACACCTTTCAGAAGGGGGCCATGTCACCGGAGGAGATGTTTGAGCTGAGAAGGCGCGCCCTTACTGCGGATCTTTTCATTACCGGATCAAATGCGGTGACCGAAACCGGGAAGCTGGTCAATCTCGATATGACGGGAAACAGGGTGGCGGCTATTACTTTCGGCCCCCGCAACGTCATTATTCTTGCCGGACGCAATAAGGTCGTCCCCGACGTGGAAGACGCGATGCTGAGAGTAAAAAATTACGCGGCGCCTGCGAATGCAATGCGCCTGGACAAGAAGACCCCCTGCGCGAAGACCTCGATATGTGAAGAATGCCGCAGCCCTGATAGAATTTGTAATACCTGGACCATTACCGAGAAGTCCTTCCCAAAAGGAAGAATCAAAATAGTGCTTATAAATGAGGACTTGGGCCTGTAAAAATGGTTTTCGGCGCTCAGGTTCCCGGTAAGCGTTCACCACAGCATTTTATGTCCCGCTGGGACACCCGGAGACACTGGAAAAGAACCGTAGGATGGGTGGAGCGGAAGCGCAACCCATCAGCCTTTTTTCGAAGCAGAGGCGATTGACAACCCGGCCGCAGGGCCGAAGTTAACACGAGAAACGAGGTAGAGACGTTGGCCCTTGGTATCGTCGAATGGCACAAGCAACTTGCCCCGGCGGGTGAAAGCACCGCAGTCTTCCGCGACAGTGCCTTTGCCGGCGATGTGGCTAAGACCAACCTCACAGCTATCCTCCAGCAGCATGGGCGGGGAAACGTGAGGAGCCTGTGATCATGGGTGAAAATTCGATATCGCCGGCAGGCGAGATTGTCGTGTATCAGGCGAAAGACGTCAATGTCCGCGTGGAGTGCCGTTTTGCTGATGAAACACTGTGGCTTAGCCAGGTTTTGATCGCGGAATTGTTCCAGAAGGATGTAAGAACAATTAACGAGCACTTGCAGAACATCTATAGTGAAAACGAGCTTGAACCGGAGCGAACTATCCGGAAATTCCGGATAGTTCGACGAGAAGGGGAACGAGAGGTCGCCCGTGTAATCGAACACTACAACCTGGTCAAATCGAGGTTGAGATAAGGATCGATGAAATCTGGAGAACGAGCACTAACCTCTTGACCATAGCCAAATCTTGTTGCAATAATCTTTTCGGCTTGGGCAATGTAGGCCATGCTTGCGCTCTCTCCGGCGATGGCTGCAAACTCTTTGGGTAGCGGGCGGGGGTCGGGCCACGTGAACTGGCTAAATATACACGAAGTAATGCAAAAATATCGCTTGTACGCGTCTTAAAGGTGCATTTTCGGCATCAAAATTACCCATCTAAGCACATTGAAGCAGTCTTCAGTGGCCAGAAAAAGCTTTTCTCAAGCCTGCCCCGGAAATTTTCAGTCCGGGGACCGACGACTGGCAACTGATTTTGACCGGCGACAGGCCACTGAAGTATATGCTTTCCGGCATATGCACCGCGTTGGGCCTCGCTCATATCGGATTGCGGATATCAGATATTGGAAGGGAGAAGCCTCCCGGACGAGGTGAGGCAGCCATTCGTAATTAGTTTCCATCCGGAGTTTCCGGACGGGCACTAATTAGTCTTTTGACCCGCCTTTCAACCTTCAGCCTTCAGCCTCCTACCCTCCGTTCAGGCGTTTAGGACTTAGTCCAAAGAGGGAAAGGACATCTCTTGCAGCAGTCTTGGCGTGTTTAGGATCACTCTTTTCATCTCCGAGAAAATCTCAAATTGGTCTCCTCTAGTCCAATACGCGCCGAATCGCCCGGGCCATGTCCGTTATTGCCAATGGCTTCATGATAAGCTCTTGGATACCCATGACCTTGGTTTTTTCCGGAGTCGCCATCTCACTGAAGCCTGTGCATAAGATAATGGGGATATCCGCGCGAACTCGGCGAATCTCGGATGACAACTCAATCCCGGTCATGTTGGGCATGGTCGTATCGGTAATTACGAGATCAAATCTTTTCGGATCGGCCCTGAATGCCTCTAAAGCCTCGATGCTGCTCGTTCGGGTTGTGACCGTGTAGCCAAGATGCTCAAGCATTTGTCTCCCCACATCCACCAGGGATGCCTCATCGTCCACAAATAGTATATGCGCGCTTCCCCCTTGGTGATGCTTCTGCAACGGAGACTGGGTGGATACTTCTTCATCGACCTCCGGAAGAAACACCTCGAAGCTTGATCCCACACCCGGCTCGCTTTCAACCCCGATGGCCCCTCCATAGCTCTTAACGATTCCCCTGACTACTGCCAAACCGAGACCTGTTCCTCCTACACCCATGTGTTTCGTGGTGAAATATGGATCAAAGATACGGTCCATTGTTTCCCTGGTCATTCCATGTCCGGTATCCTTAACAGTCAGCCTCATGTAGGCGCCCGGCTCCAGCTCGGTGTGTGGGGCTGCGGATGCATCAACGCGGCTTAGACCTATCTCCAGCACTCCTCCTTTTTCGTTCATCGAGTGGGCCGCATTAGTGCAAAGGTTCATCACCACCTGATGGATCTGAGTGGCATCGGCCAGGACGACGCTTTTACCCTCTTGCAGGTCTTCCTTTATCTGGATTGTAGAAGGAAGCGATGCTCTAAGGAGAGAAAGCGTCTCTTTTATGACTGTGCTGAGTTGAAGCACTTTCTTCTCGGTTTCGGCCTTACGGCTGAAAGCCAGAATCTGCTTTACCAGATCCCGTGCTCGGAAACCTGCCTTGAGAACCTGCTCCACGTTGCGTCTCGCTTGAGTTCCTTCCGGCATTTTGGTGAGAGCCAGTTCGCTATAGCCTATGATAGCCGAAAGGATATTGTTGAAATCATGAGCGATTCCCCCGGCCAATGTACCTATGGCCTCCATCTTGTGAGCTTGGCGCAATTGGGTCTCCAACCGGCTCTGCTCTTGTTCCGCGCGTATATTTTCGGTTATATCGACAAGGATTTCCATTGCGCCGAAAACCTTACCGAAGCCGTCATAAACGGGAGCTGCAGACAAACTGACGTTGATAAGCGAACCGTCTTTCCTTTTTTGCTGAGTCTTGATGCTGTTGACTATCCTGCCGTCAAAGGCGGCCTTTATCAGGTCAGGATAGTCTTCCTGCATTCCATCGGAAGCCATAGGATGTAATTTTCCGATCACCTCTTCAGCTTTCCAACCAAGGATACGTTCGGCAGCCGGGTTCCACATAAGTACTTTGCGTTCGCTATCCATCATGTCAATAGCCACGGGCGCCGATTGGATCAAGGCTTGAAGCATGTCCTTGGTCTGGCTGAGCGAGAAGAGGGCCTTTTCCAACCCGCTGCACATTTCTGTGAAAGCGGCCGCCAGATCCCCTATTTCATCGCTTCTGATGATGCTTGCAAGCTCACTCCTCAGGCTTTGGGTTTCCTCTTGCCAGTTGCCATCAACCCTGTCAACGCTCCGCCCCAAATCAACCGCAGCCTCACGAAGCTTCACGAGGGAACCCGTCATCCTTCGGACGATCAGCATCGTTACCGATATGCTCAATAAACCCGCAATCACGATACCAATGAGGATGCGGCGCACAGCTTCCCTAATTGGCGCATAGGCTTCTTTCGTGGGCTGCTGGGCCACGAGAACCCAGTCCATCCCGGGTATTTTGGATACGGATGCAACCATCGCAACGCCGCGCGAATTAACAGTCTCCCCAACACCCGTGAATCCTTTATCTACGGCTGCGTCAAGCAAGGGGTTCGACCCTGGCGGCACATCTCTTTGGAGGATTCTCCTGCTGTCAGGATGAATTATCATAAGGCGCGTCTTGTCGAAGACAAAAACATAACCGGAATGGCCTATCTTTGTAGTGCTGATGATCCCCGTGGCACTGGCTGATAGCAATCGAGACGAACACCCTAAAATACCGGCAAGATTATTTGAGGAATCTCTTAGAGGGGCAGTGAAGGTAATCACAGGCTCGTCAGTTCGGGAAGACTTGTACGGAGTACTTATAATACCTCGGCCTTCTCTTATGGTACGTTGGAAATATTCACGGAAGGAAAAGTCGGCCTCTCTGGTCTCGGGATGGGACGGGTAATCCGACCAAAGCCTCCCTTCCGGATCGAGGATAAACATACCATTGTCGAAATGAGGGAAAATTTCGGCCAATGTTTTGAGCTTATCGTCAATCGCTGCCGTGTTCCGCTCTTTTATGGCTTCGGCGGGCAAGGCAAAAGCGACCGCCTGGGAGTCCCGTAAAGAGTCGATCAAGAATCGCGAGATAGCCTCTGAAGAGGCAATAGAAGAACTTCTCAGGCCATCAAACAAGGCGTTTCTGAGGGATACCCTGAGAAAACCGATGTATAGACCCCCCGCAATACAAAGTGCAAGGGTAATCATAATGGTCGTATGCAGCGATATTTTGGTGCGAAGGTTCACAATTGTCCCTCATTACCTTATTTGATTGATAACGTTTTCTGCGAATTGACCTTCACCAAACTCTGTCACCCTTTGGGGAGACGCAGTATAAGGAATGACCGGCCTGTGCAGGGCGATGGACCGATCTCGCACGGATTATAACCGTAGCCGAATGCTTTATCCAATGCATGTGTAAAAGCCATATTCTCAGAAGATTTACCGGCAGAATGCCAAAACCGATTCCCAGTCAGCGGCATTGGGTCGCCATGTGAACTGACTAAAAATACTCGACAATAATGCAAAAATATCGCTCGTACGCGTCTTAAAAGCTTTTCTCTAACGACTGACGACCGGCGACTGGCAACTGATTTTGACCGGCGACAGGCCGCTGAAGTATATGCTGTCCGGCATATGCACCGCGTCGGGCTCGCTCATATCGGATTGCGGATATCAGATATTGCAATGGAGAAGCCTCCCGAACGAAGTGAGGCAGCCATTCGTAATTAGTCTTTTGACCCGCAACCCGCACCCCCCGAACGAAGCGAGGCAGGCATTTAGGACCGGAATTGCTATGTATTCAGGTCCTTCCAGCCAGCTCAGGAATAAAAGAAACCAGGGAATTAAATGGAATTATGCCTTTCTCTGTCGCTGTTAGCTAGTGCCCCATCCTGAAACTCCGGATGCAGGCCTGGCAGTTTCCAATTCGGAAAGGAGACATTTTTCGTTCTGGCTAGGAAATCGAGAGTTTGCGCGGAGGCGTATCTGGGTCGGCCCTCGCCGCGACCCATAAGCATCGGAGGAGCGTGGAACCATGTTCGACCCATATAGCCGGACCCCGTGAGGGGTCGCCGCACAAGCAAACAGAGCCAGGCGTGCCAAATCCAACGGGAGCAATATAATTCAGATGGCGTGAATGAGAGATAATACAGCGGGTAAAGGAGTTACAAATGAACATATTCAAGGATTTTACGCTGTAGTGGTGGCAGGCTGGCATCTTAAAAATTGCCATGCTCTCCCTCGGTATAATCATTGGATCGACATGGCCTGAATTGTTTAGGGGATGGAGTCCGTTTCTTTTCCTGCTCTTCCTTATTTCAGGAGGCTATGTCGGTTACGTGTGGTGGAAACAGTAAAGAGCAAGTATTGTTCACATGCGGGAACTTCTTAGCTGGTTTTGCTCTTGTCCAGTTCGCTTTGGAGTCTCTCGGCCTCCTGTTTGTATCTTTCGGTTTCCTCTCTCAGTTTGGCATCGCTTGAGGGGTCCGTGGTTCCGCAGGTTTTGCAGAATGGGAGCTTATCCTTTACCTCATCGTAGCCAAGATATGCGGCCATCAATCCGCCGAGCAGCAGGATAAGGGGAATCCCGCCCAAAATGATTTTGAGAACGCAATGAGGCCAGATAATCATGCCCAGAAGGCCGAGGAAAGCCGCTGCGACACCGCCGACAAAAACCTTCATATTCTTCCTCCTTCAAATGGTTCGAGATCGGGTACAAAAACCTGAATAATGTATAAACTTGACCACCGACAAATCCCGAAGAGGCTTTCGGAATCAGATCCCCCCCAAAGCTCTTGGAACGTGCAGAGTCCATAAAATATAAATATCCCAACCAATACACGCAATCGGTGATAATGAACGTTGAATGAATACGATTAAAGGCACGAGGTACCGCATGTATTCGAAAAACATTGCATTCATGTACTAACCTATTAAAATGATAGGATTCTGAATATTGACCTTTTTCATTTACTTCACGCAAAAGGATTTCCAATGTCCAAAAAACTCTTCGAAATCGCATCAGAAATCGTCCAGACACAGGTTTCCCGCACTTCGATGTCCGGCGCAGATATTATCTCATCTCTTCGGCAGGTTTTCAGCACTCTCTATGACCTACAGAGAGCCGAGGCGGGAGAAATTGAGTTAGCTCCAACTGCCGAAGAGAAAGTAGCCGCAGCGAAGCTCACACCGGAGGATTCCATCCAAAACGACAAAGTAATCTGTCTCGAATGCGGAAAAGAGATGAGACAACTCACGTCGAAGCATCTGGTGGTCCACGGCATGGACCAGAAAGAGTACAGAAAGAAATACGGGTTCACGATGGCGACTCCTTTGTCTGCAAAGTCATTGACCAAGGCGAGAAGCAAGACAGCGAAGAAAAGGGGATTGCCTGAAAAGCTACAGAAATATATTGAGGCGAGAAGGCAGGCAAAGGCCGGAGCGTCCACGAAAGCGGCGCCTGAGAAAGTGACAGCCAAATCGAGTGGTCCGGAAGATCATAGAGTCAAGAAAGTCAGACAGCGGTTTAGCCCGAAGAAGACGACATGATTCTATCTTCTGTCTATCATGGAGGAAATGATGACCCGCGTTGAACAATTCTTGGGTAAGGCGTGTGATGGATGCCTTTTATGTCGATACGCAAGAGATAATCCTGCAACGGTGATCGGCAAGATTATGGCCTGGCACGGTAAATGGTGTCCGGCTTGGAAAGCACAGCAAAAGATTGAACACGAACGGCAGCAAGTGGAGAAGAGGCAGCGTAACTCAAGGAAGGAGTCAAGGAAGAAGAGGTGAAAATCTATCTCGCTGGTCCCTTATTCACCGAACTGATTCGGGCGAGCTTTGTAATTTTGTAATATAGAAATTATCGTCGTAGCCATTTGCCAGATACAATCTTGTTATCGGATTCGATAATACCTAAAATATGATGCAGTCTCCAGTATTGTTTGGGCGACCCATCAGATTGATATTTTCGGCAACAATTTAGTTAAAGGGATAGGAGGAGATGTGAGGAGACGCTTAGAAATACTTATCCTTGACGATGAACCTTTGGTGGGGCAACGACTCAAGCCTGCTTTGGAAAAAGAACACTATAATGTGGAGATATTCGTTGAACCAAAGGGGGCTTTGGCCCGTATGAGGGAGAAGAAATTTGACATTGTAGTAACGGACATCCGTATGGAGGAACTCGATGGCTTGCAGGTCTTGGAGAATGTGAGAGCCAACTCACCCGAGACCAAAGTCATAATGATCACGGGTTACGCCTCCATCGAGACGGCCCGGGAAGCAGTGACCAAAGGGGCCTTTGATTTTATTGCCAAGCCTTTTCGAATCGGAACGATACGAGATGTAATCATGAAGGCCGCCCGAGCATTGGAAGATGAACTGGCTGGTAGCGAACTCTGAGGATATATCGGGACACAACCGTACAACATGGTCCACATGCAATGAACAATTTCGCCTGATTTAAAAGTGAGAAACGATGAAAACGTACCGAAATCCAATGGAGAAAGAATTTGATCGCCAGGCAATGGATACGATTATTACCGACCCCAAGCACCCGGTCAGAACCTTTTTCAGAAAAATACATTATATCTTCTCCATGTGGAGCGACAAATTGAGAAGACTATTCCGAGTCTGAGCCATCTGCATTTAGATCAAGTTCCATGCGCCTGTCGAAGAAATAGTAGGCTCGGACCTACATCCAACTTTGAATGAGGCCGAGTTGGTCGTTGTGCAGCCCGATCTTTAACCTTGATCATCTGCCTGCACGGATGATCGCCCGCTCACTCACTCTCCCCATTCATAGCCGCCCGCAAAACAGCAGAGCACTTGAATGTCACCACTTTCCTCGGCGCCAAAGTCATCGCTTTACCCGTCAGGGGATTCATGCCGTTATACGCCTGTTTTTCTTTCACCGAAAATTTCCCAAACCTGCTGATTAGAACATCTTCACCGTTTTGCAGGGACTGTTTCATCAGATCGAAGAGGGTGTCGATGAGCTCATATCGGATTGCGGATATCAGATTTTGAAGGGAGAAGCCTCCCGAACGAAGTGAGGCGCCATTCGTAATTAGTCTTTTGACCCGCAACCCGCAACCCGCAACCCCCGAACGAAGCGAGGCAGGCATTTAGACCGCATTCGCCTATGACTTCAGCTACTGCCAGCCAACTCAACAACAAAGTAACCGGGGAATTAAATGGAATTGTGCTTTTCGCTGTTACTGCAAAAGGAGTTGGCGATTCCTACAAATCCGTCATAAGAGGCCGGTTTGGTGACGAATGAATTTGCTCCCATACGGTAGCATCTGGTGATTTCATCACGATTATTTGAGGTGGTAAGGACTGTAATAGGAATAGTGGAAAGCTTGGGATCAGACTTGATTTCTTGCAGTGCCTCGTACCCGTTTTTCCTGGGCATATTGAGGTCCAAAAGGATAAGATCAGGACGAGGCGAAGGTATGCGACCGTCTAAATATTTTCCTTGATGTCGGAGGTAGTTTAAGAGGTCTTGGCCGTCTTCGGTAAAGTATAGACGTGATGGCATCGCTGACGATTCAAAGGCATCCTTAATGAATAGCTGGTCATCCTCATCATCGTCTGCAGAAAGTATGATTTTTTGGGGGTTCATATGTTTCCTCTTTGGTTAGGGGTGCCGCCCGTTTATGGTCGTCTGCCCACTTTTAGGCCCAACTCAAGAGGAAACCACTTTAATGAAAATGGCTGTATTGCCTCTTATATGTCGCAATTTAATTTATTGTATACTTACGAATGATCCAAGATCTGTGCCGAAAAGACGAAGGATATCACGTATTCCATATTGTGCAGGTATCACGGTGGCTTATGTCTGGATGCGGTAGTGTGCGGGTCTCTAGCCGGGCAAAAATGAGTGTTGCATGCAACAGAAACGTTGCATGATTTATGTGTCGGCGGTGGCCGGAGGTCGGACCCAATGCTGTTAACTTTAGAGTCGAATGCTTTTTGGGTCACGAAGAGCACGAAGGATACACGAAGAGCACGAAGGGAAATCATTGCCAGGGATCTCGTATGAGAAGGGTTTTCGTGTGCTTTCTCTTCTTCGTGTCCGACCGGGCGGGGATAAACCCCGTCCCTACGGCATTATCAGACATTTTCTTGTTTTTTGTGCAAGATTTTCGGCTCTCCCTATAGCGCGGGATGCGAGGAGCGCAACAGACTATCCGTGTCCATCCGTCTTGATCCGCGTTTAAAGAAATCCCTCAGAGCCTCCCCCGGACTCTAGCCTGGACTCGCGATAAGATGTGCTGTCTCGTTGCGGCCGAACAACCGGAGTGCTACTGAAAGAGCCTTACTGTATCCAATTTCGCAGGTTCCTGAATGCAGAAAAGTTCAGCTATGATTTTTTCATCCGTGTTCATCCGTGTCTAAGATTGGGCGGGGGTCGACCTCACTCTATCATAAGTCTCACGTCCATAAAGAAGGAGCAAATCCTTTTCTTGTTCGGCTTCATCGGGCGGATCGAGGTAAACGACATGAGGGTCATGGTCGAGCCACGTGCCCGGAACGCAGCCCAGGTCATCGACAATATGGAGTTCAGCCGGTCCCCACGCTTTTTCGCCAAACTTCCTGACGATCAGGGCAACACCGAGGCGGTGATGCAAAAGCCGCCGGTGAGAGATGCGATATTTCGGGAAAAACTGATCGAGGAATGCATGGACTTCGTCGGCCCGCCTTCCAAAGATGCGAAGCGTGTGTTTTGCATGGTCCTCGTGGTGCATACGCTTATACCTTAATCACAAATTCGCCGCCCACTTCCTTCGCCACTCTGAAAGCAACCTCGCCGCTTTGAAGGTTCTATAATCCTTCAACATTTCAGCGGTGTAAGGGGCAGGATACAATTTTCTGTCTTAATGTGGGAAGAAGAAGTTTCAGTTGAGGACGGTTATTCGTGCCGAGGCCTGGCTTTGATTTTAGATTTTAGATTTTAGATTTTTAAAATCTGCAATCTCCAATCTGCAATCTGCAATTTTTTACCTTCAGTCTTTCTTTTGCTTCAGCCTGTTCCTCACCCCTCACCCCCCAAGAATCGCTTCATAGAAGAATTTGCCCTCATCAAATGCATAACCGGCAAGAAGGTAACGTTCGCCCTGAAAGCTTGTTTTGAAAGCTCTCACCATTGTCTCCAGTTGCTCCATGACATCACGAACATCACTTTCGACAGCTTGTTGAAACACCATTAATTTGTGGTTCGCTTTTGCAATCAGGAGTTTTTCGAAGGGCCATACAATATCGTCGGAGTGAGTACTCCATTCACATTGCATGGCAAGCGGCATTTCCCAAAACCGCCAGGGATCATCCTGGACAGAGGCCCAGACCATATCATAGATCCACTCCACAGTATCAGCTCCAGCACAATGTGAAGCAGCTATGCGATACCCATTTTGTTTCCCGAGGTCACACAGGCATTGCTTTACGCGCTTGGTCCATTCTCGATTGGAGGTACCGCCCCCTCGTTGGACAGAGTATACTAAATTATCGAGCACTTTCGAAATTTCGACTTCAGTGTGATCAAGCATAAAAGCCCCCTGAGTCTAACGCGTTCGTAAAGGATAGCACTTTCGAGGTTTTTGAGTCTGTTGAAGTATTGGGATTTCTTCACTTCGCCGCCCGGCTTTCCGGGAAATCGGCGCCAAGTGTTGTATCTTCCCAGCTATTGAGATCATTTTCGAACCGCTCGAACTTCTCCCGCACGGCGCCAAGGCCGATGCTCCCAAGCACCAGGTGAAGCGGGGGGTTTGGAGACTCCACGGCCTTGAGAATAGCCTCCGCTGCACGTGCAGGATCACCGGCTTGCTTGCCGCTGTTGCCCGTGATGGTGCGGCGTCTGGCCCCGACCGTATCGGCATAGTCTTCAATTTCTTTCCGGGGGAGTCTTATGGATCGCCCTGCCCAGTCCGTGCGAAACGGCCCCGGCTCTACGATCAACACCTTAATGCCCAACGGCTCGACTTCCTTGGCTAACGCCTCGGAGAGGCCCTCCACGGCGAACTTGGTAGCATTGTAGTAGCCCACACCCGAAAGGCCCACCACCCCCCCAACTGAAGAGATGTTTACTATATGCCCTTTTCGCCTTTGCCGCATGCTCGGAAGGACGGCGTGAATCATCCGGGCAAGACCGAAGAAGTTTGTCTCGAACATAGCCCGGACCTCCCCCTCCTCGCTTTCCTCGACCGCGGCCAGGAGACCATACCCGGCATTATTCACCAGCACGTCGATTCCACCAAAGGTGGACTCGGCAGCCTTAACGGCAGCCGCGGCCTGGGCCGCATCGTTGACATCCAACTTGAGCACTATGGCCCGCTCGCCATGACCTGCGGCGAGATCCTGGACCTTCTCGGGGGATCGAGCGGTTATGGCGGCACGATAGCCGCGCTTGAGGACGAGTTTGGCTAGCTCCCGGCCAAAGCCCGTGGAGCAGCCGGTTATGAGCCAGACAGGCATGCTTTTCTGCGGCATTGTCTTACCTCCCTGATTGCTGAAGCTTTCGAATCCACAACTAATGATAATAATAAAACCGATGGTTACAGCGCTCAAGACGCCCCGCGCCCACTTTACCCCGCTTCTTCAGGACTCAGTCTTTTCGTCCTTGCCCCTCACTCTTCACTGCTTTCATCGTTGATCATGCCGCAAATGGGCGCTCAGCGCTTTGTGGCGTCCATGATCATTTCAGTGTAGGAGACATATCTTGGCAGCTTCAGGGCTCAGTCCTCGTTTTTGCTCATCACTCATCATTCATCACTGGCTTCGCTTATTATCCATCGAAAAGCCCGGATCGGGCGCCTGCGAGCATTTAGACCGGAATTCCCTATGGCTTCAGGTACTCTGAAAAAATATAAGAATCAATCAAACTCGAAATTTTCTTTTTTACGCCCACTGTTCGGTGCCAATAATCCGCCTGGTCCCTTGCTTACCGCTGCTCACCGCCCGCTGATAAATGCCTCACTTCGTTCGGGGTCACGGGTCGGTTTTGTCGCCTCACTCCTCACTCCTCACCCCTCCCTGCTCACCGCCCGCTGATAAATACCTCACTTCGTTCGGGGTCACGGGTTCCGGGTCTGCGTCTCCTCAGTCCTCAGTCCTCAGCACTCAGTCCTGCTTTTTTCCGCTTCTCGTTGCCGTTTCTATTGCCGCTTCTGGTTGCCTCTTCTCGTTGCCGTTTGGCAAGTCAAAATCATCCAGCAGTATAATATTGCCCGATTGGTTTCATCTGTGTCTGGGATTGAGGGATTTGGCTAATCCCTGATCATCTGGCGGGTTAAGGGTTTCTACTCAGTCCTCAGTCCTGAATTCAGGGGATTTGGCGATTTGGTTTTTGCTGTTCACTGTTCACTGCGAAGCCATTGCCGTTTGGCCCCGCCAAATCTCTCATGGTAAAATACGGGCTATTTAGATTTGATGGTCGCGGTAGGAATGCCGGTTGCCCGGCACCCCCCGCGCAGATCCGTACGTGCGGAATTACCGCATACGGCTCCTACTTCGAGTGAATAGCGTGAAAGCGAACATCTGGATACATGTGCAATAT
>Ga0209517_10007392_pt1 | contig 13185 bp, 11 predicted proteins | sample PeaSoiMetSII2010_FD_187695 | JGI IMG/M metagenome (GOLD analysis project Ga0209517, IMG submission 187695) | Peat soil microbial communities from Weissenstadt, Germany - SII-2010 (SPAdes) (version 2) | ecosystem: Environmental > Terrestrial > Soil > Wetlands > Peat | place: Germany...
AAAATCAAAGTCCGCCGCGCCCAAGCCGGCAAAGCCCTCCGCGAAACCGGCGAAGAAGGCTGCGCCGAAGAGGCCGCCCAAACCCGCCAAGGGAAAAAAGAAGAAGTAGCGCCTCCAGGAAGTCAAGGTCGCGAGGACCGGGGGACAGGCGGGACGTTTTCCGGTTTCCAAGAACTGTGGCCCACTAAAGCGATTCCTCCAGCAGTTTCCAGAGCAGCACTCGCATATCAAATCCGGGAATTGCGAGGGGCTTATAGGGCTTTTCAAGAATCACATTGGAACGTAGATCCTTGCGCTGGAGTTGCGACAGCGTCATCTCTCCCAGTTGGAAGAGCGAGGGGCCGCCGGGGTCGATGCGTCCGCTGGTGAAGGCAGGCGTATATTCGCGCTGGAACGAGGTTATGGCCGCGATCGTCTTGGGCCCGACGACTCCGTCGATGGCCAAAGCTGATTGTCTTGAGTCTTCCATCCAGCCATTGAGGAGCAGTTGCACAAGTTCGACATCGTGGCGGATATTGGCGCCGCCCCGCCCAACAGAACCATCGAGAACCTCGCTGCAAAGTGAGTAGATGGCCGGAACAGGAATGGGTTGGGGTACGGGGACCGGAATTGGCGCCGGAATGGGGAGCGGCAACGGATCGGGGATAGGGATTTCCGGAAACAGGATGATCATGACGATCACCGCGAGGATGACAAGCAATAACCGAAGAGGAATCAAGGTGCGGGTTTCGATGCAGAAGTGATAGACCACCACGCCTTCAATGGTCTTGTGGCGCTCGTAGTGAAATGAGACGGTAACCAGCGTGAAGAATACCATTCCGGTGAAAAATGGAAACCCCTTGTCGGGTTTCCACGACACACCGGGACGGTAGGGAAGTCCGAGCGACTGCATGAAGCCATGGACGAAGGCCATCTTCTTGTCAGCCTCGTCGGTTCCATCGGCGGAGTCGGGCTTCACTTCGTAGAAGCGCTCCTGTTGCGGCGACGCCTGGCTCATGAAATCGGGGATGCAGAGGATTTGCCCGTCGGGCCCGGGAATCGCGCGTTGTAGAATTCGTTCCGCCTCGGTGCGATCGACATTCGGATTGTGGTTGAAAATGAAACTCAAGTATTGTGACTTTGAAGCAAAACCCTTATTGGCATCATGAAAATCTAGGGATGGAGGCTGGGGAAACCAAGCGGGGTGCTTCACTTCATTGCGGAGGTAGTCTGTTCCTATAACACCTTCGGCCATTTCCCCAATCAGGCCGAGGATGCGCTGCCGCTGCTCTTTTGAGAAAGGTGGAGACTTAATGAAGGCACTGGCCGCGACGCACTTCTTCATGAGACACGCCCCCGATGCACAGCAGAATACATGCCACCGTTTTGTTGTCAAGCAGGGAATGCCAACTTAGTAGGCACTTAGCTCGCAGCCACGAAAGATGCTCTATTGACTTACCCTTTTCAATATCCACGCCTGTTAAGGTCAACCATCCCGCGCCCAATGCATGGACACGAAACTCAGTGGAAAACCGAGGGCGATTGGGACGTTTTCGTGTTACCAATCCCGCTCCCAAGGCCGGAAGGCCCGCGGCAAAATCCGCGAAGAAGTCGGCAGCCGAGAGGCCGACGAAACCTACCAAGGCAAGAAAACAGAAATAGCGCCGAAGTTTGCGGAGACGCATGCAAGAAAGGTTGGCCTTTTGCGTTCTAACCAAGTAAGGCCCCAACCCGCGGCTCTTCGGGGTTGTGGATGCCTCACACCGGCATGTTGTAGAGATTCGAGAGGTTATAAATTGTTCGAGGCCAGCCCAAACGGGCCTATAATGGAGGCAGTATGCGTCGCCTGATGCTGATCCCGGCGTTCGCGCTCTTTCTGGCGGTACCCTTGTGGGCGCAGCATGGCGGGGGTCACGGTGGTGGCGGCGGGCATGCTGGGGGCGGTTTCGGCGGCGGCGGCCACGCGGGTTTTAGCGGAGGCTATAGCAGCGGCGGCGGCCATGTTGCTGGCGGTATGCGTTCCGCTCCACGCGTAGCAGGCGGCGTTTCCCGCGGGTTCGCACGCGGTCCGGCATTTTCCCCACGCAGTTCTACTCGCGCCTTCAGCCGGCCCTTAGATCGTCCTTTCCTGCATGATGGTTTCCGCGGCCGAGGCACGCGAAACTTCGGATTCCGCAATGGCTGCTACGGTTATCCTTGTCGCGGCTATGGCTATTACTCTCCTTGGGCATACGGCTATTACGATCCCTACTGGTACGATCCGTACTGGTTCTGGGATTCGGATTCGTCGGACGACAATAGCTACGATCAAGATGTCGCGGCAGTTGCTGAGATGAACCGGCAAAGTATCGAAGAGCAGCAGATGATGCGGCAGGAACAAGCCGACGGCGATCAGGACGCTTACGCGCGACCGGTGCCTATGCGGCCGGTTCAGCGCGAGGCAGAGGGTGCGCCCATCCTGCCCGACACGATGCTGGTGTTCCGTGATCAGCACAAGCAGGAAGTCCGCAACTATGCCATTATCGGCCAGACGTTGTGGAATTTTGCTCCGCAACATACCGAAAAGATTCCGCTCTCCGATCTGGACCTGCCCGCGACCACGAAGGCCAACGAAGAGCGCGGAGTGACTTTCCGGGTTCCAGCCGGGGGCGAAGGCCAATAGGTTCTTCGATCTGGCCCGTTGATCGGGCCCGTCGGCACTCCCACTTAGCGCACCGTTTCCCCTTTCGCTGCATCCAACCCTGCATTCGGGTAAAGGGCGTTCCTTTTTGCTGGCAGAGCTAGTACAGTGAAATCAAGCGTTTAGGTCATGTACCAGGGGTTACGGGGAACCTGCAAGAACACGAGGGAAACGCGGGACGAACTCTGTCTGGATGTTAAAATCAATCAATACCCACTATGCCTCTAAAAACACTGTTTCTGAATCCTCCATCGTTTGAAAACTTTGACGGAGGCGCCGGATCGCGCTGGCCCGCCACCCGCGAAATTGAAAGTTTCTGGTATCCGGTGTGGCTGGCTTATCCGACGGGAATGCTGGAGGGAGCGCGGCTGCTGGATGCGCCGTCGCACCACGTGTCGGGCGAAGAGACCATCAAAATTGCTCAGGACTACGAGTTCCTGGTGCTGTTCACGTCGACGCCCGGATTTCCCGGCGACATTCTGCTGGCGAAGGCCATCAAGCAGGCGAATCCCAAGATCAAGATTGCGTTTGTCGGACCGCACGTGACCGTGCTGCCGGAAAAATCTCTGCGCGATTGCCCGGAAATTGATTTCATTTGCCGCAAGGAGTTCGACTACTCGGTGGTCGATTACGCCAAGGGTAAGCCCCTGGCGGAGATTCCGGGCGTGTCGTACCTGCAGGAAGACGGAAAGGTCGTGCACAATCCCGACGCTCCGCAGCTGCAGGATCTGGACGCGCTGCCGCACGTCACCGAAATCTACAAGCGTGATCTCAACATCAAGAATTACAACGTGCCGTTCCTGCTGCACCCGTACGTGGCGCTCTACACCACGCGCGGCTGCCCGGCGCAATGCACGTTCTGCCTGTGGCCGCAGACGCTGAGCGGGCATCCGTGGCGCAAGCGCTCTACCGATGACGTTGCAGCGGAAATGGCCAAGGCCAAGCAACTTTGGCCGGAAGTGAAGGAGTTTTTCTTCGACGACGATACGTTCAATATTCAAAAGGCGCGGACCATCGAACTGTGCGCCAAGCTGAAGCCGCTGGGCCTGACGTGGTCCTGCACGTCGCGCGTGACCACTGATTTCGAAACTTTGAAGGCGATGAAGGAAGCGGGATGCCGCCTGCTGATCGTCGGCTACGAATCGGGCGACCCGCAGATTCTGAAGAACATTAAGAAAGGCGCGACCGTGGAACGCGCCCGCCAGTTCACCAAGGATTGCCACAAGCTCGGCCTGGTCGTGCATGCCGACTTCATTCTCGGCCTGCCGGGCGAAACCCACGATACCATCAACAATACGATCGCATTCGCCAAGGAACTTGATTGCGAGACGATTCAGGTTTCGGTGGCGCATGCCTATCCCGGCACAGAACTTTACGATCACGTCGTGAAGAACGGTTTCATTCTTGGCGACAACAAGATGGTCGACGAGGGCGGGCATCAGCTGGCGCAGATTCAGTATCCCGGGCTGCCGGCGGATGACATCATGTCGGCGGTGCACCGTTTCTACGACGAATATTATTTCCGTCCGAAAGCCGTCTACCGCATTTTGCGGAAAGCGATGTTTGACAGCAACGACCGCAAGCGCCTGTACAAAGAGGCGAAGAGCTTTTTGAAGCTGCGCGCGGCGCGCAACAAGATGGTGAAGCAGCACGCTGCGGAAGCGGCGGCCGCGGAGCCGGTCAAGGCGTAGTCGCCGGCGGGCGAATAGGGAAGCGCGCCGGACGCGCGATTTTGCATTCTCGCGGCTTTTCTTAGTAAAAGCTGCGCGAGAATGTTCGCGCGGTGCGCCCAGGTCCGTCAGCGCCAAAGGCGGGCGCTTCAGGATGACAGTACTACTGAGTGCCAAGTGACTTTTCGCAAGTATCTGGTGCTGGCTGGCGTCACCGTCTTTGGAGCGGCGGGTGACTCCGTGCTCTCGCACGGGATGAAGCAGCTCGGCAGCATTTCCATCCACGATTTGCCCAGCGTGATTTTCGCCGTACTTAATCCTTTCGTCGCGCTGGGCATCGTGCTGCTTCTCGCCTTTATTGTTCTCAACATGACCGCGCTGTCGTGGGCAGACCTGACTTACGTGCTGCCGGCGACTTCCATGGGATACGTGCTGCTGGCATTGAGCGCGCGCTTCATTTTGCATGAGCAGGTCAGCGTGATGCGCTGGCTCGGCATTGTGCTGATCTCCGGAGGCGTGGGATTTATTGCTGGAAGCCCGGCGCTGACCTCGCATGCGCATGAAGATCAAAGATCCCCACTTCTCGCCGCACAGGACGCGGCGAGAAATGGGGCACCCGCTGGGGCATCCGATCATGACGCACCCGCTGAAGAAGTAATTTCTGGGGGGGTGGAATCATGAAGCACGCCTACATCTGGGGCGGGATTCTCACTATCGCGTTTTTCTCGGTCGTGGGCGATGTTCTCCTGGCGCGCGCCATGAAGCAGGTGGGCGACGTGCACGCGCTGTTGCGCCGTGCGGGACTGTGGACGGTGGTTGGGCGGGTGCTGACGAATCCGAATATTTTCATGGGCGTGGCCGCGATGACCGTCGCGTTCTTTACCCTGCTGTTTGCGCTCTCCTGGGGAGACTTGAGCCTGGTCGCCCCTGCCGCGGCATCGCTCACGTTCATTGGCAACGCGTTCGCGGCGAAGGTCTTTCTGCATGAAAAAGTGGACCGTCGCAGATGGATTGCCGCCGTGCTGGTCGCGACGGGCGTGGCGCTGTTGGCGGGGTAGGGCTGGGTCCCAAGCGGGCGTGCTGAGGGACGCGAGAGCCAGCCGAGCTTTGCTCGGCCCGTCCGGGTCTGAGACCCGGACCCACACAAGCTGGACCCCACAAGCGACTGGACCGAACGCTACTCAGAACAGGCGCATGAATCCACTGGCGGGCAAGTCGGGGGAGAGAAAGTGAGCGTCTTTCAATCCGGCGGCGCGGGCCAGGGCTTCGGCGGCGAGATATCCGCTGCGGACGGCGCCTTCCATAGTCGCGGGCCAGCCGGTTGCGGTCCAATCGCCTGCCAGGAAAACGCGCGGCCAGCCTGTGGCTGGCGTAGGACGATGAGCGTCGATTCCGGGGCGCGGGGAATAGGTGGCGTGGAGTTCTTTGATGACCGTGGACTTCAGGAGATTGGCGGAGCGGGCGGGGGGGAAAAATTCGCGGACTTCGGCGAGGGCGAGGTCGACGATTTCGGCGCGCGATTTGTCGATCAGCGACTTCGACGAGCTCACGACCAGCTCGATGTAGCTGCCGCCCTCAGCGGCTAAAGCCGGATTCGTGTTCGATGCCTTAATGGCACGACTGAAGTCGTGCCCCTCCCGTTCGCGCTCATCCCCTTCGTTTCCGTTTTGTCCTCGGCGGGCTTCAGTGCGCATCGGCTGGAGGCGCGATTTGTGGAACATCCACTGGATGGTGCGGTCGAGCAGGACGGCGTGGTCGAGATCAGAGATCTGGCGGTCGAACCACAGGTGGATGCCGGTGATGGGAGCGGTTTCGAAGTGCGAGAGCTGCTCGCGGATGGGCACGCTCTCGGGGGCGTCGGGCAGGACGCGATCTAGGGCTTCGAAGGGAAGGGCCAGGATCAGGAAGTCGAAATCCCCACCCTGTCCCTGCAAAGTGCGCAGGGACAAGGGTGGGGCACCCTCGATTGAAATACTCCCACCCTCGTTTGCGCGGAGCTGCAATTGAACGTGCGATTCGTGGACCTTGAAAGCTTCGATGGGCTGACGGAAATGCAATTCGCCGCCGCGGGCGCGAATGTAGTCGCCGGCTTTGTTGTAGAGGTCGGTGAGCGGGACGGTGGGCACGCCCATTTGGCGAGCGGCGGGGGATTTCATGGACTCACGCACGACCTGGGCGGCGGCGGAAATGGAAATCAGGTCGAGTTCTTCGCTCAGAGCGCTGACTAAGATGGGGCGCCAGAAGCGGTCAATGGCAGTTTTGGTTTGACCGTGGTGATCGAGCCAGTGCTGGAAGGATTGTCCGGTGTCGGGCTGGGCGGTGAGGGTTAACGGAATCAGGGCGCGGGCGATGGCGAACTTGTCGGCTGCGCTGAGGAATGAAAAATTCAGGAACGAGGGCGCGGTGTGCAGTGGGGCGGGAAGCGGCGACGATTTCATGATGGAAGTGCGGCCGCCGGGTTCGATGAAAGTCATCTGGTCATACCAGCGGATTTGATCGGAGACGCCGATGCGCTGGTAGAACTCGATCAGGTTGGTGCATACGCGGAAGAGCACGTGCTGGCAATTGTCGACGACTTCGCCGGTGCCGGGATGCTCCCACGAGGAAGCGCGGCCTCCGAGGAACGGGCGCTTCTCGAAGAGCGTGACGCGGAAACCGGCGTTGGATAAGGCGCAGGCGGCGGCGAGTCCGGCGAGGCCGCCTCCGGCGATGGCGACTTTGGGTTGGATGGGCTGGGACATTCTCAGTTCGGAGTCGAGGTGAAGTCAGAGTCGAAGTCAGAGTTTAAAGTCAAAAGTCAAAGGTCAGAAGTCAAAATTCAAAATTCAAAATCCCCACCCTCTTTCGCACAGAACGCGAAAGAAGGATGGGGCACCCGCTCAAGAGCAGGTTCCTCCACTTCGCTCGCTAGCGCTCCGCTTCGGGCGGAATGACAAAAGTACTTGCGTCACAGGATACGTTTGAGGAAACCTTTCCCGAGGATGCGCAACTTTTCCCAGCGGCTGAGGGAGACTTTGGCGGTGAAGACGTCGTATTGTTTTTCGGCGATGCGTTCGAGCAGGCGGCGATAGATGGTCACCAGCACCCAGAGGGCGGGCTGACTGTCCTCGGCAACGTAAGGGATGAGTTCTTCGCCGGAGGCGTAGAACTCGCGGGCGCGGTCGGCCTCAAGCGCGAGCACGGGGCGGAAGCGCGCGGGGTCAGGCGTCGCGAGCAGTTCAGCGGCGGACAGGCCGAACTTGGCCAGGTCTTCTTCCGGAAGATAGATTCTGCCCATGCCAGCGTCTTCTTTGACATCGCGAATGATGTTGGTGAGCTGAAAGGCCAGGCCGCAGCGCTCGGCCAACGGTTCGGCCGCCGGGTCGCGGTATCCGAAGACGTGGATGCAGACTAAACCGACGACGGATGCGACGCGATAGCAGTAGAGGCGCAGGTCTTCGAAAGTTCTGTACTGGATGGTGAGGCCGGGGGTGCTGGTGGTTTGAGGGGAGGCCTCGGCCGCGCCTTCCACTTCTTCAATATCCATGGCGGTGCCATGGGCGAGTTCGTCGAGCAGGCCGGCGGGAATGGAGAAACGGCGCTGGGCGTCGGTCAAGGCGAGCAGGATGGGGTCGTCGGTGGGTTCGCCTTGCTGGGCGCGGTGGAGTGCGGCGAGCCAGGTGTCGAGTTTCTGACGGCGGTCGACTAGGCTGAGGGAAGCGTCGTCGCTGATGTCGTCGCAACGGCGCATGAAGGCGTAGACGGCACAGAGGGCTTCGCGCTTGCGGCGCGGCAGAACGAGGAACGCGTAATAGAAATTCTTGGCGGCCGTGCGGGTAATGCCTTTGCACACGGAATAGGCCATGACCAGCTGCGGCGGGGCGGGCGTCCAGGGAATTGGGAATTGCTGGGTGCCCGCACTCATTGTTGATCCACCTCAGCCGAAAAGGACTTCTGTGCCACGGATGCACACGGATTCACGCGGATAGCCCCTTGTCGTTTCGATCTTCTGGTTGTTCACTCTTCGTTTGATCAAGCCGTGTGGATCCGCGTGAATCTGCGGAAGAGAAGTTTGAGAACAGCTTCCCCAGCGCGGCGCGCGCGACCAGGGCCAGTTTGCGGGGCTTCGAAATGGCGGGACGATTTCCGAGAACGGCGTAATCCTGTCTTTCGATGGCGTTCAGGATTTCCTGACCGCCGCGGCTGAAGAGGTCGAGATCGATGGCCAGTTCGTGATCGACTTTCTGAATCAGCGGCAAGCCTTGTCGAAACCAGTCGCGGGCGCGCTCGACTTCAAATCTCATCATGGTGCGGAAGGCGGGGGTGTTCTGATTGCGTGCGATGTCGTCTTCGCTGACATTGAAGCGGCGCAGGTCTTCGAGCGGAAGATAGATGCGGCCTTTGGCGTAGTCGACGCTGACGTCTTGCCAGAAGTTGGCGAGTTGCAAGGCCGTGCAGGTGAAATCGGAAAGCTGTTGACGTTCGGGGTCGTGGTATCCGCAGAGGTAGAGCACGAGATGGCCGACGGGATTGGCGGAGTAGCGGCAATAGGCCAGGACGTCGTTGAAAGTCTCGAAACGGGTGACGGTTTGATCCTGGCGGAAAGCGATGAGCAAGTCGGAGAACTCGTGCTTGGGAATGTCGTAGAGGCGGACCGTTTCCGACAGCGCGACGAAGACTGGATGCTTGGGATTGCCGTCGTAGCAGGCATCTAGCTGGTGCTGCCATTCATCCAGCAATTCGAGCGAGGCGGCCGGGTCGCCGACTTCGTCGCCGAGATCGTCGGAGATACGGCAATAGGCGTAGACGTTATAGAAATCCTGACGCAAACGTTTCGGCAAGAACCAGCTGGCGACGGAGAAATTTTCGTAGTGCGTGCGGGCGAGGTGGGCGCAGTAAGCGCGGGCTTCGGGGAGCGTGGGCGGAGTCGAAGGGATGGCGTAGTGGGCGGGCAGGCGGGACCAGCCGAGGGCGGCGGATGCGGGAGAGGGCGGGTTGGTGGCGAGTTGGGTCATTCCGGTTCAGCGCGAAGTTTCAATTTGCCCCGACTCATCCTCACTCGGCGCAGCGCATTTTATTGGCAGTGTCGAAGGCCGTGAGACGCCGTTATCGGAGCACATCATTCGATCCAGCCGTTTACGATAACTATCGAGAATTCCGGATTTCGGGTAATAAGTCACGGTGTAGGAACCGTTATCCAAAGTCGTCACATGGCTGACGTAAAATCGATTGCTCTGGCTGGAATATATTGCGAACCCTATCCTACCGTCGGCGCACTGGTAACGCATGCAACCGCGCAAAGTGACCATATACCCATTTCGACCGTCAACTTCCGCATCGATGGTACTCGGCATGCCTATCTCGAAATATGGGTCGCGCAAGGCGGGCGAAACCTGCAGTACGCTCGGTTTTGCCTGGCTGCCGACGGTCACAATCCTCCAACCGCCAGATTGGCCACGAGAAGTTCCGACAAAGATGAAGTCTTTGCCTCCTCTATCGGAGGGGGCAAAGGAAGCGCTCTTGACAACTTCACGCAAGTAGTTTTTTACAAGTGCAGCTACCGATGGAGGCGCCGGAGCAGAGTTTGGCTCTTGCCCCTTCGCAACCGGTAGGAGCAGACACATGATTGCCGCCATCGCGCAGAATGACGGCGCAATTGTTCGTCTCATCGGAATGACTCCGCAAACCTTTGGCAGCGCATTCGCTGCAGGGATCCTTCGACTGCGTAACTGGTTCGCGTTCGCGAACCAGTTACTTCGCTCAGGATGACAAAACTCTTGACTTCACCTTGCGTTCCTGCGCGTAGCTTAATGGCCGGGGATGATTGCGGTTTTGATGTCGCCGCCGCGGTTGAGCATATGCCGCAGAACCTGCTGCAGGCGCGACAGGGGCGCCTCGCCGGTGATGTAGTCGGTGGGGCGAATCTTTTTGGCCGCAATCAATCCGAAGGCCCGGCGAACGGTTTCCGGCGTGTGGTGGAAAGTGGCTTTAAGAGTGATCTCGGAATAGTGCAGGCGATTGGTTTCAAGTTGCACTTTCGTTCCGCTGGCGCAGCCGCCAAAGAAATTCACAGTGCCGCCTTTGCGGACCATGTCGACCGCCCACTCCCACGCTTCCGGTTTGCCGACGGCTTCGATGACGACGTCGCATCCACGTTTATTCGGAGACAGCGCGCGGACAGCATCGACCACGCTCGTTACCTTGGTGGTTTGGATAATTTCATGCGCGCCCATATGCTTGGCGGCTTCGACTTGGCCGTCGCGCTTGACCACGGAAATCACGTTGCAGCCGATGGCGCGCGCGACCTGAACGAACATGAGGCCGATGGGGCCGCCGCCGAGGATGGTGACGGTGTCGCCGATCTCGACTCCGGTTTCATGCAGGCCGCGCAGCACGCAGGCGAGAGGCTCGGTCATCGCCGCGTCCTCAAAACTCACGCCGGGCGGGATGATCAACATGTTGGCATCAACAATGCGGCGGGGGACGCGAATGTATTCCGCGTAGGCGCCGTTGTTGAAGAGGAGATCTTCGCAGAGGTTCTCCTGATGCTTGGAGCAGTAGAAGCACATCTGACAGGGAGCGGAGTTGAGGGCGACGACGCGCATGCCCTTCTTGAAGCCGTTGACGCCGGCGCCGACTTCCTCGATGACTCCGGCCAATTCGTGGCCGAACAGGGCGGGAGGGACGATCATGCGGGCGTGGTAGCCGCGTTGGAACACCTTGAGATCAGTGCCGCAGGTCAGGGCGACTTGGACCTTGACCAGGACCTCGCCGTCTCCCACGCGAGGGATGGGCACTTTTTCAATCTTAAGGTCTTCTTTGCCGTACAAGACGGCAGCGGTCATTTTTCCGTTCACTGCGGGCTTCCTTCCAGTTCCTGCTCAACCTCAGGGGCAAAAGCCCCGACTGCATTAATTCCGTTAACGGCACGACTAAAGTCGTGCCCTTCCACAAACCTTGCGGCTCAAGCCGCTGGTAATTCTTGACTCCCTTACGGCGCGGCTTGAAGCCGCGCCCTTCCGAAACCAATCAAGGTGGGCCCGAAGCCGCCGCGCCCTTTCAAAACGAGCTACCAAAGACAACCGGGCTGAATCATGATCTTCATTGACGAAGGTTGCGGATGGGCTGCCAGATCCAGGGCTTGCGGGCTCTCGGGGAGCGGGAAGCGATGGCTGACCAGCCGTTCCAGATCCATCACACGGTTCATGACGAAAGCGACCGACTCGGCCTGCAAGTCGACCGAAGCGCTATAGGACCCCACCAGAGTTTTCTCATCGACACAGACAGCTGCGGGATCGATCAATGCCTCTCCATGCTGTGTTTGCGCAAAAAGCAACACCCGCCCACCCGGACGTGCCGCATCCATCGCTGTACAAATCAGGGAGTTGCCGCCGACCGCGAGGATTACCGCATCGGCGCCACGTCCCTCCGTCAACTCGCGGACTCGCTCGACTACGTTGGCCCGCGATGCATCAATTGTAAGGTCTAATCCGAAACTTGATCCTATTCTAAGCCTCTCGGGATACAAATCGGAAGTAATTAAGGTGGCCCCGGCCTGGCGGGCCAGCACGCTGAGGATGATGCCGATGGGGCCTTGCCCGATGGTTAGGACGCTCTCACCTTGGCGGAGGCGCAGGGCTTCGATGCCTTTCATGCAGGTATTGGCCGGCTCGACGAAGCAGGCTTGCTCGTAAGAAACGCCGTCGGGAATGCTGACGGTGCCGTGGTCGACGATCCAGTCCATCACCCTGACGTACTCGGCGAAACCCCCGCCGGAAGGCTCGAATCCAGCGGTGCAGCCGACTTTCTTGTAGGTCGAACACTGGGCAAATGTCTTGTTATGGCAGTAGAAACATTGGCGGCAGGGAATGTGGTGGAAGACCATGACCCGGTCGCCAGGGCGATAGGCCTGAACGCCCTCTCCGACGGCGGCAACCATGCCGGAAGTTTCGTGTCCGAAGATGCGGGGCGCGGAATGGGAGCCTGTGGAAATCTTTTTCAGGTCGGTCCCGCAAACCCCGCAGGAATGAACCCGAACCAGCATTTCTCCGGGGCCGATCGTGGGCACGGGGACGGTTTCGAGGCGGACGTCGTTGACGCCGCGGTAGACCGCCGCTTGCATGGTCGCGGGGATCGCGTGCGGGTGAGTTTCGACCGCAAGCTGTCCGGCATACTGTCCACCCATGACCATCGCGTTATTTTAGATGATGGGGGAAGGGAATTTGCTTCAAATCAGGGGTGGGGTGCTCAATGGTAACGGCAGGGGCGTTGGTGCGGTAGCGTACATTGCGGAGCTCTGGAACCTTCGCGAATCCGGGGGCGAGACGCCCGCGGGACAGCCGGCATGATGCTGGCGCTATTGTGCAGCGGGTTTCATGCTATGCTGCGCAAAACTTCGGGTTTTCGAGATTTCGGCTGAACAGGACAGACTGTGCTGATTGAAATGCGGCTTGAGAATTATGCGGTGATCGATAACCTGGTGGTGGAGTTTGGGCACGGGCTGAACCTGCTGACCGGCGAAACCGGGGCGGGGAAGTCGATCCTGGTGGATGCGCTGGCGCTGCTACTGGGGGAAAAGGCGTCGAGTGACGTAATTCGCGCGGGAGCGGAGCGGGCGGTGGTGGCGGCGGTGTTTGAGGCTGGGGGCTCCGAGGGAAGCTCGGCGGGGAAGACGGTGGCGGAAATTCTGGAACAGAACGGATTGGATGAGTCAGACGATGGGTCGCTGATTGTGCGGCGCGAAATTGCGGGCGGCGGCAAGGGACGGGTGTTCGTGAATAACCAGCCGGCGACGGTGGCCGTGTTGCGGCTGCTGGCGCCGCATCTGGCGACCATTCACGCGCAGAACGAATCCATTCTGTCATTTGACGGTCCGGC
>Ga0209517_10007393_pt1 | contig 13179 bp, 6 predicted proteins | sample PeaSoiMetSII2010_FD_187695 | JGI IMG/M metagenome (GOLD analysis project Ga0209517, IMG submission 187695) | Peat soil microbial communities from Weissenstadt, Germany - SII-2010 (SPAdes) (version 2) | ecosystem: Environmental > Terrestrial > Soil > Wetlands > Peat | place: Germany: Weissenstadt...
CAAGGCCCCCCAGGAGGCTGCCCAGCCCCAGTCGCCGAGGCTGAAAATGTAGTGCCGACCTGCAAGATCGCTTTGATGAAAAGAAAACACTTACGACTTCAATATGCCCTCAACTGCGAAAGTTCGGCTAGGTACGGTCGGCTCGCCGCAAACATCCCTACCCCTACCCGAAAGCTGGGGCGAAACTTTTCGCGCTCTGTAGTGAAGCCAGCATTCGTGGTCATGAGCTCTGGCCTTTGGGGTAACTCGTGGGGTCGATGTGAAACCAGCGAAGAATGCCATTTCACTCGGCTTATCACCGCCTGACGTAGGCACAGACACAGGCACAAGTCAGCAGCGATATTTACTGGAGTTAGATTGCGAACTGCAGGCTGGTCATTTCTGGAGCTGCACTCGGACCTTCCAACGTGTGTACCCTGATCTGTCACGAGCGCCGACTGTTTCGCGTGGCGAGGTGAGTTCCATGGTCGTTCCCTGGCTCGTCGATTCAACAATTCTTGCGCCTTCGAGGGCACTCACTTTCCACGGAGTGAAAAGCTGGACTAGGTATGGCTGCAGCGGAAGCCCTTCCACATCCATCTGCAATTGACCGTCACGATATACCGTGTTGAGGACGCGCAGGTTCCGGCTGCTGTCACCCTCCAGTATCGGCTGCCAGACTACTTTCACCGCTACTCCCGGCGTGTAGCGCACCGCAAGGATACTCTTTCGAGACACCGTCACCACCGTGCTGGCATGCACATCGCTGGCAGAACTCTCGACGTGGAAGTTGACCGGCTTGCCATCCTGCAACACTGATTTGACGATTGAGCCCGCAGGCAGGGCGGGTGAGAATTCAACTTTGACAGGTTGTGGCCCCGTGAATTCCAAAGCTGCAGTGAGACTATCACTTTTCTGGCCCAGCTCCAGGCCTAGCATTTCCTGACCGAATGGAAACTGGCGGACCGTAACCTCTGGCCAGTCGGGCGGCAGATGGGGTGACAAGGCCAGGGTCCTTAGTGGCACATCGAGACCGAGACCAAGAACGCCGTTAACGAGTCCGGGGATAGCGGTGAGTTCAGAGAACATCTGGTGTGGCACCGCGTCATCGAGCAGTCGAAGCTGGAAACCCGTGAGCACTTCCGGCATTGCCCCCCGAGCACTGAATCCCCGCAGGCTAATCATCGACCTCCAGGTGGAGAAGCCCTGCACGGCGTTGTGATAACGAAACTGCGCCAACATCGGACCGGCGGTCATGAAGGGCCAAGCAGAACCGATATGATAGGATCCTTCCGTGTAGTGCGGATCTTCCAGGGACATGTTCCGCTGACCCCAGTCGGAAAGAAACGCAGCGGTATTCAAACGGTCCAGTACGGCGCGTGCGTGAGCCTCAGGCAAACTTCCCAACCAAGCGCAATATCCGATCGCGGGATTGAGATACGTAACAGGCTTGCTCGCGGTATCCAGTCCGTAATCATAATAATTCGACTGCGGGTTCCAAAACTCCCGTTCCAGTGAAGCTTCGGCGGTTTGCTCCCGCTCTTCGCAATCCTTTTTCAGCGCATCTTCTCTCATCAAGTCACTGATCCCGCGCACCGCACGCAGCGCTGCAATCCATTCTCCTGCCATCGCCGCGTCTTTCGAGAAAGTTGCAAGTTCTGCCGAACCCCACTCATCCTTGGGGATGGCTGGAAGTCCATCGCGGGGATCGAGTATAGAAATGCAATAATCGTAGGCCTTCCGAATTGACGGCCAACTCTGCCTCACAAAGTCCTGGTCGCCAGTAAAGCGGTAAAAGTGCCCCATGGCGACGAGATACCAAAGGGCAGAGTCGGGATGAATGTAAGGGAAGGGATAGTCCTTGAACCAGTTTATCAGTCCGGCGCTCTGCGAGATTTCGTGCGGTATTTTTCCATCAGCCCGCTGGTACTTTTGAATGAATCGTAACGCTTCCTTGGTATTTTCAGCACCGCCATATTCCAAGTACGCCCAAGAGGTAATCACAGGCTCGTCAAAGAACCAACAGTACATGGGGCGGGTACCGGTGCCAGATGAGCCGTAACCGGAAACATAGCTGCAACCTACATAGGGGTTGCAAACCTTAAGCTGATCGAGGGAGATGCGCGACCAGCGCAGGGCCCCGTTCACCTCGAGATCTGGAGTCTGGAACTGTGTTCCTTGTGCATCGAGTTCCACGTCATGATGGAGGCTTTGCCCGTAAAGTCCCGGAAGGTCACGCAGAATCTCGCGATAAGTCGCGGGAGCATCGTACGCACCTTTAATTCCACCCGTCACCACGATGGGGATGTAGGAGTTCTTCGCTTGTCCCGGGCTGATTTGCAACTTGATGGTTTCGTCAGGATGTTCATTGGGAAGATAGGCATGGTATCCCACGGCGGTGCCGCCCGTCGCAAGCGGCGAGCCGATCAAAGCTGAGAAGCGTCCGCTGGGCTCTTCCAGTTTGATCCATTTGTTATCCGCATCCCAGGTATACGATTGCCCGCCAATCCCACCCGGCCACATCAAATTGAGGTCTGGCTTAAACCGGACCAAGACCGTCAGGTTCGCGGGAACCTGCACATCCAGCAGGATGACAAAACCGGGCTTATGGCGAGGGGCGAACAGTATCTCGTTCACCGAAAACTGTTCGGCTGAGTACTGGATCAGCACGGCGTGGGGCCGCACACGCACGCTACGGGCGATTTCTGCGCCCGCGTAGATTCTCGGATCCCCCTCCAGCTCAAAGGCCAATTGCAAATCATGGAAGATTTTCAGGGGATAGACCCAACCTTCGAGCGTTCCGTTTTCGAATCCCCACAACCCACTCTGCTCCCCGACTGCATTTACAAAGCGCCAGGGGCTTGCCGGACCAGCCAATTCCAAAGGTCCGGCGGTCAGGTCAAATTTGGGGATACCTTGGGCGCAGAGTCCGCCAGGCAGCGTTGCCATTATGGCTAGCAGAACAACAACAATCAGGAGTTTATCTTCGGCTGCACTCCGGGGGCGCCGAAGTCGGAAACTTAGCCCCCTCCCTGGGGAAAGGATGGCACACGACGGCGCATTCTCCAGCCGTGGTGGCCCGGGTGAGGGGTCACGTCCGTTCTCAAGCGATGTTGTCCAGTTTAGTATTCGCATCATAAGGCGACCAGTAGTGTCACGATCTCCCATGGCTTCACCGCCACTCGCAGTGAACCGTCCTTTTCTAACCGGAGCCATTCTTCCTTATCTTCGATCAGGTTAGCTTGCGATGCATGCGCGATCGGTTTTGAGAACCTAATTCGCGCCTCACACCCAAACCCTTCTGCCTCGTAGAAACGAAGCGCAAGCTGTTCTCCCTCCTCGCTTTTCTTCAGCGCCGTAATAACGAGGTTTGCAGGATCGAGTTGGAGGAAGCTTCCGCTTGCGCCAGTCATCCCCTTTGAAGGCGCGGTTCCCTGATGTTTGAAAAAAGCCAGCAACGGATAATTGAATCCAATGGCTTCCTGGTAGCGGGTCCGCCAGTTATCCGCGTGCGGCATCACGGACACTCGGTAACGGTGGGTTCCGTTCTGAGTGAACCAGTTCAGCGGGTTCCACGACTGGCTCTTGCGGGTACATAGCAACACGTGCTGAAGCAGGGGATCGGATATGGGATGATCCGTATCATCGTGAAACAGATGAACGGTGGTATCCGAAGCTGCCAAGCAGCCACGGCCAAGATAATGGGCATCGGATGCATCGGTGAGAGGTGCGGCTGTCAGGCCGTAGGTGAAAATAGTGGACCCGTCGAGGCCCTGCCACCAGTAAAACCCAAATGGCATGAGTCCCTGGAGGAGGTACTTGATTCCGGCTTTGCGCAAGATTTGCGGCATTTGGATGGTGAGCCCGGGAGGATCGGTCTTGAGGTATGTGTGCGAGTCCACACCAGGAAAATTGTTTCTCAACCAACGCCGCCCTAGGTAAAACTGCCGCGCCAGCTTCTCCAGGCCAACATGAACTTCCAGGCACTGGACGTAGCTGGCGCCCCAGGCGAAGCGGCCGTCTCGCATGTGGCCGGCAATCTCCTCCCGCCTTTGCGGGTGCCGCTCCAGGAATTCCATCAAGTACACCGGGGATTCCATCGAATAGCGAAACTCCGGATACTCATTGAGGAGCCTGAGGGCCGGGAGGATAATCTTCTCGGAGCGAAAGTCCCCCGTCTCTTCTTGCGTGTCGAGCCAGCCCAGGTCATTGTGGCAGGTGCAATGAATGGCATAACTTCCGCCCTCGAAATACGAGTGGAAGGAAGGAATTCTGAGCGACCGGGAAGAACTGAAGGCAGAGCTTCCATTGACTATCTTGAATTCCATCTCGGCGCCGCGGAAGGGTGCAGGGATCCATACTGGCTGGCGGCTCACCGCGCGCGCGGGAATGGTCGCCAGTGGAATCTCGACTGGCCGATCCCCTTTCTCGGAGATACTCAGCCGCGCGCCGTCGATCGCCGCGTCAGGATTGGTGATTTTAAGGGTTGCGGTTTGCACCGGCCTGCCGTCATGGACGTCATACATCGCGTGGTCGTCTATCTCAAAGCGTCGCTGGTGCCGCTCGGGAAAAATCTTCACCTTGGCGATTCCAGTTTCCAGAACTCCAGGCCGTCCCCAGACGTCCTCAATCTGTATGCGAACGAACTTCGACGTACCGGCGCCAGGAAAGCGAACGATCTGGTACCAGTCCGCATCGCGCAACTCGGCTGTGACCCCGGACCCATCCGACAGAGTACATCGAACCTTTCGCGGAATCGCGTAAAATTGAGTCCGTGAAAAGGTAGCCAAATATGGATCGGAACCCACCACATCCCGCGTACACGGCCGACCCAGAATCCACAGTTCGCTCACCGCGCGTGGTGCGGGGAAATCGATTTGCACCCACGCACCCGCCAATTGCTCGCCGGCTTCCCAACCAGTATGTTCGTCCTCATTGAAAATGTTCTCAGGAAGGTATCCCCAGGGAGGATCGGCGAAATACGATGACGCTTGGGCTTTTGGCTTGAAGGTTTCGATTGCCCAATTTGGGTTCTCGTCTTTTACGGCCTGGGGCGCCGCAAGCATTCGTGAGCTCGCCACCACTGGAGCCAAGCCGCTGGAGGCGATCCAGGCGAGACCGGTTACGCCGCTGCTTTTCAGAAAGTCTCGTCGGTCGATATCCATGATCACTCACCTTCGGAACGTGGGCTTTAGACCCCTTACCCGTCCCGCCCCGGCTGAAGAACGCCGGCGGCGAGCCACCCTCTCCCCCGAGAGGGAGAGGGCAGTTTAGTTGCTTCGTCATCACAAATCGGAAACTCCAAGCCCACTACGTTAAACAAGAAGACAAGCCCTTATAGCGCAAATATTGATTGTGGATCGGTGATTTGCGCAACGTCACCTAGAAAGTAAAGCATGGTCGCGCACGGCGGCAAAGTCTCAGTGAATTCGGAAACGTTCTTAGCAACAAGTCTTTCAGTGAACGCGTCGTAGACGTCGGTTCGCTTCCGCGACCTCAGCCGCTTTGGGCCGCCTGTATTGGTGTGGATCGCCAGAAAGTGACTATTGGCGTAAATAAGATCGCCGTCTTCGCTGTAAATGTGGCACCCGGCGTAACGAGCTATGTTGCGGAGAATGGGCGCTGGAACGTTCGGGGCGGCGATGTAGATAGACTTCCAATCCTTGAATTCCTTCACCACGAAACCTGGTGCTTCTCCCGCGCCCACTCCGTGCCAAGGGAGGAGCCTGCCGAGTGTTCTTGCCTCGGGATCGTCACCACAGAAAATTGGGCCCAGTCGCGAATCGGTCCCGAACTCCGGGATAGCTGACATGCGGGACGTAATCGGATGCGCGAAGTCGGTGATATACACGCGAGATGACGCCTGGCCGTAGAAATCAGCCACTTGATGCTTCACTCGGATGCCGGTCAGGTCCCGAATATTCTCCACGGAAAAGCCCTTTTCGCTGAGCACGCCAGGGGCATACAGCCACACGGCCACTTTCCCGTCTTTCTGGATTCTCTGTTTCACCGCTTGTCGCTCGGCATCGGTCAAGTAGAGAGTGTCCAGGAAGATATAAAGCTTGTATTCCGGCATCTTCGGATTAGAGAGATCGTTATGCAGGTAGATGTCATAGGTGGTGCCCATGCGCGGAAAGTTCAGCCGTTCCTGCAGGTAGCCAAGAGGGTAGAGCAGCTCCACGCCCGGCTTGAGATAGTAAGGGGTTTCCTCATCCATCAGAACTGCGATTTCGCCCTTGTAGTTCATATCCAACTCGCGGCCCTTCTCGAGCAGCACACGCGTGCGGTTGAAAAGTCGCACGATGTCCGGATCGTGGTACCATCTGCCCTTTGGGTCAGGATCCATCCACCACATTCCGTAGCGGCAGATCAGGCGTCGGGAGAAATCACGTTTCAAGACTCCGAAGGACTCGGCCCGTGTGGGGAGGGGGCGACCCTCGGTAAAGGATCCAGGCTCGGAGACGCAGCTCGGAGTGTCGCATTCCGTAAAGAACAGTTTGCCGTGGAGTTTCACCGTCTCAGGCAGGGCCTGCTCGCCGTCGTAGCCGCCAGGTCCCCTGCCCGTGTACTCGTAGGGCGAGCACAGAAAATCCACACAGGGAGACGCCAGCACTTTTCTTAGGGCGTTGTGCCCCCAGTGCACGGCGTTGCCCTCTTCCGGAGGTCCAAGGGCGCAGATCAGATAGCCGTAAAACGCGCCGAGGATGCTTTCGCTCCTCGAGGCCTCTTTTCCGACTTTGCAAAAGTGAATTAAAGCGTCGGAGTTTACGTCCGACAGGAACTCGTAATAGTCGCTCACCCATCGATACACAGCGGGGTCACGGAGCAGGTTGATGTCCGTCTCGTAGCGCGTTGCTTTAGTCGGAAGCGGGGCAGTATCAAAGGTAGGGTCGGCGATTTTCCAGGCGCGACGCAGCGCGGACACGTCGCCGGCGTATTTCACTTCCAGCCACTTGCGGAAACCCTGAGTCGCAGCAGGGCTGAAATCGGGATCCACCGAGCAGTAGAACCATTCGTTGATCCCACCCGTCACTTGATATCCAATGACATGGTTCGCGTAGGGCATGCTGCGGACGTGCTCGATAAGCCTCCTAAAAGCCTCTGAAGCCTCGCCCAGCCAAACCTGGGATGCCATGGAAGTCAGGTAGGGTGAAGCAGGCTTCCCATCTTCTGCAGTCAGCCGATCGTCAGGGTGGGCCTCCAGCCACCAATGAGGCGCCGACACAGCCAAACGTGGAAACAGATACGCGTCGGGGTCCGCTTCGACGATGGTTTGAACTTCGGAATCGAACTCGCGATAGTCATACTCGTTCGGCCCCGTCCAGCCCAGATCATGGGAATGACCAATGATGTCGCTCCAGCCCCAGGTATAAATGTGCATTCCTGACTTGCGAAAATCTGCTATGTTCCCCTTCAATGGGTCCCGGAAAAAGTAAGCGACCGGGCTGGTGGGCACATCATTGACCAAGAGCATGGGCGCCCCCTTGTGCAGGCCGACACGAGCTCGCGTTGGGCTGCCGGTCGTGGCCTTCACGGAGCGGATTGCCTCCAGCCCTACGGCGACCGCTCCGGTGGTTTGAGCAGCTCGCTTGAGGAATTCTCTTCGATCGATTTCGCTCAACGTGATCCTCCCGATTTCACTACCGCTGTCATTCCGGTTTGACTACTCCTATCATTCCAAGCGGAGTGAGGAATCTTGCTCTGCTTCTTTCTCCCGCGCTCGGCTTTGGACCAGGGCGGGATTTTTCGTCGCGATCGGAATGACACAGTGACAAACACTCATTCAAGCGCCAGGATCTTGGCCGTGTTGGCGGGCATGGTGAGGGAAAACTGCGTCTTGTCTTCTGACAGCACCTTGCTTTCAATCAGGTCAATGACGCGAGCCGCCCGTGGCAGCCGAATCGTGCGGTCACCCCCCGAAGGTGAATAGATCCCCAGGAGAATCCGGTTCGCATAGACCACATCATTGGCCTCGCTATAGATGTGGCACCCCGCGGCGCGCGCGATGTTGCGCAGCAGGTCAGCAGGAAGGATCGGTGCACTCGAGTACACGGATGTCCATCCATCCTGCTCCTTCACCAGCAACCCTGGCCGGTCGAGGCCCGCCAACCGGCCCAGCACTTTTGCCTTGGGGTCGTCCCCCCAGAAACGGGGACTGATGCGGAAGCCTGGAAGGTCCCTGCGCAGCGTGCTATCCAAGGGGTCCTTCAGGTAAAGGCGGTGGTCAAACCATGGCTTGATGCTGTCGACGTTGACGTCCGTTCCGTAAGCGAGGCCATGCGGCAGAGACCGTGTATAAGGATGATCGCGGGCGGTGATTTCCACTCTTAGTTCGCCGGGTGAATCGCTTTCGCGCAGCCGAATGCCGGTCAGGGCTTGCATGTTCTCGAGGGAGAGGTTTTGGTCAATGTAACCCGGGGCATAAATCCAGACAGCGGTAGCGTGATTCCGCTTGAGCTTCGCTTGGGTGGCGGCGCGCTGCTGGGGCGTGACGTGAAACGTATTGAGCATTATGTAGCACTTGTAGTCCGGCAAGTTTGCGTCTTCGAAGTCCCGGAGACGAATCATGTCAAATGGCGTTCCCATGAAAGCCAGTCCCCATTGTTTTTGAACGGAAAGCAATGCGGTGAAGAGGATCTCGCCATCGGCGAAGTATCGGAAGCTGTCTTCATCAAGCACAACCGCCACATCCGCCTTGGGCTGCTTCTCGACCTCGAGGTACTGCCGGTCGATGGCGCGGACCTTGGAGAGCAAGCTGATGATTTCGGGATCATGGAACATTCCGCCCAGCAGGTCCATATACCACATCCCAAAACTGCCGCTGAAAGAGTATCCAAAGTCACGGATCAGCAATCCCCGAGTCTCCTCGAAGGTGCGTGGAAGGCGCAACGAGTCTCCCCAGCGCCATTGCCGCTGGTGAAGGTGGGTTTCCGTATCCACTTCGTTAAGATACAACTTGTCGTGCAGGGCTATGGTGGCTGGCAGGGTCTGCGACGTGTCGGCGCCGCCCACCATGCGGTTGTCATAACTGTAAGGGCTCGCAATAAAATCAATGTCCGGCGAATGCAAGACCTTGTCGAATCCGAGATGACCGCTATGGTTCAGGGACAGATGAGGATAATTGCACCAGAGGTACCCGTAAAACACGCCTACGATCTTTCGCCGGTGGGTAAGCTCCTTTGTCAAACGGCACTGCTCCAACAACGCCCTAGCAATCACACTATTGAAGAATTCAAAGTAGTCAGGCACCTGCCGGCTGATTCCTGGATCGAAGAAAATCCCGTGCGTGGGATGTTTGCGGATTTCTTCCGAAGGGATTTGGACGGTCGCAAAGGTCAGCTTCGAATCTCCCCAGGCACGCCGGAGGTCCTCCGTTCTACCCTGATACTTCCCTTTCACCCATTGCCTGAAGGCGGTCTGAGCCGGCGGGCTGTAATCTTCCACACCGAAATTCTTTGGTGGCGCCGCCCCTGGGTCGGCTTGCCAGTAGGCATTCCAGGAGAACCACTCGCCAAAAACCCCGTTACAAATGAAGTAACCCACGATGTTGTTGCCGAACTTTGTCTCGAGGTGGGTCAGCAGGGCAGCCAGGGCCCGGTGGGAAAGAGTTCGATAGCTTTCTGAGGCGAAGGAGAAATAGCAAGGTTCTCCGAACATTCCGGCGCGGCTGCCGTCGCTCTTTAGAGTGAGGTCATTGGGAAACCGATCGCACCACCACCTTCCAGGAATGGCATTGATGCGAGGCAGGAGTAAGAGACTCGGCTCTTGTTTCAAGTATTTCTCAACTTCCTCATCCGTCTTGCTGAAATCGTACTTTTCGGGACCAATCCAATCGAAGGGGAGATTCATATCCACCATTCGGAAGCCCGCTTTGAGGAAGTCCGCCAAATCTCTGCTCTCACTGGTGAAGCAGATCAAGGAGCTGGTGAGCTTTCCATTTACAAATAGAGACGGCGCCCCCTTGTAACGCTTCACCTCGCTGGTCAGCTGCCCGGCGCGTGGTGCCGTCCAACAGATCATGAGGCTCATCAAGCTAAATATGACTGCCAGTAACTTTGCCCTCACTGTTCTCGCTCCCTGTAGTTTTTCCAGTCCAGGCTGAAGCCGTTGAAACGCGCGATGCTTATGTCCGCATTACCTGACTTCACTGGGTAAACTTGATGGTATCCATCTCGACGTAGTTCTCTCGATTGTGGCCGAAGACCACACGCATCGAATCCTCGGTGAGGATATTCCCGAGGATGCTAACGTTTTGGAAAGACAAACCGGATGTCCGGTTTCCTTCGGCACATCCTTCGATGAGGATCTGGTATTTGCCCGGCTCGCCTTCGAGGTCGACGTCCTTGAACGTCACGTTGCGAATGTGGCCGCAGGTCTTCTCCTGCATGAATTGGTTGATGATGGGCCGAATTATCGCAAATTTGTCTTGACCCTCTCCATTGATAAGGATGTTTTCGAAGAGGATGTTTTGGAGTTGCATGTTCTCCCCAGGTTCCAGTAGAAACACTGGCCACTCCCCGAAATGAATGATGGAAAGGTTTCGAAAGACCACCGCCTCCATTTTCCTGGCCTGACTCTCATGTCCCAGCAGGGTGATCCGCGCCCGGTCGCACCAAAGCAGGGTGTTCTCTATTTGAACGTCTTCCACGTTGCCCCATTCCCGCTTCAATCCCTTCAAGGCGATGCAATCGTCGTCTGTACGAACAAAACAGCCGCGGATCACCACGTGCCGCGAGTTGCAAGGATTGATGCCATCGTCGTTGTTGACGCGGCCGTTGCAGATTTTTATGTTTGTGATTCTGACGTCTTCACAAGCTATAGGCACGAGAGTCCACGCCCAAGAGCCGCGCAAAATGAGGCCTTCTACCGTGACGTTCCTGCACTTCCGGAGCGTGACCATCTGTGGGCTTGGACCCTTGGCCCAGCGCCAAGCGTTGCCTGAGAGGATACCGCGCCCTCGAATGATCACGTTCTCGGCGCCGTCTGCCACGATGGCGCCTTCAACCACGGCCCCACCAGCAATGTAAAGGGTCTGGTTGGTCTTTACTTCGATGATGCCGCCCTGCGGGTGGTGTACACCGAGGCCGAAATAAACGACATTGGGATCGCCCGGTCGCGGGACATTCTCTTCCAAGGGATTCGCAAACACCAAGAGGGGCCGCCGCTTACCCTCGGGCTCGACTGACAGGAGGCAGGGTTGGTTTAGGGTTACCGTGATCGTGTGTACGTCAATCACGGTAAAAGGGACCAGCTTGGAAATCCCGCGAACGACGGTGTGCTCCAGCGATCGATTTGGCGCGTAGATTCTGACCTGGATAGTACCCGAAAAATCAAACTGAACAAACGAATAATCTCCTCCGAAATCAAGTTTGTCGTGAGGAAACTCGTTGACCTTCGCAAGGTAAACATCCACAGGATGGCCATCGGCTTCCACTTTGTAATCCAGTGAAAGCCCTTCACCCTGAGGCGCTGAGTAAGTGACGACCCGACCCGTTGCGGGTACGCACGGCAACAGCAACACCATCAGAAACGCCAACAAAAACCCCATTGACCGAAGATGACTTATACCACGCATAAGCGACCCACGGCTCGGTTATCCGCACTCAGGATGACATGCCCGGTTGATTCGGAACGATCGAAACCGCCTGACCAGCGCGAAGCGACAGCGTAAGGGCCCGCCCGTCGGCGGTAAGGTTCGCAATCTTCTGGTTGCCTGCCATGGTGATTTCACTCACTGTTACCTGCTTCACCTGCTGCCAGTCGGGCGGAAGTTTCCACGTCTTGCGTTTGTATCCGTCTGCGCTGAAAGCAATCAGTTCCTTATCCCTGCACCAAAGCGCCGGCGCACACACGTCATCTCCCTCGCGGAGCAGGCGGCCGCGGTGTTCGACGAGGTAGCGGTTGTCACGGTACAAACGAACTACCAAGCCATCTGAAAAGGTCGCTTCGGACATCTCGGGCGTAAGCAACAGCCGCAACCGGTCATGCCGATTGAGGTAATACCAAGGAAGAGTCTGCAGGCAAAAGTCCTCGAGAAGTCCGGTCATTCTCTCCGGATCTTCGCGAACGCGTCCTTCCGCCGTCATGCTAGTGCCAAACAGTCTGCCGCCCTCTCCAGAATCCGTGCCACCGCAGAAAAGAGATGCCGGGATGTCCATGTACTCCCGCAAGGTGAATTGGAAGTTCCAGGCCATGGGTTGTAAACCGATGAAGTGGTCGGGGCGGTATACCATCTCACTGGTTACATCTACACCCCTGTCCTTCCAGTAACGAAAGATTTTCCGCTGGGTCTTCGCCTCTTCCTCACTGGTAATCCCGTGTCCGGGGCTTTCGACGCTGTGAAACGCGTCGATGTGAACCGTGCCGGCCTTCTGAAGGGGAAGGAGATTCAACAGTCCGTCGATGCGCCTTTGGGCAAAGCCGGCGTTCCATTCATAGGCATAATTGACGAGGTAGGCCTGCTGACCATCCCATATCCCGCCTCTTTTGAGCGTGCCATCTCTCTCTTTGCACAGCAGGTCGTTGCGGACGTACGTGTCCCAGAGGGGGCTGTCCTGGTAAGCGTCCATCATGTTGATGTGGAGGCTGACGGTCGAGTGATACGTGGGGCCCTCGTTCATAAGCCACTTCAAGCTGTCGATGGCTGTCGCATCCTGCGGCCGCTTCAGCCGCTGATTGACCTCAGACCAGGATGGATACTTGGAGTCATGTCCATCGAACTGCCAGCCGACCACGTAGACGATCTTCGGAATATTTCGAGTGAGATTATCGATTCGGCGAATGGCGCCCAAGGCTTGCTCAAAGGTAAGATAAACGCGACAGCCGCTCGGCGGTAGCTTCTGGGCAAGAAACAGCTTGATGACAAGTGTCTGATGATAAGGGAAGTTCCAGGGTCTTTCGGGCTTCAGCGCGCCGGGGGTCTGGGGCACGCGTGCCGGGCTGCTCTGTCCTAAGGTAGCGCCTGCCGGGAGCAAGCCAGCGGTCGCCAGCCCACCCATCGTTTTCAGCAGAGTGCGACGCGAGAAAGGGTTATCCATCATTGGGACCTCGACACAGCTACAGGTTGAAAGCCGACTGGGGATCGGCGATTTGTGAGACCTCTCCTAGCCCGCATAATTCATGATTTTGGAGACAAGAAAAGCCTCCTGTGGTACAAACACGTTGAGATGACGATGTTTGAAGCACCAAAGGAGGCTTTTG
>Ga0209517_10007396_pt1 | contig 13172 bp, 10 predicted proteins | sample PeaSoiMetSII2010_FD_187695 | JGI IMG/M metagenome (GOLD analysis project Ga0209517, IMG submission 187695) | Peat soil microbial communities from Weissenstadt, Germany - SII-2010 (SPAdes) (version 2) | ecosystem: Environmental > Terrestrial > Soil > Wetlands > Peat | place: Germany...
CCTAAGACCTAAGACCTAAGACCTAAGACCTGAAAGCTCAGACCGCCCGCCAGCTCCCGCCACAAAATCCTCTTGACAGCCCTCGGTGGGTGTTCTAAAGTTCTTCACCGAGAGCGAGCGCTCGTCTTGTTACCCGCGAGCGAATGCATCTATGCCCAAGCTTTTGGACGACACCGTCGCCAGGAACCGGCTCAAGATCGAACGCGCCGCGCTCAAGCTCTTTACCCGGCAAGGGTTTCACGGCACCACCGTCCGCGAAATCGCCCAGAGTGCCGGCGTCTCCATGGGCAAGCTCTACCTTTACTACCCAAACAAGGAAGACATCTTCATCGGCCTGGTCCAGCACATGGAGCAAAAAATGGAAGCGATCCGGCAGCGCAAGATTCTTCCCTTGATGCAATCCCCCGATCCGGAGTCGTTGAAGAAGCTGGGGAGGGCCGTCGGCCGCGTCGTTTCGCAGAATCTGGACTACTGGCGGCTGATGTACGTCGACGTCGTCGAGTTCCGTCATAAGCACTTCCTTCACAGCTATCGGGAAGTTGCCGGCGGCCTGCGCACCTATTCGACGGCTTTGTTTCAAAAGGCGCCGATTCCTTTTCCCAGCGACGTGAACCCCGGGTTTGCTTATGTCAGTTTGTACTTGCAGTTTGTCACGCATTTTCTGGTGGAAAAACTCTTCGGCGCCGAGCGCTATTTGGGCGTGAGTGACGAAGAAGCTGTCGATCAGTTTGTCCGTCTGTACACCCGCAGCCGCAAGGATCGAGTTGCGAAGCCGTAATTGCGACACCGCAATTGGGAAACACTAAGGAGGAAGTATGCGAACGCGAACACTGGTAACGCTGCTGGCGGCCGCCGCCATTCTCTGTTTCATGATGCCGATCGCGCAAGCGCAAACGGCGACCACCGGGCAAATTGTGGGCGTGGTGACGGATCCCAGCGGGGCCGTCGTGGCCGGCGCAAGAGTCGTCCTGACTAGCGACGCCGGCGTGCGGCGTCAAACCGAAACCGGCGGCAGCGGCCGTTACACGTTTCCTCTGCTCGATCCAGGCGCTTATCGGCTCGAAGTGACCCTAAGCGGATTCGCCTCGGCCAAACTGGAAGGCGTTGCCGTCCGGATCACCGAAAGCACGGTCATCGACGTTGCCCTCAAAGTGGCGGGCGCGCCGACCACGGTTTCGGTCACGGGCGAATCACCGCTCGTCCAGACAGAAAGCTCCGCCAAGGGCACCGTCATCGATGAGAATCAGGTGCGCGAGCTGCCGCTGCCGACCCGCAACTTCCAGCAGTTACTGGCCCTGACTACGGGGACCTCGGGTTCGATCCAGAACTCCTCCGATCTGGGACGCGGCGATGCCGCCATCTACGTCAACGGACAGCGTGCGCTTTCCAACAATGTGGTTATCAATGGCGTCGATGCGAATTCCATCGGCACGGGATCGATGCCCAATCTCTCCGTCCCCTCCATCGACTCGCTGCAGGAATTCATCGTTCAGACCAGCATGTACGATGCTTCGGCGGGTCGCAACGCCGGCGGCGTCGTCGCCGCAGTCACCAAGTCCGGCAGCAACAGCTTCCATGGCGATGCCTACGAGTTCATACGGAATACCGCTTTAAACGCGAACAATTTCTTCCTGAACAGTGAAGGCACGCCGCGGCCCACCTACGACCGCAACCAGTTTGGCGGTACTCTGGGCGGCCCGTTGGTGAAGGATCGCGCCTGGTTTTTTGTCTCCTATCAGGGTACTCGCGAAACCAACGGCACCTCGCTGACCAACTCGCTCTCCACCATGTTCCTGCCGGCTTATCTGGGACCGCAGCGCGACTATCTATTTTCAGGTGGCGTCGCTTCCGGATCTCTGGCGAACCTTGCGAAGTGTTACAACCCCCTCTCCGCGATACCTGGATACGTTGATCCTGTGGCCGTGGCGGCTTTACAAGCCAAGCTCCCGAATGGGCAGTACATGATTCCTTCGGCCCCCGGCTTTACCACCACCGGCTTCACCACCACCGGCGCCGTCTGTCCAACCACGCCGACGACTTGGACAAATCCTGGCACTGCCCTTGCGACGATTCCCTCCAACTCAACCTATAAAGAAGACCAGTTCAACACCAATCTGGATTTCAAACTGAATGACAAGCACCGCTTCTTCGGCAAATTCTTTTATGCCAACAACCGCACCAATCAGGCGCTCTACGATCAGTTTGGCGATGGTAACGTGCTGCAGGCACCGGGCTGGCCGACCGAGGAAGATGTCACTCAGCGTCTGCTTTCGGCAGGGATGTTGTCACTGGTCTCGAGTCATCTGCTGAACGAGGTCAGGTTCGGTTGGAGTGAGATTTACGGTCCCGGCAAGCCATCTCAACCCATCACTTCCAATCAGTTAGGAATCTCCTCGCCGCTAGATACGCCATCAGCTCCCTTGTTCCCTGGAATGCCGACCATGTCCTTCACGAACATGTTCACTCTAGGGCCATCTCCGCTGGCCACCAACTACGCGAAGACCGACACCTACGGCGTCAGCGATATGATGACGTGGACGAAGGGCGCGCACACGCTCAAATTCGGTGGCGAATACAAGCGGCAGCAACTGGATGCTCCCTATTTCGATGTATTCCCCAATGGCGAACTGTTCTACCTGGGCGCCGTCACCGGCAATCCTTTCGGGGAGTTTCTAGAGGGCCTCTCTGGTCTGTCCGCAATCGGCTCTGGAACTAATAGCCTCCACAACCGCGCCAACGATTTCTCGGCTTTCTTCCAGGACGATTGGAAGGTGAGCTCGCGCCTCACGCTAAACCTCGGTGTGCGCTATGACTATTTTGGCCCCACCACAGAAACCCAGGGCCATTTTGTCGGCTTCGATCCGTCGAAGGCCGTGACAACTCCGGTGCCTGCAGCAGATTGCCTCTTCGGGATAAGCCCCTGCGGCTCGGTCGTCACCGGCGGCTTCGTCCAGGCCGGGAACGGAAACTTGCCTGGAATTCCCAAGGTCGGCAACGGCTTGGTGAATCCCAACTACAAGAACTTCGGGCCGCGGGTGGGCTTCGCTTATCAAATGACGGATAACGGCAAGATCGTCCTGCGCGGCGGCTACGGCATTTTCTTCGATCGGCCCAACATGCGGCTGTTCAATAGCCAATTGTTCAACATGCCCTACGAAATGCTGGCGACTGCGCTGTTCACCCCGAGCGAAAACCCATTTGTGCAAGTTCCACTACCCAGTGCCTTTCCGTTGAATCTCAGCAATACCAGCATCTTTCCCTTGGGAGGATATCCTGCGTACCTGCCGTACACATCGGCCTTTGTGGGTCCCTTGGTTGCCCCCGTTCCGACCTCCGGACTCTATCCGGACCTGCATGACTGGAGCATTCCCTATGTGCAGACCTTCAACCTGGGCGTGCAAACCAGCTTCGCCAATAACTGGATGCTCGACTTGGGCTATGTCGGTTCGCTGGGACGCAAGTTTCCGCGCTTGTTCTCGTTCAACCAACCGGCAACACCGGCGGCGACACTTGGACTTGTGCCAGGGTTCCCCTCCACGGCGGGAAGTCTGGGCGGACCTCTCTTCCCCGCTTTTGGCAATCTGACGGCTCCAGGACTAGGCAGTTTCCTAATGAAGAGCAACTCTAACTCGAGTTACAACTCACTGCAGGCAACCCTCAACAAGCGCTTTTCCCACGGCCTGCAAATGCTGCTCAGCTACACTTGGTCACACTCTCTGGACTACTACTCCGCGAGTAACGTTAGCGACATTACGCTGCTCCCGGGCGACATGGTCAACGAACAGCACAACTATGGCTCCTCGGATTTCGACCGGCGGCATCGCTTCGTCGCGAGCTACCTATATAACCTTCCGCAGGCTTATCACGGCAGCTCGGCTTTCGGAAAAGGACTGCTGAATTCCTGGAGCGTGTCGGGAATCGTGACCTTGCAATCCGGCACTCCGTTCTCTATCTACGGCTCGAATTCCGCGTTCGAGGCAACCACTGCTGACCTCAAGGCCGGACGGACGGTGGCATCCGCGATCAAGAGCGGCGACGTGAAGGACCGCTTGACCGCCTATTTCGACACGAGCGCCTTTGTGTCACCCACGGCGCCTGGCGACTTCGGACAGTTAGGAAGAAACATCATAGCGGGACCGAAACAGATCGACACAGACCTCTCCATCATGAAGAACATTCCGGTTACGGAAAGCCAACGGGTGGAATTCCGGGCTGAGTTCTTCAATCTGTTCAACAACGTAAATTGGGCGAACCCGGTCAACATACAATCCTCGGCCAACTTTGGGCAGATTGCGTCAACCACCACGGGGCCCAGAGTGGTCCAGTTTGCGCTGAAGTACAACTTTTAGGGGGCGCATGAAAGACACAGGTCTGCGCGGTAAGGTCGTCATTGTTACCGGAGCCGCGGCGGGGATCGGCCTCGCCACGGCCCGGCGGTTTTCGAGCGAAGCCTGCCGGGTGGCGGCTTGGGATGTCAACGATGCCGGGCAGGAGGAGTTGCTGCGTGAACTCGCCGCGCTCGGCGGAGAGCCACTCTTCCGTAAGACGAACGTGTGCGACTCCCGCGACGTCGAAGCGGGCGTTCAGGAAATCGTCGCCCGCTGGGATACGGTCGATGTTCTGATCAACAACGCCGGCATTACGCGCGACGCGCAGTTCGTGAAGTGGAAGGATGGCGCGGTTGCCGGAACCATGACCGAGGATGCGTTCGACTCGGTCATCTCGGTCAACCTCAAAGGCGTCTTCCTCTGCTCGCGGGCCGTCGTGCCGCACATGATCCGCAACGGCTCAGGCGTGATCCTCAACGCCTCGTCCGTCGTGGGTCTGTATGGCAATTTCGGTCAGACAAATTACGCTGCCACCAAGGCAGGAGTCATCGCCTTTGCCCGCACGTGGTCGCGGGAACTGGCGAAATACAATATCCGCGTAAACGCCGTCGCTCCCGGTTTCATCGCCACCGAAATGGTGCAGAAGATGCCGGAGAAGGTTGTCCAGGCCATGGTTTCGCACACGCCTCTCGGTCGCATGGGAAAGCCCGAGGACGTTGCCGAGGCCTATGTGTGGCTAGCTTCCGATGCGGCATCGTTCATTACCGGTACCGTGCTCTCCGTCGATGGCGGATTCGTGCTGGGGACGTAACTTACAGTAACTCAAGAGGACTTATTCATGACGCGTTACGCAACCATTGTCGCCACCGCCAGGTATGTACCTGAGATAGAAGTGACTAATGACATGCTGCGCGAGCGCTTCAAACATATCCCGGACTTCGTGGACAAAATGGAGGCCAGCAGCGGCATCAAGACGCGCTGGCATGCTCCTGAAACCTGGGCCACCAGCGATGTCGCCTTGCCCGCCGCCAAGCTCGCGCTGGAGCGCGCCGGCAGGAAACCCGAAGAGGTCGATCTCATCATCCTCGGCACCGATTCGCCGGACTACATAACCCCCGCTACTTCGGTCGTGCTGCAGTATAAGCTGGGCGCAAAGAATGCCGGAACGTTTGATGTCGGTTGCGCCTGCGCTTCGTTTCCCACGGGTCTTTCCGCCGCCGCGGGAATCATCGCCGCCAATCCAGGGATCAAGACGGTGCTGGTTATCGGCGTCTATCTCATGCACAAACTCACGACGGCTGCCGATCCCATGGTCTTCTTCTATGGGGATGGCTCGGGCGCGGCTGTGCTTGAACCCGCAGCTTCGCCGGGCTTTGTCACTTCCACCTTCCGCGCCGACGGCTCCTATCACGACTATTGGGGAATCTATTCCGGCGGCACTTTCGAGCCGGCGAGCGAAGCCTCCGTTAAGGCGGGGCGCACTGCGTGCACGATCAAGAACCGCTATCCTCCGGAGTTGAACGAGGAGACGTGGCCGGTCATCGTGCAACGGCTCGCAAAGGACGGTGGTTTTGCTCTGCGCGACGTCGATTGCTTCATCTTTACCCAGGTGCGGAAGCCTACGATTGAACGCGTCATGGAGCGTCTTGGTGTGCCCGTGGAACGTGCGCATACCATCATGGAACAGTATGGCTATACCGGCTCCGCCTGCGTCGGCATGGCGCTCGACCACGCGATCGAGCAGGGCAAGGTGAAGTCCGGTAACCTGGTGGTGCTGGTTGGCTCGGGAGTCGGCTACAACCAGGCGGGCTGCGCGTTTCGCATGCCGTAGGCGAGCGTTGCAGGCTTGACTTTCAACTAAGCCGGCCGAAAGGAACGGAGTGGGCCTGGCAACTTACATTGTGCTGCTGCTGGTTTGCGCCGCAGTTACCGCTCTGATTGTCTTTGTTGTTCTCTTCTTCTTGCGACCCATCGCCGTGATGGTCTGGTTCCGGAGGAACGCGCTTCGCCGAGCCGGCCTCCGGAAAACTCGACTTACGACCACCGTGGGAGAACAGGTCGTCTGGCATGGCGGCGCCGGGCGACTGCTTGTGTTGCTGCATGGCGCCGGCGATCAGGCGGGAACATGGTACAAAGTCGCGCCCGAACTGAAGCGCCATTTTCAACTGGTGATCCCGGACTTTGCCGGCCATGGCGAGAGCGATCCGGTTGCGGGAGTGCTCAGCATGGGAACGCTGCTCACCGCACTCGAACAAGTACTCGATGCAATGCCCTGGCGAGACGCACCGCTGGTGCTTGCCGGCAATTCGCTGGGGGCCTGGATGGCAATGCTCTATGCGGAGAAACACCCGCAGCGAGTGACGCGGGTTATCCTCATCGACGGCTGCCCAATCAATGAGGCATTGGAGGTGAACATCATGCCCAAGGATCGCGAAGAGGCTCGGCGCACGCTCGATGCCATACTGGACCCTTCCACGCCTCGTCGCCCCGATTTCGTCCTTGATGATCTGGTCCGCATCTCGAATACAGGCCCGATTTCGCGGCTGCTGGCCGCAGGCGTTGAAGACATGTCGAAATACCTGCTCGAAGACAAACTGGCAAGCTTCCAACTGCCGGTCGATCTCATCTGGGGCGCCTCCGATCGTCTGGTTCCACTGGACCTTGCGAAGAAGTTCCAATCGCATCTTCCGCATTGCACGCTGACCGTCATTGAGCGTTGCGGCCATGCGCCCCAGTTCGAGCGTCCCCAAGAATTCACGCGAGTCTTGGTGCAAATTCTCGCGCCAGATTCGTCCCGTGCGTCCGCCACTGCGCAATCTGTTTCCAGACAGCCTGGGGAGAACTCGTGATCACCGGTGACATTCTCGGAGAGCGCGCCCGCCTTAGCCCCGATGCGGTCGCATTGATCCACGTTCTCACGCGCCGCCAGTTTACTTATGCGGAACTCAATCGGCGGGCCTTGCGTTGCGCGCGGGTCTGGACCGATCTCTGCTCTCTCGCTCCAAGCGATCGCGTCTGCATCCTTTCCGAGAACCGGGTTGAATATGTCGATGCCTTCTGGGCCGCCGGCAAGTCCGGCATCGTCCTCGTCCCTCTCGGAACGCGCAGCACGGCTCACGAGCTGCACCAGATACTCGCGGACTGCGGGCCGCGCTGTCTCATGTACTCGGCACGGTACGAGACACTCGCGAAAGAGCTCCAACAACTCGTGGCCTTCGAACACTTAATAAGTCTGGACGCGGAAGACGGTGTCTCGAACGTCCTGAGTTACGCCCAAGCGATCGATCGGGTTCGTCCAGATCCGCTCGTAACAAGACTCCAACCTGAGGATCTTTTCTGCCTGCTCTATACCAGCGGCACCACCGGACGGCCGAAGGGCGTAATGATTCCGCACCGGCAGATCGCATGGAACGCCTACAACACGGTTATCTCCTGGCAGTTGCGGCAGAGCGACCGGGTTCAGGTCTACACGCCCATGTATCACGCCGGCGCCCTTACCGTATTCATGACCCCGCTGTTCGCGATCGGGGGGAGCATCGTTTTGCATGATGGCTTCGACGTCACCGAGGTTTTAAGAGCTTGCCAAGACTACGAGTGCACGATTCTTTTCGGCGTACCGACGATCTTCAAAATGCTCCTCGATTCGCCAGAATTCGCAGCGCTCGATTGCCGCCATCTGCGCTGGTGTGCCAGCGGAGGCGCTCCGCTTCCGTTACAACTTCTCCGTGCCTACCAGGAGCGCGGACTGATTTTTCGCCAAGGCTATGGTTTGACCGAGGTCGGCGTGAACTGCTTTGCCATGAGCGATGAAGACTCCCTGCGCAAGTCCGGTTCGATTGGTAAGCCAATGATGTTCACGGAGGCGAAGCTCCTCGATCCCCAGGGTAATAAGGTCGCAGCCAATGAGGCTGGTGAACTCTGCCTGTGCGGGCCACACGTCTGCCTGGGCTACTGGAACAATCCCGGCGCCACCGCCAAAGCGCTCGACCCGGAAGGTTGGTTCCACACCGGCGACCTGGCGCGTTGCGACGAAGATGGGTTCTTCTACATCGCGGGCCGCTGCAAAGACATGATCATCAGCGGCGGCGTCAACATCTATCCGGCGGAGATCGAAAAAGAATTGCTCGATCATCCGGCCGTTGCCGAGGCCTCCGTTCTGGGGACGCCCGACGAGAAGTGGGGCGAGGTTCCAGTCGCCTTCGTTGCGCTAGAATCAGGTGTGAGCGTCAGCGATCTAGAACTCATCGAGTTCCTTCGTCCCAGGATCGGTAAGATCAAACTACCTAAGCAAATCATTGTTATAAATGCACTGCCCCGTAACGCCTATGGCAAGGTCCTGAAACTCGAACTCCAGAGCCGATTGCGGAACCTCAAGCCTGGCGCCGACGGAAGCGATACGGTCACGCCAGAGCGCGAGTCATCTTAAATAAGATTAAGAGGTGTTCCATGAAGCGCATTTACATCGCCGCCTACCATCAATCGAAATTCGGAAAGCTCCTGGCCATGTCGGTGCCAGAGATCATCCAGAACGCGGTCAACGGAGCGTGCCACGAGATCGGCGTCGAGCCCGCCGCGCTGGATGTCGGCTCGATTGGCGCCACCTGCAACATTTCGCTGAACGAGCAGGGCCTGCTCGCCGGGCTGATGGCGATGCTGCCGGGCCTCGGCGGCAAGCCCATCGAATCCGTCGAGAACGCCTGCGCCTCGGGCGGTCAGGCCGTGCTCTCCGTCATCCAGAAACTCCTGGTCGGGTGGGGTGACGTCGGCATCGCGGTCGGCTACGAGAAGATGCGCGACGCTGAAGGCAAGATGGACGGCAAGCTCATCGGCAAGGCCTTGGGCTACTTTTCCCACCCCGACGAGCGCGCGGGCAAGGTGTTCATCTTCCCCCACCTGTTCGCCGAGATCATGGAGTGCTACCTGAAGGTGCATCGGGTGCGGGAGGAGGATCTGGCGCAGATTGCGGTCGCCGAGTACGCCAACGCCAAGAACAATCCCTACGCCCAGATGCGCAATGTGCAGATCACCCTGGACCAGGCGATGAAGATCGAAGGCATCAATCGTTACATCGCCGAGGGCTTGCCCCTGAAGACCTACGATTGTTCCCAAATCACCGATGGCTACGCCAGCCTCATCCTGGCTACCGACGAGGGATTGCAGAAGCTCGGCGTGGCCAAGGCCGACTGCGTGGAGATCGCCGGCTATGCTCAGGCCACCGATCCCCTGAAGAAAGCGGGACGCGATGTCCTGCGGCCCGAAGGCGCTTACCGGGCGATGAACAAAGCCTATGACATGGCCGGCGTCAAGCCCGGGGATGTGAGCGTGGCGGAGGTGCACGATTGCTTCACGGTGATGGGCGCCATCGGCACGGAAGTGCTGGGTAAGGCCGTCGTCGGCCAAGGCGCCCGCTACTGGTGCGAGGGCAAAGCAGCCGTGGACGGCGAGTGCGCCATCAATACCTCCGGCGGACTGATTGCCAAAGGCCATCCCATCGGCGCCACCGGGATCGCCATGCTGGGTTGGTGCGCGTGGCAACTCCGGGGCAAGGCTCCCGCCGCGCTGCAAGTGAAGAATCCGCGCATCGCAGCGACGTTCAACATCGGGGGGCCCATCTGCGCTTCCGTTTGTACGGTGCTCAGGCCCACCACGTAAGGGCGGGGCGAGAGAGGCGGGACGATATCCAAGGTAACTGCCGGCCGCAGTGCCTGCGCGTGTGTGTCCGAGACTGCAATGTCTACCGGAAGTATTTTGCCAACTCCCGGTGGCCCACCGCTAGTTGCTGATCCCCGCACTCGGTGCGGGTTGCGGGACGGACGCTGCTGCCGTAGCCGCCGCCGCTTCGTTCAAGATGCGGTGGTGAATGGTGAACAGCGCCAGCTCCAGCCGGTCGGACACGCCAATCTTGTCGTAAACGTTGCGCAGGTAATTCTTAATCACCTGCTCGGTCGTGCCCAATTGCGTCGCGATTTCCTTATTCTTGTAGCCCTGCACAATCAGCGCCACTATGCGCAGTTCCTTGGCGGTCAACCGGTCGCGCACCCGCAGCCCGACCATATCGTTCTCGGTCAACTCGCTCGGCACCGCCATGTCCTGCACCCAGCTTTCGCCACGCGCGATCTTGCGGACGCAGTCCACCAGCGCCGGGCTGGTCACGTTGCGATACACCACGCCATGCGCTCCCGCCGCCATGTACCGTTGCGCGCTCTCGCCCGTATCGGCAAGCACCACCACGCGCGTCTTGTTCTTGTTGGCCGCCGAGAGGACGGAGCTGAAATCGGAGTGGAATCCTCCGGCAATGATCAGCACCGCGGCGCGAAATTTGTCGAGCGCCATAAACATCTGCTCGGCGGTTTGCGCCTGGGCCACGATGCGCATCTCGTCTTCTACGGCCAGCACCTTGGCGATGCCGGCGCGGAAAATCGCCTGATTGTCGGCCAGAATAAGCTTCAACATTGGTCGCACTCCCGCTTCTCTTCTTGGTTAACTTCTCGCTTAACTATTGGCGAACGAATTCGTAAGAATCGATCACGCAAGCGACGCCCCGGTTGTTCCCGGGCTCCGTGCTTGCATTGGGCTCATCGGTCCGCACCACGCGGCCGCGGCACTGGATCACCACATCTTCCTTGCCCCCCGTTACTTCCGGCGGCAGCGTGATTTCAAACTCCACCGGCGACCCGACCTCGAGCGAAGCGTCGGCGCGGATGTACACTCCGGCGGCGCTCAGATCGCCAGTCATGCCGCTGGCCGCGCCCGTCCTGCCTTCCTCATGAATCTTTATCGGCAAATGCAGCGGAAACCTTTTCCCGGTACGTGCTTCGGCCACGACTCCTCCTCTGCGGTCGCTCTGCGCTTCCATCCAAGGTCAGAAAACCTAGCCAGAAACCCAAGCCGGGAAACCACCGAACTCCCAGCCTAGAGCCTAACCAGCAGCTATCGGCGTTATATCACGGAAAATACCGTAACAGAAGCCCTGATTACCGAAGTAATCCGGGTAGGAACTAGGTACCTCCCAGCCATAGTTGCTCGCCGCGCCCCGGCTTGACCACAAGGGGAGGAGCAATGCGCATTTTTGCTGGGTTCCGCGCGATGGCCGGCTGCGGAAAAACCCTGGATTTCGACCTATAGCGGATTCGGGGTTGGAGTGACCGAAACTGTTGTGCGGACACTTGACTTGCGTCAAGGCTGACCAATCGCAGGCGCGCCTTCCTGCGACCTGCGGTCTTGTTTTCGGCCTTCTCTCCGGTCTTCTCTCCGGTCTTGTTTTCGGCCTTCCCTCCTGTCTTCCTGGGACCCCTCTCCATGCGGCCTTTTGGAATCAAAGACTTAGAGCTGATTCCCGCCAGGTCTTTGAGATTAAAGGAGTTACTATTAAAGTCTTTATTTCTTAATAAGTTACGAGCGCTCCTGCCTCGTGGCCAGAGTTTGTTTTCTTCCCTTGGAAGAACCTTTGACCGCAAAGGACGCAAAGATGGCGCAAAGAGCGCAGAGAGATACACCATCTAATGAAGCCGCTGCACATGCCGGGTCGAGAAATCTCCAAGGCAGAATCGAGCCACGTGGCTGTTGGTATTGGCGCCAACAAGAAAAACCCCGATCCTCGCGGACCGGGGGTTGGGTTGAACTGGTTTGACCTTGGGTTTAGTTGGTGCGTGTCGTATACAGCTGGCGGAAGCCCAGGCTCTCCACGTCCTTGAACAACGGCGTTCCGGGTGGCAGGCCCCCCGGCGAGGTAAAGTCCAAGTCGAAAGAGTAATCTCGCGTTGGCGGACTATACACGGTAGCACAGCACTTATAAAACCCCGTATTGTAGGTTGAGTAGTAAAGGCTCACCAGCGAGCCCTTGTAATGCAAGGTGGTTCCCCAATTTTCCAGGTAGCGCAGGAAGTTGTGTACGCCTCCGTCCGTGCCGGTGTCCTGTGCCGTGGCAGTCCAGAGGGTCGTAGTCGAATAGGGGAAGGTTCTGTTTTTCCCGGCTGCGATGGCCAACCGGTAAGAGGTAGTGGTGGTCGCCGGGCGGTTGGCCAGGCTGGTAACGGGCGCAGTCATGCTTTCCAAGTCCGTCCAATTGTTCGAGAGGAAAGTGACGGTATCGGCAATTACCGCCGCCGCCGCGTGTCCGGCCGGATCGTTCTGAAGCTGTAAAGCGGCGGTGGTGTCGTTGGGCCAAGTTGCCGAGTCGGCCGCGTTGCTGTTGTAGTCGCCCAGGATGTATACCGGGTTCTCCGATGCCACGGTGAACCCGCCAGGGCTAGCCGCAGTTTGCCCTCCGTCGGTTCGCACCGGTACGTTGTTGAGCGAACCATCCACCAGCCGCAAAACGTGCCGCGCTCCGCTGACCCAGTTCTTGCGCGCGGTGGCCATGCAACTCGCAATCCTGGCGCCGGCTGCGGTGCCGAAGGGGTCGGGCTGCGCTGTGCTGTTGATTTGGGTGTTCAGGGGCTTACCGGCATTGGCCACTGTGCCGTAGAAGCCTAACCCCATGTTCAACGGGCCGAAGTTGTCCAAATATCCGTTCTGATTGTCGTCCTCGGGAGAATTGGCAACCGGAGCTTCCAGCGCTCCGTCCGGCGCGCCCACCGAACTGGAGGAGTTGATCACGTCTTCCATGCCCGAGTCGCCACTCTTCGCGGCGCCGCCTGTAGGATTAATAGGGGGATGCGGGTTTAACAGCATGCCCCGGCGATCCGAGAAATAGAGCACATAGCCATTCTGTTCCTGATAATCCACATTCCCGCCGTGGCCGACAATCGCTCCCGACAACCATCGCTTCAGGTTGCCCACATCGATTTCGACGGCGTTCATCACCCCGTTGGTCGTGCAACTGTCCCCCGCCGCCCCCACGTC
>Ga0209517_10007398_pt1 | contig 13171 bp, 13 predicted proteins | sample PeaSoiMetSII2010_FD_187695 | JGI IMG/M metagenome (GOLD analysis project Ga0209517, IMG submission 187695) | Peat soil microbial communities from Weissenstadt, Germany - SII-2010 (SPAdes) (version 2) | ecosystem: Environmental > Terrestrial > Soil > Wetlands > Peat | place: Germany...
GACCTGGCAACCAGCCGGCGAACCAAACGAATGCGGCGAAACCGGGGCAGCCCGCCTCCACGCCGCCCAGCAACCAGCCGGCGAACCGTCCCGGAAATCAGCCGGCCCCGAATCAGCGTCCTGGTGCGGCCGTTCCCACACAGACGAATCGTCCGCCGACAGCACCACCGAATAACCGGCCAAGTCAACCAAACAATAAGCCTGAGCCGAATCGTCCAACCGAGCCACCGGCGCGCAATGAACGCCCGCCCGCGCCACAGCCGAATAACCGTCCCGAAACCGCTCGTCCTGCACCCAATCAGCCCGAGCCGAACCGGAACCAACCCGCTCCGCGGCTGCAAACGCCTCCGCCAACCGAGCGCCAGCAGCAGCGCACGCCTCCTCCTGCAGCGACTAAGCCGGCACCGCCGCCTCAGCGCCAGCAACCGAAACCGCAGACGCCCGCGGAGAAAAAGCAGGAAGAGGAACGGCAGAAGCGGGAACAGCAGAAGCCTCCAGGTGAGTAGAGGCTCAGCTTCCAAAAGGTCGGATGTGAATAGTACCGGGCATCCTGAGTCTTCTCAGGATGCCCTTTTTTGCAACGCCCTGCGGTAAAAGAGCGAACCACTTTTAGTCATTACCCGTAAGTTGCTTGCTTTTCTACCAACTTCAATAATGGCTTTTCGTGCAAATACCATGCCACGCTGTCTTTCGACTTGCCTTGTCTAGAGATTAAAGTGGGCACGGGGTATTGATACTACATGACTTAGACGAGACGCGGGTTTAGGGTTTAGCAACGCCTGTCTCTTTGGCTTCCTTGCTGTGACAGCTTGCACGTAGATCTCTTAGCCTTCTAGTAATCCTGTGATGGAAAGTCGCCCTTGTTTAACGTATCCGTAGCAGTAATGACGCTCAACACAGGCAATCTTTTTCGCCAGATACAGCTTGCGTTGAGGGGATGCTTGTGGACCCAAAGCGAACTCAGCAGCGAAGGTCGGAAAGTCTGCTGTACGCCCGACGGTTCTTGAAGCGTCAAGGCAGCGGTCAACAACCGCTTCGGTGACCAAAGCTCAGTTTGCCGCGATAGCTAAACTTCTCGCCTTCCAGTGTCAAGGCATGATAGAAGGCCTGAGTCCGCCAATCCACAAGTCGCTTGACTGTCTTTCGCCTCATAGTTCTATTTTACTTCTCTGTCGCAGGGGTACTAACAGACGATCTGGACAGTTGAAAATCCTGACACAAAGTCTTGAATGCGTTGGCAAGCACTGAGTATCTATGCGGTGGTTCAACTTCACAATCCAAGGTCTGACAACACCTATAACTGCCTTGATCATCTCAGTTGGGTCTGGTGGTTTTCTTGGCATTAGTTCATTCTCTTTCTTCGTTTCTATTGTTGCGCTGGGTCTGACTTTCTAATCACGGCACTCATGGTGAAGGGTTCGGGCATAGCAGTAGCTAACCTTGCTACTACTTATCACGTATGCCCAAGTATGAATGGGACGGTAAGCAGCGTCTATCTATGTGCCTCAGGTTGGACCCCAGTGTTCTGGGCTTGGGTCTGAGTCTTATCGTCACCACACAGCGGCTTCGTGCGATTACTTCCGCTCGCCGACTGACCTTCTTAACATCCGTGTCATAGGGAACTGTCGAGCACAACCTCGTACCATTCCGTGATGCCTATGACCGGTCAATCGAGACGCATCCGCTAACCATGACGTGACCATTGCTGGTCCTTGCTACTCACCGTTGTTCAGCTCTCGTTATCGGTTCGCATTCCTCTGGTGAGTTCTTGGTCGTTCCTTTCTTAGTAGTATAGGGACATCAGGCAAGAGTAGGGAATTCTCCTAACCTATTGATAATAGCTACACTTATAGGGGTGCTTGTAGAGGTGGTAGTTTCCAGACTTACCGCTGCTTGCGAATGATCCCGACTTCTGCTTGTCTTGTCGCCTTCCACGCCTTTAGCTCGGCAAGGTTCTTGAGACCGTGCTTGCGGACCTCCGCCCACGCATCTTACGAGCCGCCGCGCTCAAACCCTTTTTGCCGGACTTCGCCTTCGCCTTCGGGACGGTTTCCGGCTAGACTTGCTCGCCTCTCCCGATACCGCCGCCTTCAACTCCGTCCGCTCCGCCTGTAACCGCTCAAGCTCGGCGGAGAGCGGGGCCGGTTTCAAATGAACCAGGGACTCTCGACGGGGCCTCCGGCGTGGCCTCGTCCCCAAAAAGCGCCGGTATTCAACTTTGGCTGAGCAGAAGATCCTGAGCCGCCAAAGATGGCGTGCGATACGTGTAAGTGATTCGCACCTAATGTTTCAGGATCCAGCTCCGCAGGGCAGCCGCTACAATATCGTGAGTATTTCGCTGGGCAGCGTCCTCTTGCTGTTGTTTCCACGCACCGAAGAAGTTCCAATATTCGAGATCGGCCGAGAGCAGTTTGGCCCCATGCGCCAAAGCAGAGCGGACTTTGTAGATCTCGTCCAATTCTTCCGGGAACCTCGTTTTCACGTCTGGGACGTGCTGTTCCAGAAAAGCTTTGAACTTCTTGATGACGCCATATTTAGGCTGTCTGCACGCTGGGCAAGCTTCACTCTTCTTGTCGAGCAGCGCTTCCACCGCGGAGACGACGGCCACGAGCGTGACAAACACCCAAGGCACATACTTCGGGTACATATCCATCTCCGCCGCAACCGTGACGTTATAGACAGAGCCTGATCTCGAGACGATCCCGCGAAACCCGAAAAACGGCGACTCCGCGAAAGCCCGAAAGAGCGAGAATCGCTGCTCCACCAACCGGCACTCCTCCTGCCAGCGCCGAAGCGTCAGCCCCGGACACCAATACAACCACCAGCAATGGCCGGAATCTTCGATCAAGATTTCCTCCCCGGCACCATCCTAGAGACAAGCTTCCCGATGATCTGCGGCTCATGCTCGCCAGCGGAGCCTTCCAGCGTATAAGACCGTTCGAATGCCTTGGGACCGAAGATCTTCATCTCCCACCGGTCATTCGCCCGCGATCCGATAATCAAAACCCGCCAATCCCCAGGCCGATCCGCAAGCGCGTGCTCAATCAAGGCCACAATCTCCGACCGCACCGCCGGCGCCGAGCCCGTGTGATGCAACTCCACCGAAACCGCCATACCGAGAGTGTACCGCCAGCCTGCGTTCTACGACCTCCCCCAAACCACGCGTCACCGTGCGAGGATTTTGCCGCACGATCAGCCATGGCGGAGTATGATCGGGGCCTATGTCGACACCGGGTGCACTCCAGCCGATCAAGCGCAAACGCGGCAACCCCAATTGTGGGCGTCCCATTGCGCCGTTGCTCGGTCTGCCTGAATTTGAAATGCAGGCGAGACAACTGCAACTCACCGCAGAGACGTACACCTACTCGCGTGAGCCCCGCGCCTGGTGCGAGCGAAACAAGAATCGACTCTATGTCCCAGAATGGCTACTTAAGGAGTGGGGCATCACCGTAGATCCAACCTTCGGCGCCGTTGCGCGACCCAACCACGCAAACAATTCGTGACCTAGTCCACGATTGAACCTGACCGACCCGAGGTCTAGAATTCATCTAAGGACTATTCCGTTGGGAGGTGGCCTATGCCCGACTACCAGTACTTCTGCCATGCCTGCCAGAAGACATTCTCAAAGGTGCTGACACTTGCGGAATACGAGGAAGGTGAAGTCCGCTGTCCGCATTGCGGCAGCGATAACGTAGAACAGAGTTGGTCCGTGTTCTACCCCATCACCCCCAAGAAGAGCGCCTGAGACCAAGCCCGCGGTACTGAGGAGCGCAGTGCTGCCGGAAATCAACTTCCGAAAGAGCAATTCCCACCGAGCAAATGAACGGACCTGAGCTTCCGAGGGAAACCACCATGGCAGAAGTCTTCACCGAGGATTACATTGCCAAAATATTTCTACTGGAAAAGGCTGTCGGCCACAATGTCTCATATCGCATCCTTGATCCTTTCCATGTTCATACCGAGAGCGCCGATGGCTACATCGACATACAAAGGGCAGCCAAACGAATCGCGGAATTCGTTGGGCTGACAGGACTAACGTTCTTAATCGAGCCAACACATTTGGCTGAAGGGACATGCGGCCGAATCGAGCTTCAATCCGCAGGGTCAGAAGTGTTTGTGCAGATCTCTTCCGATCTTTTCGCCTTTCCTAGCGCGGTCTTGGCAACGCTTTCTCACGAGATAGCTCACAAGTTTCTCCACTCTAACCGTATTGCGTAGGGAGACGGCCCAGCTGCTCACTACCACAATGAAGTCCTCACCGATATAGCGGGCGTATTCTTGGGTCTTGGGAAACTGATGCTTAACGGTCATCACGCTGAGCGAACGACTGAGCGTGCGTCGAGCAGGACAACGCATACGAGAAAGGTTGGCTATCTAGAGGGAAATCAACTCGCTTTCGTTTACCTGCTCACGTGTCATATGAGACGGATCGGACAAGAGGATCTCTTCAGCGGCTTGACCCCGCACAGTGCGTCGATCGTGCGGGAGCAGGAAGTCATATTCGGCCCGTATTTTCAGGAGAGCCTCCATGATGCGAACCAGGCGTGTGCAATTCGCCGAGAAGTGGATTCCCTAATGGAAAATGTTGGGACCGAGGAGCGCAGCTTCCTTAAGACGGTGGGCGATCTTCGTGAGTCTCTGTACTCTCTCGAATTCGAGACCCTGAAGCGAGTGCACGCCCAGATAGACTCGGTCAATTCCAGTCTTAGCGAACTGAACAGGGACGATTTGGACCCATGTTTGAGATACCTCACTGCCCTGAGGTTGGATCAGCTTCTACGAAGGGCGCAATCGGAGATGCAGTGCGCCACGAATGAGATCAAGGCATCTGATGCGCTAGCCGCCAAAGCGAAGCGCAGTTTGAGCGCTTCCCACGAGTCGTCGGGCCCGTTGTTGCGACGGATCTCAAGAGTCTTTTCACGCTTCTTTACTTAATTTTCAAATTCCTGTGATCCCCTCGGAACAATACGTTGTCCACCAAACTCATCGATCCATGGACAAGATGTGATACACCTCCCGCCGGACTCATTCTCTCCGCTGAATGAGACGCCCCAACCGCCCGACTACTGACACACGGCGAAAACTAATTTCGTTACGGGACCCTACCGACGAACGTTATCCTCGCTCCAGCTCCTTAGCATCTTCAATAATCGTTTCAATTCTGATTGCGCGTACCGTAAGTGCCCTGATTGAGCGGGTCATGCGTTTTTCAGAACTGCTGCGGTATCGCTATGAGCCTGTGTAGTATAGGGATTCCGAGGCAACCTCTCGGACCCGTATAAACATTGACGATTCTCATTTGTTCTTCGATGAAGTTGAGAGGAACGGCTCTCTACTGAAAGTCCAACCAGGATTTGTGGATGATCCTGGCGGACTTGAGCTCACGCTCCGAAAGACGGGCCGGAGATCATCAGCAGGGGTGAGCGCGAATCCCCAAAATCGCGCTCGGCACCTCAGTGCCCATGATCATGAGGTACAGTTACCACTGTCGCTCCCGAACCAAGGTTGCCGGCGAGATCCCTGGCGCTGACTGTGATTGTGTAGTGTCGCCCGTCCTTGTCGTTGTCATTCCGTGACGCCTGCAGCCAGATGATGAACGCGTACAACCCCCAACGGTCAACCTTCACCCGTCCGCTGGGTTGGACCTTTCCATACTCGTCCACCACCGCGAAGGATGCACTGTTGAGGTCGACCCCGGATAATTTATCTGCGATGGCTCCGTACACCGCGACGGGAACCATCTTGCCGTTGGCCGGCAAGAGCACCGAGGGGAAGGCGGAGACGCTGACGGTCGGAGCCGTCAAATCGATGTTCACCGCCTGGTTCACCAGCGCGCTGATGTTCGCCGCGTTGTCGAGCGCTCGCAGTCCAACGGAGTTCATGCCCTCACCGCTGACTTGCGTCAAGGCCGTGCTCCCTGTAGCCACCGACACCGGACCATTGTTGATCCAATAGCGGAGCTGTTCGACACCGCTGCCGGAATCAGTGGCGCTCAGGTTCACGGTCACAAGACTGGTGTTGATCCAGCCGTGCGCATTAGCCGAAGGATTGGTGGTGATGGATGCGACCGGAGGCACCAGGTCCACATTCACGGGAGCGGGCAGTAGCAGAACGCCCGTGCACGCTGCAAGCGTGAGAGCCACATTGCCGCCGCTTACGGAATAGTTTGCTCCGCTCAGCGCATCCTGCAACTGTGTGCCGTCGCTTAGCAAGCCGCTCACTGGAATCGCGGCGTTGTTGCTGGCCGAGCCATTGTTCATCGCGATCACCGCCGTCACTTCATTCAGCACTCGCGCATAAGCGTAGGTGTTCGGAGCCGTGCCGGCTTCCTGCGTGTCGCCGGTAAGCAACGTGACGAACGATCCGTTGCGCAGCACCGGATACTGCTTACGCAAGTGCGCCAGGGTCGTGTAGTACGACTGAACGCTGGTATCGGGCGGGCCGTAGATGGTGGGATCGCCCGGTTGATCCAGCCAAGGATAAGGCGGCCGCGTGTAAGGATCGCCGATAGGGCCGTTGCTGCTACTGGCAAGCGACGGCGAATTTACCGCAACCTCATCGCCGTAATAAACCATGGGCGCGCCGATGTAGGTGAACTGGAACAGCGCCGCCAGCTCCAGACGCTGCTTGGCCTGCACCAGGCCGGTGTCGCCCGTCTCGGTCATCACATACAACGCGCGATTGACGTCATGCGAGTCGAGCAGATTCAGCATTGAGGCCGTCGCCTGCGGTGGATAGTCGTCGCGCACCGCCCGTACGGCGTTATCGAACTGGCTCGGCATCAGACCCGGAATGTCATTCGTCCCGTTGTTGTTGTCGTCGTGCCATTCGGCGTTGCGCACGAATCCGGTGATGTTCTTGCGGAAGCGATAGTTCATGACCGCGTCCATCTGGTCTCCAGCCAGCCACTGGCTGGCGTTGGGCCAGATTTCTCCGATCAATGGACCATTGTTGTTATACGTCTTGGCATGGGCGCGGTAATCGACCCACCAGGAGTGCGGGAAGTTGCCATCGTCGGCCACATCGAACCGCCATCCAGAAGCTCCCTGGCCGTACCAATACTGGGTCACGTTCCCAGGTGCACGATAGAAGAAGTCCTTCACCGCATCGATACCGTGGTTGAAGGTCGGCAGACTGTCGAGCCCAAACCAGCCGATATAGTCGCCCGTCTGGCAAGGCACGTTGTTGTCGGTGAAGTTGAACCAAGTGCGCCACTGCGACCCCAGAGACAGGCAGGCGCCGATGTTCGGGTCGGTGCCGCCTAGGCGGTTGTAGCGATCAAAGTACATGCCATCCGATGACGCGTGATTGAACACGCCATCCAGAATCACCTGCATGCCGCGGCGTTGCATTTCCGTGGACAGCGCGGTGAACGCTGAATCGCCTCCCAGCGCGGGGTCGATGTGCAGGTAGTTGTCGGTGTCGTACCTGTGATACGAACGCGCAGAGAAAATCGGGTTCATGTAAATGGTGTCGATGCCGAGCGACTGGATGTAGTCCAGTTCCTTCTGCACGCCCGCCAGATCGCCGCCATAAAACTGGTTACTGTACTCGCCGTAGCAGCCCGAGTTCTGGTTGCGCGGATCGCAGATCTGCGTGTTCCACTGGTTGTATGTGAAAGCCTGCTGGCTTCCGTAGTACACGGGGCACCCGGTCTTGGATCCCGCGCGGCAGTAGTCGTTCGTCTGGTCGCCGTTGCGGAAGCGATCGGGCATGATGTGGTACACGTTCGCGTTCTGCAGCCAGGCTGGCGTCTGGAAATTCGGATCGTATACCGTGATCTGGAACGACGGGAAAGGCTCGCCGTCGGTGGCCGTGCCGGTGCCGTCTTTGTGGACATTGTCGTTGTCGTCCACGTAGTCGTCGCTGTACCAGCCGTTGGTCTGGTCGCGGTTGATCTTGAACTTGTAGTAATAGACGGTCGGAGTGGAGGGCATGGTGAGCGTGACTTTCCACGCATCGTATTCCGTGCCATTCACCGTAATGTTCTGGTCGAAGGGCATAGTCGTATCCACGGGACCGGTGGTGGTGCCAGATCCTGTATCGAAGAGGTAGCCGCGGACAGTTACGCCCCAGATTCCGCTGGAATGAAGGGTGCGGAAGCGCAGCGTAACCTGCGTGTTCTCCGCCACGGCGCCTTCCTGATCGCGATAGAACGGGTCAAACGTGTTGTGGAAGAAGCCCGCCTTGTCGTCGCCACTGAATCCCGCAGGTTGCTCGTTGGAGAATGGCGGCGTGCTAGTCCCGTTGCCGGTGTTCACGACGGCGAAGTACTGTGTGGCTGTCGCACTGGTGCCGGCAAATCCTCCAATGTTGTTATCGGTTGGGACTTGGCCGTAGATGTAACCACCGCTTGAAGTCAGATAGCCAAAGAACACAAACGACGACGGAATCGAGCTGCCGGTGATGGCACTCCACGGAATCGCGACCTCGCGGGTGTTTTGGTTGCTGCCGTTGTCGGCATACTGTCCGTAGTTTGCCGTTGAGCCGCTCCAGCCGCCGTTCCCGTCGGAGTTACGATACTCGCGGTATCCATTCTTGACGTAAGTTACAAACTTCGCCCGAAACGGTAGGGATGAAAAGCTGGTTCCATCATAGTTGAAGCCGGTGAGATTGCCGTCGGCATCGCTGCAACATGTGGGCGGATTCTGCGGATTCCCGGCCACGTAAATGACGGCGGCTTCGCTGATATTGGCGTTCACAATGCCAACGTAGAGATTGCTGGCATCCCACGTCATGTACCAGGTCTGGCCAGTATTGCCGGCATTGGCGAGCGAGTTATTGTTTCCGTATTCGCCCGTGGCGATATTCCCGTCAATCGTCGGGGTAGCCCATTGCGCGCTAGCCGGAACTACGGCCGCTACAACCACCGTCAGGGCAACAACAGCAAGCTTCAACACGAGAGCACGACGCATCACAATCCTCGCAAATTCTCTGACCTTCTGAGGCCAGAATTTCCTTTTTGACCCCAACAAACGGCGGCCATTGTCCCCCCAATTTCTGTTCGCGTCAATGTGAAACATTTTTCACCCGGACCGCCCCCTACGGTACGAAATCCCGTACCAGCAAGCCGAAATTGCGCCATCTGCGGCCCACTCTTGCCACACCTCTCCCTTACTCCAACGCTGTAAACCGATTCCCCTGCTAAACTGACCACCATCTTTCTATCCCGTCGGTACCGGGAGCAGAGCAATCCGACTCAGCATCGCCCCGAACCGCCGCCGCGTCAGATGTCCTTCCGCCAGCAATAGCCAGTAGTAACGCGCATGTTTGACCAGCCGTCCTCCGGTCTTCACCAGTCGTTGCTGCAGGCTGGTGAGCGACCAGTTCTCAATCCCTCTCGGCAAACCCAGACGCCGCCACAAATTCCAAAAGTTGTAGGCCAGCAGGCTCAGCGCCATCCGCACTTGGTTCGAGCGGAACCGGTGACAAGACAGGCGGGTCATCTTGACGGCCTGCTTCCCCTCCTTGATCCACTGCTCCGCTGTGCCCCGCTTGTTATAGAACCGCACCACCGCCCGGCTTGGCGTCTCCAGGTTGGTCACGATGAACCCTAGTCGCGGGAACACTTCTTTCCCCAGTTCCTGTGGGCGCTCGATTTCCGGCAGAAGCACTTCATCCCAGTCCTCGGCACTGTGCACGTTGCCCGGCCGTAGCTTCGCACCGAGGCAGTCTCCTTCTCCGTTGAACAGCAGCTGAACAGCAGCAGCGGGTGATAGCAGGTGGACTCGAAGTGTCCGTTGTAGACGCTGTGCTCCTGTTCTCCGTAGACCGGGATTTCCGTGCTGTCCATGTCCAGCACCGCCCGCTGCGGTGAATCCATGGCCTCCGCCTTCGCCAGCAGGTTCCCGATTGATTCGGCTCAGACCTTCCAGGTTCTCATCCTGGGTCAGCACCTCAGTCTCGAACCAATGGAGGCGCGAAGGCAAGGCTGCTCCGCGATCCCAGATCTTCTCCGAGCCGATCAAGCGGAAGGTCGGATCTTGCGACAGCCGCTCCGCATCGTTCAGATCTTCGTATCCTGCCAAGCGACTGTAGATGGACTGTCGCAGCAGATCGGGGAGCGGCAACTGCGTGTTCTTTCCCCGCCGACCGTCCATGATGTTTTCGACGATGAGCGCACTCAATCCCAGACGCTCATCCAACTCGCGCACCAACAGCAGACCACTGTCGGAGGTGACGCGAGAACCTTGGAAATCAACTTTCAAAGACGGGTTAAACGAGAGCTGAAAGGGCTGATTTTGTTTCTCACCCACTGTGTCGAGCCTCCGCGAAGTCGATTTCACTCTCAAAGCCGCAGGAATACAGGCGTTGGCGTGATCATACAACCACTTACTCAGAGTTCAAAAAGGAAATGTGGGATATATGAACCAGCGTCCCGCGCCCACAGCGCGGGATTCGTTTACTTACCCAAGGCACGCCCCATTCATTCTTATTCTCGCCAAAGCCAGGTGCCCACGCCCACCAGTGCGTACAGTCACTGCAATCCTCCCCGAACAGGAGTAAAAGAAAATCAGGCCGGGAGTCGTCCGAAAGTCAGCACTCAACCCCAGCGCAAACCGCGCGGGCTGGAGCCTGGGGACCCCCGGCATCCGAGCAGATACGATGGCCGATCAAAAAGCAAGTGACCACTCCCACGAACGTTTTCACATCGTGCTTGTGCCAGGCTTCGCCGGTTTCGACGCGCTCGGACAGCTTGAATACTACGGCGGCCTCACGACTCTGTTTAAGAACTGGTTAGCGAGCAATGAAGTGCTTCATTACTTTGACAATTTCCCGACTGCGGCGGTGGTCACACGCGCAACGCGATTGCGGAATTATCTTGCCAAGCGCATGGCGCGCGGTGAGATTTCGACTGACGACAATGTCATCCTCATCGGACACTCGACCGGCGGGCTCGACATCCGCTGGCTCCTCTGGGACTTGTGGGACTTAGACCACCGCAACCAGTTCATTCTGGTTGACGGAGGCGAGAAGGTAGAGCCGAAAGAAATCCTCAAATGCGTTCGTCGCGTTGTATTCCTTTCCGTCCCTCATTGGGGCACGAACATTGCCGACTGGGTTCAAACCCAGTGGATCTGGCGTGAGGCGTTGATCGCCGAGTTGCGTGCCATGGTCGCAGGTTCACAACTGTTACTTGTGGACCAGGTCGAAAGCGCGATCGCCGCCAATGCTGCTTCCCTCACTCGCGCAGGACTGTTTCTGGCGGTGCAGGATGCCTTGGATGAGGCCAACGAAAATAATGGTAGACGGGGTCCTGTGCGGACAGCGGAAGCGCACAAAGCCGCATCCGAACTCGCACTCTATTTGCGTCACATGGCTTCAGATTTCCGTGCCATTGACGACCTCACTTCGCGTCCTCCACGAGTCGGCAAACCAATGAGCCCGGCGCACTTCGATACTGACGATCGCCGGAAAGAGCTGAAGCAAGTGCGCGGCATCGAATTTCGGTCGTATGTGACCCTTGGAAGACGCCCGTTTCGCTTCGATCCGGGCAGCTCTGCGCCACCGTGGGAACTTGCGAAGCCTTGGACCTATCCGGAGATCAGCAAGCACACTGCACTGAGCGTGGGCACCGACATTGTTTATAGGGCCTGCTACCGTGCGTGTGCGGGCGGCCCCTTCGAGCCGCCAAAATCAAGCAGCGAAGAGGCCAAGCGTTTGAGTACGCAACATCCGATCGAGGTATGGGACAACGATGGCATAGTCAACAGCCTGTCCATGTTCTGGCCGTTGGGCAAAAATGTGCTCGTCCATACCACATGGATATCGTCGGGCAGTACAAGATCCTCCGTGCCGATGCTGGCGGAGGCCGCAAATATCGGACGTACGATCTGCTGAAATCCGATTCGGGATTCGGCGACAAGATCTTCAGTAAGGTCTGGGATGACATCTTTGCCTTCTGTCTGGGACGCACGCATCCACACCAGATGCCTGCTACGAGCGCTGGCCGACCCTAAACTCCATACTCTCGCCGAAAGCTTTTTTTGTCGCCAGAACGCAGGCCCCCATTCATTAGTAATAGGCGTCCGCCAAAAGGCAGGTCCACAAGGCAGATTCCGCATCCAAACGGCCCCCACCAATTTCGCACCACAGAGCCACAAAACCAGCAACGCCACACAAAATCCGTGACCTTCCTAAGTCCCTCAAAAATGCCCCGCGGGCTTCCAATGTGTCTCGCGTGGCCGCAGGTAAAAGACGACCGCCGCAAGCCCAAGTCGTATGACAGACCGCCCCCAAACCAGATGCCCGGGATAGATGCTCTGGATATCGAGCATGTAGAAAGAGATGAGCGGCGTGACCGCCAGCACGCAGAGTCCCACCGTGAGCGCGTCGATAATCGCCACATTCCGCGCCGGGTCGCGGGAAGCAAGGAAGAGCATCACGCTCAGCATGAGTGCAAACCCACCCATCTCCTTCAGCGTGAAGAGAAGCAAAGTCGAGATTTCGGCCTCAGGAGGATGCAGGAACAGGCGGGCGACGAGTGGCTTGCTGCTGAAGATCAGGAGTCCGCCCCCGGCGACCATGAGCACCGAAAGGAAACCCAGCACAATCTGCAGCGCACGATACGGTGGCTTGGACATAAAGTGCCCTTTCCGATTGGGACGGATTATACGTCCGAACCAACCCGGTTGAACCCCCCTGTGCCGGGGCCTACAATTTAGCTACTACCCTTCCCAGCCAGCGGAGGTCCCAATGTCTCACTACGAGTTCTTCTGCCACGCCTGCAAGAAAACATTCTCAAAGGTGCTGACGCTTGCCGAATACGAGGAAGGCGAAGTCTTCTGTCCGCATTGCGAAGGCAACAACGTAGAACTGAGTTGGTCCGCGTTCTACGCCATAACGTCCAAAAAGAGCGCGTGAACGTGCGGGGGGGGTGCACCTATGCGCTTCGACAAGTTTTCCTTCGGTTCCATCCGGATCGATGGCGTCACCCGCGACTACGATGTGGTGATTGACGGCGGCGAGATCCGCAAGCGCAAGAAGAAACCGTCTAAACAATTTCGCGATGAGTTTGGGCATACTCCCCTATCCATCGAGGAGGAGATACCCTGGAAATGCCGGCGGCTGGTAGTCGGCACCGGAGCGTACGGGAGCCTGCCGGTGATGAAAGAAGTGAAGCGCGAAGCGGAGCGGCGCAAAGTCGAATTGCTCGTGATCCCCACGCCCC
>Ga0209517_10007399_pt1 | contig 13171 bp, 11 predicted proteins | sample PeaSoiMetSII2010_FD_187695 | JGI IMG/M metagenome (GOLD analysis project Ga0209517, IMG submission 187695) | Peat soil microbial communities from Weissenstadt, Germany - SII-2010 (SPAdes) (version 2) | ecosystem: Environmental > Terrestrial > Soil > Wetlands > Peat | place: Germany...
CGCGGCGGGCATGAGAAAAGACAGCGCAATCAACGTGACGAACGCCACCGCGACCATGGCGGCAGCGGCGATGGCGAGGCGTTTCAAGCCGGTAGCCACGGGCAAGGGACGCACATCCGATGTTGCAGGACCTGACGAAATATACCGAGCGGCCGGTACGCTGCAAACGTGCTCGACATCTGTGTCGCTTTCGTGGCCGGCGCCACCGCAAACAGGTGCCAAATGTCGGATTTAAAACAAAAAATGGCCTTGGCGCCAAGTCGCTTTGCGCCAAGTCGCTCGGCGCCAAGTCGCTCGGCGCCGGCGCGGCGCCAACCCGGGCTTAACGGGCAGCGGCCTTAAGCGGCAAAGCCTCGTGCGCCTGCGCCACCTCGGCGATCATCTTTTTGATGATGGCCTGGCCGAACGAATTGAAGTTTTCCGCGACCATGACAAAGGCGCTCGGGCCGCCCATGACGTTGTTGCGATAATAATTGGCGAGACCGCCCGGCGGATTGGTGTGGTCGGGATTCCACGACATCGGGTTGTCGCTGAGGATCACAAGCCCGTTGATGGTGATGCCTTTGGCCACCGCCTCGTCGCGCAGCGCGGCGACGTCGCGGCCGGCATTGTTGGTGCCATCGCCGGACACGTCGATGGTGCGGCGCGCCGCCGCAAAGGGTGCCTTGTCGAGTTGCCCCATGGCGAATTCGATCGCGCCTGAGATCGAGGTGCGGTCGGCGAACGAGCGCGGCGCCTCCAACAGGCGGTCGCCGAAACCTTTTGCCGAATCCGCGTCCCCGATCGTGGTCCAGTCGATCACCACCTTCTGCGCGCCGACGCCGGACCATTCCACGAAGGTCAAGCCGATGCGGCCGGTGCGGCCGGTGCGAACGGCGTCAAGCACGTGCGGATCGGCGACCGCGGCGGCGTAACCCTCGCGCTGCAGCTGGAATTTGGTGGCGTCGATGCTGCGCGATACGTCGACCGCCAGCACCAGAAGCAGGTCGACGTCCTCGGCGGCGCGCGCCGCCACAGGAACCAGGATGGCGGCCAAGATCGCGGCAAAGACGAGCGACGTCAGGAAGGTTCTGATCGTGCGCATGATCACACCTCACCGCGGTTGCCGCCCGGCCCGGCGCAAGCCTCGACCAGGCAAGTTTAGCCGATTCCGCGGCGCGGGTACCGTCGGATGACGGCCGGTGGATAGCTTTCGGCCGCTTGCAGGCTAATTGGTGACGACGCGGCTTGGCGGAAAGGCGATTTCGACCAGGGTGCCGGCGTTCGGCGCACTCTTGATATGGAAATTGGCGCGGTTGGCCTCGGCCAATGCCTTGGTCAGCGGCAAGGCCAGCCCGGTTCCGCCGGAGCCCCAGCTGCCGGACGTCGCCACTTGGCGGAACGGCTCGAGCGCCGCCTCGATGTCTCTCTCGCTCATGCCGACGCCGGTATCGCGCACCCGCAGCACGACTTCGCTGCTGTCGGAGACCGCGGTGGACACGATCACTTGGCCGCCCGGCCCGGTGAACTTGATCGAGTTGGCCAGGAGATTGAGCACGATCTGGCGCAGCGACCGCTCGTCGGCGACCACCGGCGGCAATGCCGGCGTCAGCGAGGTGCGGATGATGATGCGGGCGCGGTTGGCCTGCGGCTGCATGATGCCGACGCATTGCTGGGTGAGATCGTTGACGCCGACATTGCCGAAGCTGAGATCGAGCTTGCCGGTCTCGACCTTGGACAAATCGAGCAGATCGTTGAGCAGCGCAACCAGATGCGTGCCGGCATTGTGGATGTCCTTGAGATAGTCGCGGTAGCGCTCGTTGCCGATCGGGCCGAAGCGTTCCGCCATCATGACTTCGGCAAAGCCGGTCATGGCGTTGAGCGGCGTGCGGATCTCATGACTGATCTTGGCGAGAAAATCGGCTTTGGCGGCCGCCGCCTTTTGCGTTTCGCGCTTGGCGTTGCGCAGCTCGGTCTCGGCGGCGGCAAGCGCAAGCTCGGTGGCGCGGCGGCCGACCGCGTTCAATCCGTTGCTCAGGATGAGTGCCAGCGCCGAGGCGCCGTTCCACGGCACCGAGAATAGCCGGCCGTCGACCGCAACCGCGTCGCCGCGGCGGGTCATGATCGACAGCGTCTGCGCGCCGGTGCTTTCCGCGAGCGCATCGGCACCGCGCTCGACGAACAAAGAATTCAAGCCGCCGGCGGCTTCGAGCGCCGTGAGATCGTCGTAGCCGGTCGTTTCGAGGAAATGGCGATTGGCGTAGAGCAGCGCATCGTGCCGGTAAACCAGCATGCCGATCGGAAGACGGTCGAGCAGCGATGGATCGATGACGGCAGCCGGTTGCGGCGGCGCCGCGGCGGCGGCGAGCGCTTCTGCCGCGACAGGGCTCTCGGCTTCATCCGCACGCTGCGGCGGCTCATCGGATGAGGTCAGCGCGGCAGCGGCTTCGGCGGCTTGCGCCGGCGGCTTCGCCGCTTCGGCCAGCGCGCCTTCGACATCAGGCGCGGCGGCAGCGGGCGCCTCCGGTGTGCCGCGCAAGCGCGCGTTCAGCTCCTGCGCCAGTTCGCGGAACGCCCTGCGCTCCACCGCACTGAGCGTCGGCGCTTTTGGTTCCGCAGCCGGCGCCTGACGGAACGGCACCACATTGGCGGCGGCCGGCGCGATATTGAGCGTAGCGCGCTCGGGCCGCGTTGCCGCCTCGGCGGCTGCAGGGCTTTGCGGCGCCGAAGGCGCGGTGTCATCGGTTTCCGGCGCCGCCATGAAGCCGATCGGCCGTTCGCGGCGCGCCCGCGCCAGTTGGTTGATGCGGGCGATGTCGCGGCAAACGCCAAAACCGCGATAGCCGCGAAAGCTGCGGTCGCGATCGAACACCGGCAGGCCCGACAGCTCGACCGGCAGCCGGTCGCTGGTTTCATCCACCGGCCAGGGAATGACGATGCCGCTCCAAGTCTCGCGGCTCGCCACCGCGCGCGCGATCTGATTGTCGGGATCGAGTTTCAGCTCGGCTGAGATCTCGCTCCAAGTGCGGCCGAACGCTGCCGTGGTCTTCGGTCCGACCAGCTCGATGAATTCATCGGAGCCGACGACGAAGCGGCCGTCGGCATCCATCTGCCAGACGAACCGCAACGGGTGACGCCGTTCGATGATCGGCTCCTCGGGCAAAGCGGTTTGTGGCGCCGGCGGAGTTGTCGGCGCTGCTACCGATGCTTCAGGCGGAGCTGACGGAACAACGGTCTCGCTCGGCTTCACATCCGCCGCTTCGATATGCGCAGCTTGCGGCTGCGGCAAACTGAGCACCAGCACGCGCGCCGCGCCATCGCCGAGGCGTTGCAGATTGGATTCGAGGATGCCGAGCGCGGACAAGGAATTTGCTCCGCCAAGCTGTGCGCGCGCTGCTGCCGTGGCGTGAATGAGTGCGCCGTCAGCCGCGAACACGGCGAGCGGTTCGTCATCGCCGAACAGACGGCGGACACGTTCGGCAAGCGGCAACGCCGGCCCCGCCGGCTCGGTCGCGGCGATCAGGACCGCGGCCTTGCCATCGGCAACAATGTGGCGCGAGCAGGCGCAAGTCAGCGCGCGGCCGAAGCCGAGCCCAAAACCGCGCAAGCGTTCGAGGCGCGGCGGGCCGGCCGACGGCAAGGTGGCGGCGAGGCGGACGATTTGCGCGGCGGCCGGGTTGTTGGCGTCGAAGCGGCGCTGCACGCATTCACGCGTATCGGCGGCGCCAAACAGCGCCGCACCGGCCGCATTCGCCCATAGCATGCGCGAGGCATCGGCGCTCCACAGCCAAGCGGGCCATGGGCTCGTCGCCAGCGCCGCAAGTCGCGGATCACGCAATAGGGCGAGCTCTGACTCTACAAACGTCATGCGACGGAACTCGTTGCCTAAGGAATTCTTAATAGTGCGGGGGCGCTGCGGCGTCCATGGCGCGAGGCCGTCGGCCGGGGGCCTTGGCAGGATAACCTTAATCGCGGCACCCGACGGCCCGGCCGGGGCCATTTTGGGCCTTGCATGTCCGAGGCGAAATTAAGCTAGGATCGCCCCGCCGGCCCTTTTGCGGAGCACACCATGGCCAAGGATTCCTTCGAGCAGTTCGCAATCCCCAACGAGATGCGCAGCTTCGCCGAGCAGAGCGTGGCGCAGGCCCGTCAGGCCTTCGATGGTTTCCTCCAGGCGGCAAACCAAGCCATGGGGCAGTTCCAGGGGCAGGCTTTAGCCGCGCGCAGCGGTGCCCAAGAGATCGCCCAGAAGTCGATGACCTATGCCGAGCAGAACGTGGCGGCGACCTTCGATTTCGCGCAAAAGCTCATGCGCGCCAAGGACGCAGCCGAGCTCATGGCACTGCAATCGGAATATCTCTCTCGCCAGATGCAGACGATTTCGGCCCAGGTTCAGGATCTTGGCCAAAGTGCCGCCAAAATGGCGATGGATGCTGCCAAGCCCAAGACCTGATTGCGCCGCAGGAATTTTCGCCTTAGATCCCCCGCTTGGCGCAAAAATAGCAAATACTTCAATGCTTTAAATTATTTTGTGCATTGCAATATTTCCTGTTGCGTTGCACCAAAAATGTGTTATATAGAATGTCTGAAAGCCCCGGCATGTTCAGCATTCGGCCGCGGGTTCAGCCGCGGGGCGCGTCAGGCTTCGCGCAACAAACAAAAGTTCAAGGACACCGATCATGGTTGAAGCCAGCACAGCCCCCAAAGCGAAGACGAGCAAGCCCGCGACGGGCGCGTTCGAAATGCCGAAATTCGAAATGCCCAAGTTCGACATCCCGAAGGTCGAGATGCCGGCTGCCTTCCGCGAATTCGCCGAGCGCGGCGTCGCGCAGGCCAAGGACACCTACGAGAAGATGAAGGCCGCCGCCGAAGAGGCGACCGACGTGCTCGAGACCACCTATTCGACCGCCACCAAGGGCGCGGCCGACTACGGCCTCAAGGTCATCGAAACGACGCGCGTGAACACCAACGCCGCATTCGATTTCTACGGCGAACTGATCACCGCGAAGTCGCTCTCCGAAGTGATCGAGCTGTCGAGCGCGCATGCGCGCAAGCAGTTCGAAGCGCTCACGGCGCAGGGCAAGGAGCTCGGCGCACTGGCGCAGAAGGTCGCCACCGAGACCGTCGAGCCGATCAAGAGCGGCATGAACAAGGCGTTCAGCAAGGTTGCGTAAGGTCGACGTCTTCGACCGTATTTCACCGCGTAACGGTGAGGGAAAGCCCGGGTTTGCGCCCGGGCTTTTGCTTTATGGCGGCGCTTGCGGCGCGACCTTCAGCCTTGCCAAAATACAGCATTGCCCATAGGTTCCGCGCGCTTGCCGACCGCGAGCCCGTGCAGCTGTAGCTCAGTTGGTTAGAGCGCTTGACTGTGGATCAAGAGGCCGGTGGTTCGAGTCCACCCAGCTGTACCAGTCGGACCCGCGAATATTGCCGCTATTCTCCCGTGAGGCACGCGGCCGTGCACCGCGGTCTTCGTCGCCGTGCGGGATAAGGATCGGCGCTGCAATTTTTTCAGATTCAGGCGATGGCGCATTGCCGGCTCGGGCGATACCGAGTGTCATGAGTTTGGTTTTGGCCTCGGTTTCTTGGGCTTGCTCCATGGCCGTGGTCCGATGACAATATCACGGTGTGGCCTTCGTTGCCTCGTTTCATGGAGGATTGACCCATGTCAGGAATCCATCACGTCACGGCAATTTCCGGCAAGGCCGAGCGCAATTGGGAATTTTATACCCGCGTCATCGGGCTGCGCTTCGTCAAGAAGACGGTGAACTTCGGCGATCCCGGCACCTATCATCTCTATTATGGCGACCGGGTCGGTCACCCCGGCACCATCCTTACATTCTTTCCGTGGGAGCACGCGGCGCCGGGGCGCGGCGGCGTCGGCCTGGCGCAGCAAACGACGTTCCGCGTCCCGGCAGGCTCGATCGGCTATTGGGCGCAGCGGCTTGTCGAGAACGGCGTAACCCACGAGGCGCCGGAAAAGCGCTTCGGCGACACGGCGCTGGCGTTCACCGATCCCGACGGCATGAGCCTGGCGCTGGTCGGCATTGCCGGGGCCGAAGCCGAGCCGGCGTGGAGCGCCGGAGCCATTCCCGCCGAGCACGCGGTGCGCGGCTTTCACGGCGTCACGCTGATGGTCGAAGACGCGGGGCGAACGGCCGCCGTACTGACCGATGTTTTGGGGTTCAAGGACGGCGGCCGGGACGGAACGCTGTCCCGCTTCCGCGCCAGCGAGACCGTCGGCGGCGTCATCGATATCCGCGAGGCGAAAGGCTTTTTGCCTGGCCGGCTCGGCCGCGGCTCGGTGCACCACATTGCGTTCCGCGCCGCGGACGACGCGCGCCAGGCGGCGATGGCGCAAAAGCTTGCCGCGGATCTCGGCTTGCGGCCGACCCATCAGCTCGACCGGCAGTATTTCCGCTCGGTTTATTTCCGCGAGCCGGGCGGCATTCTGTTCGAGATCGCGACCGATGCTCCGGGTTTTGCCGTCGACGAGCCGGTCGAAACGCTGGGCCGCGATCTGAAATTGCCGCCGTTTCTCGAAGCGCGGCGCAAGGAGATCGAAGCGGTCCTTCCGGAGCTGGCGGCCGCGGAACGGACGGCCTGATGGCCTTGTCCTTTATTCATCGCTTCGAAACCGGCGCCGAGCCCGGCGCGCGCCCGCTCCTGTTGTTGCACGGCACCGGCGGCGACGAGAATGATCTCATCCCGCTCGGCCGCATGATCGCACCTGAAGCGCCGTTGCTTTCGCCGCGCGGCAAAGTCTTGGAAAACGGCATGCCGCGATTTTTCCGGCGCTTTGCCGAAGGCCGCTTCGACGAGGACGACGTGCGCCACCGCGCGCAGGAGCTCGCCGACTTCGTCGAGCAGGCGCAAACCCATTACGGCATCGCGACCCCGATCGCACTCGGCTATTCGAACGGCGCCAATATCGCCGCCGCGCTGCTATTGCTGCACCCGCAAACGCTGGCCGGCTCCGTTCTGCTGCGGGCGACGCTGCCGTTGTCGCAAACGACGCCGGTCGACTTGACCGGCAAGCCGGTCCTGATCGATTCCGGCGCGCGAGACCCGATGATGTCGCCGGAAGGCGCCGCGCGGCTGGCGGCACGCTTGCAGCAATATGGTGCTAGTGTCGAGCATCGCACTTTGCCGAGCGGCCATGAATTATCGCAGGCCGACGTCACGATTGCGCAAGCTTGGCTGCGATTGCACGCGCAGCCGAAGGCCGGGAACTGACAGGGGAGACTTCCGGTGAAAATGCTCGCTTATGGTCTATGCATTATCTGCATCATCGTCGCGATCATGTACTACGTGCTGCCGGGCGGCTCATTGCCGACATTTTTTCCGGGCTATGTCGCCGGCGCGACGCGCATTCATAAGCTGCATGCGTTCGCGGCCGCCACCGGAGCCGTGGTGTTTTTGCTGGTCGGCCTCTCGACGCGGCGGCGCTAACTCACTTCTGCGAAATCTTCTGCAGCACCGGCAGCCAGGTGTCCTGCTCCTGCTGCACGAAGGTGAGAACCTGCTCGGGCGTCATGGCGCGCGAATAGCTGCCGATGTTACTCAGCCGCTTCTTGAAATCGGGATCGCTGACCACTTTGGCCAGGTCCGCGCTGACTTTGCTGACGATCGGCGCCGGCGTGCCGAGCGGCGCCACCAGCACTTGCCAGCCGGTTGCGGAAAAACCCGGGATCGTTTCGGCCACTGTCGGCAGATCGGGAAACTGTGGCAAGCGCTCGCGCGACGCCACCGCGATCAGCTTCACCTGCCCGGCTTTGACCGATCCGACGATGCCCGAATAGCCCTCGATGATCATCGACACGCGGCCGCCGGCGACGTCGGCAAGCGCCGCCGCAGGACCGCCGTTATAAGGCACCGGCAAGAGACTGATGCCGGCGCGATCCTGGAACACCAGGCCGGTCAGATGCGTGAGCCGGCCGACGCCGGTCACCGCAATGGAAATCTTGCCCGGGTCTTTCTTGGCGAGCGCGATCAATTCCGGCAGGGTCGAGACGCCGAGCGACGGCGTCACCGCGAAGAACATCGGATTTTCCGCCGTATAGCCGATCGGAATGAAATCGCGCGGCAATCTCAGCGGCAGATTGGGCGCGACCGACGGCAGCGCGGCGAAGGTCGACAGCGCCGGCATGAACAACGTGTAGCCATCCGGCGCGGCTTCGGTGGCGATGCGCGCGGCGATGCTGCCGTTGGCGCCCTGATGATTGATGACGATGACCTGCTGGCCCCACAATTTGCTCAAGCCCTCGGCGACGAAACGGGCATCGACGTCCGGGGTGGCGCCGGGCGCCGCATCGGCGATGATCGTCACCGGCTTTTCGGGATAATTGCCGGCTTGCGCATGCGCGGTCGGAGCTGGCGGCAAGGTCAGCAGGCCAAGCCCGGCAAGGCCGAGCACAATAACGGTCTTCATGTCATCCTCCTTGGGCGCCGATCCTTCACGCAACGACGCTTGCTCTCAACGTTACCAAACGCCGCACGCGCCAAATCTGAACGTCCCAAGGCCAGGAACGACCCGATTGCGCGTTTGTGCACAAACTTGCGGCGCCTTGGAGCGAATAGGCCGGGATTCGAGGTAAACGTGCTTCAGAACGACTTTACCTTAACAAGTTATTGCGCGCCGGTGGCGATGCATCCTTAGCGATTCTCCCCTATCAGATTGAGCGGGCCTCTCATTCCGTCCAGTGAACTGTGACACGCGCGACACCAGTACAGGCGTACGGGACTGCGGACGTACCGACCAAAGCCGGACATCCGGCGGTGGCGCGTCTGGCTACGCTGTCGCGCGAATTCGCGCCTGAATTTGACGTCGTCATTCACGACAACCTGGACGCGGTCGAAAGCGAGTGGCGCCGTTTCGAAGGCATCGCCGACTGCACCGCATTCCAAAGCTTTGATTGGCTCGCCACCTGGCACCGGCACATCGGACGGCGCGACGGTATGCGGCCCGTCATCGTCGTCGGCTCCTACGCCGATGGCGAGACCGCGTTCATCCTGCCGTTCGCCATCGCGCCGAAGCTTGCAAGCAAGCGGCTGTGCTGGTTCGGCCAGGAGCAGTGCGACTATAACGCGCCGCTGTTGGCGCGCGATTTTGCTGAGCGCGTTTCGCCCGAGCGCTTCCTCGCCGCCTGGCGCGCGTTGCGCGAACAAATGCAGCGCGACCCGCGGTATCGGCACGACTGGATCGAGCTGGAGAAGATGCCGCAGATGGTCGGCACCCAGAGCAATCCGTTCGTCTCCCTCGACGTCACCGTGAACGCCTCCGGCGCGCATCTGACGCAACTCGGCGACGATTGGGAGAAGTTCTATTTCGCCAAGCGCTCGTCGGCGACGCGCCGGCGCGACCGCGCCAAGCGCCGGCACATGTCGGAATATGGCGAGATCCGCTTCGTCACCACGACCGAGATCGACGACGCGCGGCGCACGCTGGAAACCTTGATCGATCAGAAGCACCGCGCCTTCGCCCGCCGCGGCATTCCCGATATCTTTTGCCGGCCGGGATTGCGCGAATTCTTTCTCGACCTCGCTTCCAATCCGAATATCCGCCATCGGTTCCATATCAGTCGCATCGAAGTCGGCGACACCTGGGCGGCGGCGAATTTCGCTATCCTGTCTGGCGATTGCTATTACCACGTGCTGGCGAGCTACGAAGACGACGCCGCGGTGTCGCACTACGGGCCCGGCGCGCTGCATCTGCGCGAATTGCTCGCGCATGCGATCAAGCTCGGGCTGCGCCGCTTCGATTTCACCATCGGCGACGAGCCGTACAAGGACGAATGGTCCGATACCAGCGTGAAACTTTACGATCACAGCGTGGCTGTGACCTGGCGCGGCTGGCCAGTGAGCGTCGCGTCGATAACGCGGCGCCGGCTCAAGCGCTTCGTCAAGCAAACGCCGGCGATCTGGAATCTGGTGTCGCGCCTGCGCGCCACGCTCGGCACGCTCACGCATCCGAAGGCATCGGCGCGGCAAGCCGCCGCGACGCGCCCCGCCGCCAAGGCGCAGCCGCAACCTGCGCTCGCCTGCGTCATGGGCGACATGGATTTGCTGCAGCCGATCGCGGCGGCCGGCATTCCCTGCGCCGTGGTGACGCGGCCGGGCGTGCCCTCGCTCTATTCGCGTTTCGCGCGCGCGCGGCTGCCTTGGCACGACTTCTCGCAAGACACCGATGCTCTGCTCGATAGGCTCGAACGCTTCGGCAACGCCCAGCGCGAGCAGCCGGTGCTGTTTTATGAAGAAGACGTGCAGCTTCTGTTGATCTCGCGCCATCGCGAACGGCTGGCAAAATCGTTCCGCTTCGTCATGGCCGACGCAACCCTGGTCGAGGACCTGCTCGACAAGGCGCGGTTCCAGGATTTGGCGCAACGCCACGGCTTGCCGGTGCCGCCAGCGCGCCAATTTCATCCCGTCGCTGTCGAACCCGACGATCTCGACCTCGCCTTCCCCGTCGTCATCAAGCCGCTGACCCGGCTCGAGCGCTGGAACGACGTTTTCGGATTGCGCAAGGCGCTTGAAGTGAAGGACGTCGATGCGTTGCGGGCAGTGTGGCCGCTATTGCTCGACGCCGGTGTCGAAGTGCTGGCGCAGCAGCTGATCCCCGGTGCCGAAGCGCAAATCGAAAGCTATCACTGCTACGTCGATCTGCGCGGCAGCATCGCCGGCGAGTTCACCGGCCGCAAGATTCGCACGTATCCATTGTCCTACGGGCACACCACCGCGCTCGAGATCACCGCCGCGGCGGATGTGCAACGGCAAGGCCGCGACATTGTGGAGCGTCTTGGGCTGAGCGGCGTCGCCAAGCTCGATTTCAAGCGCGACCAAGCCGGCACGCTGCATCTGTTGGAGATCAATCCCCGCTTCACGCTGTGGCATCACCCCGCCGCCGTCGCCGGCGTCAACATCCCGGCGCTGATCTACGCCGATTTGACGGGGACACCGCGGCCGGCGGCGACGCCCGCCAAAGCGGGCGTGCGCTGGTGCCGCGCCTGGAAGGATTTGCCGGCGGCGCGTGCGGCCGGCATCCCGCTGACAACGTGGTTGCCCTGGGCGTTCAGTTGCGAGGCAAAATCGACGCTGTCGTGGAGCGATCCGATGCCGGTGGTACGCTCGACGCTGTATCGCCTGCTGCCAGCAAAAGGCGGACAAAAGCCTGCGCGACTGCGCGAGTGGACGTGCCGATGAGGCTCGCGCTCATTTCCGACATCCACGCCAATTTCGCGGCGCTGGAGGCGACGTTTTACGATATTGCCGATCGCTCGATCGACAGCATCGTCTGCCTCGGCGATATCGTCGGCTACAACAGCGACGCCGCCGCCTGCATCGCGCTGATCCGCGGCGCCGGCTGCGTGTGCGTCGCCGGCAATCACGATCTCGCCGTCTGCGGCCGGATCACGACGCGCAAATTCTCGCGCGCCGCCGCGCGCGCCGTCGCCTGGACGCGCCGGCAATTGAGCGCGGACGATCTCGACTTTCTCGCCGGTCTGCCGCTCAAGGCCAATATCGGCAACCGCGTCATTGCCGTGCATGGCGCGCTGCATCCCGAGACCGGTTGCGAGAGCGTGCGGCTCGACACCGATAAGCGGCGCCAGCTGAGCTTCGAGGCGCTCATGATCGATCCCTCCGGCGCGCGAATTTGCGCGTACGGACACACGCATCACGCCGGCGTTTATGAAATGCGCCCCAATGGCGTCGCCATGCATGCAGACGCCCACGTCTCGTTGCGCGACGATGCCTATTACCTGATCAATCCCGGCACGGTCGGCGAGCCGCGTTCGAACGAGCGTCGCGCTACCTATATGATCCTGGATTTCGAGCGCCGGACCGCGACCACCCGCTACATCGACTATCAAGCGTCAGCCGATTTCGTCGCCAGCCACAAACCTGGACTGGCATCGCGCTTTGGCCTGACCGGCCTGGCGAGCCGATTACTTGGTTGACGGCATTTAGCGCTCGATCCGATCGAGATTTTCCGTCATCCGCGCAACGATGCGGCGGAACGCGGCGAGTTCGCGCGGCGCGATGCCCTGCTCCGCTTCGTCGGTGATGGTCCGCGCGACGCCCAGCAATTCGCCGCGCAGCCGCTTGGCCTTGGCGGTGAGGAAAACCAGTACCTTGCGCCGGTCGTCGTCGCCGCGAACGCGGCGGATCAGCCCGGACCTTTCCATGCTGCGCAACGCGATCACCGTAGTCGGCTCCATCATGCCGACCCGCGCCGAAAGCTCGCGTTGCGACAACCCGTCGGTGATCCACAGCACGCGCAAAAAATACCATTGGCCGCGGGTGACGCCATAGGCGGCGATGCGCCGTTCCAACAGCCGCTGAAACGCGCGATGGGCGTCGCGCACCAGATAGCCGGAACTCGTTTGCGGCGGGAACTCGCCGGCGCGGCGCGGCGGCAGCTTGGCTTTCGGTGCAGGTCGCGTTGGCATCGGCGTTGACAGGTCGCGCGGCGTTACCGATAATTACTTAGAAATCTATGCAATGGGAACGCCGACAATGCAACAGCCGCTGCGCAAGGAACAACAACAGACGCCCGCAACACCGAACCAGGCCTTCGACCTGCGCGCGACGCTGGAATGGCTGCGCGCCTCGGGCGCATTGATCGAGACCGACAAGGAGGTCGATCCCGACCTGCAGGTCACCGGCCTGCAGAAGCACATGGACGGCGGCTGCCCGATCCTGTTCAACAACGTCAAGGGCAAGCCGAACCACCGGGTCATCACCAATCTGTTCGGCGATATCTCCATCATCAACCGCATGTTCGGCTGGAAGGACGATGCCGAGCGCGTGCGCAAGCTCGCGCATGCGCTGTCGCATCCGCTAAAGCCGGTGGAAATCGCGCAGAGCGAAGCGCCGTGCCAGGAATTCGTCGTCGAGAAACCCGACGACGTCAACAAATGGATGGTGCCGATCCGCCATACCACCTACGAGCCCGAGCTCACCGTCGGCTCCGGCATCCGCTGCGTCACCGGCGCGCAATTCGATGGCGGCTCCGACCTCGGCTACAACCGCATGAATTTCCGCTGGGGCAATGTCGGCACGTTCCAGATCTCGCCCGGCTCGCATATGTGGCAGGTGGTCAACAAATATTACAAGGAAGACCAGCCGGTGCCGATCACCATGTGCTTCGGCGTGCCGCCGGCCTGCACCTTGATGGCGGGTGCCGGCTTCGATT
>Ga0209517_10007400_pt1 | contig 13170 bp, 12 predicted proteins | sample PeaSoiMetSII2010_FD_187695 | JGI IMG/M metagenome (GOLD analysis project Ga0209517, IMG submission 187695) | Peat soil microbial communities from Weissenstadt, Germany - SII-2010 (SPAdes) (version 2) | ecosystem: Environmental > Terrestrial > Soil > Wetlands > Peat | place: Germany...
GCCAGCGCGACGCGCGACAGTTCCCCGCCCGAGGCGATCTTGTCGAGCGGCTTGGGCTCCTCGCCCGGATTCGGCGAGATGAGAATCTGCACGGAATCGATGCCATGTTCAAACCATGGCGCGGGCTCGATTTGAATCACGACCCGGGTTTTTTCCATGGCGAGTGAGCCGAGTTCGATCTCGACTCGTTTGCCCAATTGGCGAGCCGCGGTCTGGCGCGCGGCGCTCAGCTTTTGCGCGGCCGATTCGTAGGCGGAGGAGAGCGCGGCGGTTTGTTTTCTTAAAGCATCGCGACGTTCGCTCGAATGTTCGACGGCAGTCAGCTCAGAGCGGACATTTGCCAGGAACGCGAGCACGTCTTCGACGGTCGCTCCGTACTTGCGCTCCAGTTTTTCTAAAGTCGCCAGGCGCGTTTCCACTTCTTCCAGTCGCCCTGGGTCGGCTTCGAGCTTGGCAATGTAATGGCGCAGAACATGCGCGGCTTCATCGACCGCGATGGCCGCCGGCTGCAAGGTCGCCAGCACGTCGGCGATGGCGGGATCGATGCGGGCCAACTCCTCCACGCGGCGTACCACCAAACGCAACTGCGCGGTGACGCTTTCAGGAGCGTCATAGAGGGCTGAATAGGCCGCGTTCGCGGTTTCTTCGACGTGCACGAAGTTGCGGAGGATGCGTCGCTCGCTTTCAAGCGCGGCGTCTTCGGCGGGCTGAGGCGCGACGGCCTCGATTTCCTTCAACTGAAACGACCACAAATCGGCCAGCCGGAGCTTTTCCTGAGCGGAGCGGTCGAGGTCGGCCAGCTCATCCGCGGATTGCTTCCATTCTCGGTAAAGCGAGCCCACGCGGTCGACGGGAGCGTTGGCGAAATCGTCCAGCATTTCGCGCTGCGCGTCCGCGGAGAAGAGCTGCTGCTGATCGTGCTGGCCGTGGATGTCGCCCAAATATGGCGCCAGGTCGCGTAGGAGTGCGACGGTGACCGGGCGGTTGGCGACGAAGGCTCGGGACTTGCCGTTCGACAGGATTTCGCGCTCTACCAGAACCTCATGGTCGTCCATTTCGATTCCGGCGTCTTGCAGAACGGCGGGCAGGCCGGCGATTTCGAAGATGCCGGAGACGCGGGCTCGCTCCGTGCCGCTGCGGACCATTTCGGCCGAAGTGCGGGCGCCGAGCAGCAGGCCCAGCGCGTCCACCACGATGGATTTTCCACTGCCGGTTTCGCCGGAAAGAAGATTCAAGCCGCGATGGAACCGGACGCGAAGCTTTTCGATCACGGCGTAATTTTCGATCGACAGCTCCACCAGCATTCGAGACGATTATAGCGGCAATCGAAAAAACATTTCATTTCTGTTCTGTTTTGAACGCGGTTTTGATTTACAATGGGGGAAGCGTGACGGCACTTTTGAACGGCTTCTTGCTGGACGTAAACATATGGGAGCTGGTGAAGCCATCCGAGCCGCTGCAGCTCGCCGTATTGGGGCTCCTGGCGTTGTTTTCCCTGGTTTCCTGGACCATCATTTTTTCGAAGCTGGCGCTGTTCCGGCGCGCGCGCAATGGAAATCTGAGATTTCTGCGCGCCTTCCGCAAGGCGACGCGGCTGGACGCGGTCGCTGCGGCGACGGAGCAGTTCCGGTCGGCTCCACTGGCCACGGTTTTCGATTTCGGATATAGCGAAGTGGCGCGGCAGATGACCGCGCGGCAGAAGATCACGAATATGACCGCGCTGGAGCGGACGCTACAGCTCGGCATGAGCGAGGAAATCACGCGCATGGAGCGCAGCATGAACTGGCTGGCGACCACGGCATCGGTCTCGCCATTCATCGGGCTGTTCGGAACGGTGTGGGGAATCATCAACGCGTTCGAGCAGCTATCGCTAGCCGGGTCGACCAGCATGCGCGCGGTGGGGCCGGGCATCGCGGAGGCGCTGGTGGCGACGGCCATGGGGTTGCTGGCGGCCATTCCGGCGGCCATCTTTTACAATTACTTCGGCCATGTAATCAAGGAGATCGGGGCGAGAATGGAAGATTTCTCGCTGGAATTCCTGAATCTGACCGAAAGGAACTTTGAAGGCTAGAGATCTATCTTATAGATATGGCGATCTCGGTTGGATCCAGCGGGGCGGGTGGACGGCGCATAGGGGCGATGCGGCGCACCTCCATGGGGACCATGAGCGAGATCAATATCGTTCCTCTGGTGGACGTGGTGCTGGTGCTGCTGATCATTTTCATGCTGACCGCGCACGTGATGGAGTTCGGCCTGGAGATCAGCGTTCCCGAAGTGAAGCAGGTGAGCAATACCTTGCAGGAACTGCCGGTGGTGAGCATCACGCGCGACGCGAAGATTTACCTCAATGAAAGGCCCGTGAATATCCACCAGCTTCCTGCTGAAATCGCGCGCCGCTTCAAAGGCGCGAAGGCGGTCTATGTGAGTGCCGACCGCCGCGTGGTGTTCGATCCCGTCGCGCAGGTGCTCGCGGAGCTGGGCGAGGCGAAGTTCGACGTCAACATAGTGGCGAAGCCCATCGAAACGCAACGATGAATCTGACGCTCACCGAACACATCGACATTCTGGATTCGCGGGAATCGGTGCGAAAGCCGTTTCTGTGGGCGATCGCGCTGCATGCGGGCGTGATCCTCACTTTTGTGGTGTCGAACTGGGTGGGGCGTACCGTGACTTTCGGCGCGAGCGATGTGGCCAGCGGCGCGGTCGCGGTGCACGCCGTCAATTCGATCCCGCTCCAGCATCATGGTCCGGAGAATCCGCTGGCGAACGACAGCAAGTCGGAAGTGCCGCAGACGCCGGCGAAGCCTGTGGAGCGCGCGAAAGAGGAAAAGCCCAAGAAAGATGCAATCGCGCTCAAGATGAAAGAGGCGAAGAAGAAGCCGGCTCCGGTAGCGAGCGAACGGCAGATCTTCCGGCCCTACAAATCGCTCGAAGACAACCAGGTGACCAGCAAAGCGGCGCCCCAGATTTCAAGCCCCATGTATTCGGCACAGCAGGGGTCGGGAAATGTGGGCGTGGGGACGCATACCACGCTCGGCAGCCAGTTCGCCGCCTACGCTTCTCAAGTGCAGTCGATTGTCGCCAGTAACTGGCATACCACCGATGTGGATGCAAAATATCAGACTGCGCCCGTGGTGATCGCCACGTTCGACCTGATGCGGGACGGCAGTATCCGGAACCTGGCGGTTCTTCAAACCAGCGGAATCCAGAGCTTGGATTTTTCGGTGCGGCGCGCGATTCTGGATTCGAGATTCCCACCGATTCCTCAAGGATTCGATAAAGACCACGCTTCAGTAGAATTTTGGTTCGAGTTGAAACGATGAAAACCAGACTAATCTTCACGTGCACAGCAATCGCGGCCTCGGCTTTTGTGCTTAGCGGGCAGCAGCCCCGGAGCGAGATCAGCGGCCATATCGTTAACGGTGAAAAACCCAAGATCGCCGTGATCGATTTCCGCGGCTCAGGCGACGCGCAGAAGTTCATGGACCCGTTCAACAAAACGCTGTGGGACGAGCTGCAAGGGTCCGGTGCGCTAAACATGATCGCCAAGAGCCTGTATCCGCTGACCGTGCCGCAGGTGCCGGGCGATTTCAAGGCTCCCACCACCATCGCGCCACTGCGACGCGGCGAAGCTCCGCGGGCTCAAAACAACGGGCCATGGCTGACGGATTGGTCGGGTCCTCCGGTAACCGCGAATTATCTGGCGTTCGGATACACCGGCGCGCAGGGCGGGCAACTGGTGCTATATGGATGGTTGTACAACCTGGCGCAGCCCGATCCCGCGACGGCGCAGTTGATCGGGAAGCTGTATTACGGATCTCTCGACGCCGACGGCGCGAAGAAAGTGGCGCGCGAGTTTGCAGCCGATATCCTGCAACAATTCGGGGCCAAGAGCCTGGATGGAACCAAGATTTATTTCGTCTCGGACCGCACTGGCGCGAAAGAAATCTGGTCGATGGACTACGACGGGTCGAATCAGCGCGCGATCACGCAATACCACTCGGTTTCGAGCATGCCCGCGGTATCAGCGGACGGGAAACTGGTGGCTTTCACCACGTATGCGCTGGGAAATCCGAAGATCATGATCTATTCGACGGAAACCATGAAGCGGGTTCCGTTCTATAATCCGGTTTCGTCCGCGGTAGAGACGCCCGAATTCACGCCGGACGGGCAGCGCCTGATGTTCGCGACTTCGCTAGAAGGCTGGGTGCAGATCTGCATCGCCGACGTGAACGGCGGGAATATGCGGCGCATTTCGCACGTGCGCGCGATTGAAGTTTCACCCAAGGTGAATCCGAAGAATCCGTCGCAGGTGGTGTTCATCTCCGGCCGCGGCGGATCGGAACAACTGTGGAGAATGAATATCGACGGCGGGGATCTGGCGCAGTTGACCGACGGCGATGGATACGTCGCTAATCCGGCGTGGAGCCCCAATGGCCAGTTTGTGGCGTTCGCGTGGACGAAAGGCTACGAGCCGGGAAATTACAATATCTTCATCATGGACGTCTCCAAACCGCACGAACCGAACCAGTTGACCAAAGGCTCGGGCCGCAACGAGAATCCCTGGTTCGCGCCGGACGGCGTGCACATGGTCTTCTCCAGAAAGACGGGAACCAAGACTCAGCTCTTCACCATGACCGCGGACGGTCAAAATGTTCAGCAGCTCACCACCCAGGGAAATAATATTCAACCGGTGTGGGCGAAAGGGCTAAACTAAGATTGAGTCGCGTTGTGAGTGGGTTAGCGGCGCGACTTCCCGTTGAGGAGGGGAAAACAATCCGATGAGACTCAATCAGAGAACGCTGGGTGCAGCAGTGTTCACGATGGCGCTGCTGGTTTCGGCGGCTGGATGTGGTCACAAGAAACCTCCAGTCGCGCCGCCACCACCACCGGCTCCGGCTCCAGAGTCGGCTCCGACGACGCCTGCGGCCAAACCGTCCGCCCCGCGGATCAACACTTTCACAGCGGAGCCGCGCAGCATTGAGCGCGGTCAATCGGCGACGCTGCGCTGGAGCGTAGCGAACGCCACGGACATCTCCATCGATCAGAACCTGGGAGCAGTACAAGCGAACGGCAATCGCCAGGTGTTCCCGAGCAACACCACCAGCTACACACTGACGGCGCGCAGCGCGGGCGGATCGGATACCCGGTCGGTCACAGTGGAAGTGAGCTCGCCTCCAGCGCCTCCTCCTCCAGCGCCTCCGCCGCCGACGGTCAGCGGATCGGACATGCTGAATCGCGAGGCGCAGGACGCCTACTTCGATTACGACAAGAGCGAGGTTCGCGACGACGGCCGCACCGCCTTGACGCACGACGCGGATTTGCTGAAGCGCATCTTCGCCGCGGATCCGAACTTCTCGGTAGTGATCGAAGGGCATTGCGACGAGCGCGGATCGGCTGAGTACAACCTGGGCCTGGGCGACCGGCGCGCGACCTCCGCGAAGGAGTTCCTGGTGCAACTCGGGGTTCCGGCGGCCAGGATTTCGACCATCAGTTACGGGAAAGACCGCCCGGTGTGCACGGACGCGAATGAAGAGTGCTATCAGCGCAACCGCCGCGCCCATCTGGCCGCGGCCAAATAGGATAAAACGGGGGACGGCGCGCACGAAAACCGCCGTCCCTTCTTGAGGAGAAATCGCATGAAGCGGCTGCTCTTTTTTACGCTCGCGGTGACCCCGATGATTTTGTCGGGCCAGAAGAGGGAGGATATTCTCTCGCTCCAGCGGGACATCGCGAACCTGCAAGACAGTGTCAGGCAGCTCCAGAAATCGCAGGACGATAAAATGGCGGCGCTGCAAAGCCTGGTCCAGCAGAGCGCCGACGCCGCAAACCACCTGGCGGCCGGCTTGACCGCATTACAGCGCGACGTCGACGTGAAACTGAATGACCAGCAGGGGAAGCTGGTGGGGCCGATGGCGACCATGGGATCGAAGGTCGACCAGATGTCGGATAATTTTGGAGCCATCGCCACCAATGTTCAGGAGCTGATCCGGCGCATGGGCGCGATGGATGCGAAGCTCACGGACATTTCGAATGCGATCCGGACGCTGCAAACTCCGGTGGCGCCTCCGACCCCGGTTCAGGCGCAGGTTCCTGCGATGTCGGCGGAAACCAGTTATAGCACCGCGTATGGGGATTATCAGAAGGGTCACTACGACCTGGCGCTACAGGAATTCGTCGATTACGTAAAGAATTTCCACGACACGGCCGACGCCCCCAACGCGCAGTATTATATCGGCTACATTTACTTCAACAATGAACAGTGGGCGGATGCCATTAAGGCGTTCGACGACGCCTTGAAGTTCCCGGAAAATCCGAAATCCGCGGATGCGCTGTACTACAAAGCGGTCTCGCTGCAAAAGAATCACGAGCCGACCGAAGCCGCGAAGCTCTACAAAGATTTCATCGCCCGCTATCCGACCAACGTCCATGTAGCCGATGCACACCGGAATCTGCGTGCGTTGGGCATGGACTCATCCGCGGGCGCGAAGAAACGCAGCAAGTAACCATGGCTTCGCCGGCTGAGCCAGGCGAGCAGCCACAGCTCGATTACCCGGACATCGCGAAAATGATGGAACACTCCGTGCTGCGGCCGGAGCTGTCCGAAGAAGACGTTCGCGCCGGGTGCGATCTGGCGCGGCAGTACGGAATCGCCGCGATCTGTGTGCGGCCGTGCGATGCAGATCTAGCGGTCCGCTGGATGGAAGGAAGCGGCGTCGCGGTCGGAAGCGTGGCGGGCTATCCCTTCGGCTCCTCCACCACTTCGGTGAAGCTGTATGAAACGCGCGACCTGCTGCGGCGCGGCGTGAAGGAGATCGACACCGTTCTGAACATCGGCAAGATGATCTCGCGCCAGTTCCAGTACATCGAAACCGAGCTCGATCAGATGGCGCAGGCGTGCCACGAACAGGGCGCGATCCTGAAGGTCGCGTTTGAAAACGGCTATTTGACCGAGGATCTGAAGACCATCGCCTGCCGCATCGTCAAACGCACTGGAGTAGATTATGCGCGCACGTCCACGCCGTATGGTCCGTCGGGATACTCGCTGGACGATTTGCGTTTGATGCGCCGCCTGTGCGGCGAAAGAGTCAAGCTGAAAGCCAGCGGCGGCGTGCGGACGCTCAACGAAGTTTTGGCGATCCGGGATGCGGGCGGCACGCGAGTAGGCACGGTCGCGACAGTGGAGATTTTGGAAGAGTGGAAAGCGCTGCTCGCCGCGCGCGCTCCATCGCCGGATGCCATGCCGCCGGATGCCGCAGCGCCCGCCGGTTGACTCTGCTATATTCCTACACATGTCCAAAACACTGCTGGTACGTCTGGCCGCCGGGGCGGTGGCGACCATCGGCGCGTGGGTGGCTTATACGCAGAATCCATCCGCACCGCCTTCGCTGACCATCGAAAAGATCAAGGACGATCTGTACGCGATCATCGGCGACGGAGGCAACGTCGCGGTGTACATCACCAACGAAGGCGTGATCCTGATCGACGATAAGTTTGAGCGCGACTATACCGACATCCTGGCCAAGGTGAAGAGCGTCACGGATCAGCCGGTGAAATACGTCCTGAATACGCATCAGCACGGCGACCACACCGGAGGCAATGCAAAGATGCTGGCGGCGTCGGTGGAGATTCTGGCGCATAAGAACGCCCGCGCCAACATGGTGGCGGGCAATATGCCCGGCGTCCCGCGCATCAGCTTCAGCGACGAAACGCAGGTGTTCCTGGGCGGGAAGGAAGTGCGCGCGCATTATTTCGGTCGCGGCCACACCAATGGCGACGCGGTGATTTACTTCCCCGCGGCGCATGTGGTCCATACGGGTGACCTGTTCACGGTGGCCACGTCCACCGCGCCGGTCACGGTTTCTCCGTTCATCGATTATTCAGCCAACGGCAGTGTGGTGGATTGGACCAAGACACTCGACGGAGTTTTGAATTCGGGCTGGGATTTCGACACCGTCATTCCGGGTCACGGACCGGTTTCGAAGCGCACCGACCTGGCTGCGTACCGGCAGAATTTCGAGAAGATGCGGACTCGCGTATCGAGCATGGTACGCTCCAAGAAGAGCAAAGACGACGTGGCCAAAATGCTGACGGCGGAGTTCGGATGGTCGGCGAATCCGCAGGCGTTGGGGACTCGTTCTATCGAGCCGATGATGGCGGAGCTGCGCGGGCCCCGAAAGAAGTAGTTTAAGTCGCGGCGGCGGCGGTTCCCGCCAGACCCAGCTCTTCGGCGCGATCCTGCATCGCACGGATGCAGAAATCGATGTGCTGATCGAGATCCACGCCCATTTCGGCCGCGCCATTCACGATATCGTCGCGATTTACGGCGCGGGCGAAGGCTTTGTCCTTCATCTTCTTCCGCACGCTCTTTACGTCCACTTCGTGAATGCTGCGGCCGGGCTTCACGTAGGAACACGCGGTGAGAAATCCGGCGAGCTCGTCGCAGGCGAACAGAGTTTTCTCGAGCTGCGAAACGCGCGGCACGCCGCTATAGCTGGCATGCGAGAGAATCGCCCGGCGAATTTCGTCATTGACGCCGCGGGCGGCCAGGATCGGCTCGCCTTTCATGGGATGGTCCGGCGCCTCGGGGTGAATTTCCCAATCGAAGTCGTGGAGCAGAGCCGTGACGGCCCAGGTTTGCTCGTCCGCACCGAACTGGCGCGCATAAGCGGCGACACAGGTTTCCACGGCAAGCATGTGTTTGCGCAGGCTCTCCGATTTGACGAACTCGCACACGGTTTCCCACGCCTGATTTCGATCCATGTGTCCATTTTATGTCATCGCGTTCGTCGGCCTGCTGTTATTCTTGGAGATTGACGACGCGCACGGTAATCTGGCGGATTGTAATGGCGATCGTCGCGATCTGGCTGGTGATTTACATGTTGAGATTATCGGGGATCAACATTCTTTGACGTGGTAAACTGCGTTAAGGGGCCTGTGGCGCAGTTGGGAGCGCGCTTCCATGGCATGGAAGAGGTCGTCGGTTCGAACCCGACCAGGTCCACCAAAGCGTTTTGCGGCATTTCTAACAAGAACAACTGTGAATGTGGAGTCCGACTGGGGGCGCTCGAACCACATTTGAGGGAAAGCGGGACTCGCAAGGTTCTCACATTCCTCAGAATGCTCACAATGCCTATCCGCCAACTGTCCGCCCTCCCACGGCTAGCGTTGGGTCAGCCTCTCACAATCCTGAAAATAATCAAAATTCATGGCGATCTACCGAAGTCTGCGCGAATGCTTGGACGCAATGCAGGTAAATCCGGGGCTCCTCCAGCATCCGCTGTCGAAGTGGGGTCACGGCGAAGCTCCTTTCGTTTGTGACCACACCACAAAACGGCAGTCGTCGGAACCGACGCGAGCCTTCGCTACTTAATCGGGCGAGAACGAATTGTAGGCATCCTTCTAACGGATTCTCAGCCCGTACTTCTGGGTCGCCGGAGGCACGATCCCATTCATTCGCAGATACTCCACAATCTGGCCGTAATGATCGGTGATGTGCCACACTGACGTAACCGCCATTCCCAGACGGGTGCTGGGACCTCCGTAGCGCCCCTCTACGCGTGCCAACGCGTTTTCCGAATTCATGGTCGACAGAACACGATTGCCGTACTCGAATGAGTCCCGCAAATATTGGATCAGCTCGGCTTTGCTTTTGGCCGCGGATGGGCCTCCACGTTCGCATGACTCCGGGGGCGTCTTGCCTTCGATCTGGCTGAAGAAAGCGAACTGAGAGCACGCCACGTGCTTCACCTGCTCGGCGAAACTGCGGGCATCGGCGAAGTTTCCGGCTGTTGGTATGAAGGAATACTTCTCCTCCGGCATCGCTTCAGCGATCGAAAGAAATTGCCCCTCGGTGAATCGCAGCATCTCACCGACACTATCGGCGATCGTTTTAGGGATCGAAGCTTGCGCCAAAAGCGGCGACGCCAGGATCGCTATCGAGAGAACGGAACCGAAGAAGAACCGCATCCTCGCAGCATACCCTAGAGGGACGGGTATGGCTTTTTTCAAAACCGGCCGGCGTCAGGGGGAAGAAACGGCGGCGGGCAGGCGCAGCGGGAATGACTTCCGATTAGCTTGCCTGCGCCTGGTAGCGCTGGGCTGGTTATTTTGACGCACCGGTTTTGCGCAGCGCGTTGATGTCGGGATAGCCCCGGATCTCACGGCGGAGCTCGACACAGCGTCTTCGAGTCAGCTCCAGTCTGTGGCCAATCTGATCCCGCTCAATTCCTTCCGGTGCGGCTCGGAACTGCTGTTCACAGAGATCACGTTCGCGAAGAGTCACGAAGTATTCTCTGAGAAGCCCGTAGAACCTTTCCCGCATTACAAACATAAGAGCATTTTGAGGGCCGGGCAGAGTGCAATTGCAGGCGCTTTTTCTGAGCCCACGATGCGCGTTCGCTCCAAGACGGGCGGTCTAGTGGTCGGGTCGCTTTTCGCCAGCGCCAATGTCTCGAAGAGCTCCACGGTTTCGAATGATGCGCCACTCGGAGTTTTCTCCTAAGTCGCTTCACGACATTCGCATCCCGGCTGTGGCGGTTCGATGGGCGGTAGAATGTCGGCGATTCGCAAGTCCGGCTGCGGAAGCCGCGGACACCGAGCTGCATCGTGATAGCATGTTCGTTTGTTCGTCGGCAACGTCCAGAGGAACGGGGAGGCCATGCGGCAGAATAGACGAAATTTCCTCAAGCTCGCGGCAGCCGCCCCGCTGGCGCTGGCCCAAACGCCCGAGTCGATTCGGAATCTTAGACCGATGACTTCGGGAATCCAGCCGATCACCGACGGGGAAAGACGGGCGCGCATGGAAAAAGCACGCCGGCTGATGCGCGAATCGAAGATTGGCGCAATCGTCCTTGAAGGCGGCTCCAGCCTTTTCTATTTCACAGGTACGCGCTGGGGTCTCAGTGAGCGAACTTTCGCAATGGTCTTTCCCGCCGACGGTGAGCCGGCTTGGGTGGTTCCGGGGTTTGAGGAGGCGCGCGCCCGCGAGGTGATCCGTTTCGGCAGCGACATTCGTACCTGGGAAGAGGATGAAAGCCCGTATCGCCGGATCGCGGAGATTATGCGGGATCGCAAGATCGCGTCCGGAAGGATTGGAATGGAGGAACGAGTTCGCTTCTTCGTTTTTGACGGAGTGCGCAAGGAACTCCCGGGAGCCGATTTCGTCAGCGCCGACGCAGTGACTGCGGGATGCCGCATGATCAAGTCTCCGGCTGAGATCGCCCTCATGCAGCGTGCCACCGACATTACGATCGAGGCTTATCGTGCGGGCTTGGCGACGCTGCACGAGGGCATGACTCAAACGGACTTGCGAAATAACATCCTCGCGGCGTATACCGCATTGGGCGTGCGCGGCGACGTTTCAGTCAGCTTCGGAAAATACACTGCCTTTCCGCACGGAAGCATCCAGCCGCAGCGTCTTCAGCCAGGCGATGTGGTGCAAATTGATGACGGGTGCGGTGTCGAAGGCTATCAGTCCGACGTCACTAGAACCGTAGTCTTCGGCAAGCCCACGGACCGGCAGCGTCAAATCTGGAACTTGGAGCACCAAGCGCAAGCGGCGGCGTTTGCGGCCGCCAAGCCGGGAGCCACGTGCGAGTCTGTTGACGCTGCGGCTCGAAAGGTAATCACGGATTTCGGCTTCGGTCCGGATTATAAGGTGCCGGGTCTTCCGCATCGCACCGGCCACGGAATCGGATTGGATATTCACGAGTGGACCTATTTGGTACGGGGAAACAAGACACGTCTTCAACCCGGGATGTGCTTTAGCGATGAGCCCATGATCGCCATTTACGGCGAGTTCGGGGTTCGCCTGGAAGACTGCATGCACATTACGGAGGACGGGGCACGCATGTTTAGTAAGCCGAGCCCCGCGATCGAACAGCCGTTCGGCTGAGCCGGGACTTCATTTGAAGTAAATTCCCCAAACGTACCCGAAGCTCTGCATTAACAATGCGCGACAGCCACCGAAAGTCAACGTCGAATGTCGCTTACGAATCATCCATGTATCGTTAGTGCGCATGCGATTGAAAACGAGGTTCCTTACTGCTCCCGGACGCAAGAATTTAATCCTGACGGAGTGCGAGCATCGGGTCGACGTTCACCGCCCGTCGCGCGGGAATCCAGGACGCAATCAGAGCTACTCCGATCAGGAGGGCTGCTACTGCAGCGAATGTCGCTATATCGCCCGGCTTGACTCCGAACAACAGGCTCGACAACAGCCGCGCGAGTCCAAGGCCGGCGGCCACGCCGAGGGCGGTTCCGGCCAGCACCGTCACGAGTCCCTGACGCAGCACCAGCCTGAGAATGTCGCCGCGCTGCGCGCCCAGCGTGACACGAATCCCGATCTCCCGGGTCCGTTGCGCGATGGTGTAAGAGATCATTCCGTACAATCCCACCATGGCCAGCACAAGTGCCAGCGCGGCGAAGCTGCCGATCAAGTACGACGGATAGCGGCGCAGGAACACGGCCGGCGATTGCGCTGCGATGTCCTCCAGCGCCTGAGGACGAATCATCGGGAGGTGCGGGTCCATCGCCTTCAACGCCGCGCGCACCGAGCTAACCGCCGCGACCGGATCGCCTGCGGTGCGTACCAGGTAGGTCAGAAAAGTGGACGAACTCTGATCGTTGGGCGTATAGATCACGGGCGGAGGCGGCGCGGCCAGATCGTCTTCAGCCGTGTCGGCGACCACGCCGACAATCTGGCGGAACGGCTCGCGTGGATTATAGGTGAAGCGGATGCGCTTGCCGATCGGATCTTCATTCGGAAAATAGCTGCGGACGAAAGCGCGATTTACCACCGCCACCCGTGGCGCGCCCGCGTCGTCGTGATCGTTCATCAGGCGGCCTGCGGTCAACGGAATCTTGAGCGTCGAAAAGTAACCGGGGGTTACGGACAGAATGTCGCATTCGTCCTCATGCCCGGTTTCGACCGGACGTCCTTCTTCGATGAAACGAATCGTCCCGCCGCCGCCGCTGGCTGGCACGGCCGTCGTCATGCCGGCATCTTCCACTCCCGGCAGTGCGCGCAAACTCGCCGAGAAGCGGTGCTCGAAACGAACCGCCGACGGGCTGTCGAACGGATACGTTCTGTCGCTTGGATAGGAGGAATCCGGGAGCGAGACGGCAAACGTCAGCACATGCGAGAGCGCGAATCCGGAATCCTGATGG
>Ga0209517_10007401_pt1 | contig 13168 bp, 9 predicted proteins | sample PeaSoiMetSII2010_FD_187695 | JGI IMG/M metagenome (GOLD analysis project Ga0209517, IMG submission 187695) | Peat soil microbial communities from Weissenstadt, Germany - SII-2010 (SPAdes) (version 2) | ecosystem: Environmental > Terrestrial > Soil > Wetlands > Peat | place: Germany: Weissenstadt...
GGGGACCTGCTGCAACACCTCAACTGCACGGAAACTGCCCAGACCAATTCCTGCGGTGGCATTCAGACTCGTCTGAACACCAGTTTTGGGGGCATTACATATGCCACAAATGGCGCCCGTGGGAACTATGAGGGTTTCTTCGCGGCACTGAAGGGACGGTTTGCCAAGCGGGGCTTCGTGACTGCTTCTTACACACGCTCTGACGCAAAGGATGACTGGAATAGTTATCCTGGCGTTTATCCATTCGATCACTACTACAGTCCATCGTCATGGAATGCTCCCAACCGGTTTTCACTGGGTTGGAGTTATGAACTGCCACGTAGCAACAGCGGTCGTGGTCTGGTCGGCCGGGTGACGTCGGGTTGGACACTGTCCGGGGTTACCACACTGCAATCGGGAACACCCTTCACGGTGTATACCAGCGCGGCGTTCCAGGGATCGTTGATCGATCCGGCAGGGCCGGCTACGGCAGCGAATTTTCAACTTTCACCGACCAGCGGCGATTTCAACGCGGACGGCAACAACAACGACTATCCGAACGTCTCCAGTTACAGCCAACCCAAAAACCGCGCATCCTTCAGGAACGGGATTTTCCCGCGTTGCACCGGCACCAACTTGGACAATTGCGGTCCCTTCTCGCTGCCTGCCCTAGGACAGGGAGGCAACGAAAAAGTCAATCAGTTCCAGAATCCGGGCTTCGCGCAGACAGACCTTGCCGTCAAGAAGGCGACTGCGATCACCGAGCGTGTCGCTCTCGAACTGCGTCTGGACGTGCTCAATGCATTCAACCGGGTCAACCTCAACAACGTTGATGCGAATGCAAATGATGGCACCAACTTCGGCACGGTGAGCGGGACAAATATCCCACGGAATATGATCGTGAGCGCGAGGATCACGTTCTAGTCGGCGCACCCCCAAACCGCGCACGAGCAGGAGGCACGTCGCCTTCTGCTCCGCCGGTTCCTCAACAAGTTGGCGGTCTCAAGAATTGCCTCAGTGGCGAGAGGGCTACGGTAAGGAAACGCCGTATCGCCTCCCGAAGTTTTTGCTCGAAAATTTCTTCCAAGCTGGTCCGCAAGGATGTCCATGTCAAACACATATAGAGTCCTGCTGAGTCTTCTCTGCTCGCTCATCTTTTTTCCCGTCAATTTGCCAGCAGAGAGCCTGGAAATAAGCAACCCGACCACGACCGCGACCTTTGGCCCGAAAGGTTTGGTGTCCATAAAAGATGCCGAATCGGAGGCCCAAATTACCCTTACACAAGATGACTGGTCGCTCGTGATCGACAGCAACATTCTTCGGAGCAGAGATGCGCAGCCGGAAATCAAGAGAACGGCGCCCGGCGAGATTACCTACGAATATGAGTTATCCGGCTACCGAGTCCAGGTTGTCTACCGCCTAGGCCCAAGCTGGAGATTTGTGAGCAAGCAACTCAGGGTATTGCGCACGCCGGGCTCGGAATTCACTGTCCATCGGGTTGTGCCGTGGGATGTGGTGCTGCAGAATACGGTGGACTCCGGATACGTGCCGTCTACCTATGTGCCGCAGTTCGGAGCGACCATCGAACAGAGCAGGAAATCATTGCCCGGCAAGGATCTCGGTGAGTTCTTGCGACTTGCCAGCGGGCATGGTCTGTTCCTGACAATCCAGAATCCTTTTCTGGAAGCCGAGCACGCCGGGCAAGCGGCCAGTCTAGGCTATGCCCCGGAAATGTCATGGCGACAATCGTGGGGACAATTTGCCAGCGACATTGCCTGCATCGGTGCTTACTCTCTCAGTCGCCGGAGACTGCCTCGGGAGATGATTCCGGAATGGCAACCCGCGCCGCCGGTGACTCCCGACGATGGCATGGATCAGTCAGAGATCTCTGCGTTTACTGCTTGCGTTCGCGCATTTCTGATCAGCCCGGCACCGGAGCCGATCACTGTTGAAGTTGGCTGGACTCTCAATGACTACCAGATCGATGTCGGCACGCCAGACGGACAAGCTGAGTACAAGCGCATTATCGATACGACGGCGGAGTTGGGCATAAAGAATCTTCTCTATGCACCAGCAAACTCACAGCTATCCGTACGTACAGACAGCGCGGACTCCTGGAGTTGGGAGTATGTCCTCTGGCTCAATCTCGGTGAAAGAATCCGCAAGGGTGATTGGGACCCTCTGAAAGATCCGATTCCCGCCAGCGTAGCCGAGATGCTCTCTTACGCAAAACAGAAGCATGTCGGGTTGCTTGCCTACGTATATCCATCGGTTCCCTATGAGAAGAATCCTGCATGGATCGTGAAGGGGAAAGAGGGCAACGATCCCTACAAATATGCGACTCTGGCATCGCGTGAATTTCAGGACTACCTGATTCGCAATCTTATCGCGTTTCAGAGGCGGACGGGAGTTTCGGGCTATTCGTTTGACTACGCTTTTCTGGACCTGCAAGGCAGCAGCAGCTATGCCCAATGGTACGGCCTCAGACGGGTCATGGAGTCGGTCCGCAGAGCTGTGCCGTCGATCGTTATTGATGGCCGCCAAACGTATCAGTGCTATGGACCCTGGAGTTGGTTGGCCGGCAGCTATCCTCACCCGACCGGAAATGACGAGCAAGCTGAGAGCTTCAAACCTTATCCTGACCTGCATTTTGACCGCGTGTCGGCCGACAGGATGCGCTTTGTGAACTACTGGTATCGCAACTATCAGTTTGCGCCGGCGGAAGCCATTCCTGGCTACGCGACACACCAGGTCGAGCGCGTGGTCAACATTCCTCCGGGCGGCGAAACCAACGGCGATCCGCCGAAAGAAGAAATGATTTATACGCGATACCGGCCACGCAACTGGGACTATCTGGGCTATCGCTATTCGTTCCTTTCCTCCATAGCCACGGGTGGGTGGAACAATGTAGTGAACATGATTCCAGCCCGCGATCTGGAAGAGTGGAAACATTTCTCCGCGGCGGACAAACTCTGGATTCGCAACTGGCTGAGATGGACGGTGAGCCACAAGCAGTATTTGATCAACACACGCACCATCCTCGACCAACCCGCTCTGGGACACGTGGATGGTACTTCGGCGATAGTAGGTGACCGGGGGGTTTTGTTCCTATTTAACCCAAACTACAAGCAACTCTCCGCCGACCTTATTCTTGATGAGACCGTGGGCATAGCCCAAGGTGATACCTTCCTGCTTCGGGAGGTGTATCCCCACCAGGGGCGGATGCTGGGCAAGCCGGGAGCAGGTATCTGGAAGAAAGGGGATACCGTGCATCTGCACCTGCTCGGAACAAGTGCAACAGTTCTGGAGTTAATGCCTGCCAGCAAACTTACGGCGCCCGTCATATTTGACGCAGTGACGGCAGATGGAACGGCCGAAGCTCACGCTGTGCTCACCGGCAGCGGGTTGACAGTAACGCACGTTAGCGGAGAGTTCGGTAGTTCGGAGGAAATCGGCGTCCTATTGCCGGGTGCAACAAATATCGCGAGCATGACCGTGAACGGGCTCGCGGTGAAGGCCGCGCAGACCGACCGCTATGTGAGAGCGCAAGTGCGCTTCGCAGGGGAACGCCTCAGTCAGGCACAAGAGGTTGCCCTCACTCCAGCACAGGACGGCAGCCTCGCGGGAACATTCACGGTGCCACAGCGCGTCCTTAAGCAGTTGGCCGCGCGCAAGCAGGCATGGCCCATACCATGGACGCCCGATGACTACAACACAACATGGCTGGCTCCGGAACGACTGTTGCTTTTTCTGCAATTCGCGGACGGATCAGACACAATCCCGGTCTCGGGGTCGCTCGACGACCACCCTCTGAAGCTCGAGCCAGCCTATAGTTCCATCCGCATTCACGCCGCATCGTTTATTGGCCTTTACTCCGATTTGTCGACCATCGCGCCAGACAAACAGCACAAACTGGTGCTCAGGCTTCCTGTAGCGCTGCAGGACAAGTTACAAGGCGTTTTCTTTGACAACGTAGAATCCCAATTCACCGAAGACATTGTGCCGTGAGACGACGGATTGTTGTGCATTCTTGCAGGCGCTACGACAGAGGCTCAGTTTTCTAGTCGACGTCAAGACCTAGAAAGATTGAGCTTTAGCAGGAACAGTCTGACCATGACGATGACGAAAACCGCGATTTCCCTGTCGCAAACTGCGAAGGCGCGAATCCCGCATCGAGTCACGATACGAAACGTAGCAGAGCTAGCTGGTGTATCGACCGCGACCGTTTCAAATGTGATAAACAATACCGGCAGCGTGAGTAAGGCGACGAAAAAGAGAGTTAGAGCTGTGATCCAGAGAACAAAATGGACGCCGAATGTCGACGCGCGTAATCTTGCTAGATCAACAGCCGAAAAACCGCGCCTCGCTGAGACGGAGTAGCGGTGGTCAACTTGAACGGCGCCGAGTTCTGTTCTTTTTGCATGATGTGTAAACTAAAATATGTTTTGAAACTGCTACCTCACGAGGTCGGGCCCGTTTTGGAGCCGTGGCGCCGCTCGCAGCCATTCATGATTCGATTCGGGTTAGGAAGAGGAACATTCGAGTGCTCAACAGACGGCAACTGCTGAAGGCGTTGGCGGCTGGTTCGATTGCGGTGGGCACTTCAAAGTTCGCGGAGAGTGGCCCGCGGCACGAGCTTTCATCTCGACGGCCACCCCTAGGCCAGCGCAAATTCACTTCGCGCTCAGTTGAGGAAATCATCCAGCGTGTGAAGGCGCGAATCGGCGATCCAGAGATTGCCTGGATGTTCGAGAACTGCTATCCGAATACGCTGGACACTACCGTCCGCATCGGTGTCGTAGATGGGAAACCAGACACATTCATTATCACTGGCGACATTGACGCGATGTGGCTGCGGGATTCGTCATGCCAGGTGTGGCCGTATCTGCCACTCGCTAAAGACGAGGGCAACCTTCGAAGTATGTTTTGCGGCCTGATTGGGCGGCAGAGTCGCTGCATCCTGATTGACCCGTACGCAAACGCGTTCTTGCCTGACCCGCAAGCGACCAAACCCTTGTCTTGGGCCGTCGATGACGTCACAGACATGCGTTCCGGCGTTGCCGAGCGCAAATGGGAGATTGATTCTCTCTGTTTCTGCATTCGGCTTGCGCATGGCTACTGGCGTGCGACCGGCGATGAATCTCCTTTCACCGCGGAGTGGGCACGAGCAATGCAGCTGGTGGTGAGTACATTTCGTGAGCAACAAAGAAAGAAGGACCGGGGGAGGTATCATTTCCAGCGGCGTACCGAGGTGCCCACCGACACCCAAATGCTGGGTGGCTACGGCAATCCCGCTCGGCCTGTCGGCTTGATTTATTCGATGTTTCGCCCTTCCGATGATGCATGCCTGTATTCGTTGTCCGTTCCGGGCAATCTTTTCGCCTTGGTATCTTTACGCCAGTTGTCAAACATGGCCGCGGAGGTCTTGCACGATTCCGCGTTTGCAGCAGAATGTCGCATCCTGGCTCAGGAAATCGAATCTGCACTTCCTATGTACGGACGAGCCCGTGACGCGCGGTTTGGAGAATTCTGGGCTTACGAGGTCGACGGCTTTGGCAACCAGTTGCTGATGGATGACGCGAATCTTCCGAATCTGCTTGGCCTTCCCTATCTAGGTTGTTGTGCTTCGGATGACCCGATCTATCTCGGCACGCGTTCACGCATTTTGAGTCAGGCAAATCCCTATTTCTTTAAGGGAACTGCCGCAGAGGGCATCGGCGGTCCGCACGTCGGACTGGATATGATTTGGCCAATGTCTATCATCATGCGGGCTCTAACCAGTTCTGATGGGAGCGAGAAACTGCAATGCCTGCGCTGGATTAAGAACACGCATGCTGGCACGGGCTTCATTCACGAGGCTTTTCACAAGGACAACCCGGCACAGTTCACCCGACCGTGGTTTGCATGGGCAAACTCGCTATTCGGAGAACTCATCGTGAGATTGAGTCAAGAACATCCGCAGTTGCTCAACGCTAACTAGCTGTCCGGATATTTTTGGTTTTGAGAGTGCGCGCGCTCGATCGAACGACCATTGACGAAGTACAGCGAGTGCCCGACCTTCTCCGGGCTATCAAGAAGTCAGTGGATGACGATCGCCGAGCCGGCCGGTTTCTGTTGACGGGCTCAGCCAATATTCTCACTCTGCCTCAGGTCTCGGAGAGTCTAAACTGGCCGCATGGAGATCGTGAGCCTTCTGCCCCTCTCACGGGCTGAAATCCGAGGCAAGAAGCCGGACTTTCTAAAAGCAGCGTTCGATAGCAAACTTGGCAAACCCGCTGAGCCAATGATCGGCGAAGACCTGCGGCGCGGAGATCCAACGCGACGCCAGACATGGGCACGCGATTACGTAAGCCATTGTTCGGTCTAACTGGGAACTACGGATTTATATTCCGAGTCGCAGATCAGCGGGGCTCGTTCAGCTTGCGCCCTACGTTGAGCGGACGTTGCCCCTGAAGGCGGAATAGGAATCGCTCATACGGTCAGCGACGGCGGCGCGGCATCTTCTTCCGCTCCGAACTGCTTGTTTGGCTGACTTCCCAGCGTGAACACTAGCTTTCCACCGTTCACGATGTCTGCATGATTGAACCAGAGTTTTCGGTAAGGCTTGCCGTTGAAAGTCACGGATTGAATGTATTTGTCGCCGGCTGAGTTGCGCTTCGCTTCGATGACCAACCGCTTGCTATCTCCAACTTCGACCACCACACGATCGAACAATGGAGTTCCGAACACATAGTTTCCGCTGACAGGGTCCACCGCATAGAATCCCAGCGCACTGATCACGAACCAAGCCGACATCTGACCGCAGTCTTCGTTTCCGGCCAGGCCGTCCGGCTGATTGTCATACATCGTCTCCAACAAGCTCCGCACGCGCTCCTGGGTCTTGTAAGGTGCTCCTGCGTATGCGTACAGATATGCGATGTGATGGCAGGGTTCGTTGCCATGCGCGTACTGCCCAACCAAGCCCGCAATGTCGGGAGGAGCGTCCGGCGGAAGGTCCGAGCTGTGGTTGAACAGACCGTCAAGCTTTTCTATGAAGGCCTGCCGACCACCAAACAATTGCATGTAGCCTTTCGGGTCGTGTTGGATTCCAAAGGTAGTCTCCCAGGAATTCGATTCGGTGAAGTCGCGCCATTGCTTCGAGTGTCCCATTTCGATAGCATCGAAGGGCTCGGCCCAGTTTCCGTTTTCCAGCCTTGGACGAATGAACGTAGATTGCTTATCGAATAAGTTGCGGTAGTTCCTGGAACGCTCGATCAGCAGCTTGTAATCATCCATCGCCCCCACAGCCTGCGCGACGTGAGCGACAGCCCAATCGTCGTAGACGTATTCGAAGGTCTTGCTGGCAGATTCCTCTTCTTTGTCGCACGGGATATAGCCCAGGTTGCGATAAAAGCCCAGGCCTCGATAATCATCTTCCATCGCCCGTTTCTTCATCAGCGGATACGCTCGGCTGAAATCTATTCCTCTGAATCCCTTGACGTAAGCTTCCGCGATCACGCAGGCTGAATGGTATCCAGTCATCGTCCCCGTTTCCTTGCCCTGCAGCGGCCAGACGGGCATTCCTGCGGGGCTTTCCTCCGCCATGCGAATCAGGCAGTTGACTAGGTCTGGGACGCGCTCTTTCAGTATGAGCGTGTATACGGGATGCACTGCGCGATAGGTATCCCACAGAGAAAAAGTGCTGTAGTTGTGGAGTCCCGCCGGCAGTTGATGGACATTTCCGTCCATTCCGCGATACTGACCATCGACATCGTCAAACAATGTCGGCGCAACCATCATGTGGTACAGGCCGGTATAGAAGATTTCTTTATGTTTCCGGTTCGAGGTCTCAATCGCGATGCGGGAAAGTTCACGCCGCCATTTCTCACGCGCATTGCGGCGCACCTGGGCAAAATCCCAATCGGGAACTTCTGCCCCAAGGTTCTTCAACGCGCCTTCGACGCTGACCCCGGAAATTCCAACCTTGACCTGGATAGCTTCTTGCTCGGCCGTTTGATAGTGGAGCAGGCACTTCAGCGACTTGCTCTTCGCTTCGCGAATACCCGGACCCAGTTTCCCGTCATCCGAGATGATGTCGAACGACGCGAAAGGTTTTGAGAACTTCATCGCGAAATAGATCTGGCGTCCAGACGCCCATCCGTCGGTGCTGCGGCCTCCGGTGATCGTATCGCGGTTCACAATGTTCAGCTCCGACCACAGAATTGGAGGTTTTCCGCAGGCGTGCACAAGATCGACGATGAAATGGCTCGTATCGCTGCGAGGGAAAGTGTATTTGTGAATGCCCGCTCGTTCGGTTGCGCTCAACTCGGCCCGAATCTGGTAATCCCTCAATATCACCGAATAGTAGCCCGGCTCAGCAACTTCGTCGCCATGATTGAAACGCGAACGATAGCCTTCTTCGGGCTTCTCGCGTGTTCCTGGATTCGTCTTTGCTGGTCCAGTACCCGGCATTAAGAGCACGTCGAGCATATCGGCGCAACCGGTTCCACTCAAATGCGTGTGGCTGAATCCCATGATCGATGTGTCGGAATAGTGATACCCCGAACACCAATCCCAGCCGTCGTTGTATGTATCGGGGCTGAGTTGCACCATTCCGAACGGGACGGTAGCTCCGGGGAAAGTGTGGCCGTGGCCGCCGGTGCCGATCGCGATTCGGACAAACTGCGTGGGATCGTCAGTCCCAGCGGACGAAGCTATGTCGAGTGTGCCTAGGATTGCGTCAGAACGAAGAAGGTGCCGGAAAGGAAGCGCCGACATTAAACCCAAGAAATCTCTTCTGTTAATCACTGATATCTCCGATCGAAAGTCACGGTTCTAGACATGTCGATCCTGTTCTGGACACGCCCCGTCCCTCTCAGTTTCGACATCGAGACAGTGTAGAAAGCGGAAGCTTATCGTCTTTGTTCATCAGGTTCTGTAACGTCGTAGAGCTGGAACTCGCGAATGGCGGCGGCATCAGTGCTGGAGAGAATCCTCAGGCGCACTCGTGTCGTCGTCACAGGCGGGAAGGTATCGATCTTCTTGTGGCCGACGTTCAACCTAACGCTCTCTTTGTGTGAGCGTTTGATACTAATGCAATCACAAATGCGACGCAATGATAAAATATTGATCACAGTTTCCGAATTTCTGTTAGGTTTGACCATGCAAAGAGAAAGCTGTGTGTGCCGTGAAGAACAGGTAGCGGCGGCGATGGATATGGCACAAATAAAGGGACTTATATAGGTTCTACATGACTGACGCAATTCTTGAGGTGGTTGTTGAGAACCTTGAGTCGGCACGCGCAGCCCAGGCGGGCGGATGCCGCTAGTTCCGTGTAACTCAAATAGATGGCTGAAGGTTCACTTCTCTTGGCTGTTTCGTGCACCGGCAGTGCGCTCCTCAACGTAGAACCTGCATCCAGAACCCACAAGTCTTCCGCGCTGTGACCCGGCACGCTTGCCGCAGGCCCGAGAAGGCTTGACCTGCCGCCCAGCAGAATCTCGGAGCAGGATGCGTTGAGCGAATCGGCGTCGGCGAGCTTCAGTTGCCGGCCTTCGGCGGGCCACTCGTTCTATACGGCCTCCTTCTTGACCGGCACAGATCGTGGAAGAACGATCACGACGAGCCTGTGCTTGCTATTGCCAGCTATCTGATTAGCTGATGAATGAGCCTGCTTGGCGACCGCGTCGAACACCCCCTGAACTGCCGCTCGCCATTCCTGGTAGTAGGGCGAGTGGGCGAGCAGGGAAGTGTTCTCCAGCGTTTCTCCTTGCTCGGAAAACTTCCATTGCTCGACACCCATTTTCTTCTCAACTTCCCGGACAGGTTTGAACAAGCGTTCGAACTCACTCGGAGCCAACGGGTTCGCGTCGCCTTGGAACGCTACCGAGACCTGCTCTAGGCTCTGTAGACCCAACCGTCTGGGAGCCAAGCCGCGAAACGGTGGAAGCCGACTGATAGGTCGAGCATGGCGCTCCGTCAGGTGATCGGATTCCCTCGTTCGTTTTCCCCTCTCACGGATTCGGGACGGGCGAGGCGTGCCGGAGTCACATTCCGTGGTTCTGACGGGGTGGCTGGGTCCCAGGTGCCCCGCAACATTACAATGAAATCAGGGTTTTAGTGGGCGGGATCCATTTCTGTTCTGATCCAATAAACACAGGCCTCAGCCCTATCTCGCACCATAGTCGTCGAGTACAGGGGAACTTCATTGCAATGCGGTCTCTTTCGCTGTTAACAATCGCTCTGCCAGCGGTTCTGGTGCCGTCCCTGGTGTGGTTAGACAACGCCACCGGCGTGCATCGGTACCGGCCCGAAGCTACGGCCATTCTGGCCGGAGCGAATCCGCTCCGGGATGAGATGCGCAGTGATGCCCTTGAGTCATGGAACCCTGGCGCGCGTTGGCGAACGTTTGTTTCGCGCGCGAACGTCGCCCGACCAATTGATGGCGACATCGAATCCTCTGGGCCCGACTCTCGGTCCATGTTCGCTCAGGTGGACCAGCGCATTCCAGCCAACGCGGACGGAACCGCCGCTTGCGCCCACAAGGGTTTGGCAGAAACCGAAAAGAGCTGCCGACAAGACTCAGCAGTTATGAAAGGATCGGCTCCAGAAGGCCTTGATCTTGCGAGGAACTTGAATAGCGTCGGAGTAGAAGCCTGGGACCGGGGAGACTTGGCGAAGGCCGAGCAGTACCACCGCCAAGCGCTGGAGATCAGACAGAAGTTGGCTCCTGGCAGTCTTGATTTTGCGGAAAGCTGCAACCATCTCGGCGATGTGGAACAGCAGTTGGGGGATCTGACGAAGGCCGAGAAATATGAGCGCAGTGCCTTGGTTATCAGGCAAGCGCTGGCTCCCGACAGTCTGGCAGTCGCCGAGACTCTGCACAGCCTTGGTCGGGTAATTATGGATCGAGGAGACTTGGCGAAGGCCGAAGAATATTTGCAGCGATCACTAGACATCAGGTTGAAGCTTGCACCGGGGAGTCGTGATTTCGCCCTGAGCCTCATCGGTCTCGGAAACTTGTCGGCACGCCGAGGCGATTTGACAAAACAAGAAGATTATCTTCACCAAGCCTTGAGCCTGGAAGAAAAACTTGCCCCCGCGGACCGCGCCACAATCTTTCAGGGCCTCGGGAGCGCATGTCTTCAGCGCGGGAACCCCGAAAAGGCAGAAGAGTATTTCCATCAGGCATTGGAGATTAGGCAGAAGCTTCTGCCGGATAGTCTTGCCTTCGCCATAAGCCTGAGCGAGATCGGTAGTCTTGCCGCGAATCGCGGAGATCCGGGCCAGGCAGAAAAGTACTTCAGCCGGGCGTTGGAGATCAGACAGAGACTTGCACCCGGCAGCCTTTCGATGGCCGCAAGCTTGAGCGATCTTGGATCAATTGTCCAGGTTCGGGGAAATCTGGCACAGGCGGAAAAGTATTTTCGCCGAGCGTTTACGATCGTGCAGCGACTTGCGCCGATGAGCCTCGCAGTCGCGGGAAGCCTGCACCGTTTAGGGGTTGTTGCTTGGTTGCGCGGGGATTTGGCAAAGGCGGAGGAGTATCTCCATCGAGCCGTGGAAATCAGGCAGAGGCTCGCTCCTGGGAGTCCTGAGTTGGCGCAGACCCTTAATTGGCTAGGACTCGTCTCTTCGCGCCGCGGCGATCTTGACCAGGCGGAAGAATATGAACACCAAGCTCTGGACATCAGCGAGAAGCTGTCCCCGGCGAGTCTTCTGGATGCCGAAATGCTTTCCAATCTAGGAGACATCGCCAAACGTCGAGAGGATCTGACGCATGCGGACAACTATTATCGTCAGGCTCTTGCTATGCAAGACAAGCTTGCGCATGACAGCCCCGCTGAGGCAATCACCATGCAAAAACTTGGTGATTTGGCGCGGAAACGCAAGGATCTCGCAGGGGCTGAGAAATACCTTCGTCAGGCATTGGTGATCCGCGAAAAGAAGGTCCCGGGGAGCTTATCGCATGCAGGTGCGCTTTTGGCCCTAGCCTCGGTCCTGCGCGAAAGGCACCAGATGGATCCTGCCGCACGACTGTATGCCGAGGCCATCAGAGTTCTCGATAGCCAAATGGCTCATCTTGGTGGCACCGACGACGTTCGCTCGGCTTTTCGCGCCGAATATGAGTCTCACTATCAAGATTACATTGATCTGCTCATCTCCCAAAAGAAGCCGGAACTGGCATTCGATGTTGTGGAGCGCTCGCGCGCCCGCACGCTTTTGGAGCTTCTGGAGAGCGCGCAGGTCGACATTCGCAATGGGTGCGATCCAGAGTTGCTGCGGCGGGAGCACGCTCTTCGAGAATCGATTGGCGCGAAATCGAGCTACCGTCTCCAATTGCTCGATGGCGAGCACATCGGAGAACAACTGACCGCACTCGACAAGCAGATCGGGGAACTGCGGGAGCAGTACGAAGAAGTAAAGACGCAACTCCGCATCGATAGTCCAGCGTATGCGGCTCTCGCGCAACCGCAGCCATTGAGCGCTAAGGAAGTGCAGCATCAACTGCTGGATGAGAACACGCTCCTGCTGGAATATTCGCTAGGCGAGAGACGCAGTTATGTTTGGACGGTGACAGAAACTTCCCTGGCAGTCTACGAATTGCCGCCACGGAAGGTCATCGAGGATGCAGCCCGGAATGTATACGAATTGCTGACGGCGCGGGGCCGCCGCGTAGACAAGGAAACCGCGCAACAGCGGAAACTGCGTTTGGCACAGGATGACGCGGAATACACGAAGGTAGCCACAGCACTGAGCCAGATGGTATTGGGCCCGGTGGCTACGATGCTCAACAAGAAGCGCCTGTTAATCGTGAGCGACGGCGCTCTGCAATATCTCCCTTATGCCGCTCTTCCGGCGCCCCGGTTGCCGGCTTCGGCGTCACAAAAGTTCTTTGGACCTCCGTCCACATTGCAGGACAGGAAGAGCTTGCCGTTGATGATTGAACACGAAATCGTGAGTCTGCCATCGGCGTCGGCTCTTGCGGAGTTGCGGCGGGCGAGACTCAATCGAAAGCAGCCGCCCAAGGCCAACACCATCAAGCTTGATTCTTTCTCTTCGTCGAATGCGGCGAAGTCACGCAAACATTGCAATGCGCGCCCGCCGCGGCGCCAGACCGATCAACCGATCGAACCATTGCCCGGCGAACTCGAGACCGTTCGCACGATGCTGGCGGAGACCGAGAAGATGCTGGCGGGACTGTTTGGCC
>Ga0209517_10007402_pt1 | contig 13168 bp, 16 predicted proteins | sample PeaSoiMetSII2010_FD_187695 | JGI IMG/M metagenome (GOLD analysis project Ga0209517, IMG submission 187695) | Peat soil microbial communities from Weissenstadt, Germany - SII-2010 (SPAdes) (version 2) | ecosystem: Environmental > Terrestrial > Soil > Wetlands > Peat | place: Germany...
GAGTACAATCACGACCGTCCGCATCGCGGACTCCACGGACGAACCCCGCACGATGCTCGTGCCCAGTTCGCCCAAACCCTTACTTCAAACACGGCCCCTTGTGTCCAGTTCTGAGGGGTGCACTACAAGTGTCCACGAAAATGGCCTCCTTGTCCCTTTCGTCTTCAAACAGACTCTTAAGTAAGAAGAAATCGCCATTCTTCCTGATTGCCCAATAGTCGTAGGAACTTGTGTCGGGCACTATTTCGGCAACAATGCCATCGACTGTCGGATGGGGTCTACATTTATCGTTGTTGTTCAGGACAACTCCGATAGGCCATCCGAAGGTATGTATCTGAGCAGCGTCGGCAGCTCGGAGAAGCTCTGCAGGGCTCCTTTTGATTTCCTTTTCAAGGAGAGAAAACCGAATCTCCATCGCGCCCAGAAAGCCCGCCCCCTTGAGTCCTTCGGATGCAACAGTTCTGTGGTGTTGGTACCACGTTTCATCAAAGGGCACTTGGCTCTCCTGTGTGGAGGGCTCGATAATCGCCTGTCTTCTCCTGATGCGCTTCTCAAGCTCCTCCCTGAATCCCTGGAGATCGTCAGGATGCCAGAAGAGAACGTCGTACCCACTTAGGTCAAAGTGTATCTTCGATCCCCCTACCTTATGGTTAGGACTATCCGCGTTATGATCCTCGCGAGCCGTGAGGATAAGGTTTCTGAACTTGTCCACCCCCATGGCATATCCAACCTCGAGATAGCAGTTCGGCCTTTCATTCGTCAGGTCCGCAATAATGATCTCCGATTCCTCTATGAATCGGATGATTTCACTCTTTAGCAAGCCGCCCTGATTGTGCTTGTCTACCCGCCGCGCCTCGAGGCCGCAGGCCGCAGCCGCTGGCACGATCACCGTCCGGCACATTTCATCCAGTTGTGAATTGCCGATCTGCATTATCACGAATAGGTGTTTCATTGCTTCACCGATGACTACACACGCTACACTTCGATCAGCACATCCCCGCCCTCAATCTTTACCGGATATACCGCAATCTTCGCCCCCGGCGGACCAGCCTCGCCCGTCTTCGGATCCCACTCCCAGCCATGCCACGGGCAAACAACCTTTCCTCCTGAGATCACGCCCAGGCCGAGCGGGCCTCCGCGATGCAGGCAGATGTTATCCATGGCGCTGATTTCGCCGTTCACGTTGGTGACGCAGATGGTCTTGTCTCCGCAGGGAAATTCTTTGGCTTCGTTGGGGGCGGGGAGTTCGGATTGGGTGGCAATCTTGACGAATGGCATAGCGGTCAGGATAGCGCAGCAGAAAGCAGGTCCTTCGCTTTGCTCAGGATGACAAGTATATAGGAGCGGTTTAGCTGACCACCGAGAGCTGACAACTGATAGCTGGGAGCTGACGGCTGACAGCTATTTCGGCTGCATTGTCTGCGCGACCATTACTTGCCGCTTGAAGTTCTCCATCATGTGTTCTTCGAGACGGACTTCCGTGGGCCGCTTGGCGAGGGTCATGGTGTCGATCTTGTCCTGCAGCTTGAGCAGCGCGTAAAACAGATTCTCCGGCCGCGGCGGGCATCCGATCACATACACATCCACCGGCACGATGCGGTCCACACCCTGTAGCACGGCATAGGTATTGAACGGCCCGCCAACCGATGAGCACGCGCCCATCGAGATCACCCACTTCGGCTCGGGCATCTGATCGTAAATGCGTTTCACCACCGGCGCCATCTTCAGCGTGACGGTGCCGGAGACGATCATCAGGTCCGACTGCCGCGGGCTGGGCCGAAACACCTCCGACCCAAAACGCGCGATGTCGAAGCGCGCGGTGGAAGACGCGATCATCTCGATGGCGCAGCACGCCAGCCCGAACGTCATCGGCCAGAGCGCCGACTTGCGCGCCCAGTTGAAGACATAGTCCACCGTCGAGATCATGAAATTCTTTTCGAATTTGTTCTGCAGCCAGCTCATGGGGCCTCTTGCCGTACAGGATAAACCATGATGATACGCCCCGGGAGTGATGGCGGTCACACTCCAGCTTAGGGCTGCTAGCTGCTAGCTTCTGGCGAGCAAAAGCCGAACCGTCACGAGCAACGGGCTGGGTTGCTAGTAGCTAACAGCTAGTAGCCAGCAGCTAATAAATCGTGTACCCCGGCGCCGGATTCCGTACATCCGGCTTGGACGCCATCAGCAGCAGCGCGCCAATCCGCTTGAATGCTTTCATATCGTCGAGCGACTGAAACGACGTCGTCTGGTAGTTCTCCGGCGTGGGCGTGTCGTCGGGAATCTGCGCAGACTCCACGTTTTCAAACGCGTGCCGCTTCAGCAGTTCGACGTACTCGGCCGCCGAGCGAACATGCACCGGCACCTTCAGCTTTGGTACCCACTGCAGCGAATACGGATTGTCTTTGTAGAGATTGATCAAAATGAACAGCCGCCCATGCGGCGCCATAACCCGAAAAAGCTCAGCCAGCGCGCGTTCTTGATCTGGGTAGTAATAAAACGACTCCACCGAAAGCACTTTGTCGAAGAAGTTTTCTTCCCAGGGAATCTGCGCCGCCGATCCAACGACGAACATCACGTTGTCGAATTCTTTCGAAGCGGTGCGCGCCTGCCGTACCATCTCATCGGAAATGTCGACGCCGACCACCTGCCCGAATCCTTGTGGCCCATCGCCCGTCATGCGCGCCAGCAAGCGCGTTGCCCACCCCGATCCGCAGCCGAGGTCGAGAATGCGCTCGCCCGGACGCAGGTCCATGCGCCGCATGGTTTTCTCAGTGATGGCAAGGTGATGGCGTTCCATCTTCGGGCCTTCGCCGTCATCGGCCCAGCGATTGAATTCGTGTTGCAGGCGATCGTCGGGAGATAGTGGCTTGTCATTCGACACAGGTCTCCTCCAATAAAGTCGTTGGTCGCTAGTCGTTAGTCGTTAGTCGTTGGGAAAAGATTGCTAACGACCAACGACTAGCGACCAGCGACTGTCTCCAACTCTTCAAAAAACCTTGGATACGACACTCCCGCCGCGTCCGCGTCAACCATCGTCGTCTCGCCCTCCGCTCGCAACGCTGCGACGGCGAACGCCATGGCAATTCTATGGTCACCAAACGAATCCAGCTCGGCGCCGTGCAGATGCTGGCCGCCGGGTATCTTCATTCCATCCGGACGCTCCTCGATCTGCGCGCCCATCTTGCGCAGATTGGTGGCGACCGCCGCGATTCGGTCAGACTCTTTCACGCGCAGTTCTTTGGCGTCGCGCACTTCGAGGCCGGCTTCGGAGTACGCCGCAACCGCCGCCAGTACCGGGATCTCGTCGATCAGCGCCGCCGTGTCGGCACCCGCGATCATTCCGCCTTTCCATTCCGATCCACGCGCCTCAATCGTTCCGATCAATTCTCCCTGATGTTCTTCCAGATGCGCGACGGAGACCTTCAACCCCATCTGCATCAGAATATCGAGCAGCCGAGCCCGCGTCGGATTCATCAGAATTCCCGGCAACGTGATCTGCGATCCCGGAAACAGCGCCGCCGCACACAGAAAGAACGCGGCACTCGACAGGTCGCCGGGCACGTGCGCCGCAATCGCGCGCAGCCGCTGTCCTCCCCTGATGCGCGAGACATTCCCCTTGCTCTCGACTTCCGCGCCAAACGCCCGGAGCGCAATTTCGCCGTGATCGCGGGTGCGAATCGGTTCCTCGACCACGGTCTCGCCGTCGGCAAAGAGTCCCGCAAACAGCACGCACGATTTTACCTGCGCGCTCGCGACTTCCGGCCGGTAGTGTGTCGCTTTGAGCGGACCGCCTTGAATCTTGAGCGGAGGCCGTCCACCCTCGTTCGACGAAATCCGCGCCCCCATTTCCGAGAGCGGCTTCATAATGCGCGCCATCGGCCGCCGCGAGAGCGACTCGTCTCCGCACAACTCGCTCGAAAAGGGCTGTCCGGCAAGAATTCCGCTTAACATGCGCATGGTCGAGCCGGAGTTGCCGCAATCCAGCACCTGCGCCGGAGCTTTCAGCCGCGGACCATGGCCATGCACTTCAATCGTTCCGTCGTCGTCTTCGCCTGCCAGCCGCTTCCACTCGCAGCCGAGCCGGGCCATGCAATCGAGGGTGCTCTGGCAATCGCGCGCCGCGGAAAAATTCTGAAAGCGGCTCGTACCCTCGGCAATCCCCGCGAGCATGGCATAGCGGTGCGAGATGGACTTGTCGCCGGGAATGCGGACGACTCCGCGCACCGCGCGCGCAGGACGGACGATGACATTCGAACCATCGCGCTTCGGATCATCCGGCATGAATTTACTATAGCGGAGATTTTGTGGGAGGTCAGAGGTGAGAGGTCAGATTGCAGAAGTAAGATCTCTGGTTTTCACCTCTGCAATCTGACCTCTGACCTCTGCAATTCCTACTGCGCGCGCCCGGCGGCTTCGGCGAGGATTTCCTGCGGGATCTCTCGCAGCGTAACGCAGAATTCGAACATGGGCGTTTCCGACCCACGGCCCCACCGGGCCACTTCCCAATGCGCGCGGATAAACTTCACCTCGGGCCGCGCCGTCAGATTGAGCAGCAGCGGAACTTCCTCGCGATAAAATTTCTGCGGGAAAACCGCAACCGGCTTCGCATCCCACGTGGCGCCATCGGCCGATCCGAAGATGCCGACGTCGAGCGATTCCTGCTCGACGATATTGGTAATGGCGAGCGTCAGCAGGAAAACCCGGCACTCCGCCCGGCTCATGTCGAGGGCAGGCCCGTCTCCTTTGGCGTTGACAACCGTATTTTCGGGAACCACGAAGGCTTCCATCATGACGCGGAGATTCTAGCAGAGAGGAGGCGCTGAGGGCTGTGATTCGCGCCGCCCCCTACAGCGCTGCGGGGCCCCGCCGGACAGCCGAGGGCGGCTGTCCCTACGCGGTCATTTCAACGCCACATCATCCAAGAAATGGCGTAGAACTGTCCCCACTGCTTCTGGCTGTTCCCACGGCGCGTAGTGTCCCGCTTTCGGGATCACCTTCAACTGGCTGCCTGCAATATTCTGCCGCATCAGTTCGCCGTCGGCGACGGTTGCGAGCACATCTTCTTCTCCTATGGCGATCAGCGTGGGGACGTTGATGGTCTTCAAATCCGCAACCGAGTCGGGACGCTCGGCCATGCCGCGTTGCACCTGACTAATATCCTCGGCCGACATTTTGCGCATCATGGCGCGCGCTCCATCGACTAAATCCGGACGCGTGGCCACCGTCGTTCGCCCTATCAGCTTCGGAATCATACTTTCGATGAACGGTTCCGTTCCCTGCTCGAGGACCGTGGCTGCGGCCTTCAACCGATTTGCGCGAGCCTCAGCGGTATCGGCCTGGGGCCGCGTGTCACAGAGCGCGAGCGAAGCGACCCGCTCGCGAAAACGGCGCCAGAATTCAAACAGGATGTATCCGCCGATGGAACATCCGACAAAGGCGGCCTTACCAATGCCGGCGGCATCGAGCACGCGGGCAATGTCGCGGGCGTGCTTTGCCATGAGGGCGGGCCCTTCGCCAATCTCCGAATCGCCGTGCCCGCGCAGATCGGGAAGAATCAGCCGGTAGCGCGATTCGAGCGCCGCCGCCACCGGAAGCCAGAATTCGCGATCGCAAGGAAATGGATGGAGAAGAACGACCGGAGGGCCGTCCCCCCGAATTTCGTAGAAGATGTCGGCGTCGTCGCTGCGCAAGCGTTCCATGGGAGGAGATTAGAACACAGCGATGACGTTCTGTAGAGACGCGGCTTGCCGCGTCTCCGCCGGCGCCGCCATTTCTCTCGCTGGCAACGGGAGACGGGGCAAGCCCCGTCTCTACAGCTAGCTCGTAACCGGCTGCTGCGACGTTGCAACTGGTAGGATGAGCGGCTCCTGTGGAATGATGATCCATCCGAGGAGGTAGGCCACGACGCCGGGGCAAATTCCGGTTGCAAGTGTGATGAAAAACCACAGGATGCGCACGAGCGATACGTCGAGATCGAGATGGTGAGCCAGCCCGGCGCAAACGCCCCCGATTTTCTTATCCGCGCGCGAGCGCATCAACTTCTTCGGCGTGGGCGAAATCCCCACCACGTTGCCACAGTAGGAGCAAAAGCGCCCGTCCTCAGCGATGGTCTTGCCGCAAGCATTGCAGTACATGGGTGTGTCTCCTAATTCAGGATACGGCGACAGGAGGAAAAAAGTTCCCACGATCGGCTATTGGCTATTAGCTCTTGGCTTTTAGCTAAAGGCTAAGAGCAGCTAACAGGCAATCGCCGCCTTCCGCCCTCTACTCCCGGTACGCGTCTTTCATTCTCTTCCGCGCCTGGTCCGCTTCAGCGTTGCCCGAATTCGTGGCCACCACCGCTTCGTACTTCTTGACCGCCAAGTCGCGCTTCTGGAGCTGGTCATACATCTCGCCCGCTCCCAGATTCCCCCTCTGCAGCAATTCCGGATCGGCGCCCGCAACCTCGCTCACCAGTTCGTAAGCCGCAGCTGCAGCCTGATATTTCTTCTCGCTGCGCAACAGGTCGCCCAGTCCGATGGCCGTGATTTCGTAGTGCAGATTGCCGTACTTTCCCTCGCGTCCGTTCTGCCACACTCGGCGATACTGATCCTCAGCTTCGCCGCTCTTGCCCGACGCCCGTAGCAGGTTTGCCTCTTCGAGCGGAAGAAGATAGTTGCGCGGAAATCGCGGACTGATCGCCGCCGCGATCTGCAAAGCCTCGCCATAGCGGCGCTCGCGGCGCAGGAAGACCATGAGAACAATCCCGGCGTCCACGCTGGTTTCGCCGTTGGCGCGGTAGGCATCGTTCAGATACTCGAGTCCCTTTTTCTTGTCGCCGCTCAACCCCACGAGCGCGACGGCGATCTTGACCGCCAGGGGCAGGTTTCCCATCACGTAGTTATGCGCTCCCACGACCAGCTTGGCGTCGCTGTACTGCGGAGCCAACTCGAGCACCCGTTCGTGATCGTGGCGCGCTCCGACAGCATTGCGCAGAGCGGAGAACCAGGCGCGCTCGATCAGCGCCGTGTAAAGCGCGAACTGTCCGCGAGTGACGCCGCGGGCGTAGAGCATATCCACGTTGTTTGGATTGCGCGCCAGTTCTGCGTTTTCCAGCTTCTCCGCCTGCTGCACCAGTTGCTTGATGCGTTCCTTCTGCGCCGGATCGGCGGGACGGTGCGCCTGCCCGATGAAGTTGTCGTTCGAATACTCCCCGGAATTCATCGCGCCCATGCGATAGAGCTCGCGCACCTGAATCGCGGAGAGCAGGTGGTTCAGGGCCAACGGATCGTTGGGGTGACGCGCCGCGATCCTCTCGAAATCCTGGATCGCCGCGTCGTAATCGAGGTTGTAATAGTGCTCGAAGGCGGCCTGGTTCAGGGGATCGGGTGGACGCAGCGCGGCCGTCCCCGCAGGATCGGTCGCCAGACAGACCTGGGCAAGAACCAGCAGCATAATGGCGGTCAAAGCGGGACGGTGCCGAAAGAGGAGGAGCAACACGTTTGCTCAGTTTAGCAAAACTCGTGTAGAGACGGGGCTTGCCCCGTCTCCTCCGCCAGGTTCGCGCCGCAGGCAAGGGGAGACGCCGCAAGCCGCGTCTCTACGGGAGCTGACCGCCGCCCGGAACCAAACCTAGTACGTCCCCAACCCAGTCCAGTCGTGCACAATGGGAAAAACCGGGTTGGATAACGTAATTCTTGCCCGCCGGACCGGCCGCCCTCCCCCATGGCCTGCTCGTAAGTGGTGTCTTTGTAACAGCTTGCTTTGGTGATTCGCTTGCGATCCGGAAGGGATCGGGGAGAGTGGTTGCTTATGGCAGAAATAGCCGATCAAACGCGGCACGAATTTTGGCGGCCGCCCATGCAGGCGTCGGAGGCTGGCGCTATCCGGGAAAGAAGCGAGGAACGGAGCGAAACCTGCCGCTGCGGAACCGAGTTCATCGTCAGCTCGATCTACTGCCATAGTTGTGGCGCCCGACGTCCCGATCTGAATGCGGCGCGCATGCTGGAAATCCCCGGTGGCGCTGAACTTGCCTGGCTCGGGGAGCGGCTCGGGCTCACCACGCCTGCCCTCATCGCCTTTCTCGTGGGCGTGCTCTGCGTGCTGGGAGCCGTGGCGGTGAGCGCGTTCTTCAGCGTCCGCACTGCCCTGGACTGGCAGGCCATCCAACTGTGGCGCATCGAGTGGCTGCTGGCGGCGGTCGCTGCCTTCATGGCTGGGTGCTTGCTGAAGAAGTAGCTGTCAGCTCAGCGCTAAGTTTCCATTAAATCAAATCTCCTGTAGAGACGGGGCTCGCCCCGTCTCCCCGCCGGCATGTTAGCGTCGCTGTCGAGGCCGCGTCTGTACGGAATGTTTGAGCTCAGTTGCGCGAATGGACGTGCTCTGTTTCCGACACGATCGCGCTGGGCCGCCGTTGTTGTCCCAGGCGGTAGAGGTGGTGCAACGGCCCCACTCCCTTGCCCAGAGGATGGGCGTTTGCAATCGCGGCCGAGACGTACGCTTTGGACAGAAGAACGGCCTCGGGTATTCCGCGCCCATGCGCCAGATGGCAAGCCAACGCCGTCGAGAACGCGCATCCGGTGCCATGTGTGGAATTCGAGCGCTGACGGTCCGCCTTGAACACTTCCTTTTCGATCCCACGGATGGTCGTGAAGCTGAGGAGGTCGATCGCCTTCTCCAGTCGCCCTCCGGTGATGTCGCCTCCGGTTACCACCACATTCCGCGCTCCCAAAGAGTGCAAACGAGCCGCCGCCTCACCCATCTGCTCGAGATTGGTGACGGCCATCCCGGTCAAGGCGCTGGCCTCGTCAAGGTTCGGCGTAACCGACTCCGCCAGCGGAATCAGCTTCTCGATCAACAGCCGGGTCCCCGCCGCATCCAGCAAATCCGCTCCCGAACTCGACTTCAGAATTGGATCCAGCACGACATGAGGCAGCCGTGCCTGGCCCAGGAAATCCGCCACCACTGCGACCACTTGCTCGTTTCCCAACATGCCGATGTGGACGGCAGCCACGGCCAAGTCTGACACCAACTCCTGCAGCGTCTCGGCAATGATTCCGGGATCCACCGCCTCAACCCGCCGCACTCCCTGCGTTGACTGGATGGTTAAGGCCGTAATGCAGGAAACGCCGTAGCATTCGTGGGCCGCGATCGTCTTGATGTCAGCCGTGATCCCAGCACCCGAAGAGGGATCAAATCCGGCAATCGTCAACACCACAGGCGGGGTCGCAGCCATGTCGTCACTCTACACCAGCCCTCAGCCGTCAGCTTGATCGAAAGGGTGGATCCTACGATGCGCTAGCCGCGAAGCGGCGGAACAGGAAAGCCCGGCACGGCAGTGCCGGGTAAGCGGAAGTGGAACCAATCGAGTCCCGCAAGGGACGGCACCCGGGCTACGACACAAACTCGAACCGCCGTCTTCTCGCCCTGCGCTTACGTATGAGCCACCATGTTTCATCGTATCTCATTGACTATACAATGTTTATCTGGATATTTTCGTAAGTCCAACATTCCACAGCCAGTTGCCAGAATTCGGCGAGACCACACATTCCTGTACGTAACTAGTACGCAAACACCTGCCGCTGACTGCTTTCAACGACATACGAGGGATAATCCATATATTAGCGGGATAAACCATTGATTATATTACCATTTAGTAAATTTCCGTTCTGCTTTTTTGATTGACACACCCCGTTCGCCCCGGTAGCATTTTCAGATCGTCTGACCAAAGGAGCATACGACCAGAAAACGACTTTCCACGATTGAGAGGTAACTGAATGCGACGACGTTTAGCCGAAGGCCTGGCGGTGGTTTTATCAGTCGCCAGTCTGGGGGCCGGAGCCGCATCCAGGCCAAGCAGCCTGGAAGCCGCCAAGGTCACACAGCCGCAGGTCATTGCGACCAGCGGGCAAAGAACGCGTAAGACCAACAACCCGAAGCCGAAAGCCTACCAAGTAGGGACCGCGTCCTGGTATGGAGAATACTTCCAGGGCAAACAGACCGCCAGCGGCGAGCCCTACGACATGCGCGACTTCACCGCCGCTCACCCCAGCCTTCCGCTGGGCACGTTCGTCCGGGTCACCAACCTGAGGAACGGCAAGGCCGTGGTGGTTCGTATCAATGACCGGGGTCCCGTAGTGGATGGCCGGATCATCGACGTTTCCTACAACGCCGCGCGCGCCCTGGGCTTTAAGGAGCACGGTTTGCAGAAGGTCCGCCTGGATCTCTACCAGCCCAAGATTTACCGGACAAATTCCCGGACAACGACCATGGCGCTGCTGCAGCCCGTAGCCAAGCCGAAGTAAACCCGATACACTCAGCAACGATAGTTCGGAACGTAGTCCCAGGATATGGACCCGCGCCAGCGTCTCATCGTTGCCTTGGATGTATCTACGGCCGCAGCCGCCCGGAAGATCGTGGCGGCTGTTGGCGACTCTGCCCATGCCTACAAGGTCGGCATGCAGCTCTACACTGCCGAAGGGCCTTCCATCGTCCGCGAACTGGTCGGTTCCGACCGCCGCGTCTTTCTCGACCTCAAGTATCACGACATCCCGAACACGGTTGAAGCCGCCGTCCGGGAGGCGGCCCAACTGGGCGTCAGCATGCTGACCGTGCACGCCTCCGGCGGCGGCAAGATGTTGCGAGCTGCCGTCGAAGCCGCCCAAACGGCCCCAGCCACGCCGCTGGTCCTGGCGGTCACGGTGTTGACCAGCCTCGACGACGTCGACCTGGGCAAGATTGGCCTGCGCGAAGGAGTGCTCGATCAAGTCCTGCGCCTGACCGCGCTGGCGCTTTCGAACGGATGCCAGGGCGTGGTGGCTTCGGCACAAGAAGCCGCCCCTTTGCGCCAGGAGTTTGGACTCGATTTCACCATTGTGACGCCGGGCGTCCGCGCCGCGGGAAGTGGACCGCACGATCAGGTGCGCATCGTCACACCCGCGGAAGCCATTGCCGCCGGAGCCTCGCATATCGTGGTCGGCCGCCCCATCACGGAAGCCTCCGATCCCGCAGCCGAAGCGCGGGCGATTCTGGGCCAGATCGGGTAGAGCAGTTCTCAGTTCTCGGTCTCAGGAAAACTCGGACGATCAGCTAGGATTGGATTGCATTGTCGAAAATGCAGCCCCGGAGGGACGACCGAGCTTAGCCCAGCGCTTCAGCGCCGGGAAAAGCGGAAAAACTGACCAAAGTCCCGGAGGGACGACTGAGTTCTCACACACATTCTTTCGCACTGGGGAGAAGCAAAGAAAATGATTCAAGTCCCGAGGGACGACCGGATTCCCACGCACACTCTATGGTGTTACTTTCGTTCCGACTATCGCGCATCCGATCCTGCCTCCGGGGGACTACAATTTACTCAGTGAAAGCCTACCGAATCGAGCGCATCAAAGGCGGCATGAAGTTCACCTGCACGAACTGTGCCCACAGTGTCAGCACGCTCGACTTCGACGCCAGAACCGGCAACCTGCGCACCCAGGCCGCAACCGCGATCAACGATCACGCCGCCAAAGCGCACCACGAGCCTTTAGTGGTTCCCTCCTCCGACGGCCAGCAACGCAGCTGGCGCTAACCCCAACAGCCCGCTAAGAGCCGCGATCAGGCGGTTTTCCTTGCAGGCATCGCGTCCGCCGACGGCTCGGTATCGCTGATCCACTCCCACACCCGGCGGCCGCGCTCGTTGCTCAGGCTGCGAGCTTCGCCGTAGTCCACCAGGCGATTCAAAACGGTTGTGACCGAGGCCAGCGGATCCTTGTGCCGCGCCAGGATGGCCGGAGCGTATCGTTCCAGCTCCAGGCAAACCTCGCGGGCTCCCAGCGGACGACGCACTTCCATCAGTACCCTCCGGCACGCCTTGGTAAAGCCGGGCTGACGGCCGTTGGGCTTGCGATCGATCAGTTCCAGCAAGTCGTCGCCCAGCACCTGCTCGCCGAAAAGATTCGCCAATCCAGCAATGGTCTGCTTCACCGTGCCAATGCGTCTCATGATCTCGGCCCGCTGCCGCATGAGCTGGAGGAGTTCCTCGTGAGCGGCCTTCACCACATGCTGTGCTGAAATGCTATCGGCCTGAGCATTCAAGGCGTGCGCGTGCAATCCGTCGCCGTTATTTTTCCCAACTTCCATGAACCCCTCCTGCAGAAGACAGACACTGACGAGAATCCCTAGTCTTCCTTCTCAATACGAAAAAGGCTCCCACGAAGTTCCGTCGTGAGTTGGACTGATTTGCTGAAGAAAGGTTATCGGAGAAAAGAGGCGTGGCTCGTGTGGCGCGGACACTCCTGTCCGCGCGCGGCCTAAACACAATTCGGGAACGCAAGTCGAGACAACCGCCAAGGGCACGCGGACAAAGCCTGCCCTGAGCGAAGTCGAAGGGAGTGTCCGCGCCACACGTACCATCTACCCCATCACGGTTGTGTGTTCCGGCCGGATTTTGTAGAGCACGCGAATCTCTCCCGGCTGGGCATAGGGATACTTGTCGGCGCCCAAGTACTTCTTCGCCATCTTGTCGATGTGTTGGGCGGCGCCGTCTTCGGTAATTTCAACCACGGTGCCGCGGATTTCCAGATAGCGATAAGGATTGTCGGGATCGACAACGGCCAGCGCCACCCGCGGATCGCGGCGCACGTTGCGGTCTTTTTGACGTCCGCGCGCCGAGTTAAAGATGACATGTTGGCCGTCGAAATCGCACCACACGGGAGTGACTTGCGGCCTCCCATCGGGCATGAGGGTGCCCAGACTGGCGAAAGCGCGCTTCTGGAAAAGGTCGAGGTATTTTTCAGGAATGACGTTGGACATCGCTGACTCTCTCCTGCGTTGATCGATTGCCGACTAAATTCTTGCTGACCAGATTATAGTAGTCTTTTTGGAGAGTTAGACTTTATGCGTAGGAGATTGCCGCCGACAGGAAGATCGGCGCGAATATTCTGTCTGTGGTTCGCCTTATTTCTGGTCCCCAGCCCTCTTCTGGCGCAGCCACCTGCCGCGCAACCTCCGCCAACGGTCGTCTTCATGACCGATTTCGGCATCGTCGACGACTCAGTGGCGCTGTGCAAGGGCGTCATGTACGGCATCGCCCCCAACCTCCGCATTGTCGATCTCACCCATCAGGTGAATGCTTTTTCCATTCGAGACGGCGCGCGCTTCCTCTTCGGCGCCACGCCCTACTTCCCGGCCGGAACGGTATTTGTGGCGGTGGTCG
>Ga0209517_10007404_pt1 | contig 13166 bp, 10 predicted proteins | sample PeaSoiMetSII2010_FD_187695 | JGI IMG/M metagenome (GOLD analysis project Ga0209517, IMG submission 187695) | Peat soil microbial communities from Weissenstadt, Germany - SII-2010 (SPAdes) (version 2) | ecosystem: Environmental > Terrestrial > Soil > Wetlands > Peat | place: Germany...
GGGCCACGACAGCCGGATCCCGCAAGGCCGCCGGCCCGGCACGGCCAGAAAGCAGCGCCAGGGCGCGCCGTCGACGGCCACCGGAACCGGCCCAATTCAGCAGGCTCCTAGCGCGGCCTGCGATATCGCATCCTCAAGGCTGGGCAGGTCTTGGTAGTAGGCCAGTTCGGCTGCGGCAACGGGTCGGCGGTTGGCGATGTAGTCAGCGACGATGTCGGTGACGATCTGGCGCAGCAAGTCTTGGTTCACGTTCTTCCTCTGATGTGCTCGGTGTGAGTGAGTCTCCTGGCTCACCCGGAAGGTCTTGATTCCGGCGAGCGATCGCATGCAGGGCAAGCTCGGCCCTGTTAGGCGCCGCAGCGACAGCCTTAGCAGCCCGCCTATGTTCAGTCGTGGTTGTCCGCAGCTGGACGGTTGGCGCGCCTGGCTCTGTGATCACCTGCTGATCAGGGCATACAGCCACGCCAGGCCCGGTTAGCCGACGGCGACAGTAACCGCCGAGCCGGCTGGCACGCGCAACTCGGCACGGCCGTCGCCGACCACGGTAAGCACGTAGTCGCCTAGGCGGACCGTGCCGGTCGCGGGTACTTCGGAAGGCTTCGTGAGGATCTCGGCACCGGGAAGATCACGGAGTTCGATCGTGGCCTGCGGGTTCCGCCTGCGATTCAGAGGACATGGCATGCCCACCAGGTAGGCCAGGCGTGCGTCAGCGGCGATCGTGAAGAAGGAGCGACTGACGAGACGCTGCTTGCCGGGCGGGACGGCCACCTCGTGGTGAACTCCCCGTCACTGCCCATGCGGCCGCGATGTCGTTCGCGATGGTGGCAGCCAGGAGGATCCGGACACGCTCGGCCTTGTCGGCGCTCATGGCCCAGGCCTCGCGGGCCGCGGCCTCCCAGGTGAGGTGGCCGGCGATTACCAGTGGTTCGTTGGCCGTGGGCCAGACAATGGCGACGAGATCGCCGCCTATATACTTAGGGTTATTGGGCATGTATATCATACGTATCGATACATCGACGTATCGTCAAGTTATCTTAGGTTATCTGTGATGCGGTCTTCCCCTCCGCTGCACCACCCGACGGCACCAGAACGCGGTGCCGAGAAACCTCGGATATGAACCCCTCAGCGAATGCTCGCGACCGCGCCCCACGCGCTACCTCCGGGGCCGGTACGGGGGCGGAATCTGGCGGAGGCGTCGTATGGCGGCGGAGCGTGGCAGAGCCAGCGTACGCCTGGCTGAGGTCGCCCGCGGTGGGGAGCGGGCGCTGGGCAAGATCACCGCCGCGGTGAACGCCCCGCGGGGACGGGCCTGGGCGGGGATCGAGGCCTGGCACCTCAGCGGATGGGAATCTAGCGGACTGCTCAGTCCCGATGACACAGAGCAGGGCCGGTATCCGCAGCCGCTATGGCGGGCATCAATCACGCGATCGGACTCAAGTCCTTGGCATTGGGGATCTTCGCCTCTTGCTCCGCAGGCGCCGGAGACATCCACTGGGCCTATGGAGAGCCGGATCGAGCGCCGGAAGGACGCGCGGCATGTGATCGAGACGAATCCGGCCCTGGCCCGGACCTGAAGATCGGCCAGCAGGGTTAGCTGGATCGTCCGGGCACCGAGGGAGGCGAGATGACCCCGGCCGACTCCAGCGACCGTGCGCCAGCGCCGCAGGCGCCGAGGAGGAGTTGCGGCCGCCTCCGCCAGATCTGGTGGGCCTTGGTGCCGGTCTGGTCGATCGGCTTCCTGTCCTTCGTTCCCTTCCTCGCCTTCGCCGCGATCCAGCGCAGGGCGAGGGCTTGGGCGGTGTTCGCGGCATACCTGGCGGCCACCATCGCGATGATCGTCGCGATTGGCGCGGTCAACCCCGACAGCGGCGCCGTGGCGGTGGTGGGCCTGTTCATCATCGCGCTGGCCGGCTGCGCGGCGATCCACTCGGCCATCTTGTTCCGCCCCGGTCGCGGCCAGCCGACCCCGATCCCAGCCGGGCTAACGGGCATGCAGGAGCGCAACCGGAAAGCGGCGGCCGAGGCCAAGTATGCCTTCATGGATAAGACGATTCACTACGCCGTCTACGGCCTAGCCTACCTGGCGTGGATCGGGTTTGGGATCTGGTTCTTCCTGAATTCGCCCATGGGAGTCTTTGGCCCTACCCTTAGCAAGGTTAAGGCTACTCCGAATGGGTGCGGAGGCGTGTGCCCCGGTGCTGCTGTTCCCATTATGGTGACCGTCATGGCAGCGTCTGCTGCTGTTGCCGTGGGCATGGCCATGATAATGCCGATCCTCCTTTTCACCGGAATTTCAAGATGTTCCGGTTGGCTCTCGTGAACTCCATAGCCTGGGCGCTTGTATACGCCGGTGCCTTCGCGTTGCGCTACTACGTGGGCTGGAAGAACTTCTGACACCTAACCCTGGTCTTTCGTGCGCCCAGCAGAACGGGAGGGTGACACCGTGACGTAGTGCCATGGTGCTTTGTCGTGTTCGTCAAGCTCGTCGTCGCCTGCCGGTGGAAGTCCGGTCCGGGTAGCTGCCAGGAGGCCCGATAGCAGGCTGGCGGCTCGGTCTGGAAACGGGCCGGGGTCGGAGCCCAGCGTCAAGAGCCCTGTTTGGGGGAGCGACGATGCGGTCCGTAGCATGACGCGAAGTCTGCGGCGTCGTCAGAGGTCCAGCTCGTGAGGCGGGAGCACGGAGTGTCGAGCCCCCGAATGACCGCTGGTGCCTGTGTGTCGTCCGCGCGCCGGGCGACCGCCTCTTGATCACCACCGCAAACACGTGGTATGTCAGCACTTGCCGACGGCGGGTCGGCTCTCCCGACCTCGCTAGCTCCGCCGACACCCTGGCTCGGGGCAGACGGATAACAGGGGCTGCGGGTCGCCTGCCTGTGCCAGATACGCGTCCAGATCCTTGACGAAGATTGCGTCGGTGCAGGTAGGGCGGGTTGCGGCGGCGGTCTTGAAGCCGATAAGTCACAGGCGCAGGCGGCATGGACTGGCGAGAGCGAGGATACGGCCGTGGCGCCGCAGCTGCACGAGGAGCTGCTGCCTGACATATTCCGGTTCTGGGCGTCCTGTCCCAGCTCGACAGGCTGACCACCCGCCGCGCCATCGACTGCCGGACGGAAGCTCTGCAAGCAGACACGCTCAAGCTGATGACGCGATCGAGAACGGAACTTCACAGGAAGGGTGGGCCGCTTCTCGCATAGGCACATAGGTTCGTGTCCATTCAGGGGGTGTTAAGCGCTGATGGGTGCTGGTTGCCATGGTCTGCCGGCGAGGGCGGCGTGGATGGCGTCGGTGGGCGTGATGCCGTGGCTGCGGCTGCTGACCAGGTAGGTGCGGACGCGGCAGTAGGCGGTGAGGGTGGCCAGGGTGTGCCAGTATCCGGAGACGGCCTGGTGTCGTTTGGGTCCTTTGATGGCCTGCTCTGATGCGTTATTGGTCCAGGGCACGGCGAAGTTGGTGGTGAACAGCCAGATTTGCTCGGCTTTGGCTTTCAGCCGGCTGGCCAGGACGTAGCCGGGGTGATTGCCGTCGTGCCAGTCGCGGAGCCGGTTGGTGGTCTGCCCCCACGCGACTGCCTGGTCGTAGCGTTCGCGCAGGCCGGCGAGGAGGTCGGGGTCGAGGTGGTCGCGGCCGGCGGCGATCGCGGCCTGGACGGCGGCGTTTGCTTCCCTGAGGACCTGGCGGACCTGGTCGGCCCAGCGCTGCCAGTCGGGGTGCAGCTCGTGCACGCCCTTGAGGTGGCGGAAGATGTGCTGGCAGCATTGCTGCACCCCGGCGAGCCGGGCGTCGAACTGGGCCCAGCCGGCGTAGTCGTCGCGGACCAGGATCCCGGCGTAGCCGTCCATCACGCCCAGCCCCTTGATCGCCTCAGAGGACCGCGAGTGCGCCGCGCCGTACCAGATCAGCCGCTGGTCGGGGGTGCGGATGGCCACCACGTGCGGGCTGCCCGCCTTCAGCTGCCCGTCGGCGCCGACGTTGCGGATCACGCTGACCGGGGTCTCGTCGGCGCACAGGACGTCCTCGGCGCGCAGCGCGGCCTTCATCGCCTCGTCGAGCCCGGCAGCTGCCAGCTTCCCGGCGAGCCGCTCGTGCGCGCGGGCGACGAACCCGGCCGACACCGGGGCGCCGAGCAGCGCCGACATCAGCATCGCGGTCCGCTCCGCCGGGACGTTTCCCTCAGAGCTGAGCAGGATCGCGGGCCGCGTTCACGCCCGGCCCGTAGCTGACCGTGCCGGCCTGGCCGTGCGGCGGGGCCGCGGTGGTGACCGTCCCGCAGTCCGGGCAGCTCAGCCCGGGCAGCAGCCAGTGCACCTTCTCCAGCCGCACCGGAGGGATGTCCCAGACCTGTCCCCAGCCCTCGCCCGCCGGCTCCGCGCCGGCCAGGCCCGCCCCGCACGACCGGCACTCCGCCGGCGGATCGGCCCGCTCGGTCCGGTCCGGGTCGGACGTCGGCTCCAGGCCCGAGCCTTTGTGCCCGGGCTGCCCGCCGGGCCTGCGGTCCTTCGACCGTTCCCGCTGCGAGGCCCGCAGCGCCGCCTTGCGCCGCGCCTTCGCCGCGAGGCCGTCCTTCGAGGGCGGGGCAGAGGAATTGCCGCTGTCCATCCTCGCGCGGCGCTCCAGCTCGGCGACCCGCAGCTCCAGGTCCCGGACCAGCTTCCCCTGCCGCGCCAGCGCCGCCGTCCCGGCCTCCACCGCCGCCCGCAGCGCCGCGATCTCGGTGTCCTTGGCCTCGACTACCTCACGCAGCCGGGCATTAGCGGCACGCAGCACGGCCGGCTCATCCGGGGCAGAGGGAACATCGGGCACGAACAGAGCATCATCATGCCGGCGGAACGTGATCAACACGCCACGCCGTGCCGGCTCTCGGTCACCCCACCCTCGGCTCAGCCCATATGACTAGGCCACCCCTGAATGGACACATAGGTTCCTGTGCGAACCTCCGTGCGATGTCTCCGAGGCTACTGCGGTGGCGACTCAGCATCATGCTGTCATTCTGTCGTTATTCTATTTCTGCGATACCGTCCATTCCCGCATTCACATATGTTGTCGCTCTCGGCTATCATGGTTCTGATCAATAGCCGTTTTAGACCATTGCAGCTAAATGACTGACCTTGGCCTCGCGGCTCGCAGCGAATTCAGGCGCTATCGAGGTGAGCAGGCTCATGAACCCACCTTGTTCCCGCGCGGAAGCGCCATCGCACTTCCTCCGCTAGTTGGCGGCTGGGGCCACCGTTGGGCCACCGTGACGTGACCCCGCCGCTACAGCAAAGCCGACGACCGGATCAGCCGCCGGCGGCCACGAACAGGTCCCCTGCTGGGATTCGGTATTCCTGCGGTAACCGTCGACGGCGCCCGGCCGCGGAGGCCCAGTATGGATGATCTGCATACTGTCACGCGGCCTGTTGGAGCCGCTATCTGGCGCTCGTAGTCGGCAGGAGGATTCGAAGGCTCAGTACAACGTCGCCCGTGCTGACTCTGTGTAGCGACTGCAGTCATCCAGCGCCACGTGTGCCAGCGCGGCTGCGACTCAGCAGCTGGCCTCGAAGCGAGGATCTTCTTTACTCTGTCTCAGATAGCTAGTAACTTGTTAATTGTGGTAGCAGGTAACGACTGGGCGGGCATGCCCGAGTCGAGTCGGGGTGGTCGTCGCATGGGTCGCATCAGTGTGGACGGAGATCCCGGCTATGCGGCCCGCGGGTCCGCCCGAGCGACGCCGACCTTCGTGCCCGGGCATATGGCAGGACTCAGGGCAGCACCGTGAGCCGAAGACCGAAATGGGAGGGCGTGGGCGAACCGCTGTTCGGGGAGGATTGGTGGGCCGCCGATCAGCGTCTGTTCCAGGACTCCTTGGCCAGGCGCACTTCCCGGACGCCGTCCCGCCGCCGGCAGCGCCGTCCCGCTACCCTTCACGAGCAGACCGCCGCAGCAGAGCCTGGCCCGGTCCAGGATGTGCTGCCGTGGTTCGAGGATCCACCGGGAGCTGCCGATGAATTACTACGGGGAGATGGCGCAGCGCCACTGGGCGCGATGGCTCCCGAACCAGTACGCAGTGATCGAGAATCCGGACAGCTTCTTCTCGGACCTTGGGATGCGAGCGGAGGCGAGGATCGACGAGCTGGCGTACCAGTTCGCCGGGGACGACCAGCCGGGCGAGGGTTACCTGGGCAAGGTGGGACGCCTCGGGGAGGCACGGCACCGGGCCGAGCAGATCGTGCTGACCGACATGATCCTGCTGGAACCGGAACCGGGAGCGGACCAGGACCCGCCGGAGACTCCCGAGACCTGATCTCGTTCCGGCCGCAGGGCCAGCACGACCTCGCGCCGTCCGGCGCGGTGAGCCGGATCCGGGCCAACCTCGCCGCGCTCGCGGTCCTGCGGACATTGCAGCACGACGGGCGTCCGGCGGCACCAGCTGAGCAGACGGTGCTGGCTCGCTGGTCCGGGTGGGGCGCTGTCCCCGAGGTCTTCGACGACACCAGGACGGAGTTCGCCTGGGCACGTGAGCAGCTCGCCAGTCTGCTGTCGGCGGTCGAGCTGGCCGCGGCGCGGCGAACCACGATCAACGCGCACTACACCGACGCGGCGCTGGTGAAGGCGATCTGGGATGGCGCCGCCAATCTCGGCTTCCGGGGTGGCCGGGTGCTGGAACCAGGCTGCGGCTCGGGCAACTTCATCGGCTTCGCCCCCGGTGGCACACATATGACTGGCGTGGAGCTGGACCCGGTAACCGCGAGCATCGCGGCGGCGCTGTATCCGGAAGCGCAGATCCAGGCAGAGTCGTTCGCTGCAACCCGGGATCCCGACGGCTCCTATGACCTGGCGATCGGTAACGTCCCGTTCGGGAACATGGTGCTGCACGACCGTCGGCACAACGCGGCCGGGCACAGCATTCACAATCATTTCATCGTCAAGGCGCTGCACCTGACCCGGCCAGCGGGGCTGGTCATGGCGCTGACGTCCCGGTACACGATGGACGCCCGCAACCCGGCCGCGCGACGCGAGATCGCCTCCCTCGCCGATCTCGTCGGCGCAGTTCGCCTGCCCGGCGGCGCCCATCAGCGGGCGGCCGGCACTGGTGTGGTGACGGACCTGCTGATCCTGCGCCGTCGCGAGCCGGGCCGCGCACCGGACCCCGGCGCCTGGGAACGGGCTCCCATGACCGACCTTGACGACGCGCAGGTCGCGGTGAACGAGTATTTCCTGGCCCGGCCTGACGCGGTGCTCGGCACGCTTGGCGCGACGAACGGCACCTACCGGGCCGACGACCTGGTCGTCCGCGCAGCTGGCGACACGGCCGCCGCCTTGACATCGGCTCTCGATGCCGTCGCGGCCTCAGCCCGGGCACGGCGGCTCTGCTGGGAACCGGCTGCCTTGGACATGTCCCGGCCCATCGCTGCCCAGCCGGAGCTGAGGCAGCCGGAAGGCTACATCCGTGCATGCGCCGACGGAACCTTCACCAAGGTCACCAACGGCACCGAGCAGGTCCACCAGGTCCCCGGCAGCCAGGCCCGCGAGCTACGCGACCTGCTCGGTCTTCGCGACACGGCCCGGGCACTGCTGGACGCGGAGGCCGCTTCGGGCGAGGACACTGCCGGGATCCAGGCGCTGCGCGCTGAGCTGAACCGCCGGTACGACGCCTACCTTCGCGTGTTCGGCCCGCTCAACCGGTACTCGCTGCGCCGGACCGGGCGCGCTGACCCGGTCACGGGCGATCAGGTTATGGCGCGGGTCCAGCCGCCGCAGGGCGGGTTCCGCCATGACCCGTTCTCCCCGGTGGTGCTCGCGCTGGAGGAATTTGAGCCGGTCGGCCAGCGGGCCGCCAAGGCCGCCATCTTCCGCGAGCGGGTGATCGCTCCCCGTGCCCCCCGGCTGGGCGCCGACACCCCGGCCGACGCGCTGGCCATCTGCCTGGACACCCACGGCGAGGCCAGCCTGGATCAGATTGCCCGCCTGCTGGGCACCACCCAGGCCGATGCCCGCGACCAGCTCGGCACGCTGGTATTCGACGACCCGCAGTCCGGCCGGCTGGTCCCCGCGGCCGAGTACCTCTCGGGGAACGTGCGCGCCAAGCTGCGCGCCGCCGAGCACGCCGCCCACGACGATCCCCGGTTCACGGTGAACGCCGCCGCCCTGCGCGACGTCATCCCGCCGGACCTGACGCCCGGTGAGATCGACGCCCGGCTCGGTGCGGCCTGGATCGACGCCCGCCACGTCGAGAACTTCCTCCGCGAGACCCTGGATGACCCGCGGCTGCGGGTGGAGCACCCCGGCGGGCAGGTATGGGCCGTCCGCGGCAGCACCGCCAGCGTGCTCGCCGCGTCAACCTGGGGCACCGACCGCTATCCCGCGCCCCAGCTCGCGCAGGCGATCCTGGAACAGCGCAAGATCGAAGTCCGCGACCTGATCCGCACCCTCGACGGGGACCGCACCGTCCTCAACCTTGACGCAACCCTGGCCGCCCAGGAGAAAGCCGCCGAGCTGGCCGAGCGGTTCTCCGACTGGGCCTGGGAAGACCCGGCCCGCGCCGCCGACCTGGCTGCTACTTACAACGACCGTTTCAACAACCTGGTGCTGCGCCGCTACGACGGCGCGAGCCTGTCGCTTCCGGGCCTGGCGGTGACGTTCCGTCCCCGGCCGCACCAGGTCGCCGCGGTCGCCCGGATGATCAGCGAGCCCGCCGTGCTCCTGGCCCACGAGGTGGGCGCAGGGAAAACAGCTGAAATGATCATGGGTATAACGGAACTGCGCAGGCTGGGCCTGGCACGCAAGCCAGCGATTGTCGTGCCGAACCACATGCTGGAGCAATTCGCCCGCGAATGGCTTCAGCTCTACCCCCAGGCCCATGTCCTTGTCGCCCGACGGGAGGACCTCCAGGGCGACCGGCGGCGCCAGTTCGTGGCCCGCTGCGCGACCGGGAGCTGGGACGGGATCGTGATGTCCCGGTCCGCGTTCGAGCGGATCCCCCTCAGCGCCGGCGAGCAGAATGCGTATCTTGACCGGGAACTCAGCCAGATCCGCGCCTGGATCGAAGCCGCCAAGGGCGGAGAACGGCTCACGGTCAAGCGCCTGGAGGGCGCGCTGCTGCGAGCCGAAGAACGGCTCCGCGCCAAGCTCGATTCCGCTAAGGACCCAGGCGTCACGTTCGAGTCGACCGGAGTCGACTACCTTTGCGTGGACGAGGCACATGGGTATAAAAACCTCAGAACGGCATCAAATATAGGTGATGCGGCCATCAACGGATCGATGCGCGCGTCCGACCTGGACATGAAGATCGACTATCTGCGGCGGCGCAACGGCAAGCGGGTCGTCACGTTCGCGACGGCGACCCCGATCGCGAACTCGGTCACCGAGGCGTACGTGATGCAGCGGTACCTGCGGCCCGACCTGCTCGAATCCGCCGGGATCAGCGTCTTCGACTCCTGGGCCGCCACCTTCGGCCAGGTCGTCACCCAGGTCGAGCTGGCGCCCGAGGGCGGTGACAGCTTCCGGATGAAAGGCCGGTTCGCGAGCTTCCGCAATGTCCCGGAGATGCTCCGCATGCTGCACGTCGCCGCGGACATCAAGACCGCCGATGACCTCGACCTGCCCGTCCCCGACCTCGCCGCGCGCGACGACCGGCAGCGTGCGCCGGAAACCGTCACGGTCCAGCCCTCGGACGAGCTGCTTGAGTACGTAGCCAGGCTCGGCGAACGCGCCGAGCAGGTCCGCACCCGCGGTGTTAGCGCGGACGAGGACAACATGCTCAAGATCTCCGGCGACGGCCGGCGCGCAGCCTTGGATCTGCGCCTGGTCGGTCTGCCCCAGGACACGCCCGGCAAGACGTCGGTCGCCGCCGCCCGGATCGCCAGGATCTGGCACGCGCACCGCGACCGCGAATACCGCTCCCCCGGCGGCACCCCTTACCCGGTCCGCGGATCCCTGCAGCTCGTGTTCTGCGACCTGGGCACCCCCGGACCGCAGTGGAACGTCTACGACGAGCTCCGCGACCAGCTCATCGCACGCGGGCTGCCCCGCGACGGCATCCGGTACATTCACGACGCCAAGACCGACCGCGACAAGGCACAGCTCTTCGCCGCGTGCCGCAGCGGCTCAGTCGCCGTGCTGATCGGGTCCACCGAGAAGATGGGCGTCGGCACCAACGTCCAGGACCGCGCCATCGCCCTGCACCACCTCGACGCCCCCTGGCGGCCCGCCGATGTCGCCCAGCGCGAAGGCCGCATCGTCCGCCAGGGCAACCTCAATAGCGAAGTGCAAATAATAAGATATGTTACAGAACGGTCATTCGATGGCTATATGTGGCAGGGATTGCAACGGAAAGCGGCCTTCATCGGCCAGGTCATGCACGGCCGCCTCGACGCCCGCGAGATCAGCGACATCGGCGATACCGCCCTGTCGTTCAGCGAAGTCAAAGCCCTCGCCACCGGCAATCCCCTGCTCATGGACAAGGCCGAAGCCGACGCCACCCTGACCCGCCTCCAGCGCGCCGAACGCGCCCACCACCGCAATCAGGATGCTCTCCGCCACGCCATCACCCGCCACGAACGCAACATCACCGGCCTGACCAGACTCGCCGCCGACATCGACGCGGCCATCACCCGCCGGCAGGACACCCGAGGCGACGCATTCACCATGACCATCGACAGTTGCCGCCACATCAAACGCGCCGACGCCGGGCAGCACCTGAAGGCCCTTCTTCTTAAGGAGATCGCCGCACTCGACGGCCTGCGATCTCGCGCCGTGCACCCAGGTCAGCTCGGTGGGTTCCCGGTGACCGCCGACATCGAACGCGCTCTCGGCGCAACCTCAGTCACCCTCGCCCTCGACGGCGCTCCCGGCACCGACGTCCGCATCTCCTCGGCAGACCTTCACGACGCCGACTCCGGCGGCCTCATCACCCGGCTTGAGAACCGCCTCCACCGCCTGGAGGAACGCAAAGCCACCGCTCTCGCCGACGCCGACCGCGCCCGCCGCGAGATCACCCACGCCCGGGAGACTCTGGGCCAGCCGTTCCCCCAAGCCGCCCAGCTCACCCAAGCCCGTGGGCGTGCCCAGCAGATCGATCAGCGACTCCAGAAGATGGCTGAACCAGACCAGCCAGCCGCGCACACCGGTCCCGACTCCACTCCTGCACAGCCAGCGTTCGAGCACGATCCGCAGAGGTCGTTCGGCAGGCAGCAACAGCCAGAGCAGTTCCTCCGCGCGCCTGTCTCTGACCTGCATGCGGGCCGACACCAGATCGCTGACGCGTTCCGCGATGCCGACCCGGAAGCGGGCCAGTAACGCTCACCTAGATCGGGTGCGTTGTCCAGCAGCGCCTGATGACTCGCGCCAACGCCATTCCATGCGCAGGCCGCTGACCCAGGGCACCAGCCGCCGACAGTTCAGCAAGCCAGCGCAGATGCCATCCCCCTAACATCTGCCTGCGCGCCGAGTCTGCGGCCTCTTCGATGAGCAGCACGCTAGATGCTTGGCAGTTGTCACAATTACCTAGTATCTTTGTCCCTGTGACCATCATGATTCGAAGTTGGGAACACGCGCACACCGGCTGGGAGAGCAAGGACATCACGCTTGCCCATCACCGCCTCGGAGGTGGCAATGCCAAGTATTAGCGAGCTGGAACCTGCTGTGCAGGCGCAATGGCTGGCTGACAGGCTGATCAGCATCCGTGACATTCGCATGCTCTTCGAACTTGGCCGGACGGCGGCATACGAGTTAACGCACCGTCCCGGCTTCCCCGAACCGGTGGTGATCTCACCGCGCTGCTACCGGTGGTGGGCGAGCGAAGTCACGGCCTTCGCTACCGGCATCCGAAATGAACGCACCAAGGCGAGGCAACCTGCCAGCCACGTCGGGGAGCAAGCAGTTCACCCGGCTACGCCGCCATTGCGCATCAACGGCACAGTGCGCATCGCCCGGACCCGAAGGGCAACGTCGTCGTGACCGCGCCTGGCCGACCCGACTGGCCGAACGGTCGTGTGGTGGTGGAGGTGGCGGGGGGGATTACGGTGTACCCGGCGCGGGGGGCGGGGGACCGGTGGCGGGCGTGCTGGCATGAGGGCGGCCGGCGGCGGCAGTGCGAGTCGGTCACTGAGGCAGGGCTGGCGGCGAAGCTGGCCAGGGTGAGCGAGCGGCTGGCCGCGGACGCGCCGCACACCGAGCGGCCCGGCGGCGACCTGATCGCGTACTACCTGTCGCCGGACCGGCACCCGGCGGACCGGCCGTGGTCCCGCAAGCACGCCGACACCCAGCGCCGGCTGTGCGCCCGCTACCTGGCCCCGGTCATCGCGCACCTGGCCTGCCAGGACATCAGAACCGCCGACATGCAGGCTGCGGTCAACGCCGCCCCCACCGCCGGGGAAGGCGCCCGCCTCGCCCGGACCATCTCCGCGCTGGTCTCCGCCGGCCTGGCCGGCGGGTACCTGACCAGCCCCCGCCTGAAGCTGGTGCGCTGGCAGCCCGCCGGCCGTCCCGTCCCGCCGCCGCAGACGAGCATCGCCGGGGAATCGGCGCTGTTCGTCGACCCCGCCGAGATCCCCGCTCCCGCCGACGTCACCAGGCTCGCCCAGGCCCTGGCCGCCCAGAGCGACCGTTATGAGCTGATGGCCTGCTTCGCCGCCTACACCGGCCTGCGCTGGGGCGAGCTCGCCGCCCTCACCACCGGCCAGATCGACCAGGCCGCCCGCACCGTCACCGTCGACCGCAAAGTCATCGAGATCGGCGGCACCCTGCACACCGAGCCGCCCAAGGGCCGCAAGCAGCGCCGCACCATCTACCCCCGCCAGACCCCCGGCGGATACCCCCTCGCCGACCGGGTCGCCGCCCGCATCGACGCCGCCTGCGCCGAGCAGCAGGCGGGCGCCAACCCGGCCGGCCTGATCTTCCCCTCCCCCAAGGGCACGCCCTGGCGCTCCTCCAACTTCGCCCGCAGGGTCCTGGCGCCCGCCTACCACGCCGCCGGCTGGCGCCCCGCCGCCACCACAGGCAGCCGGTGGACCTGGCACAGCCTGCGCCACGTCTTCTGCACCACCGCCCTGTTCACCTGGCACATGGACCCCGCCGACGTCTCCCGCCTGGCCGGCCACGCCAGCATCCGGATCACCCTCGACATGTACATCGGCACCACCGCCGGCACCCTCGACCGCGCCCGCACCGCCACCAGCTAGCCAATCCAG
>Ga0209517_10007406_pt1 | contig 13159 bp, 11 predicted proteins | sample PeaSoiMetSII2010_FD_187695 | JGI IMG/M metagenome (GOLD analysis project Ga0209517, IMG submission 187695) | Peat soil microbial communities from Weissenstadt, Germany - SII-2010 (SPAdes) (version 2) | ecosystem: Environmental > Terrestrial > Soil > Wetlands > Peat | place: Germany...
CTCAGCCGCACAACATACTTCTTTACCGAAATCTCCTTCGCAGCCATGATTGCCTCCGCCGCATCCGATGCGACCAAGCGAATCACAAAATTCATGTCCTTGCAAATTGATTGAAGCGAGCGACTAGCTTCCTGTCGTCCCTGCGAACGCAGGGACCCATACGCCGCGGCGGTTGTGTTCTGGACAGTGGCGGACGCCGTCAAAATCAACTGCGCCCTGTGGTTATGGGTCCCTGCGTTCGCAGGGACGACTCCGGCGCCACCCAACCGATTCTTAACGAATAGTTGATAGGCCGAACCATCGCCGCTTTGCCCAGTAGCCGAGGATCTCCCGCTTTGGCCGTGATGGACGCTCAACCCGCGACAACTCCGCCCGCCGGCGTGGTGGCGCGGCTGCGGTCGATGCTTGCCGGCTCGCTGCGCGGCGCTCTCGGCGATTCCAGCGAAACCTCGCTAACCAAACGGCTCGCCGGCACCATCTTCATCATCCGCGTCTTCAGCGCCGCGCTCGCCTATTTCTCGCAGATCTTGCTGGCGCGCTGGATGGGCGGCTCGGACTACGGCGTCTATGTCTATGTCTGGACCTGGGTGCTGCTGCTCGGCAGCATGATGGATTTCGGCATCTCGGTCTCGGCGCAGAAGATCATCCCCGAATATCGCGCCCGCGGCGAGCACGCGCTGTTGCGCGGTTTTCTCTCCGGCAGCCGCTGGATAACCCTTGTCGTCTCCTCGATCGTGTCGGGATTGCTGGCCGGCGTCGTGAAATTGCTGTCGCCGTGGATCGACGCCGGCGCAATCATTCCGCTCTACATCGGCTGCATCACGCTGCCGGCCTTCGTCGTCGCCAACACCCAGGACGGCATCGCACGCTCGCATGACTGGATGCGGCTCGGATTGATGCCGCAATTCATCGTTCGCCAGTCGCTGATCATCGGCTTTACCGCCGGGATGTTCGCGCTCGGCTTCCATCTCGGTGCGACGGCGGCGATGCTCGCAAGTGCGGCCGCGGTCTGGATCGCCATGATCGGCCAGATGGTAGTGCTCAATCGCCGCCTCGGCCATCACATCGAGCCCGGTCCGAAGGCCTATGATATCGGTGGCTGGCTTTCCGTCTCGCTGCCGATCCTGATGGTCGAAGGCTTTTACCTGCTGTTGTCCTACACCGACGTGCTGGTGCTGCAGCAATTCCGTTCCTCCCAGGAGGTCGGGGTCTATTTCGCCGTGGTGAAGACGCTGGCGCTGGTGTCGTTCATTCACTACGCGATGTCGGCGACCACGGCGCACCGCTTTGCCGAGTATCATGCCCTCGGCGACAAGGCGCGGCTGTCGGCCTATGTCGCGCATGCGATCAAATGGACGTTCTGGCCGTCGCTCGCCGCGACCGCCGCGCTTTTGGCGCTCGGCAAGCCGCTGCTCTGGCTGTTCGGGCCGCAATTCGTGATCGGCTACGACATCATGTTCGTCGCCGCGATCGGCCTCGTGGTGCGCGCCGCGGTCGGCCCGGTCGAACGGCTCCTCAACATGCTCGGCCATCAATATGTCTGCGCGCTGGCCTATGCGGCTGCCTTCGTCATGAATGTCGTGCTCTGCGTTCTGCTGGTGCCGCGCTTCGGCGGCCATGGTGCGGCGGCCGCAACCTCGATCTCGCTTGCGTTCGAGACGGTGCTGCTATTCTACATCGTGCGCCGGCGGCTCGGGCTCCACATGCTGGCGTTCGGAAAATAGCCATCCGTCGAACCGCCATCGCCGGCGAAAGCGGGTGATCCAGCAACCACAGCCATCGAAGCTTGATCGAGAGAACTCGGCGTAGTTGATGCCCCGCTTTCGCGGGCATGACAAGTATCGCTTACTCCGCAGTCCAGCCGCCATCGATCGAGAGATTGGCGCCGGTGATCTGCGCCGCGTCCTCGCCGCAGAGAAACAGCGCGAGCGCGGCGACCTGTTCGGAGGTGACGAATTCCTTGGTCGGCTGCGCCGCCAGCAGCACGTCCTTGATGACCTGTTCCTTGGTCATGTTGCGCGCCTTCATGGTGTCGGGAATCTGGTGTTCGACCAGCGGCGTCCAGACGTAACCCGGGCTGATGCAGTTGCAGGTGATCTTGAAGGTTGCAAGCTCCAGCGCCGCCGTCTTGGTGAGCCCGGCGATGCCATGCTTGGCCGAGACGTAAGCCGACTTGAAGGGCGATGCCACCAGCGAATGGGCGGAAGCGGTATTGATGATGCGGCCCCAGCCGCGCTTCTTCATGCCGGGCACGACGGCGCGGATGCCGTGAAACGCCGACGACAGGTTGATCGCAATGATCGCGTCCCATTTCTCGATCGGAAATTCCTCAATCGGCGAGACAAACTGGATGCCGGCATTGTTGACGAGGACGTCGACCGAGCCGAACGTCTTTTCGCCAAGCGCGATCATGCCGGCGATCTCGGCGGGCTTGGTCATGTCGGCGGGAGAATGGACCGCCTTGACTTTGAAATCGCTCTCGATCGACGAACGCTCCCGCTCGATGTCGGCCGGCGCGCCCATGCCGTTGAGCACGATATTGGCGCCGGCACCGGCGAAAGCGCGGGCATAGGCAAGCCCGATGCCGCTGGTCGAACCGGTCACCACCGCGGTCTTTCCTGTCAAGATACCCATTTTCGTTCACTCCTTTTTGACGGGGTTTTCGTCGCCCGAGAGATCGTAGGTCACCATGGTTTCGCCGGACTGTGGCCGTTCCAGCCATTCTTTTTGACGCATCGACAGATGAACGTCACGCACCCCCGCCTCCCAATGCTCCTTCATGGCGACATGGGAAAAGTCGTAATCCTTGGAAGACGTTTCGTAGTTCTTGCTCTTGTAGATCAGGTGCACCACCGTGACGGTGTTCTCTTTGGTGGCCTCGAGCAAGAAGGTCGCCGACGGGTCCTTCCTGAGATAGTCGGGCAATTTGCCTATCAAATCGCGGACGGCCCTGCGCGCATTGTGGAGTTCCCGGTTCTTGTCGGTCGTCATGCGCGTGCGGCTGGAGAAACGGATATCCTTTTCCCGCTCGGCGGCCTCCAATAGCGTTTCCGGCAGCCGCCCGCGGGCGCTGAAGAGATCGACCTGGAAGATCAGGAGGTCATGGTCGGTTTCGGCGTCCAGCACGTAGTCGAGCGGCGTATTGGAGGCGATGCCGCCGTCCCAATAATGCTCGCCGTCAATGACGATGGAGGGAAAGCCCGGCGGGAGCGCGCCGGACGCCATGATGTGCTCCGGTCCAATTCGCTTGCCGAGCCGATTGAACTCCACATTGTCGAAATATCGAAAATTCCCCGAAGTCACCCCCACCGCGCCGACGCTGAGCCGGCACTTCAGATCGTTGATGCGATCGAAGTCGACCAGCCGCTCCAGCGTCCTTCTCAGCGGCGAGGTGTCGTAATAGCTTTGAGACTCCGGGCTTCCCTTCGGCCACAGCGGCGCAGGCGGAACCCGCGGCATGAAGAAGCCCGGCGCTCCGAAGGTGGCGACGAACGCCGCGCTGGTCTCGTTGTACAGCGAACGTTCGCGGCCGCCGTGCACGGCCGGCACCCATGAGGTGGGCGATGAAACCAGCTCCCAGAATTCCTTCAGCTTTTCGAGGCGCTTTGAGGGTTCGTTGCCGGCGATGATCGCGGCGTTGATGGCGCCGATCGAGATGCCGGCAATCCAGTCCGGTTGGAAATCGAAATGACAGAGCGCCTGATAGGCGCCCGCCTGATAGGAGCCGAGCGCGCCGCCGCCTTGCAAGACGAGGACACGCTGTGCCTTCGCGGGCGTCTTCGTTAGCGCTGGATCGGCAAGGTTCATCATCACCTCCCGCGGATCGGCCGAGACATCAAATGCGCAACGTGGCGTCAGTTCGCGGTAACGTCAATCAGCGATTGCACCTGTCGGGATCGGCACGCCAAGGTGTTCGCGAGGTTGTGTCGACGCAAGAATGAGCGCCCAGAACACCTTGTATTTGGTATTCGGAGCAAAGCTGGCAGCGATACCTAATTTTGTGACATCATTTTGAAGCATATTCGCCCGATGTGGCGGCGAGTCGCGCCAGCCGGAAAACGCCTCGGCCAGCGTATGGTAACCGGCGGAAACATTCTCCACCGCCAGCGTCGCCGGATACCCGGCCGCCTGCAGGCGCTTGGGCAGCGGCGCCTTGACGTCGTGGTCGAGCTTGTTGCGGCTTGCCATCGCCCGCGACTGCGCCTCCGCCACCTTCATCAGTTCGGGATCGACGACCACGGCGCCGAGACCGTTGTTTTTGCGGTAGAGCGAAATCATGGTGGCGGCGGCCTGGGGATCGAGCTTGGCGCCGGCCTCGGCCATGTTGAAATACATGCTCGGCTGCTCGAGCGGAACATCCGACGCGCAGCCGCCAAGCGCCAACAGTCCGATAATCGCGGCCAACGCGCGCATGGTTCGAATTCCCCGCGCATGATCCGCCAAAGTGAGCGGTTTGGCGATAAGATCATGCGCCCATTTAATAGTTTAGAGCGCGATCGGACGCAAAACCGGGTGCCACTTTTGCTGATCGCGCTCTGGTGGTTGGTGGTTGTTGCATGCCAACCGTGGCCGAATGGTGAACGGTAGGGCTTTTTCGGGCCGCAGAACTGCCGTCGTCACCCGCAAAAGCAAAAAGCGGGTGACTCAGTATTCCAGAGATGCCGCGATAGGGCCGAGAAGCCTCGGCGTATTGGATACCCGCTTTCGCGGGTATGACGGCCGTTGTTTCCCCGCGCGCTCCTGCCCGACCGAAGGCAGGGCGGCCCTACGAGCTTTTGACCGTATGAATGCCGCATTCCGTCTTGGGCCGGCCACGCCAGCGACCGGCGCGCGTGTCCTCATCCGGTGAAGTCCGGGTGGTGCAGGGCATGCATCCAACCGAGAGATAGCCAGACTTTACCAACGGGTGCGGCGGCAATTTTGCCTGCGCGTAGATCGCTTCGATCGCTTCGCGCGAGACGTTGGCGAAGGGGTTGAACTTCAGTCTGATACCGTCATCCTCCACCACCGGGATGTCGGCGCGCAGGCCGCCCTGGAAACGCTTGCGGCCGTTGATCCAGGCGGAAAACGGCGCCAGCGCGCGCTGCAGCGGCTCCACTTTCCGGATGCGACAGCAGGCATCGGGAGCGGAAAACCACAATTCGCGGTCCGGATCCTCGCGGCGCAGCGTTTCCTCGGCAGGCTTGATGGAGCGGACGTCGCGCAAGCCCAGCATTTCAATCAGCGTGTCGCGATAGGCCAGCGTCTCCTCGAACAGCCATCCGGTATCGAGAAAGATCACGGGGATCGCGGGATCGACGTCGGCCATCACCTTCAAAAGCGCGGCTGACTCCGTGCCGAAAGACGAGACCAAAGCGAGACGCTCGCGGCCGACGGTCCGCAAAGCGCTCGCGATCACCTCTGCCGGCGCGGCCTGACGGAGCGCCTGATCGAGCTCCGCAGCCAGTGCCAAATCGGGCGCCGCCGACGTACGTTCCTGCAACGCGAGTTCGTTCACTGGCCGGCACTCTCCGAGTGACGCTGTTGCATCCGCCGATGAAGCGCGGTCAAGCGGCCATCGCCGGTCGGCTGATAGAAAACCGAGTAACGCTTCGAGGTCAAAGCGAACGCCCCAGCATCGCTTTCCTTCTTCACTTCGAACGCGTCGAATCCGGCGCGCAGCATGAACACGAACTGGTCGCGCAGCACCTGGCCGGTCGCGCGCAATTCGCCGTCGTAGCCGTGGCGCTCGCGCAGCAGCCGCGCCTGGCTGTAGGCGCGGCCGTCACGGAAGGTCGGAAACACCAGCGCGACCACCGCAAGCCGATCAAGGAAGGGCACGAGGTCGTCGACGTCGCGATTGTTTGGCCAGATCACGCCCGTCTTGCCCGCCCGCTGCAACAGCGCTTCCGGATTCTCCAGAAACCGCGCCGCCGAAACCAGCACCGCGCCGTCGCCCGGCAGTTCGGCGCCGTCCGGAACGTGGATCAAGGCGTCGGTGGCAATCATTCCGTTCTTAACGAGTGGCATAGACCCGCTCCCTGAAGGGTCCGACGCCGAGCCGCTTCACCGTATCGACAAAGAGTTCGTCGGGGCGTTCGCGCAACGCCAGATAGGCTTCAACAATGTCCTCGACCACGTCGGCGACTTCGCCATAGGGCACGGCGGGTCCGATCAGGACACCGAGTTCGGCATTCTCGTCGGCGCGGCCGCCGATCGTGATCTGATAAAATTCCTCGCCGTTCTTTTCGACACCGAGGATGCCGATATGGCCGACGTGATGATGGCCGCAGGCGTTGATGCAGCCGGAGATATTGATGTGCAGACGGCCGATCAACTCTGCGGTGTCGTGATTGGCAAAGCGCCGGGTCAATTCCTGCGCGATCGGAATCGAGCGCGCATTGGCGAGCGAGCAATAATCCAGCCCCGGACAGGCGATGATGTCGGAGACCAGATTGACGTTCGGTGTCGCCAGCCTGATTTTGTCGAGCGCCTTCCACAGCGCCGGCAGGCCGCGCTTGGCGACATGGGGCAGCGCCAGGTTCTGCTCGTGGCCGACGCGGATTTCGCCGAACGAATATTTGTCGGCGAGATCGGCGAGCGCGTCCATCTGCTCGGCGGTGGCATCGCCGGGCGGTCCGCCGACCGGCTTTAACGACAAAGTCACGATCGCATAGCCCTGTATCTTGTGCGTGAACACCGAATTCTTGCGCCAACGCTCGAACAAGGGATCGTGCGCCGCCTTCTTCAACTCCTCCGGCATGTGCGGGAGATTCTCGTAAGAAGGATAACTGAAGCGCGAACGGATTTCCTCGATCACGGCGTCATCCAGCGTCAGCGCGCTGTCGCGCATCGCCAGCCACTCGTCCTCGACCTCGGCTGCGAATTTATCGATGCCAAGCTCATGCACCAGGATCTTGATGCGCGCCTTGTAGATGTTGTCGCGGCGGCCGTACTGGTTGTAGACGCGCAGGATCGCCTCGACATAGCTCAGGATGTCGCGGCCATGCACAAAGGGTTTTATGGTTTTTCCGATGAACGGCGTGCGGCCCAATCCGCCGCCGACCAGCACTTCGAAGCCGGTCTCGCCTTGCGCGTTCCTGTGCAGGCGCAGGCCGATGTCGTGAATCTTGATCGCGGCGCGGTCATGCGCGGACGCGGTGATGGCGAATTTGAACTTGCGCGGCAGGAAGGAGAATTCCGGGTGCAGCGTCGTATATTGCCGCAATAGCTCGGACCAGATGCGGGGGTCCTCGATCTCGCCGGGCGCAACGCCGGCCCACTGATCGGAGGTGACGTTGCGGGTGTTATTGCCCGACGTCTGCATGGCGTGGATGCCGACCTCGGCGAGATCAGCGAGCGCATCCGGCAATTCGGCGAGCTTGATCCAGTTGAACTGGATGTTCTGCCGCGTGGTGAAATGGCCGTAGCCGCGGTCGTAGCGCCGCGCGACATGCGCCAGCCGCCGCAACTGCTTCGACGACAGCGTGCCGTAGGGGATCGCGATGCGGAACATATAGGCGTGCAGTTGCAGATAGACGCCGTTTTGCAGGCGCAGCATCTTGAATTCGTCTTCGGTGAGTTCGCCGGATAGCCGACGCTTCACCTGATCGCGAAATTCCTCAACGCGTTCGTTGATCAGCGTGCGGTCGAGTTCGTCATATGCGTACATGGCGGACGGGCCTTATGCCGGAACCGGAAGCAGGACGATGGTGACGCCCTTGAGCCGGATATGTTCGCGCAAATTGCCGGGCTTGATCTTGCCGCCGTCCTTGATTTCGACGGGGGCGATATAGGGACCGACCGCGCCGACATCGTCGGCGACCGATTCGGTGAGCAGCGCGCGGGCTTCGTCGGCGGTGCGCACGATCGCGGCTTCCGACAGACTGGTCGACCAGCCGTTCGAGGCGGTGCGATAGATCACCGCGCCGTCAAAGGTGCGGTTGGCGGTGACGATGGAAGGACCGGTGATCCTGATCTTTTGTTCCAGCGGAGATGTCATTCGGCAGCGACCTGAAAGTAAGAGGCAAGTTGAGCGAATTGCTGATGGCGCGAGGCGGCGGCGTGCGCGACCACGTCGCCGATGATGAGAACCGCGGGACCGCCGTCGATCTGTTCGACGAGATCCGGCAATTGATCGAGCGTGCCGACCGCGGCCTGCGCGTCCGGCCGCGTGACGCGCGCGAACACGCCGACCGGGGTCTGTGGCGAACGGCCCGCCGCCAATAGCCCGGCGCGCACCGAAGGCGCCGCGGTCATGCCCATATAGACCACGATCGTCATCTTCTCGTCGGTCAAGGTAGACCAGTCGACGGCTTCCGCATCCCAGGCCTTGTGCGCGGTCAGGAAAGTGATGCGTAGCGCCTCGTGGCGAAAGGTGAGCGGCACTTCGAATTGCGCGGCGGCGCCAAGGCCCGCGGTGATTCCGGGAATCACCGAATAGGCAACGCCCGCCTGCCGTAGCGCCTCGATCTCCTCGCCGCCACGGCCGAAGATGAAGGGATCGCCGCCCTTCAGCCGCACCGCGCGCTGCCCCGACTCTGCGGCTTCAATCAACAGGCCGTTGATGGCGTCCTGGCCGATGCCGGGCTTGCCGACGCGGCGGCCGACCGGCACGCGCGCGGCATCGCGGCGGGCGCGGTCGAGAATTTCCGGAGCGACCAGCTCGTCGTAGAAAACAACATCGGCGTCCTGTAGCGCGCGCAACGCCTTGACCGTGAGCAAATCCGGATCGCCGGGACCTGCGCCCACAAGCGTCACGCTGCCCTCGGTGCGGCCCGACGGCAGGCCACCGGCAAAGTCGGAGGGATTGCGAATGTCGTTCAGAGCGGCTTCGGCTTCGTCAGCACGTCCGGCAAGAACCAGCGCACCGATCGGGCCATCGACCACGCGTTCCCAGAAGCGGCGGCGCAGGGCGAATTGGGGAATGAGACCATGGATGGTCTTGCGCCAGCGTCCGATGAAGGTGGCGAGTTCGCCGATCCGTGCGGGCAGCATCGCCTCGATGCGTTCGCGAACACGGCGCGCCACTACCGGCGAAGCGCCGCCGGTGCCAACCGCCACCACCACATCGCCGCGGTCGACGATGGCGGGAAAAATGAAGGTCGAATGTTCGAGATCGTCCATCACGTTCACGGGCAAGCCAACCGCCTTGGCCCGCGCCGACATCGCGGGACCAATCTCGCCTGCGCCCGCGCAAAGAATCGCGATCACGCCGCTCAGATCGGCCGCCAGCGGATCGCCTGCCGCAAGCTCGATCCGGGCGGCGTCGTCCGCGTCAAGGCCGCCGAGATCGTGATTTCCGTCGGTCGCATACCAGCGAACCTGCGCGCCCGCGGAAGCGAGCAGCCGCAGCTTCGCCCGCACCAGGTCGCCGGCGCCTACGAGCAGCACCGTGCCGCTTTGCAGATCGAGGAATACCGGCAGGAATCGCATGCGATACTCGCTTCCCCAACTTCCGGGGTTGACTGGAATTATTTTCTATATATGTCTCATTCAATGCCCGCAAAGAGAAAATTATTTCTTCTCTACTGCAGTGCAACTATAGAATTTTTGCCTCCCAAGTCCAAGGGCCGGTAGATGCATCTTCTCGACGAAAACCACACAAGCGACCGGCTGGATCGGGCCATCCCGATCGAACCATCCGCGCTCACGCAAATTTCATCCGCGGGCCTCGCTCAGGCGCCCTCCATGGACCACCTCGACGCGCTCGAGGCGCAAAGCATCTACATCTTCCGGGAAGCCTTTGCGCGATTGAAAAAGCTCGCGCTGTTGTGGTCGCTGGGCAAGGATTCCAACGTGATGATCTGGCTTGCGCGCAAGGCCTTTTTCGGCCGCGTGCCGTTCCCGGCCTTGCATGTCGATACCGGCAAGAAATTTCGGGAGATGTACGCGTTCCGCGATCACTACGGCGAGGAATGGGAGCTTGATCTCAAGATCGAACCCTGCCCGCCGATCGACGCCGTCGATCCGACCTTGCCGCCGGCGGCGCGCTCGGCCGCGCGCAAGACCGAAGGATTGAAGCTCGCGCTCACCAAATACGGTTTCGACGGATTGATCGCCGGCATTCGCCGCGACGAAGAGGCGACGCGCGCCAAGGAGCGGGTGTTCTCGCCGCGCGGCCTAGAGGGCGGATGGGACGTGCGCGATCAACCGCCGGAGTTCTGGGATCAGTTCAACGCCTCGCCGCCGACCGGCGCGCATCTGCGCGTGCATCCGATCCTGCATTGGACCGAGGGCGACATCTGGGCCTACACCAGGCGCGAAAACATCCCGATCATCCCGCTCTATCTCGCCAGGGACGGCAAGCGCTATCGCTCGCTCGGCGACGCCGACATCACCCATCCCGTGGCTTCGATCGCATCAAACATCGACGAAATTCTTCTCGAGCTTGACCGCACCAAAGTGCCCGAGCGCGCCGGCCGCGCGCTCGACCACGAAACCGAAGACGCCTTCGAGCGGCTGCGCGTCGCCGGCTATCTCTGACGGGAAACGAGTTGAGCGTAACCATGAACATGACCGTTCCCGCCACGATCTCCGCAACGCCAAACGGAACCACGCGTCCGCAGGTCCGCATCGTCATCGTCGGCCATGTCGATCACGGCAAATCGACTTTGGTCGGCAGGCTCCTGCACGAGACCGGCAGTCTGCCGGAAGGCAAGCTCGAAATGCTCAAAGCCGTCAGCGCGCGGCGGGGCATGCCGTTCGAATGGTCGTTCCTGCTCGATGCGCTGCAGACCGAACGCGACCAGGGCATCACCATCGACACCACGCAGATTCGCTTCCGCACCAGTTCGCGCGACGTGGTGCTGATCGACGCGCCGGGTCACGCCGAATTCCTGCGCAACATGATCACCGGTGCCTCGCAGGCAGATGGCGCGCTTCTGATCATCGATGCGCTGGAGGGCGTGCGGGACCAGACCAGACGCCACGGCTATCTCTTGCATCTTCTCGGCGTCAAACAGATCGCGGTCGTCGTCAACAAGATGGACCGGGTGGATTTTTCATCGGCGCGGTTTGCCGAAATCCGCGACGAGATTTCTTCGCATCTGACCGGCCTCGGTGTTTCGCCTCTGGCGGTGATTCCAATTTCGGCGCGCGACGGCGACGGCGTGGCCGCGCGCACGCCGCGAACCCGCTGGTACCAGGGCCCGACCGTGGTCGAGGCGCTCGATGCGCTGGAGCCGGCCCGTCCGCTGCAACAACTCGCGCTGCGGCTGCCGGTGCAGGCGATCTACAAATTCGACGACCGCCGCATTGTCGCGGGCCGGATCGAGTCCGGCCATCTTGCGGCCGGCGATGAGATCGTGATCATGCCCGCGGGAAAGATTGCAAAAATCAGGAGCGTCGAGGGTTGGCCGCTAACGCCGGTCAAGGGCGCTCAGACCGCGGGACGCTCGGTCGGCATCACGCTCGACCGCGAACTCTTCCTCGAACGCGGCGACATCATCGCCCACGCCGGATCGAGCCCGCGCGACACGCGCCGGATTCGCGCCCGCATCTTCTGGCTGCACGAGAAGGAGCTAACCAAGGGCGAACAAATCCTGGTCCGGCTCGGCACGCGCGAAAGCCGCGCCACCGTGGTTGCGATCGAGAAGGCCGTCGATCCCGGCGAGCTATCGAGCGTCGAGAACAAATCGATCGCCAAGAACCATGTCGGCGAGATCGACATCTCGCTGGCGCAGCCGGTTGCCGCTGATCCCTATGCCGACAATCCCCGCACCGGACGGCTGGTGATCGAGGTCGGCGGCCGCATCGCCGGCGGCGGGCTGGTGCTGTCGGTCGATGCCGGGCAACGCGCGGTCCCCGTCGATATCGTGCCGGTGGAATCCGCGCTGCGCCCGGACGAACGCTCGGCGCGCTATCGCCACAACGGCGCGGTGGTCTGGCTGACGGGGCTGCCGGGCTCCGGCAAATCGACCCTGGCGCGCGCGCTCGAGCGCAGGCTTTTCGGCACAGGCGGTTCACCGGTCCTGCTCGACGGCGACACGCTGCGCGCCGGGCTCAACCGCGATCTCGGATTCTCGGCTTCCGATCGCAGGGAAAATATCCGCCGGCTCGCCGAAGTCGCAACCCATTTGGCGCGCAACGGACACATAGCGATCGTCGCGGCGGTTTCGCCCTCGCGCGAAGACCGCGCCGGCGCGCGCCGCATCGCCGATACCGCGTTCCGCGAAATCTACGTCGCAACGTCCGCCGAAGTCTGCGAGAGCCGCGACCCCAAGGGCCACTACGCCAAGGCGCGCGCCGGCGCGATCGCGGCATTCACCGGGATCGGCAATGATTACGAGCCGCCGCGGCGTTGCGAGCTTGTGCTCGACACCTCGACGCGGACTGTCAGCGAGGCTGCCGACGAGATCGAGCGGATGCTGACAAGAACCGGCGTCCTGTTGGAAGAAGTGGTTGATCTAGCTGCCAATATTTGAGCGTTCCCACGCCGCCCGAATAGGCAATCGTAGGGCTTTTCTTGAAGCCAGCTTTGGCGCTAAAAGGCCCCCAAACATCGCGCCTCAAGGCGCTTTTTTCCTGAAATCCCCGAAAGGCGTGCTTTTCGCGCCGTTTCTCGTGAGAAAAATTCCATCATGAATCGTATCGACGCCCACGGATTGAAGATTGCCCCGGTTCTGTTTGATTTCATCGCCAAGGAGGCGACCCTGAAAACGGGAATTACAGCGGACGCCTTCTGGGCGGGGCTTGCGGCAATCGTCCGCGACCTGGCTCCGAAAAATCGCGAGCTGCTCGCATTCCGCGACACCTTGCAGGCGAAGATCGACGCCTGGCACCGCGCCCACAAGGGCAAACCGATCGACCTCAATGCCTACACAGCCTTTCTGAAGGAAATCGGCTATCTCTTGCCGGAACCGGCCACGCAGAAGGTCGAGACGGCCAATGTCGATGAGGAGATCGGCAAGATCTGCGGACCCCAGCTGGTCGTGCCGCTCACCAATGCGCGCTACGCGCTCAACGCCGCCAATGCGCGCTGGGGCAGTCTGTACGATGCGTTCTACGGCACCGACGCGATCCCGCACGACCCAAGCGAAGCGGCCGGGGGTTTCAACAAGGCGCGCGGCGACAAGGTGGTTGCGAAAGCCAAGACCTTCCTCGATTCCGCCGTGCCGCTGGCGACCGGCAGCCACACCGATGTGACGTCCTACAGCGTCATCAGCGGCCAACTCGCGGT
>Ga0209517_10007407_pt1 | contig 13157 bp, 13 predicted proteins | sample PeaSoiMetSII2010_FD_187695 | JGI IMG/M metagenome (GOLD analysis project Ga0209517, IMG submission 187695) | Peat soil microbial communities from Weissenstadt, Germany - SII-2010 (SPAdes) (version 2) | ecosystem: Environmental > Terrestrial > Soil > Wetlands > Peat | place: Germany...
AGCCTGATCCACACGTGTGAATTGAACGGCGTCAATCCCTTCGACTACCTCATCGAATTGCAGAAACACGCCGAGGAGTTGGCCAAGCATCCGGCGGCCTGGATGCCGTGGAACTATCGGGAGACCCAGCAGCAGACCGGTACAAGTCGGCCTTCCACTTAAATCCCTTTGGAGTAGAATACGTTCGACCTGGCCGAAAACGATCCTCTGCGGCCAGGCCGGAGCAACACTCGAAAATGGGCGGAAAACGGGCCTCCCGCGTGGGGAAATCGCCAAAGGTTTTGGCCACCCCTCCGGAAAGATCACAACGCAGTTGCAGGAGCCAGGCCCCAGAGCGTGGACCTTGGCGAAGTCATGCAGGCAGTAACGCGCTCAGTAGGATGGTCGAGCATGAGAATGACAGTACAGAAACGGTTCTCAGTCCGCGAGAGTAGGGAGAGATGATTGGCACTGAAGTTGAACATCGGTGAGCAGGACAATGAAGAGGGGGAGCGCGGGAAGCGCTCCCCCCTCAAGAGCGTCGCTCGCGGGTTCACCCGTCCGGCTGGCTATCACACGGAGCGAAGCCTGAGAAGAAACAGCCGATGCTATTTGGCGGGCTCAAACAATTTGTCTTTTGACGGAATCTGCCTTTCCATCTCCCGCACAAGTTGCTGGGCGACTTGCACCACTTGTGGTTGCTGCTGCCCTGGCTCTGGCTTGAAGTCCAAGCCCACCGTTCCGATCAGCTTCCCGCTCGCGTCGTGAAGGGGCATGGTGATGTCATACACTTCCTTGCCCCCCTCGTTTTCCTTTTCCACAAAAGGCTTGTTGGTTTTCATCGCCGTGAATTCATCGTTATCGCATTTCTCGCCGAGGTCTTTTGCTTCGGTCGACGCGATCGTCACGCAGTTCTTGCCGGGTGGAGTACTGGAGAGTTCGACCCCCGAAACCTGCGGGTGTTTGGCCATCCCTTCCTCGACGGGCTGCTGCGCAAAGATCTTCCCCGCAGGTCTGCCCGCAACCAGCACTTCGCCCAGAATGGCGAGTGTCACGACGAACGCTCCGACAGTCAAATACTTCATAGCGGTTCCCTCCTCGAAAAATTGTCACATGAGCAGGCGCGCAGCCTGCTCTGTGATGGTGGCTGAACGAAGATGAACGCAGGATGAATCCCGTGCTGATAAGAGATCGTTGAATGTCAGCACTTCCCGAGTCGCTCGAGACAAGGAGGCGTCTGGCAACGGCGGCGGGAATGCGCTTCGTGAGGTGCTTTTGTCACTTTCGATTTCAACGCTGGAGCGATCGTCGCCACGGCAAGAAAAGGGGTAGCAACTCCCAACGGCCGCAATGCGGGGTGAAGAGAAAATGATTAGGGGCTATTTACTGGGGGCGAATGCAGGAGCCCACCCTCAGTCGGGACCGTACGGTGAAGAAAGACCCGGCCAGCCAGCGAAGGCCCGGACTCTACTGTGGCCAGCCTCGGCCCACGACTTGCCTATCCAAACCCAGCATCGACGGGCAAGGCAATGTCGAAAGTGCTTCCGGAGCTGTCGGATCTTCGAAGCTCGATATGCCCGCGGTGAGCCTCGGCGATCCAGCGCGCGATGGGAAGCCCTAACCCGGCTCCGCCGTCCTCGCCGGTGGTTCCAGGATGGTGCGACTTATCGGCCCGGTAGAAGCGCTCGAAAATATGCCGCTGATCTTCCGGAGATATCCCGCTTCCTGAGTCACTGATGGTAATGACATGCTGGGTTTCAGCCGACTCCATTGAGATGCGAACCCGGCCTTCTTGCGCCGTGTACTTGATTGCGTTGTCGAGGATATTCCAAATCATCTGCCGTAACAGGCCTTCATCCCCCGCGAAACGCGCCTCCGGCAAGTCGTTAACGTCGAGCCGAAGATTCTTCCGAGTTGCCAGAACGGAGGCAGCTCGCGCCGTCTCCGTCAGAAGCTCATCGAGGTAAAACTCGGTCACTTGCAGGGCAGGATACCCAGCGTCAGCGCGGGCAAGCAGGAACATGTCCTCCACGATTCGCGTTAGGCGCCGCGACTGCTGTTCGACGATGTTCAGGGCTTCCCGGTACTCAATGTTGCTCCGATCCTCACGCTCCAGCAACACAGAAGAGGTGGTGCGAATTGCGGAAAGCGGCGTGCGCAATTCGTGAGAAGCGTCCGCGATGAACTGCCGCTGCTGCGCGAATGAGCTGTTGAGTCGCGGGAGTAATTCGTTGAAGGCGGCGGCTAGACGGCCGAGTTCGTCATGGGGATTGGTAATCGGCAGACGTTGATTGAGGTTTTCAGCGCTGATGCGTTGGGCGCATTCCGCCATCGCCATCACCGGCGTCAGGCTGCTCCTGGCAAGGAACCACCCGCCTACTCCTGCCAGAATCAGCATCGCCGGCACGACGGCCCACAATAGATAAAAGAGCAGGTCCAGTTGATCTTCCAGAGGTTCAACAGACTGAGTTACGACCAGGGAATAGAAGTTCTTGCGCGGACTGCCCGGCACGCGCTCAAACGCTGCCCGGCAGCTATCATCCTGGTTGGGCTGGGATTCGGGCAATTCATAGAACTGAACGGCATCGGACGGCCTGAGCGGCGAAGCGGGGAGGCGCAGCGAGGGGCCGCCCGGGCCGCGCTTTTCAGCCAATACACGTCCACTTGGATCCATGACCCCGACCGTTTGGTGCGGGAATCGCAAGTCGTCCAAGGCGCGGGTCAGCGCCTCGGCGTCGGAGACTGGGCCGGCTGTCAAAGATTTCAAGGCGGTGGCAACAAGCTGGAGGGTGGAGCCGAGGCGGGCGTCGAAGCGATCGTAGAGACTGTGGCTTACCAAGACATAAATACCAACACTTAAGACCGTAAGCACAAGGCCTAGTAAGCCCACGTACCACAGCGTCAAACGCACTGAAACCGAGGTCGATAAGCGGCTCATTCTTTTTCGCCTGTAAGCATGTACCCTTCGCCGCGGCGGGTTCGGAGCAGTTTCTGAGAGTGGCCGTCGTCGATCTTGCGTCGCAGCCGCTGCATGTAAACCTCAATTAAGTTCGAGAACGGGTCGAAGTTCTCATCCCAAACGTGCTCGGCTATGTCGGCGCGGCCAACCACCTGATCTGCACGTCGGGCCAGGTAATCGAGCATCGCGTACTCTTTGGCTGTGAGCTCGACGATTCGGCCTGCTCGCCACACGCGTCGAGCCTGAGCGTCAATGGTCAGGTCCGCGATCTGCAGTGTCTCCCGGCGCAATGCCGGTCCTCTTCGCAACAGAGCGCGAACTCGGGCGAGTAGCTCTTTGAAGTCGTAGGGCTTGGTCAGATAATCATCCGCTCCTGTGTCCAGCCCTGCGACCCGGTCCGTGACCGCGTCTCTGGCGGTCAACATCAGGACCGGCAAACTCAAGCCTTCGCCGCGCAGCCTTCGACAAACCTCAAAGCCGTCGATTCGGGGCAGCATGAGGTCTAGAATGACCAGATCGTATGGGTTGATGCTGGCCCGATAGAGTGCATCCTCACCGTCGCATGCGATGTCGACTGCGTAGGCATGCTCCCGCAGACCCTTGGCCAGCATGCGGGCCGTGCCTTGGTCGTCTTCAACAAGCAGGAGCCGCAAGAGTCCCCCAACTCTCCCGAGAAAGGCCCTACCATCGTAGCAGGATTCAGTTAAACAGACGATGAATGACAGTCACCGATTTACCTTCAGATAGGGATCCGGGTTTGGCGCGCCTCAGGTCATTGTCTTTGGTAGGCTAATCCGGATAAGTCGGAACAGCGCTACGCAACGCTGCCGAAAGCTTACGATTTACTCTTGGTCTTTTTTCCCTAGGCCGCGCTCGGCAAGAAGAGCCTCAAATCGCTCGCGTAACTTACTCTGGACCTCATAGACGACGTCCTCAACCGTGATACGGCGCGTTTCACCACGACCTGACGTATAGAATGTGTCATTTTTCTTGTGCATTGTGGAGAATCCAAGTCCCATTCCCGTGGGTCGATCATCGTACTCGAGGCGTAATTGCCCCTTCCCTTGAACCGTGTCAATTCGCCAACATAGAACGAACTCTTCTTTGTCAACGTGGCTCAGAAAGGAGCTTATTTCATCTTTCAACAGGTCTACGGAATCGACCAGCGCCGTCGCCCAATCCAGTTTGGCGATGCTCTTTAGCCTTTCGCGTAGCGAATCAATGTCAATGAGCCCACATCGCAAATATTCGATCTCCTGGCCTGCGTCGGCGGCACTGTCAAACGAACTGCGCCAAAACGGGTATTCCTTACTTAGAACCGAGCTGAATTCGTTTACAATGTCATGAAGATTAGTTTTCTTAATGAAGCGCTCGTAATGTTCCATAATCTCTTCAACGTCGAACATGGCGTAATAGGCGTCCTTCTTTGCTTTAAGAAACGTGGTCTTGATAAACCCGCACTGGTCGGACCAAAAGTCGTGAGAGTACTCCTCGCTTATTGAGTCAACCTCCACCGCGTAGGGGCTCACCCGAGTTAGCGACCGATCCGGGGGAACCTGTACCTCTGGTGGGAAGGCTGAGTGTATAACCTGGTTTATCGTCGCCTCTACGCCCGAGTTATCTCCTCCCAGCGAGAGCAGGAGGCGGCGGGTAAACGATTCAAGTCTGTGCTTCTGCTCCATCAGTACGTCAACGGGTTCGAGGGATTGGTCCCAGTAGGCTGGGTAATGCTGGTCGATCAAACTTAAAAGAGTCTCACCCCCGATGAACTTAACGAGCTTCGAAAGATTAGTTTTAGCCAATTGATCGAATATTGAGTCGGCCGCACCGCTCACTATCTTTTGAGAAGTGACAACCCAAACTCGATTCATCGAAACTCGCGTCATGCCAAAAAGGTCCTCGTATGGCACGTTGAAGCATTGCTCGATCTGACACAGGACCTCCCTAAGGCTATTTGTCGAGGAGACACTTCCATCTAGGGCGGTGGTTTTGGCGACGACGCCAATATATTCCCGATTTCCAAGGCGGTCGACGTCAAAGCATACAATGTCTTTGCCGCGTTCTCTAGGTCCGTGGTACACCGCCGCTGCCTTAAGCCCCATACGCGTAAGTAGCGGCACGAGAAGATTTTCCCTTAGAGCCTTTTCGTCAAGGCTGTACAGCTTCGCCAGCTTAGGGTTGCTATCCATTTTAGTTTTCGACTGCATCATCCTCTGGGGCTAAGTTACGACTAGTGTCTATTGAATGGACACTCCCAAGACATCGATAAAATCTTGTTCATGGCCTCCTGCCAATGCACTGGTATGTCATCCTTCAACTTCAGGGCAGGTACTCTCCGCCCGTAGAAAGGACTGCTAGATTGGAGCCCCAATCGGGTAGTCAGTCAAGGTACACGTCCGAAATTGCCTCTATAGCGTTTGCTGGCGCCTCCTGTTTTACCAGGTGCAACTGAAATGGGGAATGCTTCGCCCGCTGCACGGAGCCAGTTGCCGGTTCTGTCGGCTTCCCGTCCATCTTGCCGCCATTCAGCTCTGACGCGCTAATCGGAAGTTGGCGGCCCGTTCGGCCCAGCGTACTCTTTCGACCGTCATGGCATTCGATGGACGCCGTAGTGTAGAACATCACCGTTCAAACATCGGTTTCGGGCACTCGGAGACAACCTGACGCGGTCCGTTCTTACCTCTGTAGTTCCAATTCAAAGTGCAGATGGCGCTTGTGAAACAATCACCTGTGCCACAAAGGAGGTTCTATGTTCGTTGAACTCATGCCACTTCTCGCTGGCCGCACGGTGCTCATCACGGTGGCCAAGGTGGATGACAAGACGCTGCGCGTCAACGTCATTCCTGCCCTGGCAAAGGCCGACGAGAACCCGGCTCTAACCACCCCACTCACCTATACCGGCTCGCCCGAGGAACTCGATGCTGAACTCGGCAAGCACCTGGCCGGGTACGTCCAAGTCCACCAGCAGACCGCCAGCACCCTGGCCGAGGCCAAGGCCAGCATGGAGGCTGCTGCCAAAGCAGCTCAAGAGGAAGCAAAGCGAAAAGCCGAGGAGCGGAAGACGACCACTCAGAAACCGCCAGCAAGTGTTACGACGGCGTCTGCCGCCCCATCCTTTCCTGCATCGGTATCTACTACTGAGGCTGTTTCCTCTCCGGCATCGGCAGGTACGCTCGGGCTGTTCCCGCTTCCAATGCCTGAACCAGCCTCAAACCAACCGAAAGGAGGTCTCGCACTCTGATGGAGAGCCTCGTCCTCAGTCGGATTTTCGAATTTTGCGGCCAAAAGCTTCCGGACCCGGATCCAAAGCTTTCTCCGGAGGAAGTTCGCAACCTGTACGCGCATCAATTTCCCGATATCGCTACGGCGTCAATCACCGGGCCGGAAGCAGTCGGAGACAAGCTGGTCTATCGCTTCACGCGAGCCATCGGAACGAAGGGATGACTGGCAGGCTGAACATCGCAAGCGATGGGTGCCCGTCAATCCCATCGCAGGTTGGCCTGGTAACTCGTTAGCAAGTCGTGCATCTCAGAGTTGGTCAAAACTCTTTCTTTCCCCTCTGCGCTCACAACTGTGATACTCCTCATCCCACGCAAATCTTCCGACCGGAAACGGATTATGCCCCACACGTCTGACTCTGGCGCACTGATTGGACCACATCCAGCACCACAGCCGTCGAAGTTCTCACAGCCCGTGAGATGGGCATGGACGATCGGCTGATCCTTTCCTGTGCTAAGCCGCACGACGTAGTCATGTTGTGGTAGTGCCCACAGCTCCTTGACCGTCGTCCTTGACTCACCTTTAATGACCACATCCTGCCGCAGCGAAAACGCTTCTCCCGCCGGCCCCTCGGCCCTTTCCTCAAAGTAATGGACCGCGAGATCGAGGGCCGAGTCAGGGGCAACGACGGAAACGTCCCCATCATCATTCGTCGGGAAAGTTCCCAGCTCAATGCCCACCGCCACGCCACAATGGTTCTCGCTCGACCCGTATAGGGATATCGGCACCTGGGCTCGTCCCAGGGGCCGCCCATCCGGATAAAGAAGCCGGATTGTGCGTCGAGCGGGCGCTGGCATGATGAGATCACTTCCGCTGAGATGACCCATCTGCTGAAGCGTGGTTGGCCAGTCCTTGCCAAGCTTGTCTGCTGTAAGTGGCGGGGAAAGGCAGATCGTCGAGAAGTGCTTCAAATACTCCGGCCTCCCAACTGTGCCGTACGCGAAATCCTGAACTAAGGAGCTGGGCGAACCGACTGGTTGATCCGCGACGGCAAGCAGTAGTTTGTAATCGAAGGCTTGCTCCCAATACTCCGGAAACTGAACTGCTTGGCGAGTCTCGACTTTGCCGTTTCGCACCGTTGCGACAAGAACGCCCTGATAAGCTCCCCAACGGTTCGCAATCAACCATACCTCACCCGCCACTACCGGGTGAGCGAAATCATTGAGGAATATCCGCTGCGCTGAAGCTTTGCTTGCCACCGGTTGAAAGGCTGCACACAACACGATGAGGGCGGTCACCCACTCCCAGAGCTGTGGAGGGGGTAAATCCGGACAGGATGATGAGGTCTTCATTGCGGCTCACCTCGCGCACCGTCCCTAAAGAGTCGACAAGGCTGAAGCCTGGAGGTCCATTTTACCTTTTCTGAACGCGTGAGCACACCTCCTCTGCGCAGATTGACTCCCTCCCCAAAGAGGTGACCCAATGAGCCGAAATCCCAAAAGGAAGGAGGTAACGAAACAGGTGGTCCTGGCGGAACTTGAAAGCCTTTGCCATGGCCGCCATGCCCGTTACCAGACCCTTGTCGGGAGGTTTGCGAGATGCCCGGAACTGCAACAAGCCGCCTCTCTCTCCTCAAGGACAAGACCCACGACCCACTGGCGACAAAATTGGTAGAGTCCGCACTCTCTCCCGATCGCTTAGTTCGGAAGAATAGCCGAAAGTCGGTTCCTACCGGCCGGAAGGGGTGCCAGAGGGCACTTTTTAGTTTCTTTGAGGCCTTGATCTGCCTTTTCGGACCGTTTCGACACACTACTCCTCAGACGCTGCCATGGGGAATTGCCGTCGCCAGATTCCGAATGCGCACCAGGTTGTAGGCCGCCGCAGCCAGGGTGAACATCCAATCCGCCAATTTCAGGCCTCGATGCCGCAGCTTCCGCGCAACTTCATGGAGTCGACCGAGAATCCGATTGTGGTGTCGGTCCAGGGTTCGTGGGACCACCACATCCCAACCGCTGAGTAGGACGACGACCCTTACGTCTGGAAGCACCTGATATTCAGTAGCGCTTTTTACGGAGCGGTAACTTCGGGATGACGGGGAGTCGGCAGGAGAGATTTAGCACCTGCGAGGAATGGGAGCCGATTAGCAGGCCGCGCCTTGACGCAGTGCCCTGGGTCCGGCACTATAAAGACTGCAAGGAGCGGCAGGACTCCGCGAAATGAGTTATTGACCCTCGCGTAAGGCCAGCCCCCTCTACTCCCAGCCCTTCCCTCAGAGGACTTTTGCAGAGGAGGGCGGACGCGAAGTCAACGGGACCATCACATTCGACGCGACGACGCCGCAGCCTATCGAGGTAAGGTTGGAGTGACACTGCTCCAGAAACCCTCGCGGCGAGTCCCAACTGAATGGTTCGATGCCGAGACCGGATTGCCGCATCGGGGTCCGAACTGACTGGGATCTCTCTGTTCGGCAAATCCCTTGATTGCGCACAGGAGGTCGCCCCCCGTCAACTCGCCCACCTTGGGCCCGTCCGGATTCCGGGAGGGGAGGGCGTTTAGCAGGCTGAATCCGCGGATGTAGCCGCTCATCTTAGTTTTCGAGTGCGCTATCCCGTCAGAATCAGGAGGCAAGTGTGGGAACCACGCCTCGGTAAGCCTTGACGTCACGTGATCCCAGGCTGGGGAGGCCATCCTTCCGGGCCAACTATTGCTGGATGGCTGTAGGGTAGGGGAGAGAGCGAAAGCGAAGCCATCATGCGGCGGATGGGGGCGCGAAGATAACAATCTAAGTATGCGACACGGGAACGACAGGGGGTGGGAGGGCCGACGGGCGTGGTTTATCCAGGCCCGTGCGCCCTCCCGTGCCTTGCCTGTTCAGAAAGGGTTCATTTCTTTGTGCTCATGAACCATTAGTAGCCTTGGTTGCCGTTGAACTGCACGGCCGGCAGCAGTTGGGTATGTTCGAGCTGCACGGCCTGGAGTCGGTTCGGATCCAGGCCCAGCGCTTCGAGAATCGTGGGAGCGATCTGCGCAGTCTCCACCGGGCTGGTGACCGTCGTTGCCCGGAACCTGGGATTTGACACTAGGAGGATCACATTCGTGTCGTCCCGCGAGAAGCCGCCATGCTCGGCGAGCTTCTTGCCGCTGCCGGAGTAGGTTACGCCAATATCGGGCGTGACGAGGATATCCGGAGTGCGAGGATCGCCACTCGGCGGGAGTCCAGGGGCGTTGAAGTAGGTTGCGAGGATCGGTCCGGAGAAAATCTCGCCGATACCCGCCACGTTGTTCGTGGTAGGAGAGGCCGACCGAAGCATACTCACCGCGCTCGCCGTTGTGCAACTGCTGTTGAGCCAGACCAGGGAGACATCGTCCTCAGTCGGGCCAATGCCCGTCGGGTTCAACGGCGATTCGGTATAAGGCAGGCAACCCGCGGTGGCGAGAATCGTGGCCGGTGAGGTCGTGATCGGGTCACCGGTGGAATTCGATATGCCCAAGTAGCGCGCCGAATCTATAGGGCTCTGGCCGTGCTTCGCCGAAATAATGATCAGGGTGTTCTCGTAAATCCCGTTACTCTTGAGCGCCGCCACCATATCGCCGATGGCTGTGTCCGCGAACTGGATTTCTCCGAGCAGGGCTGGCGTCGGAGTTCCGATGGAGTCCTGATATCCGCCGGTTACCGAGATAGATTTTTCGATCAGCTTCTGTCCAACGCTGACGGCTTGGAAGTTCATTCCCAAGATGGTGGGCGTGGGCGCCGAGTGGGCGCCGTTATGGGTCAGGCCGTTGATCTCATTGATGACGGCCTGCACCTTCAGGCTGTCGTAGCACTGGATGTTTTGGAAGCTATCCGTCCAGGTATTCGAAGACGAAACTGTCGTCTGATCGGGAAGCGGGTTGCAGCCCTGCACGCTGGGCAAGCTTACCGGAATCGAATTGATCTCGGGGGAATAATAGTCGTCCACGTTTGTGCCGTTACCCGGGCCGGAAACCGACGAATACGAGGGGTGCTTGTCGGACCATGCGGTGTAACCGCCCGCGGCGTGGATGACCCCGAAAACCGTGTTGGTGCGAACGAAGTTCCACGGGTAGACGGGCGCGCAGCCCATTGCGGGGTTGCGATCCAGCTTGCGAGGATCAATGGAAGCGATCCCGCCGTCAACGCCGGCCGGCGCTCCTCCGTTGAGCAGGGTCTGGTTGAGATCAATGCCCTCGTCGAATTCCGTGGTGTACCCGGTCGGGGGGGTATTGGGCGTGCAGAGGTTCGGGGCGCCCGCTACACCGTCGCCCGTGGTCAGCGCCGGACCATCGAGTGAACGGTCGTAAGCGACGTCGTAAAACGCGCCAAAGGTACGCGGAGAGCCTCCCGTCATCAGCGCCATCAGTCCCGGAAAAGAATCCGACGGCCTCGAGGTGGAGGTGTTGAGGTAATTCACGCCAGTGACGGCGAGCGCCGCCAGGTTGGGGCAGTACCCTCCCGTGGAGCAGTTGAGGAAGTCCACCGCATGCATCCCGTCGATGCTAATCAGCAAGACGTGGCGAATAGCATGTCCGTCGTACTGAGGTTGAGCGTAAAAATTGACAGTTGCCGTTGAGGCCAGCACAAGAATGCCAGCCGCGGCTCCGACGATCCACTTTTTTCTCAGTGATCCGCACATATTCGTCGTTTTCTCCTTTGAATTTTAGATTGGGAACCCCGGCTATTAGGAAATCAGCCGCACGTTACGGGAAGGTTATTCTCAGGTGAACCGTCAGAGAACTTATCCGTTGGGCATCGCGTCGTGTCCGACCCTTGCTCTGCCGATTCAGTGCCCCGGCCGAGCATTGCCAGGAGGGGATGGGATGAGATTTCACAGAGAATTAACGCTTCCGCAACATTGGCTGGCGATACTTTGTCCCACAGGGAGGGTTCACATGAAATTGAATAGGCTTGCACTGGCTGGAGCTGCCGGGGCGATCGCGCTGGCGTCGTTGACGCTTCGAACGGCGGCTAATTTCGGCCCCGTAGGTTCGTTGAGAATCAAGCACGTGTTGCTGTTGAGCGTTGACGGCATGCACGCGGTGGATTTCTACAATTGTGCGCATGGCGTCGCTGGCGTTAATGGCGGGAATCCCTACTGCCCGAACCTGGCGGCCCTGGCGCAGACGGGAATCAACTATGTGAACACCACGTCGTCAAGGCCTTCGGACTCCTTTCCCGGGCTGACGGCGCTGATTACCGGCGGCTCGCCGAAGTCGACCGGCGTTTACTACGACGTGGCGTATGACCGGTCGCTCGACCCGCCGGCAACGACCACCGGCACTGGCTTGGCTGGTGGGACGTGTACGCCTTACGCGACGCCGACCGGAACAACGACGGATTACGACCAAGGCATCGACATTGACGATACCAAGCTGAACGGTGGAGCGCCGGGCGCCGCGCCGACCGAGGGCGGCATTGCTTCTATTGACCCCAACCATCTGGTGCGTAACCCTGCCTTGGGCTGCGCGCCCGTCTACCCGTGGAACTTCCTCCGCACGAATACGATCTTTGGCGTCGTCCACGCGGCGGGCGGATACACCGCATGGTCCGACAAGCACCCGTCATATTCGTCTGCGGCCGGGCCGGGGGGCACGGGCCTGAATGACTACTATTCGCCGGAGGTGGATTCGAACGTCATACCGTTGCCCGGGGTTACGACCGCGCAAGGCGTTTCCTGCGCCACGATCCGCGACACGAATGGCGAGGCCTCGTGGACGAGTAGCTTCGCAAACATCCAATGTTATGACGCGCTGAAGGTGCAGGCGCTGCTGAACGAAATTGCGGGTAAGACACACAACGGCGCGCCGGCGGTGACACCTGCGCTCTTCGGAATGAACTTCCAGTCTGTGTACTTTGGACAAAGTCTGAACGAGCCGAGCGTGGGCCTGGGTGGCTACCTGAACGCGGCAGCGGTGCCCACCGGTGAGTTGCTGGGCGAGATCGAGTTTGTGGACGCCTCCATCGGCGAAATCGTCAACGCACTTAAGGATGCGGGCCTCTATAACGACACGCTGCTCATCGTCACGGCGAAGCACGGAGAGTCGCCGATCAACACCAGTCAATACGTCGCAGACGGCGCCACTACGCCGGCAACGTTGCTCGGAACCGCCATTCCCCCCTCGGAGTCGCCGCTGACCCCGGGAGGCATTGGCGCAACGGAAGATGATGTGTCAGTGCTTTGGCTAAGTCCGGGCGCGAGCGTGACTGCGGCCGTGGCGCTTCTCAACAGCAATGCGACAGCCATCGGGCTCGGGGAGATCTACTACGGGCCGACGCTGGCGCTGAACTACAACATAGGTGGTCTTGGCCCGGGTTTGGATCCGCGGTCGCCGGACATTATTGTGACGCCTAATGTGGGTGTGACCTACTCGAGCAGCACGTCAATGGTGGGAGATCACGGCGGGTTCGCGCATGACGATACGAATGTCATCCTGCTGGTAGCTAATCCGGTCTTTACGGCACAGACCGTCTCGGCCCCAACTTCAACCGCACAGGTCGCGCCCACGATCGTGCAGGCGTTGGGGCTGAAACCGGCGCTGCTGGACGCGGTGAGGGCGGAAGGCACGCCCGTGCTGCCCGAAGTTTTTGTCAGTCTGGTGACAGGACTGGACAGTTTCGAGTGAGGGCGGAAGGCACGCCCGTGCTGCCCGAAGTCGGGGCCCAGGTCGCAAAGTAGTCGTTAGCCGGACAAGAGGCGCGAGCTCGCCTCACGGCGTAGGGTAGAACATTCTTGGTGAACTCCTGAGTCGTCCGCTCCGAATTTACTCCGGATTGGCGCAGAAGAATTTCTTCGCTCGTTTCACTGGAAAGTGCTGCCGCTCAGAGAGTTCGGCAACGGGTTTGGGATCCGGCCTGAAAAGTCTTAGTGCTGTATCGGAAGCGCGCCGACTGCACAAAGTTGCGGAATTGCAGATACTCTGCCCGGCGCGCTTTCGATACAGCGACTTGAAGGAAGCCGCCCGTGTTTGCGGCGGACGCGGGAAT
>Ga0209517_10007409_pt1 | contig 13157 bp, 11 predicted proteins | sample PeaSoiMetSII2010_FD_187695 | JGI IMG/M metagenome (GOLD analysis project Ga0209517, IMG submission 187695) | Peat soil microbial communities from Weissenstadt, Germany - SII-2010 (SPAdes) (version 2) | ecosystem: Environmental > Terrestrial > Soil > Wetlands > Peat | place: Germany...
CGGAGGCACCACCCAATGCGCGGCCGCGCGGGCTGGTGACGCGGGCAATCCTGGCGACCGGTGCAATTGGTTTCGAAATTCGCGAAAGCGACCGGAGCCCGATGCCGCGAGCGGTGCTGCTTCCGGACCTCGCAACCTGTGGCGATTGCCTCAGCGAGCTGTTCGACCCGGCGGACCGGCGCTACCGCTATCCCTTCATCAACTGCACCAATTGCGGGCCGCGCTACAGCATCATCGCCGATCTTCCCTATGACCGTCAGCGCACGTCGATGCGCATCTTCGCCATGTGCCCAGCCTGCGCGGCGGAATACGCCGATCCGGCGAGCAGGCGCTTTCACGCCGAACCCAACGCCTGTCGGGATTGCGGACCGCGTCTGGCGCTCTGGGATCAACGGGGCAACAGGATTAGCGAGGGTGAGGCCGCGCTGGCCGAGGGCGTCGCGGCCTTGCGGCGCGGGTCAGTTGTCGCGCTCAAGGGCCTGGGCGGCTTTCAGCTCCTGGTCGACGCCGCGCAGGACGAGGCGGTTCAGCGGTTGCGCCGGGCGAAGCGCCGGCCGGACAAGCCCTTCGCCCTCATGTGTCTATCCCTGGACGCCGCGCGGGATCTCTGCGAGATCTCCGCCTTGGAAGAGGCCTGCCTCGCCTCTCGCGAGTCCCCGATCCTGCTACTTGCCCGTCGATCGGACAGCGGCGGCAAGACGGAGGTTGCGGACTCGGTCGCGCCGGGAATTCCCGCGCTCGGCATCATGCTGCCCTACACGCCCTTGCATCATTTGCTGATGCGGGCGTTCGGCAGACCGCTCGTGGCGACCAGCGGCAATCTCAAGGACGAACCCATCGCCACGGACGAGCATGACGCCTTGGATCGGCTGGGTGGGATCGCGGATCTGTTCCTGGTCCATGATCGCCCGATCCTGCGGCCGGTGGACGATTCCGTCCTGCGCATCGTCTCCGGCAAGCCGATGATGCTGCGGCGCGCCCGAGGTTACGCGCCTCTGCCGATTGCCCTGGCCGGAAACGGTGCGCCGGTGCTCGGTTTCGGTGGGCATATGAAAAGCAGCGTCGCGCTCGGTGTCGATGGCCAGGCCTTCGTCAGCCAGCATGTCGGCGATCTGGAAACGCCCGAAGCGGAGCGCGCTTTCCAGCGGACGATCGCCGATCTCACCCGGATTTATCGGGTCCGCCCCGCTACGATCGCCCACGATCTTCATCCCGACTATGTTTCAACCCGCCACGCGGAGACGATGGCGGCACCCCGCATCGCCGTGCAGCATCACCTCGCCCATGTCGCGGCAGTGATGGCCGAGCATGGGTTGTCGAGCCCGGTGCTGGGCATCGCCTGGGACGGGACGGGCTATGGAACGGACGGCAGCATCTGGGGCGGCGAGTTCCTTCTGGTGAGCGAAGACGGCTTCCGGCGTGTGGCTCATCTGCGCCAGTTCCCGTTGCCAGGCGGCGAGAGCGCGATGCGGGAGCCGCGCCGGGCGGCGATCGGCGTACTGTTCGAACATCTAGGTCCCGCGGCTCTTGCGCGGGACGATCTGGCGCCGGTCGCCCAATTCTCGGACACGGAGCGCCGGGTGTTGGCAGAGGCCTTGCTGCGCAAACTCAATACGCCGAGAACCTCCAGCGTCGGCCGCCTCTTCGACGCAGTCGCCTCCCTCACGGGTTTGCGGCAAAGCACGAGCTACGAAGGTCAGGCGGCGATGGAACTGGAATGGGCGGCCCGCGAGGGCGAGGCCGATGCGGCCTATGATTTTCCGCTTCGGGAATCCGGCATCGCGCCCAGCGTCCTCGATTGGGCGCCGGCGCTGGATGCCTTGCTGGCCGACCTCGGCCGCGGCGCCGCGCTTCGCGAGATGTCCGCTCGCTTCCACGACGGCCTGATCGCGGGCCTCCTGGCTGTCGCCAGGCGCATCGGCGAAAGACAGGTGGTGCTGGCGGGCGGCTGCTTCCAGAACAGACGGCTGATGGAAAGTGCCGTTGCGGCCTTGCGCGCGGCAGGCTTTGCGCCATTCTGGCCCTCGCAGGTTCCACCCAACGACGGCGGGCTTTGCCTCGGCCAAGTCGCCTGGGCAAGCCGACTGCTGGCGAGAGGAGAAGTCTGATGTGCCTCGCGGTTCCGGGCCGGGTGCTGGCCATTTCCGAGGGGCCGCTGCTCCAGCGCACTGCCAAGGTCGACTTCGCCGGCATCCGCAAGGAGGTAAGCCTCGCCTGCCTGCCGGAGGCGAAGCCGGGCGACTATGTGCTGGTGCATGTGGGCATCGCCATCTCTGTCATTGATGAAAGCGAAGCCCGGCGCGTGTTCGATTATCTGGACGGGCTGGAAGCGGAGGAAGACGCGCCGTCGCAGGGCGAGCCGGGCCAGGCATGAAATTCAGGGACGAATTCCGCGACCCCGACGCGGCCAGGCGCTATGCCGAGGCCATCGGCCGGGCCGCGCGCCGGCCCTGGACCCTCATGGAGGTCTGCGGCGGCCAGACCCATGCCATCGTCCGCTTCGGCATCGACCAGCTGTTGCCGGAGAATGTTTCCCTGGTGCATGGGCCGGGCTGTCCGGTCTGCGTGACGCCGGTGGAATACATCGACAAGGCGATCGAGATCGCGGGGCGCCAAGACGTGGTCTTCTGCAGCTTCGGGGACATGCTGCGCGTGCCGGGCAGCGAGGGCAGCCTGCTGGCGGCGCGAGCCGGCGGCGCCGATCTGCGCATCGTCCAGTCGCCCCTGGATGCGCTCCGCATCGCCAAAGAGGAGCCGGGGCGCGAGGTGGTGTTCTTCGCCGTCGGCTTCGAAACCACCGCGCCGGCGAACGCGCTCGCGATCCACCGTGCCAAGACCGAAGGCATCGGCAATTTCTCCGCCCTCGTCTCCCATGTCCTGGTCCCGCCGGCGATGCGAGCGATCCTTTCGGCGCCCGGCAACCGCATCCAGGCCTTCCTCGCGGCCGGCCATGTCTGCGCCATCATGGGCTCAGAGGTCTATGAGCCGCTTGCCCGCCAGTTCCGTGTGCCCATCGTCGTCACCGGATTCGAGCCGCTGGACATCCTGCAGGGGATCCTGATGTGCGTCAGCCAACTCGAGGCGGGCGAGGCGCGGGTCGAGAACCAATACACTCGCGTCGTCCGGTCGGCGGGGAACCTTTCGGCCCAGGACCTGATCCGGGAAGTCTTTCAAGTCGTGCCGCGCAAATGGCGCGGGATCGGGGAAATCGCCGAGAGCGGGTTCGGACTTCGAGAAGCCTACCTCGGCTTTGACGCGGAACGGCGCTTCGGCCCCGTCGGCAGGGGTGCCGAACGGCCGGGCCCCTGCATCAGCGGCCTCGTCCTTCAGGGGGCGAAGAAGCCGTTCGAATGTCCAGCCTTCGGGAAGGCTTGCACGCCCGAGCATCCGCTTGGCGTGACCATGGTTTCGGGCGAAGGCGCCTGCGCCGCCTATTACCGCTACCGGAACGAGGCGGCCGGAAAAAGCGCGGCCGAATGAACGACAAGCCTGTCTTCGCGCCGAGCTGCCCGCTCCCGGCGACGGTCGAGGGCAGGGTGGAGCTTGCGCATGGCGGCGGCGGCCGGGCCATGGCAAGGCTGATCGAGAGCCTGATCCTGCCGGCATTCGACAATCCCGCCCTCAGGCGCCGGCACGACGGCGCTGCGATCGACACGGGCGGGCCCTGCGCTTTCTCGACGGACTCCTACGTCGTGCGGCCGCTCTTCTTTCCCGGCGGGGATATCGGCAGCCTGGCGGTCAACGGCACGGTCAACGATCTTGCCATGTGCGGGGCGCGGCCGCTCTGGCTCAGCGCCGGGTTCATCCTGGAGGAAGGCTTGCCGCTCGCCGATCTCGCGCGCGTCGTCGCGTCCATGGCCCAGGCGGCGGCCTCGACAGGGGTGGCGATCGTCACCGGCGACCTCAAAGTCGTGGAGCGGGGCAAAGCCGACGGAATGTATATCAACACGTCGGGCGTCGGCCGCCTCATGCCTGGCGCCGATCTCCATCCGCGCGCCGTCCAGCCGGGCGATGCGATCATCTTGAGCGGCGATATCGGCCGCCATGGAATCGCGGTCATGGCAGCGCGGGAGAGCCTCGGCTTCGAGTCCCTGCCCGAGAGCGACTGCGCGCCCATGGCCGATGCCGCGTTGGCGCTGCTCGAAGCCGGCATAAGGGTTCGCTGCCTTCGCGACCCGACCCGCGGCGGTGTGGCCAGCGCGCTGGTCGAAATCGCCGAAGCCTCAGGCCGGTCGCTGGCGATCGACGAGCGGGCGGTGCCGGTATTGCCGGAGATTTCGGCCGCCTGCGAGCTGCTGGGGTTCGACCCGCTCCATGTCGCCAATGAGGGCCGGTTTCTCGCCTTCGTCGCTGCCGCCGACGCGGAGCGGGCGGTGGAAGTGCTGCGCGCTCACGAGGTTTCCAAGGACGCGGTCCGGATCGGCAGCGTCGGGCCGGGTCGGGACGGCCGGGTCACCATGCGGACCGCCATCGGCGGCAATCGCATCGTCGATATGCTGAGCGGAGAGCAGCTACCGCGGATTTGCTGAGACGACCAGTCTCCAGGCTCCGGTTGACGCCCTCCGTCCCGCAGGGCAGATAGGGGCCGGGAGCCTCCATGACCAGCGACGACAAGCGCGTCTACATCTTCGATACGACCCTGCGCGACGGCGCCCAGACCCAGGGCGTCGATTTCGGCGTCGAGGACAAGATCGCCATAGCCCAGGCCCTGGACAAGCTGGGCGTGGACTATATCGAAGGCGGCTGGCCCGGCGCCAACCCGACCGACGATGCCTTTTTCGCCACGCCACCTGTCCTCTCCCGCGCCAGGCTCGTCGCCTTCGGCATGACCAGGCGCTCCGGCCGCAGTGCCGCCAACGATCCGGCCTTGACGGCTTCGCTGGGCACCAAGGCGCCGGTGGTGTGCCTGTTCGGCAAGAGCTGGGACTTCCAGGTCGACGTGGCCCTCGGCGTCCCGCGCAGCGAGAACCTTTCCATGATCGAAGAGAGCGTGGGTCTTGCGGCCGCCCGCGGGCGTGAGGCGATGTTCGATGCCGAGCATTTCTTCGACGGCTACAAGGCCAATCCCGGCTATGCCCTCGATTGCCTGAAGGCGGCCGAGCGCGCCGGTGCCCGCTGGATCGTGCTCTGCGACACCAACGGCGGCACCTTGCCTCATGAGGTCGAGCGCATCGTGGGCGAGGTCGTGTCGAAGATTCCGGGCAGCAAGCTCGGCATCCATGCCCACAACGATACCGAAAACGCGGTCGCCAACAGCCTGGCCGCGCTCCGGGCCGGCGTGCGCCAGATTCAGGGCACGCTGAACGGGCTCGGCGAGCGCTGTGGTAATGCCAATCTCGTCTCGCTGATCCCGACGCTCGCCCTCAAGACCGACTTCAAGACGGGCATCGGTCCCGAGCAGCTCGCCCAGCTCACCAGGGTCTCGCATCTCCTGGACGAACGGCTGAACCGCGCGCCGCTGCGCAACGCGGCCTATGTCGGCGAGTCCGCTTTCGCCCACAAGGGGGGCTTGCACGTCTCGGCGGTGGAGAAGGACCCGCGCACCTATGAGCATGTCGAGCCGGCCGTGGTGGGAAACCGGCGCCACATCGTGGTCTCCGACCAATCGGGGCGGGCCAATATCCTGGCCCGCTTCCGTGATATCGGCCTCGTGGTCGATGCGGACGATCCCAAGATCGCCTCGGTCGTGGAGACGGTGAAGGCGCGGGAATATGACGGCTATGCCTATGACGGGGCGGAGGCGAGCTTCGAGCTTCTGGCCCGGCGCGCGCTCGGCCGGGTGCCCGAATTCTTCCGCCTCGCCCGCTTCCGGGTCATGGACGACCGGCGCTGGAACGCGCGAGGCGAGCTGGTGACGGAGTCCGAAGCCACGATCACGGTCGAAGTGGGCGGCGAGAAGCTGATGTCGGTCGCGACAGGAAACGGACCGGTCAATGCGCTGGACACCGCATTGCGCAAGGCCCTGAAGCCGTTCTACCCCGAGCTCGAGGACATGCGTCTGGTGGACTTCAAGGTGCGCATCCTGACCCCCAACGCCGGCACCGAAGCGGTGACCCGGGTGATGATCGAAAGCGCGGACCGGGACGGCGATCGGTGGACCACCGTCGGCGTCTCGACCAACATCATCGACGCTTCCTTCAACGCGCTTCACGACGCCATCACCTGGAAGCTGTTCCGCGCCGGCGCCAATCCCGAGGCTCGCACCCATCACCCGAAGGCCTGATGGCCGGCACGGATCGTAAGCGCGGTCTTGCGGCCAGCGGGCCGGCGATCGTGCTGGTGGAACCCCAGCTTGGCGAGAACATCGGCGCCGCGGCGCGAGCGATGATGAATTGCGGTCTCGGCGATCTCCGCCTGGTGCGCCCGCGGGACGGCTGGCCCAACGACAAGGCCGTAGCCGCCGCCTCGGGCGCCGACGCGGTGCTGACGCGCGCCCGGCTCTACGACAGCACCGCCGATGCGATCGCGGACTTGCGGCGCGTCTATGCGACCACGGCGCGCCATCGCGGCATGATCAAGCGGGTCGCCACCCCGCGCCGGGCCGCCGGCGAAATCCGCAAATGGGTGGCTCGCGGCGAGGCGGTGGGCATCCTCTTCGGGCCCGAGCGCACCGGCCTCGTCAACGAGGATATCGCCTTGGCCGACGCCGTGATCTCGGTGCCGCTCAACCCCGGTTTCGCCTCTTTGAATCTGGCCCAGTCCGTGCTGATCGTGGCCTATGAGTGGTTCCAGGCCGGCGACGCGACCCCGCCCAGCCGGCTGGTCACCAACGAGACCAGGCCCGCGACCAAGGCCGAGCTCATGAATTTCTTCGCCCACCTGGAACGGCAGCTCGACGACTGCGGGTTCCTGCGCAACGTCGAGAAGCGGCCGAGCATGGTGCGCAACATCCGCAACCTGTTCCAGCGTGCAGCCTTGACCCGCCAGGAGCTGCGCACCCTGCATGGAATCGTGGCCGAGCTGTCCACGCTCAGGCAACGGCGCAAGTGATCCGGTTGCGTCCGCCCGAGGAATGCCCTGCAAGCCATTGAAAATTGGGACTGTTCCATTCCTTGACAGGCCGACTTCCGCCACTATAGTGCCGCGACTTCCGAGCTGAGGGCGGCTGAGCCTCAATTTCGTGCCGCCGCCCCGCCGCCGGGTTTGCCGGGCCGGACACTCGGGACATGAAGGACAACCGTCAACACGGGAGTTTGCCTACGTGACCAAGCGCGCTGAATCCAAGTACAAGATCGACCGCCGGCTCGGAGTGAACCTCTGGGGCCGCCCCAAGAGCCCCTACAACGACCGCGAATATGGCCCCGGCCAGCATGGCCAGCGCCGGCGCAAGCCGACCGACTACGGCACCCAGCTGATGGCCAAGCAGCGGCTCAAGGGCTATTACGGCAACATCGGCGAGCGCCAGTTCCGCCGCATTTACGAGGAAGCCGCGCGCCGCAAGGGCGACACGGGCGAGAACCTGGTGGCGCTGTTGGAGCGCCGGCTCGACACCGCGGTCTATCGCGCCAAGTTCGTGCCCACGGTCTTCGCCGCGCGGCAGTTCGTGAACCACGGCCATGTCAGCGTCAACGGCCGGCGGGTCAACGTGCCTTCCTATCTGCTGAAGGACGGCGACGTCATCGAGGTGCGGGAGAAATCCCGCGAAATGGCGCTGGTGCTCGAGGCCGTCGGTTCGAGCGAGCGCGATGTGCCGACCTACTTGGAGGCCGATCACAAGAAGATGCGCGCGACCTTCCTGCGAGCGCCCGGCCTCGGCGACGTGCCCTATCCGGTGCAGATGGATCCCAACATGGTGGTGGAGTTCTACTCGCGCTGAACCATCGCGTCGGCCCGTGCGGCCGAACTCTCGGACTAGCGGCCGCGCCCGGCAAAGGCGCGGCCGCTCGCGTTTCGGGCATTTGTCTCGGCCTTCGCCGCCTGGGATTCGCCCCGTCGCGCTGGTACAATGGTGAGGCTGGCGGACAAGGGGTGCTGGGAGGGGCGGACGCGAAGCTCGACACCAACCTCAAGCGAGGGAAGGGAACATGGCTTCTGTGCAATGGCGGCTCAAGGGCCACTGGATCAAGAATTGCGGCTGCGCCTATGGCTGCCCCTGCGACTTCAACGCGCTGCCCACCCATGGCAATTGCCAAGGCATGGTGGCGATGAAGATCGACAAGGGCCATTTCGGCGACACCGATCTGTCGGGGCTCGCCTTCGCCGCGGTTGTCGATTTCCCCGGCGCGCTGCATCTCGGCAACGGCACCATGCAGCCGGTGGTGGATGAGAAGGCGAATCCCAAACAGCGCGAAGCGCTCCTCACCATCATGAGCGGCAAGGAGCAGGACGAGGACACCCTGTTCCATATCTTCTCCCTCATCACCGCCAAGCTCCTGGAGCCGCAATTCAAGCCGATCGAGTTCTCCTTCGATCTCGAGAAACGCCGGGCGCGGGTCTTCATCCCTGGCATTCTTGAAACGGAATCCGAACCGATCAGGAATCCGGTAACCGGTGCCGAACATCGGATCCGCGTGGTGATGCCGAACGGCTTCGAGCATCACGAGGGCGAGATCGCCAGCGCCAAAATGGTGAAGGCGACCGGCGGGATCAAATACAGCTACCAGAACAGCCACAGCACGCTGGCCAACGTCGAATACACGCCCAAGGGCGTCGTCCATCCGGCGGCATAGTCAGCGGCCCAGGGGGTGGCGATGTCGAGCGTGCCCGCCCTTGAGCGGCTGCTAGTGAGCGACCGGGTGATCGCCGTAGCGGGCCTTGTCCTGCTGACCTTCCTCGGCTGGACATATCTCGTCGGCGTCGACTACGGCCCCTGGTTTTCCCTCATGGCCATGCCTATGCGCCACGCCTGGCAGCTCAGCGACGTCCTGCTGACCTTGGTCATGTGGACGGTGATGATGGTCGCCATGATGACGCCGTCCGTTGCACCCGTCGTGCTGCTGACCGCGACCGTGGAGCGCAGACGCGGCGAGAACGCTCCGGTGGCCATGGCCTGGCTCGCGCTCGCCGGCTATTTCACGGTCTGGGCCGGCGCCAGCGCTGCTGCCACCTTCCTGCAATGGGCGCTTCACGAAGCCGGCCTGTCGGCCAGTGCCATGGGCGGTCTCGAGCCTCGGCTCGCCGGCGCTGTCCTGATCGGCGTCGGCCTCTACCAGTTCGCCCCTGTCAAGATAGCCTGTCTCCGGCTCTGCCGCTCGCCGGTCGAGACCCTGGCGCAGTATTGGAAGCCGGGGTCGGGCGGAGCGTTCCGTCTCGGACTGCGCCACGGGTTCTACTGTCTTGGCTGCTGCTGGGCGTTGATGCTGATTCTGTTCGTCAGCGGGATCATGAACCTGATCTGGATCGCCATCCTTTCAGCGCTTGTGCTGGCGGAGAAACTGCTGCCGCGCGGGCATCTCCTCGGGCGCCTGGCGGGGGCGGGGCTGGTCGCTTGGGGAGCGGGGTTGATCGTGGGAGTTTGAGGCGCCTGTGACGCCGATCTTCGCCGGTTACTTTCGCGTGCTTACTTTACAGGGCTGACCGGCCGCACCAATAGGAATCGTCCGAGATGTCGGTCGAATCCTTGGAGCAGCCATGACCTCACCAGGCGGAACCTTGCCGGCGATCTTCCTCTCCCACGGCGCACCGACGCTGGTGATGGAGGATATACCGGCCCGGCATTTCATCGCCGGGCTTGCTGCCACGCTGCCCCGGCCAAAGGCGATCCTCTGCGCTTCGGCCCATTGGGAAACACGGCAGCCGGCTGTCAGCGGCGCGACGAAGCCCGAGACGATCCACGATTTCTACGGCTTTCCGGATGCGCTTTATCGCCTGACTTATCCCGCACCCGGCGCGCCTGAGCTGGCAAGCCGGGTGAAGGAGCTCATCCCCGAAGCTGAGATCGATCCCGGCCAGGGCCTCGATCACGGCGCGTGGAACCCGCTGATGCTTCTCTATCCTAAGGCCGATATCCCAGTTGCCCAGCTCTCGGTGCAGGTCGAGGGCGGTCCCGCTTGGCATCTGGCCTTGGGCCAACGCCTGGCGCCGCTTGCGAGCGAAGGAGTGCTGATTCTCGCAAGCGGCGGCGCGGTGCACAATCTGCGTCAATTCCAGATCGACAGCCGCAAGCCCGCCGATTGGGCCATCGCTTTCGACGATTGGCTTGCCGACCGCGTCGTCGCCGGCGATGTCGAAGCCCTGCTCGATTACCGACGCTTGAAGCCCGAAGGCCGAATGGCGCATCCGCGGGAGGAGCATTTCCTGCCGCTCTTCGTGGCTCTCGGGGCCGGAGTGGCGGGCGAGTCCAAAGGCAAGGGCCGCGCGCTCCACCGCAGCTTCGCCCATGGCAGCCTCAGCATGGCGGCGTTTGCCTGGGGTTGATTAGGGGACCGACGAACAAAGAATAGCGTGCGCCACTCCCGCGAACGCGGGAATCCAGCAATGCATGGACCCCCGCTTTTGCGGGGGTGACGAAACGAGTGGAGGCGCTAAGCCGCCTTGGTGCCGACGCCGCGGCTTTGGAAGAGCTGCTGCAGCTCGCCCGAGGCGTACATCTCGCGCACGATGTCGCAGCCGCCGATGAACTCGCCCTTGACGTAGAGCTGGGGGATGGTCGGCCAGCTGCTGTATTCCTTGATGCCCTGGCGCAGGCTCGGGTCCGTCAGCACATCGATGCCTTTGAACTTGACCCCAAGCTCGGTCAGCACCTGGACCACGGCAGCGGAGAAGCCGCATTGGGGAAACACCGGCGTGCCCTTCATGTAGAGCACGACCTCGTTTTCGGCGACGTCCTGCTGGATGCGCTGGATAACCGGATTGTTGCTCATCGTTCCGTCCTCTGTTGCCCTATGCCGTCGGCGGCGCCGCGGTCTGCAACGCCAGCGCGTGAAGTTCTCCGCCCATCCGTCCCTGAAGGGCCTGATAGACCATCTGGTGCTGCTGCACCCGGGTCTTGCCGGCAAACGCGGCGGAAACCACCGTGGCGGCGTAGTGGTCGCCGTCGCCGCGCAAATCCTCGATCGCCACGTCGGCATCGGGGATCGCCTGCTTGATCAGGCGCTCGATCTCGGCCGCATCCATTGCCATCGCAGTCTCCGCTTCACCCTGCCATCAAGCGCGGCAGGAATGCCTCATGGGCCTGAGCGAGCTTGGTCAGGGATATCGTATTGCCGGCGGCAACTGTCAACGCCAATCCGCCGGTCCGGCCGAGGATTCGGGCCGGCACCCCGGCCGCCTCGGCCTCGGCCAGCACCGTGTGCGCCGTCGCGCTGGGCATGGTCGCGAGATAGCGCGCCTGGTCCTCGCCGAAACAGTAACTATGGGACGTCAGCTCGGCCGGCAGCGCGATTTCGGCGCCGATTCCCCCGGCAAGGGCCATTTCCGCCAGGGCCACCAGCAGGCCTCCATCGGCCAGGTCATGGCAGGCGGTGAGCCGGCCGGCGACGATGAGCCCGCGGACGAAATCGCCGTTCCGGCGTTCGGCTGCGAGATCGACCGGAGGCGGCGGGCCCTCTTCGCGTCCGAGCAGCTCACGCAAGTAGAGCGAGCAGCCGAGATGGCCGGTCGTGGCGCCGAAGAGAAGGATAGCCTCGCCCGCTGCCTTGAACGCGATGGAAGTCGCCTTGGCCACGTCGTCGATGACTCCGACCCCGCCGATGACAGGCGTCGGGAGGATGCCCTTGCCGTTGGTCTCGTTGTAGAAGGAGACGTTGCCCGAGACGACGGGGTAGTCGAGCGCCAGGCAGGCTTCCCGGATGCCCTCGATGCAGCCGGCGAATTGGCCCATGATCTCCGGCCGCTCGGGGTTGCCGAAATTCATGTTGTCGGTGACGGCGAGCGGTCGGGCGCCCACCGCCGTCAGGTTGCGCCAGCTCTCCGCCACGGCCTGGGCGCCGCCAAGCTTCGGATCGGCGAAGCAATAGCGCGGCGTGCAATCGGTCGCCATGGCGAGGCCCTTGGTCTTGCCGGGGATCCGCACAAGGGCGGCATCGCCGCCAGGGCGGATCACCGTCTCCCCCATGATCAGGTGGTCGTACTGCTCCCAGATCCAGCGCTTACTGGAAAGGTCGGGGGAGCCCATGAGCTTTTCCAGCGCGGCGATCGGCTCGAGCGCGAGCACGCTTTCCGAACGCAGCGGCTGAGCCGGGCGCGTGGCTTCCGTCGGCCGATCATAGACCGGCGCCTGCTCCACCAGGGGGGCCACCGGCAGCTCGGCGGCGATCCGGCCACCGGCTTTCAGCACGAGAAGGCCCGTGTCCGTGAGCCTGCCGATCTCGGCGAAATCAAGCTCCCATTTGTCGAAGATTGCCCGGGCGCGCTCGCGCGCCTCGGGCCGGATCACCATCAGCATCCGCTCCTGGCTTTCCGAGAGCATGATCTCGTAAGGCGTCATGCCGGTCTCGCGCATCGGCACCAGGTCGAGGTCGAGCTCGATGCCGAGCCCGCCTTTGGAGCTCATCTCGACCGAGGAGGAGGTGAGGCCGGCGGCACCCATGTCCTGGATCGAGACGATGGCGTCGGTCGCCATCAGCTCCAGGCAGGCTTCCAGCAGCAGCTTCTCGGTGAAGGGGTCGCCCACCTGGACCGTGGGCCGCTTCTCCTCGGAATCGTCCCGGAACTCGGCCGAGGCCATGGTGGCGCCATGGATGCCGTCGCGCCCGGTCTTGGCCCCGACATAGATCACCGGATTGCCGATGCCGGCAGCCTTTGCATAGAAGATCCGATCCTTGTCGGCCAGCCCCACGGTCATGGCGTTGACCAGGATGTTGCCGTTGTAGGCGGGGTGGAAATTGGTCTCGCCTCCGACGGTCGGCACGCCCATGCAATTGCCGTAGCCCCCGATGCCGGCGACGACGCCGGCCAGGAGATGCCGGGTCTTGGGATCCTCGGGCGCACCGAAGCGCAGCGCATTCAGGTTGGCGATCGGCCTCGCCCCCATGGTGAAAACGTCGCGCATGATCCCGCCCACCCCGGTCGCGGCCCCCTGGTAGGGCTCGATGAAGCTCGGGTGGTTGTGGCTCTCGATCTTGAAGACGCAGGCCTGCCCGTCGCCGATGTCGATCACGCCGGCGTTCTCGCCCGGCCCCTGGATGACGACGGCGCCGGTCGTGGGCAGGCGCTTCAGCCAGCGCCGCGACGACTTGTAGGAGCAATGCTCGCTCCACATCACCGAGAAGATGCCA